>Ga0123519_10013266_pt1 | contig 11868 bp, 9 predicted proteins | sample YelNatPaOPRAMG02_FD_87396 | JGI IMG/M metagenome (GOLD analysis project Ga0123519, IMG submission 87396) | Hot spring microbial communities from Yellowstone National Park - Yellowstone National Park OP-RAMG-02 (version 2) | ecosystem: Environmental > Aquatic > Thermal springs > Hot (42-90C) ... | reverse complement strand
GTGCCCATCATGGGCAAATGTCCGGCCCCTAAATGGGCCAGGCGATAGGGGCAAAAGGCGAAAACCAGGCCGGCGATGAGCGCCCCCGCCGGCCCGCAGCCCAGCGTCCGCAACAAGAGGTACGCCGCGTACCCGCTCCAGATGAAGGAGAGGTAGGCCATCGCGTTATAGGCCACCACTTCCCCCCAGAGCGCGGTGAGGGGCAACCCCAAGACCGTGTGGGCCAGCGTCGTCTCGGAGAGGGCCAGCGGGTAGCCGAAAGGATAAAAGACCTCCGCGACGAAGAACGGCGAGCTGCGGCGCTCCAGCAAGGCCCGCTTGAACCACCACATCTTCCAGACGTACTCCAGGTTATCCCCCGGCGGCCCCAACACGGCCTCGCCGAAATGGGCCACCAGCGGCCAGGTCATCAATGCCGTGAGCAGGGCGAAGAGCGTCACGACCCCCACGTGCTCTGCCCAGATGGCCCCCCTAGGCCTCATCGCCAGCATGCTGCGCTCCCTATGACCACGCATAGCGCACCAACCGGATGCCCACGAAATCCCTACCCTCCACGCGGCGCAACCCCTCCACGGCCTCCAGCCGCTCCTCCAGAGCGGCGCCCTGCGCGTGGCTCACCACCAGCCACAGGTTGCCCCCGCGCTGGCGGCGCCGGATCTCGGCCACCGCCCGATCCAGCGCGGCCTCATCCGCGAAGCGGCTCACCTCCACCCGCGCCCCCTTGCTGCCGTAGTAATAGCTAAAGGGCACCCGACACTCCGCGTCCATGAGCACGATCAGGTCGTCCTGGCCCGCGCGGGCGGCGATATAGGCCGCTACGCCGCGCCAATCCTCCTTTTGCTGGCGGCCATACATGCCGCTCAGGGCATAGAGGTTCGCCGCCACGAGCGCGGCCGTCGCCACCACCCCCAAGGCCCTCCAGGGTAGCGCCCTCACTCCCAGGGCCACCCACAACAAAAAGGCCGGCAGGAAGAGCAAGAGATAGCGGGTCACCCACAGGGCGGCGAACTGTCCCACGAGGAAAACCGAGGCCACGGGCAAGGCCAACGTCAACAGGGCCAGCTCCAAGCCCCCGCGCTCCTCCGGCCCCCCTCGGCTCGCCCTGCGCCCATAAGCCAGGACGCCCCACCCCGCCAGGGCAAGGGCCCCCAAGAGGATCGTCCAACGGGCGATCCTGGGGCCAGGAAAGGCTACCCCCAGCACGTAAGCCTCAAAGAGGCCCACAACGTCGCGCAACCCCGGGGAGCGGTAGCTTGCCTCCAGCCAGCCCCAATCCCTGGAGGCGTAAAAGCGCTCCCCAAAGACCACTGCCGCCGGGATCGCCCACAGGAGCACCGCCGCCTGGCCCGCCACCCACCCGCGCAGGCTCCGCCAGGCCTCGCGGCCGAAAAGGCGCCCATGCCGACGCCATAGATACCAAAGGTAATAGGCGTTCTCGGCCAACACGATCCAGAGCAGGTAATAGTGCAGGTGAAAGCCGAGCCCGGTGATCAGGACATAACCGATCCACCAGCCCCATCGGCCATCCGTGATCAGCCGCCAAAAGCTATAGAGCGACAGCACCGCCAGGAGCACGGCCCAGGAGTGCATGCGCACCTCTTGCGAGTACCACACATGATAGGGGTTCACTGCCAAAAGGAGCGCCCCCAAGGCCCCCACCCGACGATCGAAGAGCTCCTTGCCCAACCCATACAGGGGCACGACGGTGGCCGCGCCCGCCAAGGCCCCGAAAAGGCGCACCGCCCACTCGCCCTGGCCGAACAGCCGCAGCCAGTAATGGAACAGCAGATAATAGAGCGGGAACTGGATCTTCCACTCCCAAAGCACCTTGAGCGAGCCGATGTCCATATCGCTGATCCAGACGCTGTAGGCCTCGTCGTACCAGAGGCTCTCCCCGGTGAGGTCGTACAAGCGCAGGGCGAGGGCCAACACAACCAGGCCCCAGACGATCCAGGCTCGCCCCCGCTCCCTCGCTTGATAGCTCACCACCTCGGCGCTCATTCTCCACCCGTCGCCCCGCTGTTCTCAAACAGGATGATCCGCCCCATGAGGGGCATCTGCATCTCCGCGACCTGCCGACAATGCTCCCGAAGGTAGTGGTACACCACGGCATCCCGATCGGTGTAGTGCGGCGTCTCCCAGATGAGCCACACCCTAGGGTACCCGGCGATAGCCTCCTCTACCACCTTCAGCGCCTGCTCGCGGTGACGATCCACCGGCAAGGGCACGCCGCCGAACCGGTGCAACTTCCCCTGGGCGTAATAGTCAAAGGGCTTGATATGCCAGCCGGGCACGAAAAGCAGCAGATCGTCCTCGCGGGCCATCTGCACCAACTTGGCCGACCAACTGCGCCAATCGGGCTTGTCCATCGTCCGGGCTTGCGCTGCGACCCCCACCCCCATGACGACGAGCAGGGCCACCAAGAGCGCCGCCCGCGGCGCCACCCAGGGCACCTTGCGCAGCCCCCGGGCGACGATCAAGAGGAAGGGGATCAGGAAGGGCAACATGTAGCGCGCCGAATACATCGGCTTGAGCACTTGCGAGGCCACCCAGGCGATCCCCAGCGGCAACACCAGATAGGCCAAGCAAAAGCCCAGGGCCTCAGCTTCCTCAGGGATTAGGGATCGGGGATCAGGAGTCCGATCCTTGATCCCCGCCCCCTGTCCCCTACCTGCCCCCCATCGCGGCCACAGCCCGAGGAGGAAGGCTCCCACGAAGAGCACATAGGCCAGGCGGCGCACCAACACAGGATACTCTGCCCGCGCGCTGCCCACCATATAGAGCACGAGCGTCTGCGCCAGCGCCTCCGGGGAGGGCTTGCCCACAAAGCTCACCCAGCCCTCTCCGCCCACCGTGATCGGGACTAGGAACAGGGGCAGCCAGGGGATAAAGAGGACGAACACCGCCACCTGTGCCGCGATCCACCCCCAAACCAATCGCCCATCCGGGGCCCCGCCGCGCCGCTTTAGCGCGCCCCGCACCCAAAGGTACAGGAAAAACAGGTTGACGACCAGGATGCCGAACACCGCGTAATAGTGGGTGTAGATCGCCGCCGCCGTCACCAGGACATAGCCCAGCCAGGTCAGCCCATCGCCCCGCCGCCAGAACCACAGGGCCAGCAGGATGGAACCCGACATCAGCGCCGCGACCCAGGCGTACATGCGCGCCTCTTGGGAGTACCAGATATGCAAGGGGGATACCGCCAAGAGCGCCGCCGCGATCCAGCCCGTCTGCGCGTCAAAGAGGGTCCGCCCCAGCCTGTAGAGCACCCACACGTTGAGCACCCCGGCCACGGTGGAAAGGCCGCGGAGGACGGCCTCGCTCTCTCCCAAGGGGATCCAAAAATGGAGCAGGATATAGTAAAGCGGAGGGTGTACATCCACCGAGGCGGTCCGGATCAGCTCCGGCAGATCCATCCGCGCCAGCATCAGGCTGGTGGCCTCGTCCAGCCAGATGGATTCGGCGCCGATCCCCGCCAGCCGCAGCGCGGTGGCCAGGGCCAAGAGCACCAACAGGCCCAAGGCCCCCACCAGCCCCCGATGCGACTCCCCCAAGCGTGTCAGGCGTGTGCTCATGCTGTAGGCGCCCTGCCCTCCAGGGGGACATTGCCCTGCGCGGTGGTCCAGGTCGGCCTCCACCAGGCCCACTCCACGCACCGGCCACACGAGGGCACATCGTCCAGGTCGTGGTTGATGTGCTTCAGCCGCAAGCGGGTCATCGCCGGCCCCCGCCAGGCCTTCATCACCCCGTCCCCCACGTTCCCCAGGGGATAGGCGGCATCAAAGTCGCGGTCACAGCAGACCAAGGTGCCATCCCAATAGATGTGCACGTGATACCACAAGTTGGGACAATGAAAGCGCGCCGGCAGCTTGGGCCTCTCCCCCGGACGCAGGGCGCTGATATCCTGGATCTGCTCCCCCCAGGAATCAAAGGCCTTGACGTTGATCTGATCCACGCCGGGGATGCTCCAGGCCCGCTTAAAGGCCTCTATCTCCTTGGCCGTCGGGGCGATCTCGATGATCTGCAGCTTGGTGCGCGGCTGGGCGTACCCCCCGCGCACGCGCAGCTCCAGGAATTTGAGGATGTTCTCGCGGGTCTGCTGGAAGCTGGCCTCGCGGCGCACCTGCTCATAGGTCTCCGGCGTGGTCCCATCCAGACAGAGGTAGATCGCCCCCAAGCCAGCCTCCAGGATCGCCCGGCTCATCTCCGGGGTCAATAGGACGGCGTTGGTGGAGATCTCGGCGTGCAGGCGCCGCTGGCGGCAGTAGGCGATCATCTCCACGATCCGGGGATGTAAGAGCGGCTCGCCCCAGATGTGCAGGGTGGTCGTGCTCACGTGGGGGGCCATCTCGTCCACGATCTGCCGGAATAGGTCCCAATCCATAAAGCCCTTCTTGCGTCGGGTCAGCCCGCGCCCCGTGGGGCACATCACGCAGCGCAAGTTACAGGCGTTGGTGGATTCCAGGTACATGCGCTCCGGATAGCACCAAGGCCGGGGATTGTGCAGGGCATAGTTCACATAGCGCCAGGGCATCCGCGCCAGGCGCCGATAGCGCCCCAGGCGGCGGCCGATCTTGTCCATCAACTCCACGTCCGCAGATACTCCTCCTTTAGGGCATGGTCGCCCAGTTGGTTGCGGCCCAGGATGCGCCGCAAGGGGCCAATGCGCAAAAGCCCTCGCCCGATGAGGCGAATCGGCCGCAGCCGCGAGAGCTCATAAACCACCCGGCCCACCACCGGCCCCAAGGCCCGCAGGTATTTGCGCCGCCTTTTGGCCTCCCAGAACCGCCTCCGCGCCTCAAGGGCCAACTGCGCGAGCCGCTCGTCAGAGACCTCGGAGACGTTGAAAAAGGGCTTGACCATCTCGTCGTAGTTGAGGTAGTAAAAGGCGCGCGAAAAATCCTGGTTGAATTCTACCTCCGGGTGTTTGGCCACCAGCTCATCCCACAGGCGCGTGCCCGGGAAGGGCGTGGTCAGGCTGAACATGGCCTGGTCCAGCTCCAGCTCACAGGCGAAGCGGATCGTCTCGGCCATCGTCTCCTCGGTATCCCCCGGCAAGCCCAGCATGAAGTAGCCCTTGGCCAGGATGCCCGCCTCGGCCGTCCAGGCCACGGCCCGGCGCACCTGCTCCAAGGTGATCTCCTTGCCGATGCGCTCCAGGATCGCCTGGTTTCCCGATTCAATGCCGTAATGCACCTCGCGGCACCCGGCGCGATACATGAGCTTCAGAAGCTCCGGCGTCACCCGATCCACCCGCGCCAGGCATTGCCAGCGGATATCCAGCCCCTCGGCGATCATCCGCTCGGCGAGGGCGCTCAGGCGCCGCCGATCGATGGTGAAGAGGTCGTCGATGAAATAGAAGTAGCGGTAGCCATACCTCTCCATCAGGCTGCGGATCTCGGCGAGGATGTTCTCCGGGCTGCGCTGGCGGTACGTGCGCCCCACGATCCCCTTGAAGCAATAGCTGCAATTGTAGGGGCACCCCCGGCTGGAAAGGAGCGTCACCATGCGCTCGCCGTTGGGCGCATAGAGCGGATAGCGCGAGAGGGCGAACAGGTGCCGCGCCGGGAAGGGCAGGGAATCCAGGTCGCGGATCAGCGGCCGTGCCGGGTTGCAGACCACCCCCTCCCCCGATTTGAAACACAGCCCCTGGATCTGGGCTAACCGCCCCTCGCTCGGCTTGGGGCCCTCGGCGACGAGCGCCCGCACCAACTCGCGCAGGGTCTCCTCTCCCTCGCCAAAGACCACGTAATCCACGTTGGGGTCGGCGGCCACGCGCTCGCGAAAGAGGGTCGCGTGGGGCCCGCCCATCACCACCGTACAGCCGAGGCGCTCCTTCAGCAGGGCGACCGTCGCCTCGGCGCTGTGGTAGTTGTTGGTCATCGCCGTCATCCCCACCAGCTCCGGCCCAAAGGCGGCGATGCGCTGTACCTCCTCTTCCAAGGGCGTCTGTGGCTCCAGGCCAAGGTCAAAGATGGCCACCTCATGCCCCTCCGCCTCCATCACCGCGGCGAGATACCCCAACCCCAGCGGGGGGTAGCTGTTGACCATCTCGTTCCATTTGGGAGAGACCAAGGCTATGCGCATATCACCCGATAACCTGCGAATAGAGGGTAAGACCCAGGCCCTTTGCGCCCCGGTTCTTGGAGGTCTTTAAGGGGTCTATTATAGCTCAAGCCGAGGGATTTTCAAGTAACCCGTGCATACATCTGCTGGGGGATCGCTCCCCAGCGCGAGATGCCTCGTCTTTCTTGACGCTCGCGCACGAGCTGCTTAGTAAGAACAGTTAGCGGCCTTCAGGATCTGGCGAACGTGCTCGTGGCTGATGCGATCCACGATCCTTTGCTTCTGAGCCTGCTCGGCGAGCCTGTGCAAGGTCCACGAGCTGAAATTCAACCCCAGCTCGCGCGGCTTGCTCTGCGCCAGAGCGATGATGCGCGCCCGCTGTTCCTTGGTGAAGCGGGGCTTGGCCCCGCCGGTGCGTACCGTCAACAGCCCCTCGCAGCCGCAACGATTGAAGCGGCGAACCCACTTGCGCAAGTTCGCCGGATGCGCGCCGACGATCCGGGCTATCTCGGGAATGCGATAGCCCTCTGCGGAGAGCAGCACCACCCGCGCCCGATGCCTCAACGCGGGATCCCCGCAGGTCAGCAGGCGCTCAAGCTGCTGTTTCTCCCCTTCAGCGAGCTCCCGAACGTACAGGACCATTGCCTTTCCCCCCACTGAAAGAGCCAAGATGCTATCAAGGCGCTTAAAATGACTTCAGAGCTTATATAGCACTAAAAAATGAAACCGAGATGAACTTGGCCCGCGTTTCAGCTTACAATTCGTTCACATGCGCTTTCCTTCAAGTATTCCTCGCGCGAAAAGGGTGAGGGGAAAAGGCTTGATCGTCGGCGACGCTATCTCGTTTATCCCGCCATGCGCCACCTTAGAGCGCCGCGCGCAGGGAACGGAGGTAAGCGTACAGCGCCTTGGCCCCCTCTGAGGCCCGCTCCACCACGGCGCTGCCCACGATGAGGCCGTCCACTTGCGGGGCCAACCGGCGCACCTGTTCGGGGTGCGAGAGGCCAAAGCCCACCGCCACCGGCGTGCGCGCATGGCGGCGCACCCGCTCCAGTTGCCGGGCCAGCTCCTCACCGGGGCCTCGGCCCGCGCCGGTGGTCCCCAGCCGCGAGACCACGTAGAGGAACCCGCGCGTGACGGCGGCGATCCGCGCGATGCGCTCCTCCCCGCTGGTGGGCGCGACCAAGAACACCAGGGCCAGCCCCTCGCGCTCGCAGGCCCCCCGCAGCGGGTCGGCCTCCTCCGGCGGCAGGTCGGGCACGATCAGGCCGTCCGCGCCGGCGAGGGCCGCGTCGCGGGCGTAAGCTTCCGGGCCGTAGGCGTGGATGGGGTTGTAATAGCCCATCAAGAGCAAGGGCACCCGAATGCCTTCGCGGCGCAACTGGGCGACGAGCTCCAGGCAGCCGCGCGGCGTCATCCCCGCTTGCAGGGCCTGGTGGCTGGCCCGCTGGATGACCGGCCCATCGGCCAGGGGGTCCGAGAAGGGTACGCCCAGCTCGATGAGGTCCGCGCCGCCATCTTGGAGGGCGCGCACCAGAGCGGGGCTATCGGCGGGGGAGGGATAGCCCAAGGTCAAGTACGCGATCAGGGCAGCCCGCCCCTGGGCGCGCGCCCGCGCGAACGCTTGCCCGATCGCCTCTACGCCATGTCCATCGTGCTCTGTCATCGCAAGCCTTTCTTTCGTCGTCGGTTATCCGTCGTCAGCCCTCAGCCCAACTGCTGACCGCCGATAGCTGATAGCTGATGGCTGACGGCTTCCAAATCCTTATCCCCGCGCCCCGATAGATTGACCAAGAGCAATCCACCCTTGGGCAGGGTCGCCGCCAGGCGCATCGCCTCGGCCAGGGCGTGGGCGGATTCCAACGCGGGCAGGATGCCCTCGTAGCGCGCCAGGGCTTGGAAGGCCTCCAGGGCCTGGGCGTCGGTCGCGACGGTATAGCGCACGCGGCCCAGGTCGCGCAGATAGGCGTGCTCCGGCCCCACGGCGGGGTAATCCAGCCCCGCCGAGACGGAATGGGTGCCCGCGATCTGCCCGTGCGCGTCCTGGAGCACGTAGGTCTTGACCCCGTGCAAGACCCCCACGCGCCCCCGGCGCGGATCGGCAAAGCGCGCCGCGTGGCGGCCCGTCTCCAGGCCTTCGCCCCCGGCCTCCACCCCGATCATCTCCACGGGATCGTTCAGGAAGGCGTGAAAGAGGCCGATGGCGTTGGAGCCGCCGCCGACGCAGGCGATGAGCACATCGGGCAGGCGCCCGGCCTGCTCCAACACCTGAGCGCGCGCCTCGCGCCCGATCACGCTTTGAAAGTCGCGCACCATCAAGGGGTAAGGGTGCGGCCCCAGGGCCGAGCCGAGGAGATAATAGCTATCGCGCACGTTCAGCGCCCAATCGCGCAGGGCCTCGTTGATGGCCTCCTTGAGCGTGCGGCTGCCAGCGTCCACGGCGCGCACCTCGGCGCCCAGAAGCCTCATTCGCAAGACGTTGGGGGCCTGGCGGCGCATGTCCTCACAGCCCATATAGATCACGCAATCCAGCCCCAGCAGGGCCGCGGCCGTGGCCGTGGCCACGCCATGCTGCCCCGCGCCCGTCTCGGCGATCAGGCGGGTCTTGCCCATGCGCCGGGCGAGGAGCGCTTGCCCCAGGGCGTTGTTGATCTTGTGCGCCCCCGTATGGGCCAGGTCCTCGCGCTTGAGCCAGATCTGCGCCCCGCCACAGGCCGCGCTCAGGCGCCCGGCATAGGTGAGCGGCGTGGGCCGCCCCACGTAATCGCGTAGGAGCCTCTCCAATTCGCGGGCGAAGCCGGGATCGGTCCGCGCCTCCCGGTAGGCCCGCTCAAGCTCCAGCAAAGGCTCCATGAGGGTCTCGGGGACAAAGCGCCCCCCGTAGGCCCCGAAGTAACCCCGCTCGTCGGGTTCCAGCGCCGATAGGGCGCCGGCCGGAGGATTACTTGCTGCGACCTTCTCGATAAGGCTCATCATCGCTCCTCTCTGGTCCTGTCAAAAACATAGGATTCACTGCCGAGACGCAAAGGTTCGTAGTGTGCCCGTGAGGGCATCTCAAGCGCCCGACGGCACCACTACAAGCGTTCGTCGCGTGCCCGTGAGGGCATCCTAAGCGCCTGACGGCGCCACTACAAGCGTTCGTCGTGTGCCCGTGAGGGCATCCTAAGCGCCCGACGGCACCACTACAAGCGTTCGTCGTGTGCCCGTGAGGGCATCCTAAGCGCCTGACGGCGCCACTACAAGCCGTTTGTAGCGTGCCCGTCAGGGCATGAACGCCTGATGGCGTCACTACCAGCAGGGGGCAACGATTCTGAAGCCTCCCTGACCTGACGGATAAAGCGCGCCACCTTATCCGGGTCCTTGCGCCCCGGGCTGGCCTCCACCCCGGAGGAGACGTCCACCCCCCAGGGCCTGGCCCGGCGCAGGGCCTCGCCGACATTCTCCGGCCTCAGCCCGCCGGCGAGGATCACCCGGCCCAACCTCCGCCCGCCCTCGGCCAGTAGCTCCCAGGGCCAGGGGTGGCCCGTGCCGCCCGGCCGCCGGGGATCGTAGCTATCCAGGAGATAAGCCCAAGGGCGAAAGGAGGCCAGCTCCTCCCAGGAGATGGCCCCCCGCACCCGCCGGGCGACGATCGCCGGCAACCCCAGCGAGCGGACGTATGGGGGGCTCTCCTGGCCGTGCAGCTGCACGAGGTGTAGCGCACAAGCGGCGGCTATCCGCCGCACCGCCTCCGCCGGCTCGTCGACGAACACGCCCACGAAGCGCGCCGTACACCCTTCGGCGGCCAGGGCCCCGGTGATCTCGGCCACCTTGTCTGGGGTTACATAGCGTGGGCTGGAGGGCACGAAGACAAAGCCCAGGAGGTCCGCCCCGCAACGGGCCGCCCAACGGGCATCCTCCAGGGTGGTCAGGCCGCAGATCTTGATCACCGTCATCGCCCGGCCTCCTTGAGCTGGCGCAACTTGGCCGCCGGATCGGGGGCGGCCAGCAGGGCCTCGCCGATGAGCGCCGCATCCACCCGGAGCGCCTTCAGGTGGCGCATCTCCTCCGGCTCATGGATTCCGCTCTCCGCGACCACCCGGATGGAGGGCGGGATCAAGGGCCGCAGGCGGCGCGTGACCCCCAAATCCACCGTCAGGTCCTTGAGGTTGCGGTTGTTGATCCCCACCAGGGGTGGCCGAAGGCGTAGGGCGCGGGCCAGCTCGGCCTCGTCGTGCACCTCCACCAGGGGCGTGAGCCCGAGGCTCAGGGCGAGCTCGTAAAGCCCGGCCAGGGCGGCATCATCCAGGATGGCGGCGATGAGCAGGACTGCGTCCGCACCCCAGGCGCGGGCCTCTAAAAGCTGATAGGAATCCACGATGAAATCCTTGCGTAGGATGGGCCGCGCCAAGCCCGCCTCCGCCAGCCCCCGGCGGGCCTCGGCGAGATCATCCAGCGAGCCGCCGAAATGAGGGCCTTCCGTCAACACCGAGAGCGCCCCTGCCCCGGCCTGAGCGTAATCCGCCGCGAGGCGCGCCGGCTCCAGGCCGGGGTTTATCGCCCCTCGCGAGGGCGAGGCGCGCTTGATCTCGGCGATGATCGTCACCCCCTCTTGGCGTAAGGCGGCGCACAGGTCCAACGCGGGGGGCAGCGCGCGCAGGCGCTCCCACAAGGCCCCTTCGGGGAGCGCCGCCTTGCGCTCGGCCAAGGCTCGGCGCGTCTCGGCGACGATCTGCTCTAGGATCATGCGGCCCCCTGGGTGAAGCGGATGAGCTCATCCAGCACGCGCGCGGCGCGCCCGCTATCGATGGCCTCGGCAGCGCGGGCGATCCCCTCGCTCAGGTCGGCGGCCACCTTGGCGGCGACCAGGGCCAGGCCAGCGTTGAGCAGCACCACGTCACGCCGGGGGCCTCGGGCGCCGGAGAGGATCTCGCGGGTGATGCGCGCGTTCTCCGCCGCGTCGCCCCCACGAAGGGCCTCCAGGCTGGCGCGCTCCAGGCCATAACCCGCCGGATCGAGCTCCTGGCAAGAGATCCTCCCATCCTGTAAACAGGCCACCCGGTTGAGCCCGGTGGTGGAAAGCTCGTCCAGGCCATCGGCCCCGTGCACCACATAGGCGGCCTCGGCGCCCAGCTCGGCCAGGACGTTGGCCAGGGGGAGGAGCAAGCTGGGCTCGTACACGCCCATGAGCTGCACCGAAGCCCCGGCGGGGTTGGTCAACGGCCCCAGGATGTTGAACACCGTGCGCACGCCCATCTCGCGCCGGGGGCCGATGGCGTGCTTCATCGCCGGGTGGAGCATAGGGGCGAAGAGGAAGCCAAAGCCCACCTCGTCGATGCAGCGGGCGATCGCCTCCGGCCCCAGGTCCAGCTTGACGCCCAAGGCCCCCAAAACGTCGGCGCTGCCGCAACGACTGGATACCGAGCGGTTGCCGTGTTTGGCCACGGCCACCCCCGCCCCGGCCACCACCAAGGCGGCGGTGGTGGAGATATTGAAGGTGTTGGCCCGATCCCCGCCGGTGCCGCAGGTATCCACCAGGGGACGACGGGTGGGGCGCACGGGCGTCGCGTGTTGGCGCATGGCGCGGGCGAAACCGACGATCTCGGCCACGGTCTCGCCCTTGGCCCGCAGGGCGGCCAAATAGGCGCCGATCTGCGCCGGCGTGGCCTCGCCGGACATGATCCGCGCCATCACCGCCTCGGCCTCGTCGGCGGAGAGATGCTCCCGGGCCAAGGTGCGCTCAAGGGCCAGAGGTAGGTCTAGGATCAGGCCCTCACCCCGACCCTCTCCCAAGTCTGGGCGAGGGAAGTGGCCCTCACCCCG
>Ga0123519_10013261_pt1 | contig 11870 bp, 10 predicted proteins | sample YelNatPaOPRAMG02_FD_87396 | JGI IMG/M metagenome (GOLD analysis project Ga0123519, IMG submission 87396) | Hot spring microbial communities from Yellowstone National Park - Yellowstone National Park OP-RAMG-02 (version 2) | ecosystem: Environmental > Aquatic > Thermal springs > Hot (42-90C) ... | reverse complement strand
CGCGACCCGTTTGTGATAATGTTTTCGGTGCCTTTTGCCATAACCGGAGTTTTATGGGGGCTGTTTCTTACCGGGCAGAAATTAAATGTTCCGTCGTTTATCGGTCTGGTGATGCTGGTTGGTATCGTGGTTAATAACGCTATTGTTTATCTGGACTATGTTTTGATGATGAGGCAAAAGGGAATGGAGTTGCGAAAATCATTGCTGGAAGCGGCGCGGGTGCGTCTGCGACCGATTCTGATGACTACCACCACCACACTTTTGGGGATGCTGCCGATGGCGCTGTCGCGTGGCGAGGGCAGTGAGACCTGGCGGCCGCTGGCAGTGGCGGTACTGGGTGGCCTGACAATTTCTACTCTGATTACATTAGTTATAGTACCGGTGATGTATAGTATATTTGAAGAGCGGGTCAGAAAGTTTTGATTTTTGTTTGTGGACAAAATATCCACATTTAAATATTTAATTAAATAATTAAATGTTTAAATATCTGGTAAAAATGGTTGTAATATATGGCGAAATTGAGATATAAATTATTTGAAGAAATGTCTAAACGAAATAGAGTTTATGCGGGGAAAATAGTTAATTTTTCTGTGGACGAAGTGTCCTTACCGAATAAAAGAAAGGTCATTCGGGAGTATATGGAACATCCCGGGGCAGTGGCGGTTCTGCCGGTTATGTCTGATGGTCAGGTGATTCTGGTTAAACAATATCGTTATCCAGTGAGGAAAGCTTTGTGGGAAATTCCGGCGGGTAAGTTAGATAAGATAAAAAATGAAAAACTAATTGATTGTGTACGCCGGGAATTAGTGGAAGAGACCGGCTATACTGCCGCCAGGGTGAAGAAAATTTTGAGTTTTTATCCCACCCCGGCATTTGCCACGGAAGTCCTTCATATATTTGTTGCCAGCGGATTAAAATATATCGGAGCAAACCCGGATGAAGACGAATTTTTAGAAGTAAAAATTGTTCCACTCTCCCGGGCAATTGACTGGATAAAAAAGGGCCGGATTTCTGATGCCAAGTCAATAATTGCTCTTTTGTTATATGAACGGATGAAAAAATCCGGAAATCGCCAGAGAGATTAACCAGCCGATTGATTAAAATCCATCTTCGTCCGGGGGCGGGATATAAAGAAAGGTAGTTCCTGATGGCAGTACCTGTCCCGGGGCTGGAAGATAGCTTTTTGGTTCGGAGCCGGATAAAAATGCCTCCAGATATGCCTCCCGGGTATTTTTCAAAGCCAGCAGTCCGGTTCGCCGATCAATCAGACAAAAATTAATCCCGGAGGGCACCGGAAAATCCAGTACGGGTTTTTCTCTCAGGGCTTTTTTCATAAAATCAGTCCAGACTGGACAGGCCAGAGAACCGCCGGTCATACCTTCGCCCAGCGGGGTTTTGTCGTCGTAGCCGACCCAGACACCGGCCACTAAATCCGGAGTATAACCAACAAACCAGGCATCGGTAAACTCATTGGTCGTTCCGGTTTTTCCGGCACAGGGCCGTCCGAGATTTCGGGCGTAGCGGCCGGTTCCCCGTTCAACCACCCCCCGCAGGAGATTGGTCATTACAAAACAGGTTGCCGGATTTAAAACCTCGGTTTCCTGAGGGACATTTTCTTCCAGAATTTTTCCATTTTTATCTTCCACCCGGACAATGGCATACGGCTCGGTGCGAATTCCATAATTGCTGAGAACGCCGAAGGCCTGGGTGAGTTCCAGTAAGTTGACATCGCTGGCACCGAGGGCAAGAGAATAGGTATTGGTCAGGGAGCTTTTTATTCCCAGTCGCCGGGCATAGTCAATTACCCGGTTTGCTGATATGTTCATAATTATTTGAACCGCACAGGAGTTTAAGGATTTTTCCAGAGCGGTGCGCAGTAAAACCGGGCCAAAATATTTTTTCTTGTAATTTTCCGGAGTCCAGACCTTCATCGGATCTTTCAACCATTCTTTCGGCAAGGTTTTTAAATAATCAGTTGTCTGGGCGGCCAGTCGCCAATCCCGTCCATCGTTGAGATAAACCAGCGGGGAGTCGTTGAGGATGGTGGTCGGGCTATAGCCGTTTTCTATTGCGGCGGTATATAAAATTACCTTAAAACAGGAACCGGGCTGGCGCTGGGCCTGATAGGTCCGGTTAAACTGACTTTGCCGAAAATCCCGGCCACCAACCATTGCCCGAATTCCCCCGGTTCTTGGGTCAAGAGCAACCAGAGCCACCTGAACTGGCACCGGTGAACTGTGGTGATTTTCAAAATATGACCGACGGAGATTATCATATTCGACCAGCCGGCCAATAGCCTCTTCGGCCGCACTCTGGGCTTTAATGTCTAAAGTTGTATATATAGAAAGTCCGCCCTGATAAAGTAAATCCTCCCCATATTTGGGAGCGAGGAGCGAGCGGATATATTCCAGAAAATATGGGGCAATCTTGGTCGGAATATAACTGCCACCAGGATTGATTGGTTCACCGGTTGCCTGGCGTTCTTCATCCGCACTGATGAAGCCAAGTTTGCGCATCCGCGCCAGCACGGTCGCCCGGCGATTTTCAGCCCGCTGGATATTATTGAAAGGTGAATAATAGTTTGGAGCCCGAATCAGACCGGCTAACAGGGCGCATTCGGCTAAATCTAATTCACTGGCGTGTTTGCCAAAATAGGTTTTGGCGGCCGCCTCAACCCCATAGGCCCCGCGGCCGAAGTAAATCTGGTTGAGATAAAATTGTAAAATTTCCTGTTTGCTGTAATTGCGTTCCAGTTGCAGGGTCAAAAGCAATTCCTTAATTTTCCGTCGGAAACTTCGCTCGGAAGTTAAAAAAATAACTTTGGAAAGTTGCTGGGTTATGGTTGAGCCACCCTGGGCAATCCGGCGCCGGACAAGATTATTAATGGTTGCCCGCAAAATTCCCCGCGGGGAGATGCCCCAGTGGTGAAAAAATTTATCATCTTCAATTGCCAGAACGGCATTTTGTAGATGAATGGGAATCTGATTTAAGGGGATAAAAGTCCGGCGTTCGGTAAAAAACTCCGCAATCAGTTGATTGTTGATATCATAAATGTTGGTGGTCTGGCGCGGGACAAAACTCTGGAGGTTCTCAATCGGTGGTAATTCTTTTAGCAATTGCCGGAAATATCCGGCCAGAGCCGCGAGCAAAAGAATTAGCAGAACAAAGTTCAAAATTATCTTTCGGGTATTCACTATTTCCGGCCTTTTATGATCTAATCATTACCAGAAGCATTTTAAATTTTTTGATTGCTTCCAGAGCGTGGCCGAGGTTGGCCGGCATAATCAGGCTGTCGCCTTTTTTCAGGTTATAGGGTTTTCCGGCGATAGAAATTTTTGCCTCGCCATCCACCAGATAGACAAAGGCATCGTATGGCGCGGTGTGTTCGCTTAAGCCCTGGCCTTCGTCAAAGGCAAAGAGAGTAATTGTCCCGCTTTTTTTACTGACGATTTCTCTGCTCACCACCGAGCCGTCCTGATAGTCCACCAGGTCCGCCAGCCGCTGGACCTCATTTTTTTCCATACTGCCTCCCGGTATTTTTCTCTATTATATCAGAATCGCTGGCGAAAAAGCAAATTCACTTGACAGGTAATTTTTTTTATGATATAATAAAAACCAGAGTGGCCGGAAGTTTTAGAGTGCCACTATTTATTTTAATGGAAAGAAACGAAGAATTAAAAAATCAGATTACCGGACTGGTTGAGCCGATAATCCGTCAGCATAATCTGGAGCTGGTGGAGGTGGCCTTAACTTTTAAAAACGGCAAGCCCTGCTGGCAGATTTTTATTGACCGTCCGGAAAGCGCGGTGAACCTGAAAGATTGTGAAGAAATAAGCAATGCGGTCGGCGAAAAACTGGATGAGGCCGATATTATAGCCACCAGTTATATTCTGGAAGTTTCTTCACCGGGCCTGGACCGCAAGTTAAAGAGTGAAAAAGATTTTATCCGATTTTCCGGCCGCAATATCCGCCTACTTTTGCAGTCGCCGATTTTTATTGCCGGGCAGAAACAGCAAAAATTCTCCGGAAAACTTCTTGGCTATGCTGGGGAAGAACTGGAAATTCAATGTCAACAGCCAGCGGCAAAGATTAAGTTTCGACTGAAAGATATTCAGGAGGTAAGGCTAATCCCCGATGAGTGAACAAAAAAGCGAACTGCTGACTGTTCTGGAGCAACTGGAACGGGACCGCGGGATAAATCGTCAGGAAATTATTCAGGTTATTGAGGATACCCTGGTTTCGGCCTATCGGAAACAGGTGGGCCGGGATGCTATTGTTGAGGTCCATCTGGATCCGGCTTCGGCGCAGTTCAGTGCTTTTGTCGCCAAAAAAGTTGTGGAGGTAATCAGCAACCCCGACCAGGAAATAACCCGGGAAGAGGCCCAGAAAATATCCAGCGGCAAGAAATATCAGGTCGGCGATACTCTGCGGGTTCCGCTGGATGTGGAAAATTTTTCCCGGATTGCGGCCCAGACCGCCCGGCAGATTATTATTCAGAAAATTCGGGAAAGCGAGCGGGAAAATATTGCTGATGAGTTCACAAAAAAAGTCGGTCAGATTATCTCCGGGGTAATTTTTCGCTATCAGCAGAAAGATATTCTGGTTAATCTCGGCCGGGCCGAAGGGATTTTGCCATATCGGGAGCAGGTTTTTCGGGAACACTTATCAGTTGGTGAGCATATCAAGGTTCTGGTTTGTCAGGTGGAAAGGTCCGGCAAAAGCCCGCGGATTATTTTGAGTCGGGTGCGCCCGGAGTTTGTCCAGAAACTTCTGGAACAGGAGGTTCCGGAGATTTATGAAAAACTGGTGGAGATTGTAAAAATTGTCCGGGCTCCGGGGGTGCGGACCAAGATTAGTGTGGTAACCCATAATCCCAAAGTGGATCCGGTGGGCGCCTGTGTCGGGGTGAAAGGTGCCCGGGTTAAGCCAATTATTGAGGAAATGCGCAATGAGAAAATAGACCTGATTCCCTATTCTTCTGATCCAGCGAAATATATTGCCGCGGCTTTTTCTCCGGCCCGGGTTCAAAATGTGACGATTATCTCGGAGAAAGACCGTCAGGCCGAGGTTGTTGTCAGCGATGATATGCTGGCAATTGCTATTGGAAAAAATGGTCATAATATAAATCTGGTTTGTGAATTGACCGGCTATAACATCAATGTTTATTCGGAATCGGAGAAGAAAAAAATTCTCGCCGCCCGGGCCGAAAAGGTAGAAGGTGAACTTGCCCAGCTGGCCGGGGTCGGCGACAGGACATCGGAACTTTTACGAAAAGCCGGCTGGGATAGTGTGGCAAAAATTGCCCAGGCAAAAACTTCTGAACTGACCAGTATTGCCGGAATTGGTGACAAGACCGCCCAGAAGATAATTAACTCGGCGAAGAAAATTATTAATGACGACAAAAATAAAAATAAAGATGAACAAAAAGAAAAGTAAAACAACCAGCAACGAGCCGGATAAGGAAATAAAAAAGAGGTCCAGCCGGAAGCCCGCGCCTAAAACCGCAAAAGGGTCGGCAAAACCGAAGACTGAAAAGAGAAAAACAGCCAGGATTCCGGCGACCACTCCGACGACTAAACCGGCGAAAAAGCCGAAAAAAACCACAGCGAAGCCAAAAGAAAAATTAAAAATAAAACCAGAGCCAGTCGCGAAAGAAATTACTCCGGTTGTGTCTCAGCCAGCGCCGGTTGCTCAACCGCCAGCGCCGGAGATAAAACCAGCTCCAAAAGAAAAATTGCCACCAGTCCCGCCAGCCCCACCCGCCCCGCAAAAAATAATCTCGGTCAATGAATTAACCACGACCCGGGACCTGGCCCAGAAATTAAATATCGGGGTTGCGGAGTTAATTAAAAAGGCGATGGAAATGGGCTCTTTCCTGACCATCAATCAGCGACTGGATAAAGAGACGATAGAAATTCTGGCTCAGGAATATAATGTTGGAGTAAAATTTGTGGAGGTTTTTGCCGACGAAGCCGCCCGGGTGGAGATTGATAAAAGCCGTCTTAAGCCCCGGCCACCGGTAGTAACTGTAATGGGCCATGTTGACCATGGGAAAACCACTCTTCTGGATGCTATTCGGCGGACAGCAATTGCCGAAAAGGAATATGGCGGAATTACCCAGCATATTGGAGCCAGCGTGGTAAAAACCCCGAAAGGGGAGATTGTTTTCTTGGATACTCCGGGACACGAAGCATTTACCGCGATGCGCGCCCGGGGGGCCAGGGTTACCGATATTGTGATTCTGGTTGTTTCAGCAGTTGATGGGGTGATGCCGCAGACCGTAGAAGCCATCAATCATGCCCGGGCTGCTGGCGTGCCAATTATTGTGGCTATTAACAAAATAGATGTTGCCGGGGCCTCGCCCGAGAGAATAAAACAGGAATTAAGTAAGTATAATCTGATTGGTGAAGATTGGGGCGGCGATACCCTGATGGTTGAGGTATCGGCCAAGAAACAAATTAATCTGGATAAATTACTGGAAGTGATTTTAATTCAGGCCGAGATGTTAGAGTTAAAGGCTGATCCGGAATGCCCGGCTTCGGGGACGATTATTGAGGCCCGCCTGGATCCGAAAAAAGGTCCGATAGCAACGGTCTTATTACAACAGGGGACATTAAAAGTTGGTCAGTATTTTATTGCCGGTTTCAGTTCGGGAAAGGTCCGGGCAATGTTTGATTTTCAACACAATCGGATAAGCGCGGCCGGGCCGGCTATGCCGGTAGAAATCCTCGGGTTTGAAACCGTCCCGGTGGTCGGGGATATGTTTAAGGTGGTACCGGAAAATCTCTATCGGGAAATTGCCTGGCAGCGTCAGCAGACCCAGCGGGACCTGAAAAATATCCGGGTGGCCCGGGCCACGCTCGGCGATCTGGCTAAATCAGCGGATAAAGTTCTCAATATTATTTTGAAGTCAGATGTTTCCGGTTCGGCCGAAGCGATTGGCGAGGCCTTGATGCGTCAGGATTTTCCCGAAGGTAAATTAAAAATTATTCACCAGGGGGTTGGGGCGATTAACTCTTCGGATATAATGCTGGCTGAGACTGCCGGGGCAATTGTTATTGGTTTCAATGTTCAACCGGAGCCATCAGCCCGGGAACTGGCTGAACGCGAGGGGGTGGAGATTCGGATATACCGGATTATTTACGATTTGCTGGATGATATCAAAAAAGCCATGAAAGGTCTGGCCGAGCCGGTCTTTAAGGAAGTGATTTCCGGTCGGGCCCAGGTCCGGCGGGTTTTCCGAATAGAAAAGGTCGGAACCATTGCCGGTTGTTATGTGCTGGAAGGAAAAATTGAGCGAAAAAATCTCCTGCGGCTTCTCCGGGATAACCGGATTATTTTTGAGGGAAAAATCGCTTCTTTGCGGCGGTTTAAGGACGATGTCCGGGAAGTGGAAAAGGGCCTGGAGTGCGGAATTGCTCTGGAAAATTTCTCGGATATAAAAGAAAACGATATTATTGAGAGTTACTTTAAAGAGAAGGTTATACCAGAATAAAAGATGTCGGAAAGAAGAGTAGTCCGGGTGGCGGAACTTTTACAGCAGACAATTTCTAAGATTTTTTTGCGGTTGAAAGAACCATTGCCCGGAATAATTACAATTAACTCGGTCAAACTTTCGGCGGATTTTTCTTATGCCGATGTTTATTACTCGGCGGTGGAGTTGACGGTGGCCGAGGGGGAACTGGCCAAAAAGGTAAAAGATATTACCCCGGGCATTCGCAAACAGGTCGCCCGGATTTTGAATATGCGCCGGACCCCGGAAATTCGCTTTCACTATGACCACACTCCGGAAAGGGCCGCCAGAATTTTCGCCATCTTACAACACCTGGAACAGGAAAGAATGAATAATGAAAGCCAGCGAACGGAAAGTCCTGACCAGAATAAAAAAGATAATCAATAAAAGTAAAAGTTTTTTTCTTGCCGGACACGAAAAACCCGACGGGGATACCATTGGCGCGGCTCTGGCGTTTGGACACTTCCTGGCCCGGATGCGGAAAAAGAAAGTGGATATTTATTCCCGGCATCCGCTGCCAAAAAATCTGGAATTTCTCTCCGGGATTTTGCCCGGAATAAAGGTTGCTTCGTTTACTGATAAAAATTATGATACGGCAATTATTCTGGAATGTTCTAATTTCGGCCGGATGGGCAACATTATCAAACCTTCGCAGGTAAAAAATATAATCAACATTGACCACCATACCATAAATAACCCATTTGGAACACTAAACTACATTAATCCCCGGGCCTCTTCCAGTTGTGAATTGGTTTATCAATGCCTGAAGTTTTTGGGGGCCAGGATTAATCAGGATATTGCTATGGCCCTTTATACCGGTCTGGTAACCGATACCGGAAAATTTCAGCAGGAAAATACCACGGCCGAATGTTTGCGGATTGTCGCGGAATTGATTGATGGAGGACTGGATACCGCCCGCGTCTCGCAGAAAATTTTTCAACAACAGAGTCTGGGTTCTTTACATCTCTTAGGGAATGTTTTGAAGACATTACAACTGCACTATCACGGTCAGGTGGCGACTCTGGAGTTGCCAGAACGCTTTTATCAAATTACTGGCGCGGCTGAGGAAAATACCGAAGGAATAATCAATTATGGTCTGCTTATTCCTACGGTGGAACTGGTTTTGTTTTTCCGCGACACCGAGCGCCAGAATATCGTCAAGGTGAGTTTGCGCTCGCGGACCAGATTTGATGTCAGCCAGTTAGTTAAGCCCTATGATGGCGGCGGTCACCGGCATGCCGCGGGTTGTTCAGTTGCCGGAACGATTGCTGAGGTAAAACAAAAGTTTTTGCAGGAAATTGCCGGTTATTTTCGCAGGAAAAAATGTTAGACGGTCTTCTGGTGGTTTATAAACCGGCTGGTCCGAGTTCCTATGATGTAATCCGGCGCCTGAAAAAAGTGCTGGGAAGAGATATCCGTATTGGTCATTGTGGGACTCTGGATCCGGCGGCCGAGGGGATATTGCTGGTTCTTCTCGGTAAAGCCACCCGGCGGCAGTCGGAACTGATGAATCTGGTTAAAACTTATCGGGTGACAATTCGCCTTGGCCAGCGCACCAGCACCGGCGACCGTCAGGGTCAGGTGATTGAAGAATTGCCGGTCGGTGATTTATCTGTTGGTGATGTGGAAAAAGTTCTCAATAGATTTATTGGTGAGATTTCTCAGGTGCCGCCGATGTATTCCGCAGTTCATTATGGTGGTCGGCGTTTATATGAACTGGCCCGCAAGGATATTATTGTGGAACGAGCCGCCCGGAAGGTAAAAATTTACTCTCTGCAATTAGTCAATCTGACCTTGCCGCGGCTGGTCTTGCGGGTAAAGTGTTCGGCTGGAACTTATATGCGGGCGCTGGCGGAAGATATTGCCCGGGCCTGCGGGACGGTTGGAATGGTTGAAGAACTGGTCCGGGAAAAGGTTGGTGACTTTGACCGGAGTATCTCCCTGGATTATTCGGATATAGAAAGCACTTTGCGGAAGGAAGACCTGTCGCAAAAAATTCTGGTGGCTTATGCCTGAGGCAGTTGTTTTAAGTATTGGTAAATTTGATGGCGTTCATCGGGGACATCTTCGGGTATTGAATAAAGTAAAAGAACTGGCCGAAAGTTTTCGGTTAAAAAGCGTGGTAATTACTCTGGAGAAAAATCAGCAACCGCGCCTGACTACGCTGGCGGAAAAAATCGCTCTTTTAAAAGATATCGGGATTGACCGGATTAAGCCGCTGAATTTCTGGCGGATAAAAAATCAATCGGCGGCGGAGTTCTGGAAATATCTGAAGAGCCGCTACCAGATTTTTGCTCTGGTGGTCGGTAGTGATTTTGCTTTTGGCCGCCGGCGGAAAGGAAATATTCTCTGGTTAAAAAAGACTACCAGAAAGGACGGGATAAAACTGATAATTGTTGGGCCGGTTAAAGTCGGGACCAAAAAAGTGTCTTCCCAGATAATCCGGCAATTGCTGATTAAAGGCCAGCTGGCCAGGGCCAGTTATCTTCTCGGACGGAATTATTCTTTCAGCGGTCGGCGTACTAAGGGTCTGGGACTGGCCGGAAAACTGGGTTTTCCGACGATAAATCTGCGGGTAGATAAAAACAAGTTGCTGCCGCCGGGAATTTTTGTCGGCGGTCTTTTGAGGAAAAATCAGCGCTGGCCGGCATTGATTTATATCGGAAGAAGTCCGACCTTCAATTTGGGCCGCAATTTACTGGCCGAGGTTCATCTGTTGAACCGCCAAAGATTAAACTGGCTGGATAAAAAAATAACTGTGGAGTTATGGCACTATCATCGTCCGGAGAAAAAATTTGCTTCTCCGCTGGACTTAACCCGGGCGATTCTCGCCGACTATCGCTGGGCAAAAAATAAAACAGGAGGTGTGAAGTGAAAATTTATCAGACTGAGAATTTGCGCAATCTGGTTCTGGTTGGACCACAGGGCAGTGGAAAGACCACATTTCTGGAAGCACTTTATCTTTACACCGGACTGACCAATCGGCTTGGCCGGGTAGAAGATGGCAACACTATCTCCGACTATACTGAGGAAGAGATTGAGCGAAAAATTTCCCTGCATTTATCCAGTAATTTTGTTGAATACAATAATCATAAAATAAATATTCTGGATACCCCCGGATACTATGATTTTTCCGGAGAACTGGCGGCTGGTCTGGCCGTGGCCGAAGTGGCGGTACTGGTGCTGGCGGCCGATGCCGAGATAGATGTAAATATAGAAAATTTCTGGGAAATGCTGGCCGAGCAGAAAAAACCCGCAATTATTGTAATTAACAAAACCGACAAAGGTTTTTCCGCGGATAAAATTCTGGCCGAATTAAAAAAATATTTTGGGGAGCAGGTATCTCTGCTGGCTTTTCCGCATTCCGGCGGCACAATTGATCTCTTAAAGAAAAAATTTTATCCACCCAAAGGAAGTTCTCAGGATTTAAATCCCCAGCAGTCAAAAGATTTTGCTGGATTATTTGACAAACTGCTGGAGAGTATTGCCGCCAGCGACGAAAAACTGATTGAAAAATATCTGGAGGGACAGGAAATTCCAGCGGCGGACATAAGTCGGGCTTTCAGTCAGGCAATCAAAGGTCGCCAGATTTTTCCGGTTCTGGCGGTTGACAGTTTGAGTGGTCAGGGGATAGGTCAGTTTCTGGATTTTGTTATTGATTATCTTCCGGCTCCGGAAAAGACCGAGCGGCTGGCTGCCCTGGTTTATAAAACCGTGAGTGAACCCGGAGCCGGACAGATGAGTTTTGTCCGGATATTTGGTGGTGGAATTAAGTCCGGAACGGATATTTATAATTTGACGAGGAATAAATCCGAACGGGTTGGCCAGATAGTGATTACTCAGGGGAAAAAACGGCTGGAGATAAGCGAGGGTATAGCCGGCGATCTGGTGGTTCTTTTGAAACTGCGGGACAGCCGGACCAATGACATTTTGAGTGATGGTCCCGATAAAGTAGCAGTCAATCCAATTCCGTTTCCCGAAGCCCTTTATCAACGGGCGATTCATGCGGCTTCTAAAGCCGAAGAGGAAAAACTTGGTCAGGCAATGGCGATTATTACTCTGGAAGACCCGACTATCCGCTATCAGTATAATAGCGAGACCAGGCAAATGGTAGTCAGTGGTCTGGGCAATGTTCAGTTAGAGGTGATGGCCGCGCGGATAAAGAAGCGCTATGGGATTGATATTATTCTGGAGCCAGCCCGGGTTCCGTATAAAGAAACGATTACCAGCCGGGCTGAGGTTCAGGGCAAATACAAAAGACAGTCGGGCGGTCGGGGTCAATACGGCGATTGCTGGTTGCGTCTGGAGCCACGGGAACGGGGAGCGGGCTTTGAGTTTGTCAATAAAATTGTCGGCG
>Ga0123519_10013257_pt1 | contig 11873 bp, 10 predicted proteins | sample YelNatPaOPRAMG02_FD_87396 | JGI IMG/M metagenome (GOLD analysis project Ga0123519, IMG submission 87396) | Hot spring microbial communities from Yellowstone National Park - Yellowstone National Park OP-RAMG-02 (version 2) | ecosystem: Environmental > Aquatic > Thermal springs > Hot (42-90C) ... | reverse complement strand
GAAGGTAAGAGAGAGCGAAAACAGCAGGCAGCTAAGAGGCACGCGGAGGCCCATGTTGGATGGCATTGGCAATAGACCCGAACTTTTGAACGGACGCTCGAGTCATCTGTTTGTAGGCCTTCCCGTTTCGTCTGATATGGGTGTAGGTATGCAACGCATCCGCGTGCTTGCGAACGTGCGTCGATTATTTCCATAACTGGACACTACTGGCCACTTGCTCTGATCGTCGCCGCGGGGAGCTGGCGCACGGCCTCGGGGCCTGCCCTCGGCACCGGCCCCGCAGCCGATGCCGGTACGCGCCGTAGGCCGTGCCAATCCAGAATCGTATCCACGACACCAGTGCTTACGATTCGGTGTGAAGCACAGTGTTCGCAAGCCACAGTTGTTCACTTTTGCGCTATCAACATGGTTAACTCTGTGTATAGAGAGTGCTATGATGACAGTCACTATCGACCTGAGTTTGAAGGGTTCATTGGGAACCGTCCTCTGGAAGAAGTAGATCCCGAGGTTGTGACGCTCATCCAGGCCGAGAAACAACGTCAGGCCGGCGGTTTGGAACTGATAGCCTCCGAGAACTTTACCTCAAGGGCCGTTATGGAAGCACTTGGATCATGTTTCACAAATAAATACTCGGAAGGGTATCCTGGAAAGCGATACTACGGTGGCACGGAGGTTGTAGATGAATTGGAGCGCCTGGTGCAGCAACGTGCGCTGAGCCTCTTTGGGCTCGACCCACAAGAGTGGGCGGTTAATGTCCAACCGTACTCTGGGTCGCCGGCCAACTTTGCAGTGTACACCGCGTTACTAAAGCCGCATGATCGAATCATGGGCCTGGGGTTACCCTCGGGTGGGCACTTGACGCACGGCTTTTACACTGCGAAAGGAAAGCGGATCTCCGCAACCTCGATATACTTCGAGTCCCTTCCGTACCAGGTCCATCCTCAGACAGGTTATGTTGACTACGATCGTCTAGAAGAGCTGGCACTGCTGTACCGCCCTCGACTCATTATCTGTGGGGCGTCGGCGTACGCACGCGACTGGGACTATGCGCGGATGCGCGAGATCGCCGACAAGGCCGGCGCGATGCTCATGTGCGACATGGCGCACTACTCGGGTCTCGTCGCTGCAGGGGAGCTCACTTCGCCGTTTCCGTTCTGCGATGTTGTAACGACAACTACGCACAAGTCGCTGCGCGGGCCAAGACAGGGCATGATTTTCTGTCGCCGTCAGTACGAAACGGATATAAATGAGGCGGTCTTCCCGGGGTGTCAGGGAGGCCCTCACAATGCAACAATGGCAGCGCTTGGTGTTGCTTTGAAAGAAGCGATGACGCCTGAGTTTCGCGCCTATCAGCAGCAGGTCCGCGCAAATGCGAAAGCACTCGCCGGGGCATTGCAGGCCCGGGGCTATACAATCGTCACCGGTGGTACGGATAACCACCTAGTGCTTTGGGACCTGAGGCCAGAGGGCCTCACGGGTAACAAAGTTCAGAAGCTCTGCGATCAAATCAACATAACCCTGAATATGAACGCGGTTCCTGGTGATACGAACGCACTCTCTCCTGGCGGCGTGCGTCTAGGCACGCCTGCGCTCACTAGCCGTGGTTTCAGGGAAAAGGACTTTGAGCAGGTGGCTGAGTTTCTCCACCAGGCCGTTCAACTTTGTCTCAAAATACAAAAGGATTCCGGAAAGAAGCTTGCAGATTTCGAGCGTGCCCTTGAAGGTCGTCCTGAGCTCGCAACGCTGCGCGACCAAGTGCGGGCCTTTGCCTTGCGGTTTCCAATGCCCGGCGGGCCGCGTTAATGTGGACTATACCTCGAAGCAGAACATGCTGGTCATGCGCTTATTCCGATGAGACTCTCTCGCTTTCATCTGCACAGTGCGCAAATACCAGTGGGCGGACAAATGCAATCCCAGTGTACATTTGCTTGGATTCTAAACAAGAGACCTGGTGCTGAGCATCTTCGTGTATTCCGCATTGCCATTAGATATGGCCTAATGGAGTCTGCTCGAGCTGCGCGGAAACCTCCGTTTTCTAGACCACTCTCCACAGTGAACAAAGTCCGCGTATTCTGCCTTTAATCGGCATCCATGGAGCGCTGCCGTGCGACAGATGCCGAGACCCTGGTGTTCTTCATCCATTATCGTACCAATATCAGCGCCGGAGGCACAGTTTACACAAGAGACGATTGCCATCGCAGCCGGTTAGACGAGGCATTCGGAGCGTTGCGTCGTTCTCTCCCAGACACGCCTGGTGCGTCTTCGCTGTGCACGTCATTTGCGTCAATGGACACGCATGACGCGTCTACGACACGCATATGATGGGTATCAGCGACACACGCATGGTGTCGTCGGTTGAAGCGTTCCACACCGTTTCGCATCCAAGAATGGCGCTAAACAGCGCTTCTTCGGACGCGTCTCGCGAGGCTGTAGTGACTCACTGCTCGCAGAGGTAACCTGTCGCTATCATGAGGCATCGTCACTTGACCGTGCGCATTTTGGCCGCTATTCCGTCGGAAACGGATCTGGATAGGTAACGTACCTATGTCCAGTGCGCAAATCGGCCTCGCATTCCCACTGGCCATCGTGCTTTTTCCGGGAATACCCCATGCGCATGTCAAGCGCACATCACGAGGGCTGTTCGGGCATACCGGCATTGTTCGGATGCCTTGACGAACGTCTCGATAAGGGCGCCAGAGGCGTAGCGCGGCAGCACCGAATGGCCCGGTACACTCGTCTTCTATGAGATGTGCAGTCCCGCTCGATGCGCCGTGCTCGAAACGTACACATCGCACAGCAATGCATCGGGTAACCGCATAAACACGTGAACATACAGCAACAGATTTCCTGATCGCCTACACTATGCTCTTCTCTGAATGTCTGTGTTCCATGATATGAATCGCATGCACCAATCTCTTCATGGACACTGTGCTGGCGAGCGAGCAATCCTCCAGTCGCTAGCATACGGTGACAAACTCCGCGACTCGGCAACCGGCGCTATCGCAGCCCCGTGCTCGCGTCATCCTGCACGGCCGCGTATGGTGAACGCGGCACTGGCACGAATACTTTTTCGAGAAAGCGGCGAAATCGCCGCGCATACGAGCTCGGTTCGATAACACTAATGCTATCGTGAAGACAGAGTAGGTGCGCTTTCCCGAAATGTTCGAGTTTCTTTTCTGCATTATATCGATCGAGGACGTCGATAATACCGAAAAAGAGCCGCGCCTCCTCCCCGTTCTCCAGCAAACCGACCCAACTGTTTGCATGTCGGGCGTCCCGTTCGCGCAGACGGCGCCATGATTCTGCTGAAACCGGCAAGTTTGCCGATGTGTCCACGTACTGCAAGCCGAGCAGAAAAGAGTAATCCATGATATGAACGCTTTCCAGGAACAGGCAATCCATATCGATTTGGTTGAGCATTCTGCGTCTCAGTCGTCGGTCAATAGCGATAGGACCCACACCGTCTCGAAACAGGTCTAGGTCCTTTCGGGGTTGTCTTGGATCCAACTCCTGGGACGCTCTGCAGAGAAGGCTTGGTCGAAACCGCTGCTGCGGGGCCGTCTGCTGCTCGTCGTCGTTTGAGAGAACATGCGACGCCGGAGTCCGTGAAAACCTGCCATGCGTACTGCCTTTGAGATCATAGCGCAAATGAATTGGTGTTCGGGTTGGCAGGAAATTGCTCATGACGACCATACGGATGCGACGCCGCCGCAATCCAAGACGGTGGGTCGTTACACGATGCAGGCCGAAAAAGCGCGTGATGAGAGATTCCGGATTCTTCATCATGTGAAAGTAGTACTGGGGAAGAATGCTGAGCAGGACACTGGCTTCCTGCTTGGACAGTGTCTTCAGAATGAAACGGTCATCGCTGCTGTAGTAGAAGAGCGAGCCGCTCTTTCCGGCAGTGGTCGCCTCCCTGAGGGCCTCCTCGCCGCACAGCGAGCGCAGATACGATGTAGGACTAATCCCATAACGCTGCCTCAATTGGCGGAATACCATCGGGGCATAGTCTTTGAACGTGAAGCACTTCTCGATGGGTGGCGTGTCTGATGAGCCCACTGCCGGAAAGCGGATCGTGTTGCTGGTCCGAAAATCAGCCATGCAGAGGTTCCGCGGCGCCAACGCGTTCTGTCGCTCCACCGTGTAGCGTATTCCAGCTTTGATCTGCATCATCAAATGATAGGAGCGATGACCCTTGTAGATGACCTCGCCGTGGCGGATTTGGAAATTGCCGCGCCTGGTGAATGGATGCAGTAGGTTGTAGGTGCCAATGACACCGGCTGAATGGCACGATCCAGTTGCTGACGCATGGCCAACCGGTTGGAGCGCGCCCCGTGCAGACCCCGGAAGCGGCGACTTGGGCGGCATCGCCGGCAGCGCATCAATGTACAGGTGCACGGCGGGTTCCACAACGAGCGGCGGCAACGGTGGCGGCAGCACCGTATGGGATCCGCGTCTCACGTCGCGTCGGCGGTGTGTACTTCGCGCATCGGCATGCACAGCGGCAAAGGCGCCATGCTCGAAACTGCCGTCCCCGAGGCCTGCAGCACCTACAATGGTGGCCGGCCTGGATTCGGAAAAAGGCACCGAGGCGAATCCGTTCACAGAAAGTTGCTGCCCACTGCTAGCACTCGAAGATGATTGTGGTTCAATGGATGAGCTATGCGCGGTACCCATAGCGTGCTCGGCGCGCATGACGCGCGAGGTAGCGCTTGTCGAGACGCTCAGGGGCGCTACTTCCAGGGTACCCGATTGCTGTGAATACGTGCTATTGGTCGTTCCGGAGTGTACAGAGTTATTTTCGGCGTTCGTCAACAAGACTAGCCTTGACTTTGTTGGTTCGGCGTTCTCTTCGGTAGCTGCAACAGTGACCTGAAGCGGTGGCGGTCGTCGAAGTCGTCTACCAAGCGACATTCGCACTTCAGTTCTGCTTTCCGCACGTTTGCGTGCGTCCGAGTCGTCTGTTGCGTCGTCGAGTGTTGTGCCAGCGCTACCGCTACCACTGCGGTCGCTGCCGCCCTGTTCCATTGTTCCCTGCTTTTCGGGTGTGTCCGAGGCAGGCGCTGCGCAAGCGCTGGACACCAAAAGAGAACCAGCAACTGCAGGCGCAACGGCCGCTTTCTGTAAGCTTTCTACTGCCTCAACGGTAGCTAGATAGCTTCCCGCATCATTAGACAACGAGCTGTTGTTTTTGGGGTCGGTGAAATGGACCTCCTCAGTGTTGTTGGCGTCCTCAGCGGCAGCGCCCAGCTCGGTCGTCAGTGTTCGCGCCATAGACACATGCTGCTCCTTCTCTTTGCCAGATGTTCGGGACAATCTAGAGGTTTCAGTATGAGTATCCTCCAGAGAAAGAGCGACGCCCATAAAGTTTACAACAATCGTCCGGAAATCATGGCACTGCGTCGGAGAAAGCTCAAATCCAGTTGAAAGACAAAACGGTTGTCGACGAATGCCGCTGGCGCCGCTGGCGAACGCTGCTGGTGCTCTTGTAAATCTGGGGTTTTGTAGCTGCAGTCTATGCTGTGGCGCTTGACTCGGGTGGATCTTTTCTTGTGAAGATGTTGTGTCTGTATTTATAAGTGAGCAGGTTACAGCAACTCTGGCCTAGAGCAGGTTTTTTTGTATGTTTGATCTCTGCTAGACAGCGTTCTTTCTGTGCAGGTATTTTGTCTGTATGACGGAGTGACTGGGCCACTGCACCTTTAAACTTGAACGTACTTTTGTGTGTGATCGCCACATGTAGAAATTTGTTTCTTTTGGTGTCGAGGCCCTGAAGTTCACTTACTACGAACGATGCTCATAGACTTATCAATCTCGTAAAGCAGACTTTCGGGTCAAAGGTTGAGAACTGAGCAGGCATTGCATACGAATATTCAATCTTGTGCTGAAGCCTTCCTGCTGCTTCTGGAAACATATCGCCCCCGCCTGAGTGTTCCGAAAAGGAAGCGAAACTTCTTTGGTCGTCATCGGCTAGAAGACTGACAGCGATCAACAGCGTATTTGGTGTGGTATTCGCCCGCAATGCCGCTTTGACGCGCACCTGCACCATACGTTCACAGTGTCGGAGCAGCGCGTGCTGCGCGCTCAGCAGGCGCATACGAAGCTGCGGTTAGTCGTCTGAGAAGCGATCGCATGACCTGCGGTACTGGAGGCAACTGGCCTAATGCACATCCGGAGGAACCGCAGCAGGCCAGATGCAGGGGATCGTAGCCGCTTCGAGCGCATCAACACTCCATCTAGCTGCGAGATTAGAGAGCGCATTGTTGACAGATGCGCTCAGGGTCATTGACGAGCAGAAAACCGCAGTTTAAAAACATTGAATCCCACTTGTGATCCTGGGGTGCACCCAAAACATGATGCTATGGCCATTAACTTGTATGCAATACGGCGATCTTCGCCCTCGCGCGTTACTGCAGAGGCGACAGGGAAAGATCGCCTCGCAGGCGTCACCGCCTGCGAGGCGATCGACTGCATCGCAAATGGCTCGCCATGAACCTGTTTCCGGTATACGGTTGGCGGTACGCAGAGGGTCTCGATCAGATTGAAGCTTGTTCTCCAGGCTGACGACAGCAAACGCACATTCAGGGCATTCTCGTTAGGTTCATCGATGTTACATGATCAAACAGTAAACCTGAAGTTCCGGTGGTGGCCAGCTGCCTGTATCCACGCCACGTCTGAGCTCAGCGTCGCTGGGGCTGTTCAGTCTGCAGACGCATTAGCAGGTATCCCGCTAATCGTTTGCGATTCGTTCCATAAGATCCAGGCGCACCAGATCCTATGCTTCGGTACTGGGGGAGGGTAGTGTGCCAACCTGAGAAAGCCCCGTGAGCGCTCGTTGCGGAGGCTGCCGGTCACGTGCGAGCCTGCCGTTTCGCACGCGGGTGCGGTATCATTGCCGCTTTAGCGAGTGGCGCTTTCCAGCGAACCTTTCAGTTGGAGCAAAGTTCTGCCTGTAAGCGTATAACGCTCCCACCGCCGCCCACGACCAGAGCAGACAGAAAAGCAGGAGACGCCATCGACGCGGGCGTTGTTGCTGATGCGGTTGTGGCCCCGAAGGCGATTCTGCGGCTTGGTTCTTTTTCGATGCTTTCGGAGGCTGCCCGATACTGAAGGACGGTTCGTCCATTAAACGGGTATTTTCATCGATTTTTTCGCGTGGAATCGTCATCATCGGCTCCTGGCTCCATGCTGAAGTAGGCGAGAGGCGCTGTCCAAAACGACTCAAAGCCCTCCATTCCTCTTCGCTCACCAGACCATGGAGTTCGCTATCAAGTGAAGCGTCGCCTTCGCCATTTGAATTGTTTGCTGGGGCGATCCTCAGTTGCAACCAGGAAGTGTAGAGACGTTCGATGCGCAGGTCGCCTACATTTTTAACATATTGAGGCCACGGCGTCACGGGCACACCTGGAGTCAGAGAGAGACTGATTGGCGGCTCTGGTATGGCATCGTCTGGTGCGCTCCTGCAGGGCTCCTCAGGGCGCTCTCGAACGGCGGTGTTGGATTCAAGTTTCAGGAGCTGCATGGTGCTCCGGCTCCAGCACGCGTCCGCCGCGGTGACCGTCATCGCTTCGGCCTCGGGAAGGTCCGCCCATTGATAAGCAAGATCGTCGCCCCACAGTACCTCTGAGCTGTCAATAGTCATTTCGCCACGCCAGATATCGGTTGCGGACCACTGCAAGACGCAGACACTCTCGCAGCACTTTACCACTACGAAGCGTCCAAAAGCTGTATGAACCTTCAAAGCGAAGCGAACACGTACGATCGTATCGTCGAAACTGTATACAGGTACTTGCGGAGCTGCGTGGGGCTCAGCGTTATCTCCGAGCACGGCAACCAGCCACCGCACGGGTACAGTTCGCTCAAGGCGGCAACTCTGGCGATCCTGGTAACCATAGCAGTAGGAAAGCCGCCCATGGTGCGGGTAGCCCCAGAGCGTCTCAGCTGTGAGCGCACCCTCTGAGGCGTCAGCTGCTCGCACACAAGTCTGCGGCTGCTCGTCTGGTGAAGCACGCTCACTCCGCTGGAGTAGCACGCTTACGTCCCCACCTTCGCAGCTGGCGACTGGCCGTGGTACCAGAAATCGCAACCGAACTTGCATGATGCAGCCACTAGCTGCACTAGTTGAGCCGTTTTTCAAGACTCGCTGCTCAAGTCGAAAGTGACACCGGCCACACACACCAACAACGCCGTTCTACGTCGACCGACGTCAGTGTACAGTAGTGGCGAGAAACTCGCCCTGGCCAAGAAGTCTGTAACTGATGTGCAGACGCCTCCCTGTCTTTCTGGGCCGGCCACCGACTACATCTTACATATTCTTCTCATATAGTTCCACTTTGAGAGGTTGTCCAACAAAGTTCGTTCTTGGCGTCTCTGGAGGTCTCTTCTCCAGCACCGCACATCTCCATATATTTAATGGCGGCATTAAAATCTCGGTTCACGACTTCCATCCGTTTCTTGCCATTGATTGTACTCACTAGTTTAAGTAGCCCTCACACTTTTGCCCTCCTTTCCATTTGCTCTTCCGTCAGCGGTCCGTACTTTGCTATTTCCTCAGGACTCCGCTGCCACTTTTCCATCTCCACTCTCTGAAGTGTACTACCCAGTTCATGGTGTGTATACGACGTTCGAAACTCATCTACAGGTATCATAACAAAATGCCGTGCAAACTCCTTGTACGCCCTCGTCGTTGGAGCTGGCGTGGTCCCATTTTTCGACGCCGAACGCCCTGCCCCATAAGCCACAACCAGCCTTTGACTTTCATCCTCCTTCAAGTCGCTCAAATGATTGAAAAAGTTGGCAAATGCCCGCTGCTTCCCACAATGCAAATTCATACACAAAACGGGCCCACTGGAGCTTGGTATATTCATTCCACAGCGCATCCCAATGAGCAACGCGAACTTCCATGAATTTCCGAAAAGCTTGAAAGTCCGCTCTGCGGCTCGTCACCTCGCCCATAGCTTCCAGGTGATCCATCATTCCTGCATTCCATGCAGCAATTTTCTTCCTCGCATTCATTATACCGACTTCTCGATAGAATCTTGCTCTTGAGAACCTCAACAGACGCATGTCTTTCTGACCTAATTTACCATCAGCACCATCTTCCACACGCTTGGGTACCGCGATGGCGATGACATTCGTATTCCCAGGGTCCGCGTCAACGGCAGAGTCGCTCTCATGCACTTTCTGTGCCGAAAGACCCGCCTCCTTCTCATCTTCTTGCTTCGCCACGGGCGAAGCCGAGGTCGGAAATGGCCGATCTGTCTTCAAACGCCGATAGTGTACACACATGGCTACTCCATCAGTTTCGCTCATCCCAGTGAATACATTTTGCTTGCTCACTTTGAGACGTTTGAAATCGAAGATATTCTTCCAGCACGTCTCCCGGTTCTCGCCGGTGAACTCTGTCATCCTTACATTGAACTCCGGACAGGTTTCTCTCATTATGCTGTACAGGACTCTGGAGTCGATTGGCATAAAATGCGACTTGATCTCGCACCTCGGAACGACGTTGAAGCACTTCCCCATCCGGGCAGCTATCCGTTCCAACAACGCTTCATTTTCCCCACTCAGCTGCCTTTCGGCCTTGCGTTCGAGTTCCCGGTCCAAAAACACAAAATAGCGCAGGAAGAACGGATAACATTTTTCTTATCTTTTTTCGTAGCTGATACCTTTTCCGCTGTATTCGCCAGCCCCAAGACTGCACGGCGCTCTTGAACAGCGGCACAGATCACAGAAGCTTCATTCTTTCTCCTGCGTAATGTCCTCTTGTCGAAGAATTCGATCTCCCGTTCATGGAAGCGATCGTTCTTGATGCCAGTGATGATGGCCCATATCCCTTTGCGAGATAGGCCCGGGCAGAGTGCAATCACGGCGCTTATCACGAAACGTTCGAGGTTCAAAGTCAAATGTTCGTTCAGGTTCTTGACGCACTTGATCGCCCCCTATGCGCAAAAATCCGTGTTATCCTTCTAACGAGTACCGTTGAGGCGGTAGTTGGGGTATTTTTCGTGGAGGGCATGCGCTCGGTCGTTTCTCCTCGACGTTTCCCCAGTGCCGAACATCAAGTGACGAATAAAGGTCTTGTTGAAAAACTCTCCCAGAACGCCGACTATTTTGACGTCCTTCACATCGCGATACATCTTCCTCAACAAATGCATCAGTGCTAAAGAAGCGATGTGAACACTCATGGGGTAAGACTCGACACGGTTTCTCATCGCTTCTCGCAACTTTTGCTGGTAGGGATCCCTGATATGGCCGAGAAGACAGGATTTCACCACCATAACGTCGTATGATCGTCTTTCTTGCAGCCTTTGACGTAGGGCCTCCTGCCATGGCTTCTCCGCCTTGTCTCGTTCCTCTTTGCTTGGCTCTGTTCTTCGTTTCTTTCAGCCAGCCAGCGTTACTGGCGCTTCAGGATTCTCCATTTCCTTTTCCATAACTTATCTTCTCTTTATTTTTCAAGACGAACGCACTTGGAAGGGTTTTGCTGTAAACCGCGAAAAATCAATTGAATAAACTTACTTGAGAGTTGAAACACGATTGAATTGAAAGACTATAGTTTGCTCTGACTTTTACGCATATACAACTTGGCCGTTAGAACAACAAGTCAACGAGTGATCATGATAGCGTCGCTCTTCTCAACGGTAACATGCGCGTCGTGCTCGTGACTGCCAGATCACGAGGTGCGCTGACCGACCGCACTATATACAACGATGAACAGAGACCAACTACTAACTAGCACCGAGATAACAATTTCTTTCCCCTCTACGATAAACGCTGAACGGAGAAAAGGTTTCCATCTATCGAAAGTTTACCTTCAAGGCAGAGGGTCTTGGGATCAGGGTGTCTGCCGGGCTTGCGCTCTGTGCAACTCTGCAGTGGCGAGTGGCGTGACGCGACCTGAGCTGCTCGTCCCCAACGTAGTTTATTCTTGTAGAACGGGCAGATAGGCTGCGTCTGGGCGTCACACTGGTCACGCTGGACTCCTTGTAAATCGCTTCCCGCTGCCGCAGGCAGTACGCATGTCTGCGCAACTTGCTGGTTCCCAGAGTGCTTATGAATCGCGACCCCGTGTCGAGTGCACCACCCCTAGAGCCGACGCTCTCAATGGTATGGCAAAAACGTCCTGTCGCCGTGCTGCATCGGCTCCAGTAAGATAGGCGGTATGCTGGGTACTTACGATAGACACGCGGCTCACGATAGAACGTACAAAGCGACCACTACATCTGAGTACAGGTGATGGAACTTGAAGATAAGCGCATCATGATGGACGGTTTCTCAATAGCCATTATCCATACATCCCAAAATCTGGAATGTATGGACCATGTAAACGTTTTGGTTTCGAAAACAAATCGGACACCAGAGCGACGCACGGCATCGAAGCGCTCACGGCAATTATATTGCGGAAACGAGGCGGTATCGGCCCTGGAACTTGTGGTAGCGGCAGCGCCAGCGTCAGAGGAGGTTCGTGGGATAGCTGCTTTGTGCTGCTTGGCCATGGCAATCCACAACTAACTCAGATATGTTGAATTGCAGTAGAGAGCTTGGAAGAGCGACTTTAGCGACTGTTTGGCAGAAGGGGCAAGTTTTGGGCTTGCGGGCGTGGTACGCGCAGGTTACAGCTTGTGATGCTGCCGGGGGTTACCTCCTAGGAGGCAAACGTTTGATCACGCAGCTCATCTCACCTGCCGATAGTGTGGGGTCACGGAAAATGGGGGTACCGACGGCGGTCTCGGTGCAGAGACTGTCCTCGTCATGCGCTGGAGAAACGGGCACTGCTGCGAGCGAACGCAGCGCGAGCGTGCCGCGCTTCGATCCGTCTGTGCACATCGTGACGCGTCGGACTCGCGTCCGGGAGCAGCTGGACGCAATTT
>Ga0123519_10013254_pt1 | contig 11875 bp, 11 predicted proteins | sample YelNatPaOPRAMG02_FD_87396 | JGI IMG/M metagenome (GOLD analysis project Ga0123519, IMG submission 87396) | Hot spring microbial communities from Yellowstone National Park - Yellowstone National Park OP-RAMG-02 (version 2) | ecosystem: Environmental > Aquatic > Thermal springs > Hot (42-90C) ... | reverse complement strand
CGGGCGTTGGAATTCTTAGCGGCTCTCGAAGGTAAACGCGCGTGCGACCAGCTTTTTCTGGTGCGATTGACACGAGCTGAGATTGCTTCGTCGCCTTACGGCTTCTCGCAATGACATGGGCGCCCCGCCCTTGCGCGGGGCAGGGTAACATAGCCCAGGGCAGCGACCTGGGACAAGCGCGGCTCGAGAAAACGAGTCCTTCCTGAGATTGCTTCGTCGCCTACCGGCTCCTCGCAATGACATGGGCGCCCCGCCCTTGCGCGGGGCAGGGTAATGTAGCCCAGGGCAACGACCTGAGAATGGCGCGGGTCGAGAAAACGCGTCCTGCCTGAGATTGCTTCGTCGCCTTACGGCTCTTCGCAATGACAAGCGCGCCCCGCCCTTGCGCGGGGCAGGGTAATGTAGCCCAGGGCAACGCCCTGGGACAGGCGCGGGTCGAGAAACCGCGTCCTTCCTGAGATTGCTTCGTCGCCTTACGGCTCCTCGCAATGACAAGAGGGTCTCGACCTCGTGCGGGGCAGGGTAACATAGCCCAGGGCAACGACCTGAGAATGGCGCGGGTCGAGAAAACGCGTCCTGCCTGAGATTGCCACGTCGCCTACCGGCTCCTCGCAATGACAAGAGGCGTATTGGTGCTCCATTGCCTGAATGTACCTCTCTGTCATTTCGAGCGCAGGGAGAAATCTTGACTTCAAGCGAATATTGCCGAGTCGCGCCCTTGTACTTTGTGTGGCGCATGGCTATTGGGTTTCGATGTAGGTGATTTGCGGTTGACGCGTGGTATTGTATTTTGTATAAAGAATGTTGTAGATGTTGTGCACTCACATACCTCGCTGCCCACGAGAGAAGCCATGGCTAAAATCCAAATCAAATCTCTCCACGAGGAAGTAGCCCGCCACATACGAGAAATGATACGGACTGGCGTCTTGAACAAGGGCGACCGGATCATGGAGAAAGAGCTCAGCGCCAACCTTGGCATCAGCAGGACTCCGCTTAGGGAGGCGCTCCGGGGCCTGGCGTCCGAGGGGCTCGTCAACGTGATACCCCACAGGGGCGCCTACGTGACCAAGCCTTCCGTCCATGACATAAGGGAGATGTTCGAGGTCATGAGCCTCCTGGAAGGATACTGCGCCAGAAAGGCTGCGGAAGGTATGTCTGCCGACGAGTTGGACACGCTACAAAACCTTCACAACGACCTTGAACGCCACTACGAAAACCGAGACGCCCAATGTTATCTCGAGGTAAACCATGAATTCCATTGTACCGTGCAAAGGGCTGCTGGCAACAAAATCCTCAGCGACATGATCGATGGACTCAGGGAGAAGGTGCTGCTCTACCGACATCGCCAGCTTTATTTGCCGAACCGCTTCGACGCGTCTATTCGCGAGCATCGTCAACTCATAGAAGCCCTGCGCAACAGAGATCCGCAAAGGGCAGAGGCGGCCATGACTGAACATTTAATGAACCAGTATGAGGTGCTGGCAACGCTTTACCAAGACGCATAAAACCGGGGTCTTATCGGTCGCACCTCGTGGGGAGACGCGGCCGATTGTTCAATTGAAAATAGAGGAGGGAGACATGTTCACGCATGGATGTCGGTTCATGGCGGTTCTGGTCGCGGCGTCGATGACCTGGCTGTTCGCCGCAGGCGCTCCGGTCTGTCACGCCGCTATGACGCTCAAGGTCTCGCATCAATTCGCAGAAGGGGATGTTCGCGACCAAATGGTACGCGTCTTTGCCGAGAACATCACCAAAAAGCTCGGCAAGGAGTGTTCTTTTCGCATTTATCCGGCGAGTTCCTTGTACAAACCCAAGGAGCAGTGGGACGCGATGAAGCAGGGGAGTTTAGACCTGGCAATCCTACCGCTGGACTACGCGGCCGGTAAGGCGCCTGAGCTTTCCATCACTCTCATGCCCTGTTCAGTATCCAGCATGAAGCAGGCCATGGCATGGCGCGGCAAACCCATAGGACAGCGCATCGAGAAAATAGTGGAAGACAATGGGATGAAACTCCTGGTCTGGGCATGGCTGGAGGGCGGGATCGGGAGCACCGTCCGCCAGGTGAAACTGCCGGAGGACGTCAAGGGCCTCAAGATAAGGGCTGCTGGGAAGAAATTCGAGTTGATGCTCCATCAGGCCGGCGCTTCCATCACGAGCATGCCGTCTTCCGAAATCTATCATGCCTTATCTACCGGCGTACTCGATTCGTGCCTCACTTCGTCGTCCTCCTTCGTGTCCTACCGTCTCTATGAGCAGCTCAAGTTTATGAATGCGCCAAAGGACTATGCCATCTGGTATATGGCGGAACCGCTTCTTATGTCCTTGAAGACCTGGAACAGGTTGAAGCCTGAACAGAAGAAGGCGTTCGAGGAAGTGGCCGCTGATTTAGAACAGAATTGGGTAGTCCCACATTTTTCAAAGGATTCGGAAAATCTGATTCAGGAATTCACCAAAGCAGGGGTCCAGCTCCATTTCATGACCAAAGAGGAATTCCAGGTCTGGAGCGACTTTGCCAAGAAGACGGCGTGGAAGGATTTTGCCGAGACCGTTCCCAATGGCAAGGAGCTTTTGGAGCTTGCGGTTCAAGCCATGCAAAATCCATAGCCATTACCCTTGAGCCGTTGCAGGCTCATGGAGTTATTTACGTCTCGAGGCGGGAGGGCGCCGGACATGGAGGGATCACAGGCAGGGTTTTGGGACGGTCTGGAGAAAATCGTACGAGCGCTTAGTAAGCTCACCGGACTTTTAGGCGCGCTGTTCCTTCTTGCGGCCGCCGTGGTTACGACAGAAGGCGTATTGGTACGCAAGCTGCTGAATTGGTCAACGACGTGGCAGATAGAGCTCTCTGTCTTTCTGCTGATGTATGCCTGTTTTGTCGGAGCTGCATATGCACAGATGGGGGAGCATCATCTCAACATCGATCTCCTCATCATATATCTTCCTCCCCGCGTACGGGAATATTTACTCATAGTCACAGGCATATTGAGCTGCGTGATTTGCGGGGTCATTGCCTGGTATGCCTGGCCGATGTGGTGGGACGCCGTTGTCCACAATGAGCACAGCGAGTCTTTGTGGGGGCCTCCCATGTGGGCTCCGTACCTCTTTCTACCGCTTGGCATGACGCTGCTCTTGCTCCAATCCGTGGTGCAAATACGACGCCGGATCATGCAATTACGCATGGACGAGTATCAACGGGTCGTGCGGCGCACCGAACTCAAAGATATGGATGTGGACGTAGGGCCTCATCATGAGAAAGGGGGCGACAACCATGGATGAAGCGCTGCTTAGCATAGTGGTCTTTGCAAGTGCGCTGCTCGTTCTTTTCTCCGGTATTCCCATTTGGGCCGGCCTTGCCGGCATCTCCATCGTCTATATTTTGATCTTTTCGCCTCACATACTTCAAACCATACCTCACATCCTCTATGGGAGTATGGACAGTTTTGCCATGCTCTCGATTCCGCTCTTTATATTGTTGAGTGCGCCCTTGGCAGAATCCGATGCGAGTAAGGACCTGTATGAGGCCATGCACCGCTGGATGCACCGGCTCCCTGGCGGGCTGGGGGTAAGCACCATGATGGCCGGCGGTATCTTCGCAGCGCTCTGCGGCTCAAGCCCTGCAACTGCCGCCGCCATCGGAGGGGTAGGCATCCCGGAGATGAGGCGCCGCGGGTACCCGCCAGGTTTGGCCTGCGCCGTTGTGGCCCACGCAGGCACCTTTGGCATCCTCATACCGCCCAGCATCACTATGATTCTCTACGGCGTGGCAACTGAGACATCCATCGGCAAGTGCTTCATTGCCGGGGTTATCCCAGGTATTCTTCTGGTGGCCCTGAGTTCACTGTGGGTAGTGATTAAATTCGCTGCTGACCGTGCACGTTCCCAGGCCGGGATGAGTCGTGGAACGAACAACGAAGGCTCAGGACGCCTCGGCGCATCGGAAGACCGATATACGATGAGGGAGAAGCTGCAAAGCCTCCTGAAGGTGTTCCCGCTCATCCTCATCATCGTGGGAATCATGTTCTCTCTCTATGGAGGATGGGCTACCCCCAGCGAGGCCGCGGGTGTGGGCGCTGTCATAGCCTTTCTTGTGGTCATCGTCATCTACAAGGTCTATCGCGTCGAACAGATTGCCAGGATGCTGACGAGATCACTGGATGACAGCACCATGATTCTCATGATCATGGCGGCGGCAACGCTTTTCGGGTTTGTGTGTTCCGACCTCTACGTCACCCAATCATTGGCTGACCTCATCCTGGCCATGCCCCTAGGAAAATGGGGAATCATTTTTTTTATCAATGTGCTCTTGTTGCTGCTCGGTTGCTTTATCCCTCCAGCCGCCATTGTGCTCATCACCGCGCCCATGCTTTTGCCCGTAGTCAAGGGTCTGGGATTCGATCCGGTGTGGTTTTCCGTGGTAATGACGGTGAACCTTGAAGTGGGCCTCTTGACTCCGCCCGTGGGATTGAATCTCTACGTGGTGCAGGGGATAGCCCCAGACGTTCCACTTGCATCGGTTCTCAGGGAGTTGATACCTTTTTTTGTGATCGATGGCATCCTCATCGTGCTTTTGTGCATATTTCCGGAGCTCGCTTTGTGGCTTCCGGCCAAGATGATCGGGTAATGCTGCTACGCTGGCGAATTTCAGACGCGCTGCGGCGCCGTCAGACGCAGGCGTTCATCGCGCCATACTTTCGGGGGCGCCGCGCTTTAGGAAAAGGCAACAGCGTGGGGACTGACCGAGCTCGCCAGCATTTGCGAAACAACATGGATACCTTCGAATTTGACCGAACAGCGGGGTGGTAAAGAATGAATCTGGCTAAGATACTGTCTCACAAGGCGCAACAGTATAAAGACAAGCCCGCGATACTCTTTGGCGGCGTCTGGCACGCCTATGGGGATATTGACAAGCAGGTCCAGCGCTATGCGTGCATGCTGACGCGATTGGGGGTCAAGCCTGGCGACCGCGTCGCGATTCAGCTTCCGAAAGGGATGGAATTCATTTTTTTTGAGCTGGGAGTGATGTCGGTAGGGGGGATCGTACTGCCTTTGAATGCAGATTACAAGGCGGATGAAGTGGACTATTTCGTCTCCGATTCTGCCAGCTCCTTGTTTGTCACGGACTCGGAACGCTTTGAACGATCCCACAGCGTGCTGGGGAACATGCGTGGTCTTGAAATCCTCCTTGTTGACTCAGGAGGGGCGCGGCCTTGTCGGACATTGCGCTCGGAGTTGGCGAGGACCGATCCTGATTTTGTGAGGCCATATCCGACAGGAGACCATGACACGGCGATGATCATCTATACCTCCGGCACGACAGGCCGGTCCAAAGGGGCAATGCTCACCCACAGAAACCTCATTGCCAATACCGAAGCCCTCTATAAAATGTGGCGGTGGTCGGAGAACGATGTGCTGCTTCACGTGTTGCCTTTATTTCACGTCCACGGGTTGTTCGTCGCGCTTCATGGGGGACTGTATGCCGGGGCCGCCATCATCATGCATGAGAAGTTTGACCCTGCGGCTACCTGGGCGGCCATCGAGTCACAACGATGTACCATACTCATGGGGGTTCCCACTATTTATCAAAGGCTCATCCATCAATGGGAACTCATGGAACGCAAGCCTGACCTTAGCTCCATGCGCGTGTTTATTTCCGGATCCGCGCCTCTCCTCGAGAACCTCTTCAATCGCTTCGAGGAAAAAACCGGCTTTCGCATTTTGGAACGCTACGGGATGACAGAGGCGGGGATGATTGCGTCCAACCCCATCGAAACAGACAAGAGGAAGGCCAGAAGTGTTGGCTATCCTCTCCCTGGGACCGAGGTGCGCATTATCCGCGATAACGGCGTTGACGCGGCGCCAGGCGCGATCGGCGAGGTATGGATCCGAGGCGAGAGCGTATTCAAGGGATACTGGCAGATGCCGGAGAAGACCAGGGAATCATTCGAGGGCGAATGGTTCAAAACAGGCGATCTCGGCTATCAAGATCCCGAGGATTCCAATCGCCTCTACCTCGTAGGAAGAAGTAAAGAATTGATCATATCTGGCGGATATAATGTCTATCCCAAGGAAATTGAAGACGTGCTCGAGACGCACGAGGCAGTAAGAGAAGCGGCAGTGGTAGGAATTCCCGATGAAGATTTCGGGGAGAAAGTTGTTGCCTTCGTGGCTCTCCATAAAGGCGCGGATGTATCAGGAGAGGCTCTTATCTCGTTTTGCAAAGCTCGTCTTGCGGGCTATAAGTGCCCGAAACGCATCGTGAAAATGGACGCGCTGCCGCGAAACGCCATGGGCAAGCTGCAAAAGACGGCGCTGCAACGCTCCTTTACGCACCGCGACTAGTCGTAGGGGATGCGCATACGGTCGGGCTTTTCGAGCTGTTCCCAGACAATGCCAAATTTTTTCTTGAACAAAGGCCCCAGGCGTAGGAACAGCTTTTTCCAATGACTCTTTCCCACGGCCAGGTCTTCAAGAATCTCGATGACGATTTCTCGAAGGGATGGCAGCTCTTCTTTGGGCAAGAAAGAAACAGCTCCCAGCTTGAGAGATCGGTTCAGGCTGCGGACATCGGTGGATCGCGCCGTGAGCATAGCTGCGGGCAATCCGCGTCGGCTGCAAAGCTCGAGGAGTTCGAAGCCATTCACGCCCATGATGTCGAGGATCACAAGATCGAAGTCCTGGCTTTCCAAAAGTTTTTTGGCAGTTGAATAATCACTTGCAGTGGTCAGCCTGCTCTCGAAGAGGAGCTCTTTGATGACATCAAGCACATCGGGTTCGTCATCCACAGCGAGGATTTTCTTGTCTTTGATGATTGATTCGGCCATTGTGTGATTCCTATGAAGAGAACCGGACGAGGATTCTCAGGGGTTGCGTGGGCATGCTCTGAAATCGCGACTGCGCCTGACATGGAACAGCGTTGTCTATTAATATAGCGGTTCTGGAAAGTAAACGCGTACTTGAGAAGGGCTTGACCCATTGATTCATGATAGCTGAGATTGCCACGTCGCCTCACGGCTCCTCGCAATGACATGTGCGCCCTGCCCTTGTGGGGGGCCGTCTCATGTAGCCTCGTGCAGCGCCCTGGGAACGGCGCGGGTCGAAAAAACACAGCCTACCTGAGATTGCTGCGTCCCTTTCGGTTCCTCGCAATGACCAAAGGCCCTCCTGTGTCATGGCGAGCGCCGCGACGCAATCTCAGGCTAAGTTCTGAGAATGACCATGGAAACCTCGTTTCAGACTGTGAAAAGATTAGGATTCCATGGATTCCACCAACAGCTCGATGACCGACTTGACCTCCACGGGCATCTCGTAGCGGTCTTTGAGGTCCGTCAATTGGCTCAGGCAGTTCTGACAGCACGTGGCCAAGATTTTGGCCCCTGTATTCATGATCTGATCGTGCTTGCGTCTGGCATGTTCCAGTCTTTTCTGCCCCATGGCAGTGTTTTGTCCAACGCTGCCGCCTCCCCCGCAACAGAGGCTGTATTTTCGGTTCGGCCACATCTCGACGAAGTCCGAACAAACAGCCTGGATCAGCTCACGAGGCTCCTCGAAGATCCCCATTTTTCTCCCCACGTTGCACGGGTCATGATAGGTCGTCGGACCTTCGATCGCGCCGGCCTTTAAGGGCAAGCGACCTTCCCGCCAATATTTATGCGCCAACTCGATAACGCCCATGACCTCAAACCCTAAAGGTTCGCCAAGCCATCTTTCCGCGTCCTTGCGCAGGATCTTAAAGCCATGACCACATTCGGTGGAAAGCAGGATGTGCGCCCGCAGCCGCCTCGCCTCCTCGACCATGTTCCTGACCAAGGCGACTGCCGCATCGTGGTCGCCAACGTAATATGCCCAGTTGGTGATGTCAAAGACCTTTGAGGACAGCGTCCAATCAGTGTGCGTCAGGTGGAAAAATTTCACGTAGGTTTGGAACATTCCGGGATTGGAAGTGTATTCGCGAGGATTCGGTATATACAGAATTTCAGCGCCTTCTTTATCGAACGGGACTTCTAGCCCTTCGCCGTTCTCGAATTCGTCTTCCAATTCTTCGGCCAGCCACTGGGCGGTATCCACGAATTCTTCCGATTCCATGCCCGTGTTGTTTCCTACTTCCAGCGCCTTTTCAATACCTTCGATGATGCGGCTGGGGCCGAGACCTCTTCGACAGGCTTCGGCCCTGAGCTTTCTCACGATCACGTCCATCTGGAGCTCTTTGGGACAGTCAGTTGTGCACCTTCCGCAGAGGGTACACGCCCAGATAAACTCAGATTCTGCTGATTCATCATCCTTGCCCAAAAGCACCTGTCGGATGATTTTTCGGGGATTTAGTTCAGGATAACCATCAATAAGGAAACATCGCGCAATGCACTCGCCGCAGGCTAAACAGAGGGACAGGGTATCTCCCCCGTGGGAAGCGGAAATAACGGATGTCAGGGTTTGATCATCTCGTGGTTGTTCTAACGTACTCATTGTCTGTTCTCATTCCTTGATGCGGTTGCGGCCGCGTGTTTGTCCAGGGATCGTTTGAACTCATGAAGTAGCGTCTCGAATCTGGCCGGCTGTCTTGCAGACGTTGTGGCGTAGGAGATTACAGGAGCGGCTATGCCCATGCCTTGGAGTTTACGCCAGATCTCTTTTACCCTGGCGCCGGCCCATTGCGTGCCGTACCTGGACGCGCAATTTCCGGGATGGCATCCTATGACCAACACTCCTGAAGCCCCTGCATTGAGCGTTGCCCAGAGTAGGGACTCAGAGACTCTCCCCGCGCACGGGACGGCCAGGAAAAGCGCGCCGGGAGGCGCTCCTATCTTGGCCACGAGGTCTGAGGTGGAACGTTCGCATCCATATACGACAAACGAGCCCTCTGCAGCGTTTTGCCGAATATCTGCCAGAAAACTCTCGATGCCTTTTTGGGGAAAGCCGATAAGGTCAAGGGCCTCCTGAGGGCATTCCGAAACGCATAGGCCGCATTGTTCACAGGATGCGGTAAGACTTGTAATCTTGGATCGCGCCGGAGCGTAATTCACCGAAATGGCCGAATGCGGACAAATACGGAGGCACGTGAGACAGCGGACGCATTCGTCGTTCACGGAGATGCGATCCACTGACGCCAGACTGCTGGCCCGCAGCGCCCAGGCCCTGGCCTTCACCGCAACAGAAAGTGCTTGGGAGGCTATCTGCTGCAAACCGAGCGTACCTGTGCATCCCCCCACCGCAAACACGCCCCTGCCAAAGGACTGCCCGAGTCCGCAATGGATGCTTTCGGAGAGGAGAAAACCGTTTTGGTCCACGTCGTAGTTGGCAATACCGTAGATTGCATCCTGTATGGCGCCGGGCGCCGCAAATCCCACTCCGTATATTGCGTCGCATTGGATATCGATGGGTTCGCCTATCACGCTATCGACAGCCTGGATACGGAAGGCGAGTCCGTTGCCCTGCCCTGCAATTTGATGGATGATCGGCTCTCTGCCCTCTTCATATCGTACAAAACAAACGCCCGCCTTTTTCGCCTGATCGTAGAGGAGCTCCCCTCCAGTGACCGCCACTGGCGCGTTGCGAAAAAAAACATACGACGCGCCGCCCTTTCTCTGGTTTTCCAGCGCGGCTTCCACGGCGCTGATGGCCGCGTACCTATCAGAGTCCCTGCCAGCATCGAGAACGAACCCCATACGCTGGGGAATCGCAGGGGGAGTGGTTTGTTGGAATGCGGCAACCTTCATGGGGATCGCGTCAGAATGAAGCCCTAGGGATGCGCCAAACGCAAAGACAACGGCGCCAAAGAGGTCCTCAGCGCCGCCGTCGATTTTGAAAAAAGGGCCTTCACGTTTTACCGACGGCATCTTGTCAAATGCAGCCGCGGTCCATGGCGTCCCATCACTACAAGAAACAGGGATATGTTCCGCGAATGTCTCATGAGACAACCGGCTGTAGATTGTGGTAGGCAGCTCTGAGACTTGGGCGTACGTGCATGAGAGACCCACCGCGCACAGCGCCCTGGCAGCCAACTCGCCGCACAGACCGTTTCCTAAGACCAGAACCCGGAAGAATGGGTTCACACTCTCCATATTGGAGCAATCAGATCCAACTCCACGCATGGCGCCACCTTTCAAAGATTTGAGTAGTCGGCCAAGATCAAGGCCGCGGCGCGTCCGGCGCTCAACAGCGTTTTCTGGATATTACCCGGCTCCGCGCATGTCCCGGCCACGTACACCCCGGGGGCCGGAGCATGTTCCTGCGAACCAGCATGGGACTGCGAGATGAAGCCGAACTCGTTGAGCTTCAATCCGAGGATTTCCGCTACGGAATTCATGCCTCGGGCAGGCCGCTGTCCTGTGCTCAGAATGATCTTGTCAAATTCTTCTCTGGCGTTGAGGCCGTTTTTTACATTGACGATGCTCAAGCGTCCATCATCCGCCTGAATAATTTCGCCTGGGACGCCTTGAATGAGATGGATGCCTTGGCTTCGAGCATCTTTCAGCAGGGCTCCGGCCATCTTACCCGCGATCTGAAGGTCGATGTAGAAGAGGCTGATATCCCATTGCGGATAACTGTAGCGCAGATGGAGCGCCATCCGGAGGGAAGCGCTGCAACAATATTCCGAACAATAGTTGGCGCCGATGGAGCGGTCTCGCGAACCGACGCACTGAAAGAATGCGATACGCAAAGGTTGGTTCACGTCAGAAACAAAGGATCTCAGATTCCCGCTCTGCACCCATTCGTTCAGTTCCACAAGGGTGGCAACGCCGTCCAGCCTTTTATAGCCCCAGAATCCCTTTTCCGAGGGATTGTATGGCTCGAACCCCACTGCCGCGACCACGGCGCAAGCATCGGCGACCTTCTCTTCGCCTGTCTGAACGGAACGTATGCCCACGGACTCGATCTTTGATCCGTCGCGAACGAGGCGTGCCACTTCCCAGCCAAGTTGAACCGAGACCATGTCTGATGAGCGCACGCTTTGGATCAGGTCATCCACTTTACAGCAGTAGCACCCAAGGCATCGATCCGTCGCGGTACACGCCCAGTTCTTCACGCGGCCTCCCAGGGCCGTCTCTCTCTCAACAATCATGCAAGGCAGTCCGTTCTCGGCAAGGGCGTCGGCGACAGCCAATCCCGCCACACCGCCTCCCAGAATAACGATCGGTCTATTTTTATTCATGGTGAAGAACACTCTCTCTCACGAAAATGCTGCTACGTATGGCGGTCAGTTCCATCAGGTATCCCGCATTGCGGTTGAATCCACACACATGACGCCGAGGGTCATGTCAGTTACCCAGCCTCTTCATGCGCCGATCATAGCTCCTCCAATAGCGCTCGTTGCAGTCCTGCAGGCAGGAGGCCAGAGAAACGCCGGCAGACCTGTTGCTGCCGGCAGGGCTGCCAAGACAGTACCGCTGACACGATTCCAAATCAAAGTCCTCGTCGCTGCTGGCTTCATCGCCTTCTTCCGATGAAATCGACGGACTGGCCCACGGATTCGAGCTCACCCTTTGGTACCTGCTTTGCGCCTCTACAAAAGACCAAGACGTTATCACGATACTGACCGAAATGATGGACAGCAAAATGGTTTTCAAACCCGAGAAAAGCATGGCAAAACCTTTCTTTCGCGTCAGCGGCGCCAGCGCTGCGGTTTCACGATGTCACGCTCCTGCTGAGCCGCGATGGCTTCCACCCTTTTGTCTTACTATGAATCATTCGCCGGCTATAAATCAAGCCCGCGGTGGACAACCGGGGACGGCCGCGACTGCATGGGACAAAACTTTCGGCGACTATTGCCAGCTTGCCGCGGTTTTATGGCGGCGCGCCGCAGCGCAGTACAGGTTTTCACCACGAGTGCGAGATGGCGGCCGATTTGCATACCGCGACGCACGGCAGCGCCCCGTTGGTT
>Ga0123519_10013252_pt1 | contig 11876 bp, 10 predicted proteins | sample YelNatPaOPRAMG02_FD_87396 | JGI IMG/M metagenome (GOLD analysis project Ga0123519, IMG submission 87396) | Hot spring microbial communities from Yellowstone National Park - Yellowstone National Park OP-RAMG-02 (version 2) | ecosystem: Environmental > Aquatic > Thermal springs > Hot (42-90C) ... | reverse complement strand
GCTGGCCCATCTCCAAATAAAGTCAGGGTGCCGACGAAGGCATAATCTGCCCCATAATCCTTCGCAGCTTTTATCATTCTATCTATCTCTTCCTCCGTGTCGGAGATGAATGGTAAAGTGTGTGCATAACAGACTCCCGTGAGGAACCCCTCTTCCTTGCATCTCATCATGGTCTCCAACCTTTCCATCGGTGCGGGTGCCCCCGGCTCAAGAGCTCTCGCGAGCTTCTCATCGAGAGTGGATATTGAGAATGTGATCATTGCTCCACGATTCAGCTTCTTTAGGTCATCGGGCAGGATAGCTGTTTCGTCTATCTTCTTCAGTATATCAAGATCCCTCAGCACAAGCTTAGATTTCGTAACTATATGAACCGGAAACCTATACCCGAGGATTATCTCAAGGGCTTTCCTCGTCAGCCCCAGCTTCTCCTCTATGGGCATGTAAGGCTCTGTCGAGGTTGCAATGCATATTATTCCGTATTCTCTCCTTCTAGCCCTCAGAGAGAGCTGTCTTTTCAGTACCTCCGGTAGATTTACCTTAGCCGATAAAGTCCTTTCCATGTTCTCCCCGTACTTGCTCCCCCTTATGTAACAGTAGATGCAGTTGAAGGCGCATCCCTCATACGGATTTACCGAGTAATCATCCAGAAACCAGTCATCCCTCCTCTTATGCTTGTTTAAGACAGATTTTACCTGAATCTCATTGACCATTTCGCTCACCAGAGGGACTTTATCTCATCCTGCCTCTCCTTCGGCAGCTTCTTCATTCCATCCCTTATTATCGATCTTGCATTTTTATCCTGTTTAGCCCATTTCTGCAGGAATTTGAAAACCGCTTCCGGATCCTTCTTGGTGATCTCCCTCAGACCATCCAATCGCCTTTTTCACGTCCTTATCCTCCTCCCCCATCATCTCATCCAGAAGCTGAAGGCAAATCCCTGAATCCCCCTTCCTCTTCCTTATGTAAGCTGTGAGAGTTGCCGCTGCCAGCCTCCTAGCCCATTTGTTCTCAGATTTTACCCAATTATGCATCAGGAAGAACATATCATCCCTTTTCTTAACAGCCAGGCTTGCCACTACTCTAACTGCCAGCTGATCGCATACCTCCCAGTCCGGAATATCATCAACTACGTTTATGACAAAATATTTCGAGCTTTCATAATCCTTTTTGAGCAGCTCCCTTAGGGCAAAGATAACGATCAATTTCTCATCCCTTCCGCCCTTTTTCCACAGATCCATCAGCCTGCTGAAGCCTCATTCATCTTTAATCAACATTTTTCCCAGCTCCTTTCCTGTGGAAATGAGCAGAGGGGTCGGTGTGAGGTTCAGCGCGTTCTTCTCTTTCATGAAGGATTCGGAGATCAGCGATAAGGCTCTATCGATATCTCCTTCCTTCAGCCGATTGTAGACTTCTCTGACAAGCTCTTCTATGATATCAACCCAGTTCTAAAGGAACTTCCTTTCATAAAAAGCTTTTATTATGTTGTCGCATATGACCTCTATACCCAGTCCAACCCTGTCATAGGCCTCCTCAATCAACGTTTACGGCAACCAAAAAACCTTGTCCACATTTCTGTTAAGATATTTCTCAACAGCTCTCGTCTTTCCATAAAGGACATCAACATGATCAAGCTCAGCTCTCGACTTTACTTCAATTAAGAAGAGCCTATCACCCTTTACCAAAATGTTTGTGTCTATAATCCTGCCCTTTATTCCAGTGATGCTTCCATCTCTATCTGTAAACCACAGCGGAAGCCATGAACTGCTCTCAACTATACACAAAAAAAATACAAAGTAAGATTTAAGCCAAAGTTTAGAGAAGCAGCAGCTCAGCCTCTTTGAGGACTCCACGCACTAAGTCAACTTCAAGTCCAAAGATCTCCAAGGCTGTGACCCCGAGTATGGCAGAATCGCCCTTCTCGCCAAATATCACGGGAACTACACGTCTCCTGCCCATCAACACGACCCCCACCTCGCCGATTTCCCTCTCCACGGATCTCCCGAAGGCTCTAAATCCCCTCCTCTCGATGAGTTTACGCCGAGTTGTTCCAATATATCGCATCTAACCACGCTGTATATAGTGCCTGTGTCGACTAAAGCCTCCACTTCAACTACTTTATCCGGCTGCGCTGCGTTGAAGAGCCCAACTTTTACCCTCAGGAATCCCACAGGTAAAGCTACTCCCATATATTATCTTTGTGCTTGAGAGAGGTTTATGTCCCGCAACTGTCTGCTGATGGCAATTCAACACTTAGCCCATTTAAGCATGAATAGAACCTCGACTCTGTCCTTTTCCTGCATCTCACATTGCTGATGCCTCTCAATTTTCACTCAGCCTGTGTACACTGTGTTTAATCCCTCAGCTTTAGCCACTCTTGCCAGCTCCTTGTCTCCAGTGACGAACGTGCAGTTATCAATGCTTTTGGCTGATACCAGCTGAAGGGCATCTGCAGCATATATGTGATGTTTCAGCACCAGCTTTAAGGAAGCCCGCAGGATTAAGGGGCTCACGCTGACAACCAAAAGCCTGCGCAGCCTAGAGAGAGTTGAGGATTCTCTAAGCAGGTTCCTCAGCAGCTTTCTGGCATCAAGCCCCAGCTTCCTCTCGTACTTGTCCAAAACTACTGCAGCCTCAGCAATGTTCCAGCAGGAGAAAGCCAGCTTTCCAACACCCTTGTACGCATCCCTGTAAATCTCATCAATGATTTTGCTGCCCGGCTCCTCCACATATCTTTTCACCAGGGCACTTGTGTCCAAGTAGTGCACCTTCTCGGTTTTAGCTCCCTGCAATATTCTCCACCCTCCTCTCCCTCGATTCCCTGACAGCAGCAGCTGCATCCAGCCCTTTGGGCCTGCTTCCTGGGATCTCTGATTCTGTTGTGGGCTCGAGATCGCCAAGGCCCAGCTCCTTGCCAAGAGCTTCAGCCCATCTCTCGAAAACCAGATATTCTAGATATTCCTCAATGATGCTGCTCAAGCTTCTGCCCCTGATGGCAGCAATTCCCTTAACCTCATCCAGCAAGTCACCCTCAACGCTCAGGGTGAGCTTCTTCTTGGCCATCCAAATACCCGTATGTACGTATATACGGACATACATAAAAACTTTTCCAACGCTCTACGTGGAGAATATGCTCAAGAGATTTTAAGCTTAAAATCGCCTAAGATTGTGTTAGATATCGCACAGTACTGAGGGTAGTATTTTATTTAATTTTTAAATCGAACAGTGGATGAACAGCTCACTGCTGGTTACTTTGGAGGTGAGATTATGCTTGAGGAAATTGAGAGTAAAATTGAGAAAGCTCGGAGAACTCTAGAATCACTTAATTATCACTTAGATGTCTCAGCTCAGGATCTCGTGGAATACATGTCTACTGAGACCTTCGCTGAGGACAGGGTTTAGGGGCCTGTGAAGGGGCTATGCTTACATTACCAAAGGGAGTTTATACTATTGAATGATGCTCTACTCAGCAGATTGCGTGTCGTAATTATCGATCCCTTTGAAGGCATTTGGTGTTTCAGAGATGAGCTCGGTAAGAGGGAGAGAAGAGGGGCCTGACATTAGAGGAGCTGGAAGGGCACTCATTAGAATAGATGCTTTGGATTGAATACGTTTTTCTGTGAATACCTTTCTCCTCGCTTCTCTCTATAGTAAGTATCATTCAGTGCTAAAACCTCACGTAGTTAAATTGTGAATTTCAGGCTCCTCATTCACTATTTTTACAGTCCGTATACTGGAAGAATTCAAACAGAGAGCCCGGCTGATCCCGGAAGTTCATTGAGATGTGAAAGTTAAGAGATTACTCAATTCGGCGTCAATTAAAAATAACGAAAAGGGTAGCTGCCCGCTCACGCCGGAGGCTTGGCCCTAATGCGTAGCAGGAGGATCGCTATTATGAGGGCCATCACCACTACTGCTATGAGGAGCAGCCCTGTGAGGTCGAGTGAAAGCGGGAGCTGAGACGGGGAAGGTGAGGGAGCTGGAGATTGAGTTTGAGTAGTCGGAGTTGGGGGCTGGGTTTGAGTAGTCGAGGATGTTTGGGGCTGGGGGGTTGAAGATTGAGTTTGAGTCGAGGTTGGGGGCTGGGTTTGAGTAGTCGAGGATGTTTGAGGCGGGACTTGAGTAGTTGAAGTTGGGGTCTGGGTGGCCTGGGAGGTTGGAGGTGAGACCTGCAGCTGGAATGTCTTCCTATCCATTATGTCCCACCTACCCGCGGATTGATAGCAGGCCCTTATCTCATATGTATAGCTGCCGGGGGAGGATGGAGCATTAAATGTCGCTGTATATGATAGATCACCAGTCCCGCTTCTAGAGACTGAGCTGTCAGGATTGCCCCAGACACAGTCCCAGTAGCTATTGGTCCACCTGCATATCGATACTAACACGCTCGTGCTTCCGATTATCTCATAGTGGACTGTGACCGGAACCGGTACGCTGCTGCCCGCTGAAGCCGTGGGTGGTGCAGCGAAGTTCATGATTATCACTTTCGCTACTATCGGTACCTGTATGCTGAAATCCCTGCTATCGTTCACTGTAAAACTGGATAGAGAGGGCCCATAACCGACTTCCAACCTGTATGTGTAGCTGCCGGGGGAGGATGGAGCATTAAATGTCGCTGTATATGATAGATCACCGGTCCCATCCTTAGATCCGAAGTCGTAGCTCCAGACCTCGGTAGCGCCTGAGGTTATCCTCGCGAGGACGTGCGTGGGTGCTAAGGTCTCGTAGTGGATCGTCATCGGGACCGATATGCTACTTCCAGGTGGAGCTGTAGCCGGGGCACCGAGGCTTGAGATGCTCACCTTGATCCGCAACAGAGGGGTCATGGGAGGAACTGTTATGGGAGTGCGGAAGTAGAGCCCGCGGGGCAGGTAGTCAATGTTATTAGGATTGATACTGTATGGAGTATCCACGATACCATCGGATCCACTCTGATCCTGGTTTGGACCTTTCTTCACATCAGTTCCCCTGCAATCGCTCCAGTAGTTCCCTCCCGTTGGATAGCTAGCGTTCCAGTAATTTTGCTCCATCGTAGCGGACGCTTGCACGTTGTTGTTGGTGAAGTTGTTGAGCCAGAATCTGTTTCCGGAGGAGCTGGAGAGGTAGACCCCATTACCGTTGTTTGTTATGTTGTTCTCGTGAATATTATTTCCGTTGGAGCCCGTGAGGTAGATACCATATCCGTTCCCCCTTATCGTGTTCCCGGCTATCGTGTTACTATTGGAGGAGGAAAGCCTTATGCCATAGTCCCTGTTTGATTCTATTGTGTTTCCTAGGAAAGTGTTACCAGGAGAGCGGACATCAATGCCAGCACCGTTCGCTGTTATCGTATTTCCCTGGATGGTATTTCCGGAACCGCCGACGATTATGCCTCTCTCACCATTATTTCTTAAGGTGTTATATTTGATAATGTTGCCGTCGGAGCCGGAGAGGAGGATGCCCCTATAGTTGCTTTCTATGATGCTTCCTTTGATCGTATTTCCGCTGGAGGAATGGATGTAGATTGCTTCCTCATGGCTGCTTTCTATGATGCTCTCTGCCGTAGTAATAACACCTATTCTTATATTAGAGATGACGTTGTTAGAAGATACTTCCATAAAAATTCCATAGTTATTTTCTATTAAGTGGTTCCCCAGGATCGAAATTTCACTGGAACGTATGAGGCCGATGCCACTATGGTATTCTCTGATGGTGGTCCTCATCACAGTCACATTATTTCTACCCTCTAGATATATTCCTACGACATTTTCAGGCCCTTTAATCGTGTGGCCATTTCCATTGATGATTATGTTGTCTCTTTCCACCACAATCCCGTATCCAGTGGTTGTGATATCACCAGTTATATCATAATGAACTCTGTCAGGGGTCGATATAGGAGGAGGAGATGCACCCGATGGACGCCAATCAATGTCCCCATTGGACCTTATATAAATTGTTTCACCGCTCCATAGGATACGCGCGTGCACCTGCTGAAAATTCCCGGAAATACCAGCGATGAGGAGTCCTAACATCAGGAGGGAGAGGAACTTCCTCAGTATACCACCTTAATTTTGAGAGGCATGCTTATATAAATTTTTGGTCTTATATTAATTTCCATCAAAATAACTTCTGGAAGTGGAGTCATCAATAAATATAGATTTTTGAGTACTGATTAATGAAAGTTTCATGTAAGATGCAAAGAAATGTTAAGAGAATGGAATTTTTGGAGAAGTTAAATAATATATCCATATTTATATGATTTATTAAGAAATTTAAAGTATTGCAATCGAGACTTCGTTGAGAAGGGTATGCGATTGATCATTTTAACCCTAAACTGTCGAATTTATTAAGAAATCTCACCTCATTGCTTAAAAATTTTAATCGTTATAAGCGGGAGGTAGCTCCTAATTCGATCGCGTCTATAGGCCATTACGATTTATATCAGGAAGAGCGGTAGGCTCAGGCACGTCACACCCCCGTCGCACTTCCTGAACTCCGAAACATCCACCTCCACTATTCTATAGCCCTCCCTCCTCAGCCTCTCAGCTGTCCTTGGATACCCCTGAGGCATGAGTATCCTGTTCTCTCCAAGGTAGAGGACGTTCGCAGCATATGCTTCCTCTAGAGGCACGTTTATCTGCCTGAAGCCGCTGAAGTACTTTGAATCCACTAGCTCAGGCACGATCACGACCTTCCTATTTCCTACGTAGTTCACCGCAGAGAGGAGATGGAATACTCTCTCAGTGGGTACCGCTACAACTTCCTGACCTAAGAAAGACCTGAGGGCCTCAGCTCCACCCTCATTCGTCCTGGTCGTGAGCCCGACGAAAGCTAAGCCGAGGTCCGTGATCATGATATCCCCTCCCTCCAGTGTCGCCGGCGCCTCCACATTGACAGCAGTGAAGCCTAGCTCTCCCAGGAACTCCCTGACGCTGGCTTCCTCACCCCTCCTGCTTGGCTCCCCGAACCTCGAGATTAACGCTTTTCTGTTTAAAGCTCTAGCTAAAGCTGTGTCCTGTATGAAGACAGAGTCTGGAAATCCATCGAGGCTCGGCAGCTTCTTCACATCTATCCCCTCTTCCCGCAGAGCGCTAACGTAGTCTTCATGCTGCTTGAGGGCCAAGCTCAAGTCTACAGTATCCTTGAGCGGGTGGGTTGAGACGCACCTGGGGAACTCGCGTGAGGGGGGCCTCACCAGAGCTGCGTTGAAGAGCTCACCCGAACTTCGGCTCATGGGCATCATAATGGAGCGGTCACTGACAAATATATTCTGGTGAGGATATGAGCTCGTGAAGGTGGCAGATTTATGGAAATTCCTTTATCAGTTTGAGGCATATCAGAGAATTCTCAACGAGAAGGGGATCGTAATGCGCTTAATCACCTCTTCATGACATAGATTCTGAATACCTTCCCCCTCAGCGTGTTAGCGACTCTATGAAGTGTTGGATGAGTGGCGAGAAAGAATATTGCCTCTGCTCCGGCCAACTTTTCCCTCATCGCTTCCCCATCTAAATGCCTAACTTCCTCCCTCTTTATATTCAAGACCACTGGCTCCATCAGGGGGAGACCGTAATTCTTCATCTTCTCTTCCAACTTGCTCAGGATCATCTTCCTGTAACCGTGGGGCACTAAGAAAGCCAGCTTCATCCCTGGGACCCCGTTTTCCACCATATAGAGTAATGCTACAAAAGATAGGAGCTCGCAAAGATATTCCTTATTTATATATGCGGCCCTATAGTGTATATAACCGTTCCTCATTAGGGGGTTGTAGTACTTCAAGAATTCCCTGTGATCCTCGATTACCTGCTCCCTCAACCCCCGGACCATGCCCCTGTAAAGCTCCTCTATTGAACTTGAGAGGTACTCCTCTATCCTTCTCTTCGCGATAGAGTCCCTCTCCTCCCTAGATGCTTTCAGCAGGAGTGAGGAGAACTCGTTCATTAGGTAGAGGGAGAAGAGAGTGTGGAATTGGTCATCGGAGATGAAAGCAGCTACTTCCTCAATTGGAACCCTCTTTATCGAGTTCACCTTTATTGCCTGCGTGGGGACGTTCGTCACAGGGATCCAGTTCTGCTCCCGGTGTTCACTCACTATTATATCTCCACTCTCGCTGAGATACAGATCGCCCCGGCCGACGGCCTGAGCGTCGCCCGTCAGGCCCTTACCATTTATGGGATATAGGGGTCCTTTGAACGATCTCCTGTCAACCAGCACGAATTTCTCGCGTACTATATCGTAATTGAGAATATTTAGATTGGATAGCGTGTTCAAAGCCCTCTCAATAGCGTTCTCGAGGAATTCGGGCAGGCGGCCCTGAGACCTCAGAAAATCCATTAAATCGCTCTCATCGTACTTCCACAGGAGGAGAGGAGCTAGGAGAATCATCGGAACAGATGCCCCCTCATCCGCACGCGATATAGCAGAATAAATTTTAGTTACGAGCATTGGATCCAGCAACGTCCTCTTTATTAGTGCCAGCCTGCGCTCATAATCGTATCCCGGGGAGTAGAGCATGACAGCTCTGCAGATTTTACCGTCCCTGCCTCCCCTCCCTATCTCCTGATAGTAATCTTCTATGCTCTCTGGCATCATGTAGTGGACGACCCACCTCACGTTGGGGATATCCACCCCCAGACCGAAGGCCTTAGTGGCCACCACTATCCTTGGCTCCTTAGCTTCCCCTCTGCTGACTCTGTAAATCCTGTTAAGGACATCTTTCTTCTCCGAATCGCTCATCTGGCCGTGAAAATAGATGACGTTTCTCCCGAGATTCTCGGAGAGGAAATCAGCTATATATGGGGCGTTCTCATGCTCCTTAGTGGACCTCACGAATCCAGTGTATATTATGCCGAGCCAGGGAGAGCTTCCTGAGAAACTATCGGCCCACCTGGATAGCTCACTTACCACATTAAGCAGCTTATATAATCTTTCTTGACCGCTGGGTGCCTCCACAACATCTATTATTATATTATCCCTTATCGCAGGCCCCTTGAAAACCTTTACCTGCTCTGTATCTGGCTTTGATGGATCGAAGTCTGTGTTGAAATCTATTTCCTCCATATTGAACTTCTCATCCCCTGTCAGGACCTTGATCACCTCCTCCAATCCCTTTCCCGGCAGAGTCGCGGTGAAGCCAGCTAGAGGCAACCAGAGGCCATATTCCCTGCTCCTCTTGATGTACTGAGCTAGATACTCGTAGCTCGGCCTGAAAGTCCTGCCCCATTTGTAAAGCGTGTGGATCTCGTCTATCACCAGGTAATTTATGTCGGCCCTCTCGAGGCTCCTCCTGACTTCCTCCTTCTCCAGCTGCTCGGGGGTGATGTAAACTATATCGTATCCCCCTCTAGCCAGCCCCCTTATGTACTCATCCAGCCTGTCGCGCGCCATACTCGTGATAGCGCAGGCCCTCACCCCTCTGGACAGCAGGCTGTTGAGGTGATCCTCTATAAGGGCCAGCAATGGGGAGATAACGACGGTAGTCCCTCCAATTTTCCTCCTCAGGAAGAGGGCGACCGATTGGAATATGAGGGATTTCCCGGAGCCCGTGGGCAGTATAGCTATCGAGAAAGGTCTGTCTAGCAGGAGTCCCTGATATGTATAGGGCATCAGCAACCGGGCCACCAGTCTCCTCTGATATGGCCTTAATGAGAAGCCCCAGACATCCCTAACAATCTCCTCTAGCTCTTTTATGGCTTCCTTCAGGGAGGGGAAGGTCGCGTAGGACATACTAATGAGTGGTGCTAGAGGCCTGACCTCCACTTCCTCCACGAAATCGCTCAAGTTGAGCCGCCTGATCAACTCCCTATCCGCGTTCACTATGATGCAAGTCCCTCCAGATAGACGCAGGACCTCCACCAGGGACTTCAGCATCACCTCCTCTCCCGATCTGACGAGGGTCCTGGTCGAATAGAGCACTATATTGTAGCCCATGGAAGCGAATTTGTTCACCCTCTCGAGGGTCCTGATGAGATCCCCCGAGCGATGCACCTCCGCCCTAGCCCTCATGCGGTAAGATACTTCCCTAGAGACGATCTCTTCAGCGGAGTTGGACACGAGCACGAGGCTCCTCCCCCTCTGAATGACCGCAGCAAGCAACCCTCCGAAGAGGTTGGAGTGACGGGAGCTCTTATCGATCCCATCCTTTACCAGATAGAGAGTCCTCTTCACCTCGGGCCTCCTGTATTCCACATCGACAGCGAGATCGAAGGGTGTCTCCAGCTCCACCTTGCTGAAGGTAGCAGATAACTGCTTCAGCAGGCTCGAGTAATCCTGATAATAGGCCCTCAGGAGGTAAGCCCCTCTGAGGACTATCTTGGACTCCACCCTCCCCCTCATCCTCCCTAGGAGGTCCTTCAGGTACCTGTACTCGACCACGAATCCCTCGGATGGGTCCCTCAGTTGATTGTCCCTCGTTATCCTCTCCACTACCGATGCCAGGGCCTTCTTCAGATCCTCATAAGGCATCTCAAGTGCTCTAAGCCTCTCAGGATCCCCTCCGGCTGCGGCGAATGACTTCGCGATAGTTAAGGCGAGCCTCTGGAGGGGAGTGAGGTCCCCTAAATCGGAGGATGGATCCAAGCTCTTCGGATACCAGGCATCGGAGAAGCTCGAAGCATCTATCGTGACCACTACCTCCCCTCTCTTAGACCCCCTCACCCTGAGCTGGCGAAAATCCGTCGCAACTTCCGGTATTCTCACTTCCCTCAGACCGGAGAGCGGTTCAAAAGGCACAGCTTTTATCTCCGGGAGTATGCCCTTCCTCTTCGCTACATGGATGAGCCTCGGGAGTATCGTGAGGGATGCGTGAGCATCTTCATCCGCTCTGTGGGGCGTGTAATCCACTCTGAACAGGAAGGAGAGGCCCTCGAGTGAGTGGCTGAGGGCCTCGGGTACCGAGATCAGTGCTAATGCGTAGGTATCTATGAACCTCACATCCCCGAAGTGGACTCCCCAGGATCTCAGGACGTCGATATCGAAGGAGTAGATGTTGTGGCCCACCAAGACCTTGAACCTCCTGATCAATTTCGAGAGGAAAGCCTGGGGGATGGAACCGTAAGTCTCGGAGATTTCCTCAGGCTTTATGTTGAGTCTAGCCAGCTCCTTCCAATCGCTGCTCCTCAATGCTATTAGACCTATTTCCCTCGGCTTCTTATCGTACTCTATCTCGGTCTCTATATCCAGCCCCAGGATATCGCTCTCACGGAGGAAGTATACCCTTTCGTCAGCTATCCTCAAACGCCCTATGATAGCGAGGAATTTGTTGAACTCCCCCCTGAAGAATAGTAGATCTATGCCTGCCGATATTAATCCCCTGTCCATGAGTAGGATACTCAGCCTTGAGCCCGATAGCAACTTGAAGACTCTACCTACGTCTTTATGCCGAATTGCATCCTCCAGCTCGTCATTGATCCTCTTCCTGTAGTAGAGGATCGATATTAGGATGAGCAGAGCAATTATGCCCAGTATTGAGGGGCTTAGGATGCTATTCTCAATAATAGCACCCTTCGGGAGCCCCATCCCCTCCAAGTATCGGCACCGCACTGAATTACCGGAAAATAATAAAAGATTGTGTGAAGCTGCGACGGAGGAGCCCATACCGAGCGGGCAATGAGGGGTTTCTGAGATACCTCATCAGACTCTCCTCAAGTGAGATTTAATCCTGCTTGCAAGTTCATCTAAGTAATTCTTATTAATTAACAGGCTCAATTGTAAATGATTCAATATTGTATCTTATGGGTGTTAATAATAGTTATCCAAAGAATAAGAGAAAAACAGGGGATCCTGAGTAGGCTTTTAGGACGAGATTCTACTCAGGAATCTCAAGGTTAAGGATATGGCCAATTTCTTTTGCTGCTCCTTTTATGAGTAGAAAGTCATTATCGTATGTAATCAGCTTTTCT
>Ga0123519_10013250_pt1 | contig 11877 bp, 9 predicted proteins | sample YelNatPaOPRAMG02_FD_87396 | JGI IMG/M metagenome (GOLD analysis project Ga0123519, IMG submission 87396) | Hot spring microbial communities from Yellowstone National Park - Yellowstone National Park OP-RAMG-02 (version 2) | ecosystem: Environmental > Aquatic > Thermal springs > Hot (42-90C) ... | reverse complement strand
ACAACTGAGCACCCGAAAAGGACGGATGAAATCAAAAGTGCACATTGCTGCACTTCGAATCTCGATGCTGGCATCTAAAAATCGCTCCGAAAAATCGAAAAGCAGGAATAGAGCAGGTACTGCAACGTTGCATTTTCATCTGGTACTCGTGCAGTCGATACACACGCGATATTCACGATGCTCTCCACGCCAGGATTCGACGCCACATCAGCGAGCGCGTCTTCAGCTTGCGGAACACGCACGCAATCATAATTCAACGAAGGTCTCGTCCACGGTTTCCGACACCAGTCGCGCATTCCAATGAAATCTGCCCCGACTCGTCGACCTCAGTCCAGAGCCGCACCGCTGGATCCGGTGCCGAACCAAATGCCCGCAATAGGCTCGCTGCCCCCGCAGCGTCACGACACCAGACGACTCTCGCTCAAGCAACACGCTCCTGAGGCATGGGTCATCCACTTTTCCACAGAAAACGTGAGCATGCACCTGCGTGATCGCCAGCGTTCGCGCATCCGCAGAAATCCACCCGAATCTATCGATCACCTACTGAACGGAAATATCGTAGCGTTTCTGTTCAAGTTCAACATGATCCTACGACGCCTGCAAAGCCAAACTGCTTATCCTGACATGCACCAGCGATCGAGCTGCAGAGGCACCCCATGAGACGCCCCAGGTCTTGATCGTGGCAGGCTACACCAAACCTTCGCCTGCATCGAGGTGTGTTTCTGTACTGCGTCGCGCCGTCGCTGCGTCGCCAACGGTCGACGCCGCCGGCGATGCTGCCGCTGCTGCGCCTGCGGCTGCTGATAGAGCTGCTACTGCTTACCATCTCTTTCTGTTGTTGCTCGTGCCAAGCATACTACTTCGGGTGTGTCGTCAACGACAACGGCTGCATTCTAGGCCAGTTTCGAGTTTCCGAGCGTCAGGTTCCGTATAGCGCTTGGATTCTGCCTCGGCGTCGACGCGGGGCGTTGCCGCGAATCTCTCCCCAACGCGGCGTCAGTGCTTCCAGGCGGGTGTGCAGACGAACAGTGCGAAATCATGTGCGGTATTTTCGCTATTATCGGGAATACGACGCGTTCGGAACAGGAGCTTGCTCAATTGACCTGCAAATGTACTGAGAAACTCCGACACCGAGGTCCCGACGAGTTCACCACAGAGGTCTACGGTGGCGGTTGGGCTGCCTTTGGCTTTGCGCGGCTGGCCATAAACGATCCAGCGCACGGACACCAACCGATGCGCAATGACCTCTCCACAGTTTTTGCGATAACAAATGGTGAAATCTACAATCACGAAGAAATTCGACGTGACGCTTTGGGAAACCGCCCACTACACTCACACTCTGACTGTGAAGTCATTATCCCGCTGTACGAGAAGTTGCTGGGGGAGAACGCCGAACAAGCGACCTCGCGAACTGGTCCGGCGCTGGTTGAGCGGCTCTTGCTTCCTGCCAAGACCCTCTATGATATGCTTCGTGGCGTCTTCGCCAGTGTCTTGGTGGACCTCGAACGTGGCGTTTACGTTGCGGCACGCGACCCGGTTGGGGTTCGCGGAATGTTCGTAGGCGCCTCCGCAGATGGCGCGGTATGGATTGCCTCCGAGGCAAAGGCTCTCGTTGAGCACTGCGATCGTGTGGAAGCATTCAAGCCGGGAACGCTGATTGTTGGCGTTCGAGGTCAGGAGCGTGCCACCGCTTTCACGTTTGAGCCGTGGTATGTGCCGCGCTTCCTCGCGGATGACTCGTGGACGCCAACTGCGCCAGCGAATCTGCAGCTACTCCATGATGCTTTTGTGGTGGCTGTTCGACGTCGCTTAATGGCGGACGTTCCTGTTGGGGTCTTCATCAGCGGCGGCTTGGATTCGAGTCTCGTTGCTGCGGTTGCGAAGCGCTATTTGGCTCCGGACTATGTTTTCCACTCTTTTGCATGCGGTCTGGCGGGCTCACCTGATTTGGCGGCTGCTCGCCGGGTTGCAGAGTTCTTGAAGACAGAGCACCATGAGCTCATCTTCACGGTGGAAGAGGGAATCGCCGCTCTGGATCGGGTCATATATCACTTGGAAACGTACGATGTGACGACAGTGCGAGCATCAACGCCGATGTACCTGCTCTCCAAGCTCGTCAAGCAGTACGTGAAAGTGATTCTGAGTGGTGAGGGTGCCGATGAAGTGCTCGGTGGATACCTGTACTTCCATAACGCGCCCTCTGCGGCCGAATTCCAACGCGAGACTGTGCGCAGACTGCGTCTGCTTTACACCGCCGACGTACTTCGAGGCGACCGCAGTACAGCGGCGCATTGTCTGGAGCTTCGAGTTCCATTCCTGGATCGCGATTATCTCGATGTGGCAATGACAATCGATCCGCAAGAGAAAATGTGCGTTCCAGGAAAGAGAATGGAAAAATGGATCATGAGAGCCGCCTTCGATGAACATCTTGGTCCGGCACGAACGCGCTACCTTCCGGACGATATTCTTTGGCGACAGAAGGAGCAATTCAGTGATGGTGTCGGTTACAATTGGATAGACGGCCTTAAGGCGTTCTGCGATAGCCACGTTTCCGATGACGAGCTCCACAATGCAGCAGCACGCTTCACATACGATCCACCGACAACAAAAGAAGCGTACTACTATCGAATGATTTTCGAGAAACATTACGGTTCGTATCCATCAGCGCAAAGCCTGCGCTCATGCGTCCACAAATGGATTCCGCTTTGGTCGGAATCGACGGATCCAAGCGGCCGTGCTCAACGAGTACATGTCGCGAACGCTCGCCAGGAAAACCACTTGAAAGCGCCACAGAAACAGGAGCGAGCGAACTGAGCGGGAACGATGGAGTGCTGCCTGCTGCCACCGTTCACAGCAGTTGGCGCTCGATCGGTGAAACCGCAGGACAACGAGCTGCCTACGTTGTGGACGCTCAGCGATCTCGAACTCGTCGTGAGATGCTGCGGGAAGGCGCTCCTTGACGAGAGGCATCTGGCATGATGTCCTAATATCTGTCGTTGATACATGGGGCATCAACTTTACGAAAAAGAATCGGTTCTAAACAAGATCTGGGATACATGCAGCGCCGGGCGCGGAGCAACAATCTCTCTAGGCAAGGTTTGGCTACTGGTCTACATCGCGCCAGCACCGATACATGCGCTCGTCATTGCGTACAGTGCATACTATCGCGGAAAAGAGATACGACCAGGCCTGATAGCTGGCGTTCTCAACGATTCCGAGGCGTGTCGAGCGGTCCACGTATTGAAGAGGAGAGGATGCGGGTTCAGGAAGGCAGCGGCCGCGTGGGCTTACCGCTATCAGCGTCTTCAAGGGTGAAACGCAGAAACCCGAACCCGCAAGCGGTCCCCGCGGAACTTTTTCAGAGCGCACCATATATTCCCCCACGATAATCTCTCATCGAATACTTGGAATGCATCAGGGATGCGGTGCTGTTCCGGGGGGCGGAAAGCGCATCCTCCGCGAGGCCTCGCGACCAACCTATCGCGTGGTGTAATGGTTGCGCAGAAACTCTGCTAGCCTCGAAGCAGCTCGGAAACGATGCGAAATCGCATTCTTCTCGCCTTCACTCATTTCAGCATACGTTTTCTCGTGTCCATCGGGTTGAAATATGGGATCCCAACCAAAGTTACGTTTCCCGCGAGGCACCACAATTCGCCCCAGCGTCTGGCCGGTGAACAGGTGCGGCTCCGCGTCGGCGTCTACGGCGAGCGCAAAGATACACTGCGCTGTTGCACGTTTATCGTCCCAGGCAGCGAGCAACTTTTCCATGCCTTCCGGCCCCAGGTTACGCAAAAAGTACTTGACGTACGGACCAGGGAGTCCACCGAACGCGTGGTAACACAACTGCGTGTCTTCGACGAGGGCGGGTCCCTGGATCGCACGTGCAGCGTATCGACACTTTTCGCGCGCAATATCCTCGGCTTCACCTTGAATCTCAGGAAGGTCGATGTGTCGCGCCTCGATCGTCACTTCCATACCGACAAGGTCACGCAGAATCGCCCGCAGTTCAGCGAGTTTCTTCTCGTTACTGGTAACGAACGTCAGCGGCTTGTGTTGCGGTAACCCCGTCAACATAGCGGTCCGCGTAGACACTGCTCTAAAGCGACCTCGACTATGGCAACAGCAGTACCGTCCAGCGGAAACGTGTCGATGTCTACACCCGAGTACCGATAGCCCGACGGAAAAGCACACCAGGTGTCGCTGTCGCTGCATGGTAGCGTCCGGAGAGGCGGCGCGTAGGCGCGCTTCCCGCTCGCCGCAGCGTCCGATGCATCGACAATGCGTCGAGACATACCTGATCCGTTTCAACGATTACGTACTGTAGCATCATCAACTGGGACGTTGCTTGATGTTTTCTGACATTCCGTCCACGTTTGTGGTCGTGCATGTCATGGTGCGGGTGCTAAGGTCACGAATTGACTCCCTCGAATAGAGATCGCGTAATCTTTTGGAGTATGGAAGGCGAGGTGTGGCGACGCTGCGGACGCGAAATCCTGATTCTCTTTATCATTGTTATCATCTAGAGAGGATATCGGTGCGTCCAGAAATCCCTAGTGAGATCGATGGATCCCGTATCGTATGATTCGATGGTGACACCTCGACAGGATCCTGAGTCGTTTCACAAGACTTGCCCGAAAAGGTTATCGGCGCGTCCGAAAAATGCCCATCAGACTGAGCTTGTACGAGCCAGTCAAGTGCCGAGCAAACACAAACGAACCAGCAACCAGCGACTCGGTACCAATTTCGTTCCAGCTTCACGGTGAACATTGAACGGGGGCAAACGTCTCCGTATTTTCGAACGTTGATCCGCATGATGGAAGGTCGCACGACCCCGACGTGTCCGGCGGGCTCGTGCCTCACGCCTCCCTCAGTTACCGGGTGATGTGGCGACACCCGAGCGACTCGTCTGCAACGAAGTTTTTGTTTTGAGATAAGAAAGCGGTAGGCTGCATGCTAGGCGTTGCCCTGGTTGCAGTACGCTCCTAGCAGATCGCTTCGCGCTACCGCAAGCAGTGCGTCTCTCTCCGCAGCTTGCTGGCTCCCAGTATCATAAAGAGTCCCGATTCCGTATTGAATAAAAGATACTTCGAGCCAACGTCCTCAGTCGTATGCCATTCCCGTTCTATGCTCGTGCTGCACCCGCACCAGCTGTATAGGGGTTATTCAGGGGACAGCAAGGCAGGTACTCGCTGCGCGATAGAACGCACGAAACGACCAGTACAACCTATATCAAGTATAGGTTATGGAACTTGAGCGTATTGCACAGCATGATGGACAATTCCATGAACCCTACTATCCATCCCGTGTCTGGGTTCCGTGGTCAATGGAAACATTTCGTCAAACAAGAAAATCAGACTGATATCTCGTACAATGAAGTACCTCAGTGGCGCGCGCTGCTTCGTTTCAGACTTGGCAGGCAGGTTCTGCACACGGACGCTCATTGGCTCGATTTCGCGCCCACTGCGGACAGAAAGACTGGTGTGGACCTTGCGGAGCGTGGAGGCGTCTTCCGGTCAACTGTCGTCTCTTGGTTGGTCTCTGTGAGCCGCTGTGCACTTAGGAGGCTCTGGCCCGACGCAACGATCTTCAAGGGTAAAGGCCAACTACAGATGCAACCGCGGCTTCCAAGGCCTGCTCGGGCCGTTTTAGACACTTTTGCCAAGTGCGACTTCGCAGACTGGGTCTGCTTGCAACAACACTGGTCTGAACAGAGCACCACCGACAGAGGGCTTGTAGTGCGCTGGCTGGTCGCCGTGGGCGTACTGCTCGCCAGCGTCTTGGTAGTGCTCTACAATAGTCGCCGGCGGCGGCGTCGACTTCCACTGGTCGTACTCTTGTCGTGTCCAAGCGCTGAAACCGTCGCGAGCGGTGCTGGGAAAACGACACTCTTTTGGCGGCTTTGGAAAGGGCAACTGCCACGATACGCGCCAGTGCCGTCGCAGCAGCCGAACGAGGCAGTGGTAACGCTGGACGACGGTGTGCGCTTTCTTCTGGTCGACCTGCCGAGTGATGCACGGGCGCGGGGAACCTGGGGACGGTTCACTTCGTTGGACAAGTTGAACGCTGCCGCCGTCGTCGTCGTTTACGTCGTGGACGCGAAAACTGACTCTTTGACCCGAGAAGCGGAATATCTCTTTAGAGATATCGACGTGCGGGCGCTCCTCCAACGTGGCACCACCTGCGTCGTTCTTGCAAACAAAGCGGACCTCCGCACAGCCATGCCAGCCAAGGTGTTTCTAGCACGATGGATGCGGGAAGTAGAACGACTGGGGCATTCGAGGACGAATTCGCTGACCCCAGTGCTGGTCGATGAGTCGACCATCGCGCAGATTCCATCGCTCCGACGAGAGCAGCGCCTTATGCTGGTTCATGGAAGTGCCAAAACTGGCGACTGTTTACCGAAACTGTACACTGTTATCCGAAGCGCCGTGCGTCACCGCTAGCGGCACTCGATAACGACACCTGCGGCAAATGCACCCGAGACCTCTAGCATGCGCCTGGGAGGCGTATTTGGCCACTTGTTTCGTAGAAGATGGAGACTGAAAATCTAATTGGAGATTCATCGAACAGGGATGGAAGCAAGTGTAGGCGTTTCGAGGACGCTAGCCTGTTGCGCACATCGATAGCGGTGGCACGAATGAGCGCTGCTCGGTAAGATGCTGCACGAGGCCTGCGTACTCCATGAGAATATGCATGTAGTAGTTTACATCGGAACCGTTTGGTTTGCTCCATGCCAGAGCTGCTTCTTGAAACAACTTGCATAGTCTAAGGCATGTATAACCGCTCCAAATGAAACTAGTGCGTGATGTCTGGTATGCAAACGCCATTTTCTGCACATCTAACGGAAGCAACGGTGGAGGAATTGTTGGCAAGTTTCGCGCCTGTGAAGCTAAGCACGACGTGGCGGTCGGATACCTGTGAAAGTTGCGGGTTGCGCATCGTGACAATCGGCAATGCCAGCCGCTTCTACGGGCCAGTCGCATGTTCTCACTGGCTTCAGCGCTGCTGCAGTCAATGGGCGAACACGAGTCGACGACAACCATATCTGAGCAACGTGGACGCCGCCGCACAAGCTGAGTGCCATGTCTTCCCGATTCTGGGCTCAACGGAGCGAACACGTTCCGCGACCATTACGTAAATGAATACCGACGTACAGACGCCTCCTGGCCTGTTTTGACCGGCTGACTGCTATCGGTTTCAGTTTATACAGGCACACTTCGAGTCGGAGAGGCAACGCCGCAAAGTCGGCTTGCGTCAGCTCCGCGAGTTCCGTCTTCAGCACCACATATCGTCTGCTATGGATGGCGGCGTTAAAGTCTCGGTTCACGAACTCCGTGCGTCAATTGTCGCTAGTTGAACTCACCAATGAAAGGATTCCTCGAATTTGTGCTTCCTGTGCAACTACAGTTTCGTCGCGGTCCCGTAGGGCAAACGCTTTTTCTGGCCTGCCTCCCCTCGTCTTCTTAGTCACTCGCTCTTCATCGCTCCATGATTGGCGAAAAGGATATGTTTTTGATTTTTCTCCGGCAGCCGGCGGCACCGGCCCTCGAGGATCCCCGGATTCCGTGTCCATACCTTTTCCTTGGATTTTTTAAAATTGAAAATGAACGCACTTGTTTATGCCGTTAGTTAAGAACCCCCCAGCGTGGACAAGAACTTGCAGATGAAAGCGGTCATGTGCCCCGGTGTATCATCGTGTGCCGAACGCTTCAGCGATTCGCCCAGAGCAGTGATCATTCGTTTCAGGATAGAAAGCGCTCGTTCCATGGTGATGAATCCTGATGGCTATGGAGATACGATAAAAAGATCTATCCCGATAGGATCCGCAAAAGCTCGAATGCAAGGGGAATGGTGAAATACCGCGTTATCCAGTAGAAGGACGTCGCCGAGCGTCATGGAAAAGTCTTCAATGATTCGGCAGAGTGGTTGGTACTGTTGAATGAACCTCATGTAGGTGCAAAACTGAGGCCCCCAAATGAATCCACTCCATCTAGAACAGATGATCTCGTCGTCCTCTTCGAGTTTGATCGTACATGCAACGGGCGCCCTGCACCGAGAATATCCACATACGCTCGGACCGTATCATCCGAAGCACGTCTCATCGACTGAAAAAACAAACCAAAGTCCTTGTGCTTCGTATTGATCGCTGAGTCCCAGGAACGCTGTCGTTCCGATTTCCGTGGAAGATGGCGTGCGCGAACTAGAACTTTAGCGACTGTATCGCAGCGGCTTCAGGATTCCACGAAAAAGCTGTTGAGAAACAGAGACGCCCATGCAGACTACCATCTTCACCTTTGCCTCCCGTACAGTGTGATCAACGGGTCATTTTCTACCATTGAACGCAAACTGTCATTGAGAATACCGTGTTTTTGGTACAAAGCGCGCATACTTGTCTCTTTTAGGGCTCCTCAACCATTAGAGAACTCTGATATGACTGACATGCAAGAGGAATGCAGTCCTCCTTGCACCGTTCAGTAAAGAATTGATCCCACAGGCAATTCCTCTACGATCTATAAAATACATTGCATCGTGATCTCGATCTCATGCTTTATAATGCGAAAAAGCAATCGATTCCACGCTGCGGGAGTGGAACGGAATTGAGTTGAACGACTGCACTACATGCCATGCGATGTAAACCTGAAAGAGAAAACATCGCCTGTCTATGGTATATATAGAAGAACACATATCCCAAGATATTTACAGGGAGCATGAAGCTTGGCAAGCCAAACACGAGCGCGCAGTCGCTACAGGCAGAGCGGACACGCGCACACACGCACCCGTCCGCCAGACGTGAGCTGTAGTTGCCGTCCCAGAGGCTCTCTGGCCGCCTCTTACACGCACCTACAGTCTTGTTCGCTGCAAGTGAACTAGACGCGCTGCCAGCACTACCGTAGAAGGCAGGATTCACCACCGCTTTACTTGGATGATGCGACGCAACGTCTCCACCGCGCGCCGTCACGCTTACGCAAGCTCCTGCTCAGCTGACCCGGTTTCCTTGGTTCCGCCGGACGACCTCTTTCAGGCCTTCACGAAAGTCCTGCATCCACCTTGACCAGTGTACCGTTCTTTCTCGAACGCGCTCTAGGAGCTCCGTCGAAGTCTCCGCCCGAAGCGGCAGTGAGCGCGAACGTTCCGCCAGCTCTCGAAACGTGGTATGCGTCCGCAGCGCAAACCGCTGGAACAGCGCGCTATTTGCAAGGCCTTTGACCACGACTTCGTTCGCTAGCCAGTGGGCAATCCGTGCAATGATATCACCGCGCATCTGGCCCAGTGCTTTCCCTTCTGGTCAGTACGAGTCGTTTTTCGAACGGGACGCAGCAGAGTACTGCACAACGCCAAGCATGCTACGCGTGTCGATTCGCTTCGGTGCGCGCACCATCGCACACGCAGCTGTCGCCGGAGCTGTCCGTCGCGTGGCGCGCTACAATGAGCGCAGTGTGGCGGTAACGACTGCGTCGCAGGGAGCACCCTCCTCAAGGGGCCACGGCACTGCTGCGTTCGCTGACTCTGCCCATGATTGCCAGCGGGATGACTCGTTTCGGGGTCAGCAGAGGCTGCAGGTATCCGGAGTTGACTGGTGGTCGCTTTTCTGGTCTTTGGGGAGCGATTGCGTATCCCGAGGGGATTTTGTTTGGAGATGTCGATCTGACGTTGGAAAAAGTAAAGTTTTCATTTTAGACTCGGTATCACGACTATCACTGGACCAATGAAGCGCCATTTGTAAGAAAAGCATCATCTTGGGAATCGTACGACGTGATAGCGGCTCCTGGGCGCGTTGCGATGTGTTTTCTGGTCACTGGTGGCGCTGGCGCTTTCGATTCGTTTTGAGAAGGTTGTCTGAAACTGGACAAACAGGACAGAATACTTGCTGGAACGAATACGTGTCTACGCGCGACTGGAAGACTGATCCGGAGCTTTTCGAACCTTGTTGTGTCTACACGGGTGCACGAGTCGCTTTCCTGGTTGCCGGCAATATTTCGTACCCAGGTCAGTCTGGGTCGATCCACCAGCGATGCACTTGTGCGATTGCGAGCGCTGTTGCCGGCGATAGGGGATCCGACTCGCGGCACAGGGCGCTCGGTCGGATATCCTAGATTCCTGAAAAAAAATCGTCAAAGTAAGAAAGGATGCATCCGGCAGGCGTTGCGCGCCACGTGGCATACACGCAGATCGACGAGTTCCGGATACTACACGAGACGTACAGCGCCAAGTACGGCGTTCCGATTGGCAAACACGACATCGGGCAGGCGTAGTGATGGTGATCCTGTTGTGGTTGTTGTTGTCGGCGAAAATGGAGGTGTTACGAATGGTAGATGTAATGATAGCGGAACCCTGAAACTTTTACCGGCGGGGTAGCGTCCTTTGCGTCTCGCGGGCCGATAACGACATCGAGCTGGTGTGGTGCTGATGATTGCCCATGTTGGCGATGATGTTCATCATGGTTAGGCCGTAAGCTTCTACCAGCGGTTGGACGTCGTGTGTAATTGTCACAGGCAGCGTTCACCATTCCTTGTGGAAAGCGAGCAAGCTGTTTTTAGACTCACCGACGCTGTACCAGGATACGAAACAGCGTGCGGTGCAGGTGCGGCATAAACCGCGGAAGACGCATCCCGCCCGTGACTGGACGCATACGTGACGGCGGCTGAAAAGGTACAGGAGCTCGGGTTGGAGGAACGCCTCCCTCGCACACTCATAGAACATCGTGCAACTGGCCGTGTTCATTATAAGAATTGCGTGCACTGCAGTGCAAATGCGAGCGACGTTGTTTGAAGTATCAAGTGCAGATGCCGACGCTGCCGTCTTTTAGGGCACAAGCTCGATGAGTCGTACGAGGTGTCAGGAGCTGTGCCATTACTGCCTTCAACAAGGTTGACCCTGGGATGCGCCCAATTGGAGGACGCTGCTGTCGACCTGGATTCCACACGCGTGTCGGAAGAGAATGGAACGCGTGCACTTTGCTCATTCAGATGTAGCAACCAGAATCTGGCTGGCGTCCGACCGTCATCGAAACCAGCCATCATGCGTCCTTCCCGCAGCTTCTTCTTTTTCCTTTCGTTGATCACCGGCATTAAATATACCGGTCACGCTTGTCCTTCCATCAACGCTGTCGACAGTTTACGAATTTGATAGCAACATCAAAGTTCTGGTTTAGCCGCTTACGGCTGTTTTCTATGCGTTTGATCGGCAGGCGGCACTAGCAATCGACACTTCGCATGCCAGTGTCATCTGCTTTGCACAAGGCCAAGGAATACCTTTTTTAGCAGAGACATTTGTTTGTGACCAGCTGTTACCACGTATCCACCAGATTCCTCCTTTGAGATCAGAACCGTGGATTCATGGCCGGCTGCATGCCCTGGACGGGTGCAGAGGACTCCCCTCGATGACCTTTTCTGTCCCCACATTCATCGCCATACCCGAAGATCACCGGCTCCTTCAGAGCGGTGCCCTCGACGACTATTCTGTCTGCTGCGTACGCAAGCGTATGCGGTTCCTTTCGACAGAGGGTCTGTGGAACGCGATCTTGTGCATGATGAAGCAGGTACCAGGAGCGGAATCGAGGCTGGATGACAAGTCGAGAAATTTTGGATCCGTCAACGCTCGCTTCGGGCACAACGGTGAAGCGCGCCTCACCAGAAAATTGATCCCTGCAATGGCTCGAGTCCGAGTCTAGGACCTGTTTCTGTGAAAGCAGAAGAGACGGCAGCCTATGCGAGCATATCCTGAGAGTGCTCGCTCACTGCCGCTGTTGAACGTCGGATCTGATTCTCACAGAGAAAGGATTATTTGACTTGCGAAAGGATTCTGTTGTATGAGATGGAGCGTGCAGTGAACTTTGGACATGAGCCTGTGATCAAGTGATCAAGGAACGACGTCGTT
>Ga0123519_10013246_pt1 | contig 11879 bp, 12 predicted proteins | sample YelNatPaOPRAMG02_FD_87396 | JGI IMG/M metagenome (GOLD analysis project Ga0123519, IMG submission 87396) | Hot spring microbial communities from Yellowstone National Park - Yellowstone National Park OP-RAMG-02 (version 2) | ecosystem: Environmental > Aquatic > Thermal springs > Hot (42-90C) ... | reverse complement strand
GCGATACTTGACCACGGTGTCCTCTACCTCCTTCACTATCTTTTGCCCTGACAAGCCTCTCGTCCTCAGATACTCCTGAAGCTCCCGTCTTTGATCGATCTTGTCCTCCAACCGTTGGTATAAGAATCTGGCAGCTTCTTTCCACCTCTCCTGTTCATCCCTAGTAAGGTAGATAAATTCTCCACCTCTTTTTTCTATTTCCTCTTTACACGCTTGCGATTCTCTGTTATCAGCTTCTGCTAACCTCTCAAACAGCTCCCTCCTTATATCAAGGAACGCATTCCGAACATCTTGTGGAAGTCTCTCCCAAACACGTTTATTAATTATGTACCAAGACGTACAGAGGTAGCCTGAGCCCGGGTCGGTAACGTACTTGGCGACCTCTGAAATCCTGTAAGAGCAGATATCTTGAAAGTAAAACTGGCCTCCATCTATCGTCCTCCGCTCCAAAGCTGTGTACACCTCCGTGTAAGGTACAGAGGATATCGTCGCCCCCATCGAGGCCAGCCACTCCCCGGTCTCTCCCACTCCTCTCAATTTTATTCCCTTCAAGTCCTCTTTCTTCCTCACCGGTTTATTCGTAGCAATAACGAACCTGCCCGCGAATGTCGGAAAGAACGGAACCACACCGGACTCCTCGAAGCCCAGAAGAAAAACCTCCGGAAACCTCTCCACCAACTCCGCCACGGCCATGTATCCGGCAAGCACGTTGTCGCCACATTGATAGGGCAGCCACACGGTGTGGCCAAAAGGAGTCCGCTGGTCTGTGTAAGCCGGGACGAAAGGAGCGATGTCTGCGATGCCTTTGCCGACCCCCACCAAACCTTCTTTTAACTTTATTAAAGACTCGGCGTAGTAAAGCTCAAATCTGACCTTTCCCCCCGTTCTTTTTTCAAGTTCCGGCCACAAGAATTCGGAATAAACTTTTTCTCTTGCGGCAGTTGGCGGACCCGACATAGAGACCTTTAGGGTTAGTGGCTCCGTCTTATCTGCTGCACTAACAGCCCCAACCAACCCGACTCCGTCCGGAACAAGCAAGAGAGCCAAAAATAAGACAAACAGACGCTTCGTTTTCATTTGTCACCCTCCATTCCCGTATTTGATGCCTTGACCGGCTTAAACTTGTAACAGTAAACCTCGGTTCCATCTTCTTCTTCGCATAGTTTGTCGATTACCATTTCCACCTCCATGCCCACCTGGAGATCGTCAAGCTCGCAGCCGGTAAACAAAGTCTCGACACGGACTCCCTCCGGCAGTTCAACAAAGCCTATCGCGTACGGAACCTCGCCCTTATAATACTCGGGGGGTCTTTGCATTATAACCGTATAACTGTAAACTGTTCCCCTTAAGCTTAGCTTAATCTCCTCAAAATCCTCGCCTTGGCAATAAGAGCAAAGCGACCCGTCCCTTTTAGGAAAGAATACCTCCCCACACTTCCTGCATCGGCTCCCAACTAGCCTGGGCCTGCCCCGGGGATCCTCCGGCTCACACCAGAGCCCTTCCTTAACAGGGATCCTTCTCTTTTCTTTCCCCATTTCTGGCTCCATTACCAACCCTCCCAGCTATCCTTGGATTCCTAAGCCCGCCACTGTCGCCCATGAATGTCTCTTAGTCAAGATTAGAAGAGCCTTCGCCCTTGCTCAATAGAAAGCGCCAACGCCTAGCACCTCCCGGCCTATTATTAGTTTCTGGATCTCTGTCGTCCCGTCTGGTATGGTATAGCAGCGTGCGTCTCGGAAATAACGCTCCAGCCGATATTCTTCGGACAGACCATAAGCTCCGTGAATCTGAATCGCCTTGGATGTGACCCTCACTCCCATCTCAGTTGCAAAAGCCTTAGCCATTGAGACTTCCTTCCTACACTTTACCCCCTTGTCTAACAAGAAGAATGCTCTATAGGCCAAGAGCCTGGCTGCATCTACCTCGATTACCATGTCTGCTATCATCCCTTGGATAAGTTGAAATGATGCTATCGGTTTCCCAAACTGCCTTCTCTCTCTTGCATAGCGTACCGAGGCGTCTACCGCTGCCTGAGCTATTCCCACCGAAGCAATGGCTGCATTAGCTCTAGCATGATTCAGGCCCTTTAAGGTCCTCCGATAACCTTCTTCGGCCGAATAAAGCAGATTGTTTACCGGCACCTCGCAGTCCTCAAACACGAGCTCTGCTGTCGGAAAAGAACGCACGCCGACCTTCTTTATTTCTCGCGCGAGAAACGGAGACTTGTCCTTTTCCACGAGTATTTGGCAAATGCCATTCGGGCCTTTTGCGGGATCCGTTTGGGCCACGACGATTACATAATCGGCGATTGTCCCGTTAGAAATCCACATTTTCGTTCCGTTGATCCGATAACGATCTCCCTGCCTTATTGCCCGAGTAGTGATTCCGGAAGCATCCGAGCCGTGGTCGGGCTCAGTTATTGCGGTACAAATAATTTTTTCTCCCGACAATAGGCCAGGTAAAATCCTTTCCTTGAGCTCTTCGTTCGAGCACTCAGCTATACTTGAGGCTCCAGCCGAGGTTATCCCCACTATACCTCCAAGGCTCGCATATACCCTCCTCAGCTCCTCGTGGAGGACCCCCCAGGTCACATGGTCCAGCCCCGGACCGCCGTCCTTCTCTGGTACGAGTGTGCCTATATACCCGAAGGGTTTAAGCTCTTTGAGGAATCTCAATGCATCCTCCTTGGACATAGGGCCCTTTCTGTCGTACTCGTCCGCTATCGGATCCACTTTTTCGTTAAGAAACCTCCTCACCGTGTCTCGCAACGCTCTTTGCTCATCGGTAAACTCGAAGTCCATAGCGTGCCTCCGTGATATTTTTGTTGCGCCTTCGTTGGGCCGCTGGAAACGTGCATGGCACCTCGTTATTTAAGAGCCCCAATCCTTCGTAGCTCTTCAACCTCCTCGTCTGAGTAGCTGAGAACCTCCTTCAGAACCCATTCAGTGTCCTGCCCAAGTAATGGTGCCGCCCTCCAAAAACAGGGAGACATTTTGGAAAAATTTGAGCCTGTGGTCCTGTAACTATGGGGACCGATCTCGGGGTGGTCCAAAACCACCCTCCACCCCCTGGTCTCCAGCTGAGGGTCTCGATCGAGCTGAGAGGGCCTCAAAACCACGCCCGCTGCTATGCCACGAGATTGCAATAAACCCATAAGGAAGAACGCATCGAAGCGCTTTGTCCACTCCGCAATGTAGGAGTTGAGCTCCGTTTCATTGGCTTTCCGGCCAATAAAACTTGCGAATTTGGGGTCGCGAGACCAGTCTGGACGACCAAGGATTTCACAGAAGGTTTCCCATTCGCCTTCGTTTTGAATAGCGATAGCGATCCAGTTCTCTTCCCCCATACAAGGGAAAACCCCGTGGGGGCAGTAATACGGATCCGCGTTACCCAGGCGCTCGGCCTGCCTATTGTTAACAAAGTAGTCTAGAAGTAAGGGCCCCAGAAAGTGTAGGCATGTCTCCAACTGCGATAAATCTATGTACTGCCCTTTTCCAGTTCTCCGTTTATAGTCAATAGCAGCAAGAACCACGACTCTCAACCATAGCCACGCCACAAAATCCGCAAAAGCCCCATAGGGACCCACGGGGTCTAGGTCAGGCCATCCCAAAATCTCATACATCCCGGCGAGGGCAGCCATGTGTAAACCGAACCCACGGAATTCTTTATGGGGTCCAGTACTCCCCTGCATTGAGGTGGAAAAGTACACGATGTTAGGGTTTATTTTGATCACTTCCTCGTAACTGAACCCCCATCTCTCCATTACACCCGGACCGAAGGATTCTCCCATTACGTCTGCCCAAGCTATAAGCTTCTTGGCGATTTCTCGGGCCCTCGGATCGGCCAGGTTAAGAGCGATGCTGCGTTTATTACAATTCGGGCCGGTATAAAAGACGCTCCGATTCAGGCCGGGCTTGTTGTCCTTAAATGGCGGCATAGTTCTCAATGGATCAGGCCGAGTCTCCGACTCCACCCTGATTACGGTTGCGCCAAAGTCAGCTAGGACCCTTCCGACGATGGGACCAACCCCCACCCAACAAAAGTCCGCAACCTTCAACCCCTGGAAAACTGTCCTCTTATTATTCGATGGGACCATCTTAGATAACCCCCAACTTCAGCAAATAACTTAATTCCTCGGGAGACATCCGCAGTTCCTCGAGATAAATCTCGTTATTGTGTTCGCCAATAAGGGGCGCCCTCTCCCACCGCTCCAAGGGAGTCTCTGATAACCTGGCCCACGGCCCTGGGTAACGAATAGTTGCCCTCAGTTCTTCATGGTGTACATCGTGCCAGAAGCCTCTCTGCTCCAAGTGTTCATTGCGGCAAACGTCCCATATTGTGGAAATGGGAACCAGCATTATTCCTCTCATAATGGCCTGCTGGTACAGCTCCTTTTTAGTGAATTTACCCAGGAAATGGCTGGCTAAATCTACAATCTTTTCGTAATTACTCGGCTCAATTTCTGCCGGGTCTAGCAAGGGCCAACCTGTTCCCTTTAAGGGTGAAAGGTCTTCCCCTTCTTCTTCCATCCATCTGTGCAGGGCAAGATTGCTAGCCTCGCACATTTTGCCCCCCCAAATGTATAACAGGACATGCCCATCCCGGCATGGATATACCAACCTCATCCGGATTTCACCACGTGGCATTGTCCGCCATCGATCGCTTCCTGCCCTTATCTGGTCCTTTCCGAGAATCTCCCAGAAAGCCAGAGCATCCATAGTCGGCCACGTGCATACGTGCTGGGCTGATACGTCCACCCATTGCCCTTCTCCAGTAATGGATCTGAAATGTAGGGCTAGCAATGCCCCTATAGCCGCTTCCCCGGAAGCCATCAAATAAGCCAAAGGAAAACTAAAACGCACTGGAGGTCTAGCGGGATTGCCACACAGGAATAGGAACCCTGAAAGAGCCCATACCACGAGATCTGGGGCTTTAAATTCGCGGTAAGGACCCCACTGACCGAAAGGTGAGATTGATACGTATATCAGTCTCTTATTTAGGGCTGAAAGTTCCTCGTAACCGAGGTCGAGACTTTTCATATATCCGGGAGGGAAAGACTCGAACAGAAAATCTGCACGCTGGGAAAGCCTTCTCAAAATGTCCCGTCCCTCCCTCTTCGTAATGTCCAAGGTAATACTCTTCTTGTTCATGCAGAAAGCGAACCAAAAGAGGCTCCTCTCCGGGTGGGCTTCGTCCTTAAAAAAAGGGCCAATACGCCGGGCCTCATCTCCTCCGGGTTTCTCGATTTTGATCACCTCGGCTCCTAGATCCGCGAGAATTCTTGCGGCCAGTAAGCCTTTCTCGTCAGTAAGGTCAAGCACTCGATACCCTCCTAACAGCCTCCGCTCCATTGATGCGCCTTCCGATCTAATAGAGTTTGAAGACCCCGTCACGGTCGAACCACATTATCGTTTGAGAATCACGACGCTGCTATTGGGACCGGCACCCATGGCATGAGCTAGACCGATCCTTGCCCCTTGCACTTGCCGAGCTCCAGCTTCGCCCCGAATCTGCCTGTAGATCTCAATTATTTGGGCCAACGCCGTTGCTCCCAGGGGGTGCCCCCGCGACATTAATCCACCATCCGTATTGACAGGAAGCTTCCCATTTATTTCGAAGTGACCCTTTCTTAGAAGCCAAGGAGCCTCTCCTTTTCCACAAAAGCCCATTCTTTCCAAATCCCAAAGCTCTCCCGGAGCCATTGTATCGTATGCCTGCACCACATGTATGTCCTCGGGTCCATATCCCGACATTTCCCACGCTTGCTTAACGGAGAGCTCCACCGTATCCGGTGTCCGTATCCTCACGCTGCCTCCTCCGTATACGTGGCCATGGGTGCCACTGGTCAACACGCACGCAGCGACCGTGACAGTCTTTGTCGTGGACTTTAGTCTCTCCTTCGCGCAAAGGATTACGGCCGCCCCCCCGTCTGCCAGAGGACAAGCGTGGAGGAGCCTCAGAGGTTTAGCCACCATTCTAGAGGATAACACTTCCTCTATCGTCACAGGTTTTTGAAAACGGGCGTAAGGATTGAGAGCCCCATTTTTTCTATTCTTGACGGTAACCCTTGCGAAGTCTTCCTCGGTAGCTCCCGTCTCCTTCATGTACCTGACAGCTTCCATCGCGTATGAAGCAGGCTGGACGTGGAAACCCATCCTTCGTTGCCATTCCGGCCAGGCTGTGCTTCGAATAAGACCGCGCGGCATCGTCTCAAATCCCACTGCTATCACCACATCATATATCTCCGCAGCCACTGACTGGTACGCAAGCCGAAAAGCAGACGACCCACTTGAGCACGCATTCTCCACGTTCACTATGGGAATCCCCGTCATCCCTATCTTCTCGATTGTTTGATGTCCGGCCGCTGTTCCGCAGTAAACGCTGCCACAAAAGGCAGCCTGAATCTCCTTCCATTCCATGTTCGCTTCCTTTAAGGCTTTCAGGATCGCCTCGCTTCCCAACTCATAGAACTCTTTTTTGGGCCTTCCTTGTTGGCCATCATACGTATCAAAGCGGGTTAGGCCCACCCCTGCTATAGCCACTTCCCTCATTTTTCCCATGACAGTTCCCTCCCGCGCCGTTGCCCAAGGACCCCTTTGAATTCAAATCATTGAGAATCCGCCGCTCACACTCAAGCATTGCCCAGTAATAAAACACGCTTTGGGGGAGGCCAAGAAGGCGACCGCGTAAGCCGCATCACTCGGACGGCCTACTCGCCCGAGTCCTCTGCCCACAGGATAAGCCTTTAAGAGTTTCGCCAGATTTTCGTCGGTCTCCGGGGTCGCGTCCGGATCAAGTACCGGCTTGGTCCCTTCGTGGGCTGTTGCTCCCAAGGCAATGCAGTTAACGTTTATCCGGTAACGTCCCACTTCCCTCGCTAAGGCTTTGCTAAACCCCAGAATGCCTGCTTTTGCACCGGAATACACTGTGAGGTTAGCTTCGCCAACTCGGCCTGCCTCCGAAATAATGCTTATTATCTTTCCCTCCCTTCTCTCAATCATCGAAGGAAGCACCACGTAGGTGCAATTTAACGTCCCATAAAGGTTCAGGTCTATTTGCTTTTTCCACAAAATGATAGGCGATTCCACAAATGCAGTTCTTCTGATTTGCCCCGACCTCACTTCCCAGGGGACGCCGGCATTGTTTACCAATATGTCCACCGGACCTAAATCAGCTACTACCATGGCGACCATAGACTTCACTTGATCCAAATCAGTGATGTCAGCCTGCACACCGATAGCCGTTCCACCCTCATCGGTGATCTCTTTGGCAACGCGCTGCGCTCTCTCCGGGAATAGATCGTTAACAGCAACTTTAGCTCCTTCGGCCGCAAGAACTCTTGCTATTTCTCTTCCCACGCCCTGGCCTGCGCCGGTAATAAGAGCAACCTTGTTAGCTATTTCTAAGTCCATCTTCGTCCCTCCTTTTTTGTCACTGGCTGATCAGCGTAACCTTTAATTTCTGGTAATTCCTCCGTCTCCATGACTTCGAGGTCAAGCTGGATAGCGGGGCCTTAGGAGATCATCCGGTCTCGTCCCTTCCAGTAAGGTGCTTTCAGCTCCCTTCTCAAAATTTTTCCGTAAGCGTTTTTGGGAAGTTCCTTCATGAATTCTATTGACTTAGGCTTCTTGAACCCGGCTAAATGTTTCCTGCAATGCTCAATAAGCTCCTCTTCTGTTGCCTGCATTCCGGGTTTTAAGGATACAACCGCCTTCACCGCCTCTCCCCACTTCTCATCCGGGACCCCAAAAACAGCTGCTTCTAGCACCGCAGGATGGGCGCTCAAAACGTCCTCGACCTCCTTGGGATAGACATTAAAGCCCCCTGTGACTATCATGTCGTCTTTTCTGTCCACTAGGTAAATATACCCATCCTCATCCATATACCCCACATCTCGGGTGTGGAGCCATCCCCATCGGAAAGCTTCGGCTGTAGCCTCCGGATTCCTCCAGTAGCCCTCCATCACTTGCTCCGATTGCACGACGATTTCCCCAATCTCGCCAGGCGGGAGAAGATTACCATTCTCATCCATGATACGAACCTTAGCCACTGTCACTTCCCGTCCGATAGAGGTCAACCTTTTCAAACTGTTCTCACCCCCATCAAGAACATGGTCTTCCTTCCGCAGCAAAGTGAGAGGCATTGATCCTTCGGTTAGACCGTAGCCCTGTACGAAAACATTTCCAAAGACCTCAATTGCTCTCCTTAAAAGGGAGGGCGAGATGGGTGACGCGCCATAACGGATTGTCTTTATAGTACTAAGATCATACTTTTCCAGGTCAGGATGAGCCAGGATCATGGCAATCATTGTAGGAACAAGGTACAGGGTAGTTATCTTCTCCTTTTGTACTGTTTCGAGAAGCATGGGGACGTCGAACTTTGGAAGGAGTACCACCTTCGCCCCTCTGACGATATGAGGAATTATCATTGATCCACTTGCATGTGTCACGGGTCCGCTAAGAGCTATTGCGTCACCTTGCTGGATATCCAGTCCATCCATAAGTGCGTTATATACAGCGATTACGTTACTTCTGTGGGAGTGAACGACCCCCTTTGGTTTCCCGGTGGTGCCAGCTGTATATCTAAGGCTTATTATATCCTCGGCGGAGATCTTTACTTCGGGCTTCCTTGGGGAGGATCTGGCTATTAGTCGTTCAAAAGAGAGGATTTTTCCTGAAACTTCCTTAGACACGCAGATCGCTGTGCGCACGGTGCCCGCTTCGCTTAAAACAGAGGTCACGAGGTCTTGGAACTCTTCGCCAAATATGATTGCCTTTGCCTCCGAATCGTTGAGGACATAAGAAAGTTCCGGAGAAGAGACCCGAAAATTTACCGGTACGAGCACCAGCCCTGCGCTTGCGATACCGTAAAAGCTTTCTACAATTTGATGGCAGTTGTACATGAGCACCGCTACACGATCTCCCTTATTGAGTCCTAGCTCGACCAGTGCATTCCCTAGCCGATAAATCCGGTCCAGCAACTCCTTGTTTGTCATTCGGGTCTCACCCGACACAATAGAGACTTGGTCGGGATAACGATGTGCCGCCTTTTCTAGCAGGTCGATAATGGTCATCGTCAAACCTCCTCCAGCGTCGCCTCAGACTATTCCTCTTTCTCTGAGACCCCGGACGGCTTCCTCTTCGTATCCCAAAGCTTCCAGGATCTCCTCCGTATGCTCTCCTAGGGCGGGGGGGCGGGTCATCACCCTCTGGGGCATACCCAAAATTTTTATCGGGAAACCAACTAATTTGACTCTCCTCCCCTCGGGGAGATCGACGTCCTGTAACATTTTCCGTTCAATGACATGAGGATCACTCTCAATTTCCTCGGGAGCCTTAATTGGCGCGACCGGTACGTCCGCCTCAATAAGGGCGTGCACCCATTCATGAGAAGGTCTCGTCGAGAAAATAGTCTGCAGCTCCTTTGCAAGCTCCGCTTTCCTAGCCCTCCTTTCTTTAGCCTTGATTCCCTGGCGCCCTGTCAGGCCGATGGCCGCGCATAACCGATCCCAGAACCAATCTTCGTGGGCGATAGCCAGTGTGAAGTAGTTGTTGTCGTTCCCCATAAAAATTCCATACCCCGCATCTCTGTCTCTTTCAAATTTTCCCGTCGCCCATAGTATGCTTAATCGAGTGGACATCCAAGAAAGAAGTCCATCAAACATTGATATGTCAATGAAAGCTCCTTCACCCATCTTGTTCCTACCATGCAGGCAACCTAATATCCCAATAGCGGCGAACATCCCTGCGGATAGGTCCGCTATGGCTATCCCCGGAGTAATGAAGTTGCCATTTTCATCCCTGAAACAGTGTAACATGCCTGCCATTGCCACATAGTTCAGATCATGACCCGGCAGATTCTTGTATGGCCCCTGCTGCCCGTACCCTGATATTGAACAATAGATCAGTTTCGAATTTACCTCGCGCATTGCCTCAAAATCTATTCTCAAGCGAGCTGCGACACCGGGCCGGAACCCTTCCAAGAAAACGTCGGACGTCTTAACCAGCCTGTAGAGGATTTCCCTTCCCTCGGGCGACTTTAGGTCGACCGTAAGACTTTTCTTGCTCCCGTTGAGAGCCAGGAAAAACTCCGGGAACTGTCTAGCTGGATCACCAGAGCCCGGTCTCTCCACCTTAATAACCTCCGCGCCCATACCGGCGAGGAGGAATGAACAGTAAGGGCCTGGATACTGGGATGCTAATTCTAGAACCCGGATCCCCTCTAGGGGAGGCGTACGCATTCTCCTTCCCTCCTCCCTTTCCCAACTTGAAAAATACTAATCTATGTAGCCGTCTCCGCCTTCCCTTTCACGCTCCCGTGTCCTAGGTTGCTCCCCCTCCTCCTCCCAAGTCCACCCCTAAGAAACGCCCTTCGCCCTCCATCCATTGACACTACTTCCGTCATCAAGGTGCTCTTCTTTGCGTCCACCACAGGGGATCGGTCCTTAAGCATTTACATCCTTTGCCTCTTGGATGACCTCGCCCCGCAAGGACCCTCAATTCTTGAGATTTGTCTTGTCTCAATCAACGCCCTTTGAATACGGGCTTCCTTTTCTCCAGGAAAGCCTTAAAACCCTCTATTCTATCCTCCGAGTTTACCAGGAGGCTTCCGCACAGGGTCTCGTAGTCAAGTGCTGAATCCAAAGCCATCTGCATTCCCACATTAACAGCCCTCTTCACAAGCCTTATAGACATAGGCGGATTATCAGCAAGCTTCCGCGCAAACTCCATGGCCTCGTCCATAAGTCTGGCGGTCGGAACCACCTTGTTGACGAGACCGATTCGGTAAGCCTCTTGGGCGTCAATGAAATCGCCGGTAAAGAGAAGTTCTTTAGCCTTTGTGACACCGATCATCCGCGGAAGGCGTTGAGTGCCTCCCGCCAATGGCATAACACCAAGCTTCACCTCTGGAAGACCGAAACGCGCTGTTTCCGAGGCTATTCTTATGTCACATACCAATGCCAACTCGCAGCCACCCCCTAATGCTACCCCGCTAATCGCAGCTATCACCGGTTTTTCGCAGTTCTCAATCTTGCAGAAAAACTCGTGCGTCTTTCTTTGCTTAAATACATATTGAAGCTGACTCGGCAGGGTGGTCGCCCTCTCCTTTATATCCGCTCCTGCGCAGAAGGCCTTAGGACCGCCTGTTAAGATAATCACCTTAACGGACTCGTCCTCTTCCATCTGGTCAAATACCGCCGATAGCTCTTCTCGAAGCTTAAAGCTCAATGCGTTCAAACGCTCCGGTCTGTTCATAGTGATGATCGCGATTCCTTCATTTTTCTCGTAAATAAGGCACTCGTAATTCATGATTTCCCTCCGAGACCGGTTTCCGCCGTAGTCCTTGATTTTCTTAGCGCTTTACAAAATCAAAGTATGATCCAGCGGTCGCGCCAGGCGACCAGGTTTTATCGTTTTGGTAGCTTTTGACGAGCGGGAGCAGAAACACGCACCCCTTCCGTTCCCACCTGGCTTCTGTGATCGACAGAATTCGCAGGTATGTAGCCGCGTAACCATTTGCCTCTCCCCGATTCACCCCTCGTGCGTGGGCCGCAGCTCTCTTTTCTGTACAGCGTCAGGTATACCGCAGCTAATGTCCACTAGCAGGTTCCATGCCATTAAGTTGACAGCCCAACTTTGTTGAACCTCCCCTTCCTCAGCTAAAGACGACAGTTGGCCTCGGTTCTCGGAGGCAGAGGTAGATGCGCACCCTGCGTACAATAAGTGTTCACAAAGCGTGCGCTTGTGTTCACAAATGTTCACATCCAGTTGGCTCCCTACAGTCTACGTTGGCGCGACGGAAAAAGTAACGATCCTCCTACGGGGAAGAGATCTTTTCTTATCAGGACAATCGAAAGGAATAACCTGGCACTCTCCGTC
>Ga0123519_10013234_pt1 | contig 11885 bp, 8 predicted proteins | sample YelNatPaOPRAMG02_FD_87396 | JGI IMG/M metagenome (GOLD analysis project Ga0123519, IMG submission 87396) | Hot spring microbial communities from Yellowstone National Park - Yellowstone National Park OP-RAMG-02 (version 2) | ecosystem: Environmental > Aquatic > Thermal springs > Hot (42-90C) ... | reverse complement strand
GGGTTGATCGAGATAGGGTGGTTTTAGTAGTTAGCGAAAAGCATTACACTTTTAATTCTTGAATTGGCTAATTCCCCGGTAGCTCAACCGGTAGTAGCGGGTGGCTGTTAACCACTAGGTTGCAGGTTCGAGTCCTGCCCGGGGAGCCAGAAAATGACGTCCAGTTTATAATCGGACTTTTTATTATTCCTTAACCACCACCAAAACATCCCCTTGCATTTGATCCCATTTACCGATTTCATCCTTATTTTCAAAAATATCATCAAGGTTAGTCCTTCTTTAAAAATTATTTTTGAAGGAATGTTGGAGTAAAGGAAGGTTCATTTTAGAGCCATTTATTGAAATAAATTTAGAATAATGTTAACGTTAACATGGAAATAATTGGAGGTGATTATCGTATATTTGTGAAATTCTTTTCAAAAAGAAATCTTCTTGAAGATAAAAAAATTACTGATATAATAGAGGTATAGATTTCAAAAATTTTGGGGGATTTATGGGAGCAGAAACAAGGACTTTTCGTGATTTAATGGAGGAGGTACAGAAATATCAATTCTGTGGGAAGTGCGGGGGTTGCGTCTCCTTCTGTTCGGCTGACCAATTAGGAGCTCTTGGGTTGAGTTCTGATGGGACTCCTATTTTAGTGGATGAAGAGAAATGCCTCAAATGTGGTATCTGTTATTTAATCTGTCCGAATATTCATGAACTGGATGAGGAGTTGAAAAGAAAGACGGGTTGGGAACCCCCTATCGGAGCGGTACGCGATATTCTTTCTGCTCAAACCACGAATCCAACTGTAGGAGAAAGATGTACGGATGGTGGGGTCGTGACCTCCCTTCTTCTTTATCTTCTGGATCATCATATGATCGATGGAGCACTGGTTTCCCGAAGCGATGGCCCCTTTCATCGAGCCCCTTTTTTGGCTACCACTGGAGAGGAAATTATTTCAGCCTCAGGTTCCCATTATGATGAATCCTATCCTCTCGCAGAGCTTGCAACTCAATACTCTACCTATTCTCCAGCGATGTATCAACTCAAAGAATTGAGAAAAGGAATGGTCGATCGAGTGGCTATGGTTGGGACACCTTGTCAGATCCACACGGTTCGAAAGATGCAAGTCCTTAAGATCCTTCCTGCAGATGTGATCAAATACTTTTTTGGCCTTTTCTGTATGGAGAATTTTTCCTTCAATGATCTTCAGATCGAGGGAATTCGAAAGAAGTATGGATTCGAAATGAAGGATATCATCAAAATCAATGTAAAGGAAGATTTCTTTGCCTACCTCAAAGATGGAAGGGTTATTCATATTCCTTTTAAAGAGATCGATTCAATTGCCAGACCCGCCTGCCTCGTCTGCCCGGACTTTTCAGCAGAATATTCCGATATCTCCTTTGGTGGGTTAGGTTCTCCGGAGGGATATACCACTGTATTAATCCGAACCGACAGAGGAAATTGGATCTATCGAGAAGCCCTGGCTGCGGGATATCTTCGAGAAAAGAGGTATCCCTCGATTCAAAAGGCAAGGAGTGATTGGATGAAACTTCATACCCAGATCATCAATTTTTCAGAAAAAAAGAGGGCTCGTGCTTCAAAAAATAGAGCCGAAAGGAGAGGGACTGTTTCTCCTCCTCCTGTTTAAACTATGAAGTTAGGTTCTTTATTTTATTCTACCCGTTCGAAGTTAATCTTTAGTTTTTTAGGGGTCTCCTTCTTAGGATGTGGGGTCGCCATTTTGGTAGGAGGTCAACTTCTTTATCAGGCGGTCCTCAATGAAGCCCATAATCGAATCCGTTTAGATTTGAATGCAGCAAGGGAGATTTACATCGACCGGATCAAAGGGATAAAAGTCTCTTTGATGATCACTCAGGTAGGGCCCGTATTTCGCTCGGCCCTGGAACGAGGCGACGCCCACCGGTTAGTCCCTCTGTTGAGAAATATCGCCCAGCAGACCGAACTGGATTTTTCGGGTATCGTGACGAAAGACGGGAGAACCCTCTGTCGAATTGGACCCAATGCCATCCCCAGAGAGGTGACTCCTTCGAACCCCATCGCCAATCTTGCCCTTCAGCGACGAGTACCTATTTCTGGCACGGTCGTGCTCAGTCATGAGTTTCTTTTCTCCGAAGATCCCGCTCTTGCTGAGCGTGCCCGAATTAAACTGCTTCCAACCAAAAGAGCCATCCCGAGACCAGAGACTGAGGAACTCTCTGGGATGGCCCTTGCCGCAGCCGTCCCAGTGACTGAAAATGGTCGTCTCTTAGGAGTCCTTTATGGAGGGGTTCTGCTTAATCGAAGTGAGGAGATTGTAGATCGAGTGAGGGACACCCTCTTTCAACATGAAATCTATCAGGGTCGAAGTGTCGGAACAGCCACCATCTTTCTTAAAGATATCCGTATCTCAACCAATGTCATCTCTCCTGATGGAACTCGAGCGATCGGGACGATTGCCTCAGAGGAAGTCAAAGAGCGTGTCCTCAATGAAGGGAAGAAGTGGACAGACCGTGCCTTTGTCGTGAGTGACTGGTATATTACCGCCTATGAGCCTATCGAGGACATCTTTGGGCAGCGTGTCGGGATGCTTTATGTCGGAGTCTTAGAGGCCAAGTATGCGGACGTTCGAAGAAGTGCCCTTTCCCTTTTTATTTTAATCACCATCGCAGGGATGGGCTTAGCCGTTGGATTGGGCTACATGATCGCGAATAAGATCAGCCGACCTGTCCAACAATTGATCCAAGCAAGCATTCAAGTCTCTAAAGGAAATCTTTCTCCTGATCTTGGACCCATTTCAAAAGGGGAAATTGGAGTCCTTCAGAAGACCTTTGGCCAGATGCTTGCCTCTCTCCAAGAACGGGACAAACGTCAGAGGGTGGAGAGCGAAATCAAACTCCTGCAATCCGAAAAACAGGCAAGCATTGGGAAGTTAGCCGGAGGGGTAGCCCATGAAATTAATAATCCTTTAACAGGCATCTTTACGTTTACACACATGTTGCTCAAACGGAACGATCTCCCCGAAGAGGTTCGATCAGACTTAGAAGTGATCGCTCAGGAGACCGAAAGGGTTCGAAAGATCGTCAAGGGGCTTCTTGATTTCTCGCGCCAGACCGAACTCGATCGAGAACCTACCGATGTGAATCGATTGGTCCGCCACACCCTCTCCTTGATAGAAAACCAGGCCCTGATCAAGGGGGTTGATTTAACTTTTCAACCAGGAGAGGGATTACCCATGATCACCCTCGACCGAAACCAAATGCAAAGCGTTCTGCTCAATATTCTTATTAATGCATTAGACGCTACAGGGCCAGGAGGGAACATCAAGGTCTCCACAGGGATCGGGGTCTCCGCTAAATCACCTGGGCAGAAAGGGGTGGAGATTGTGGTGACGGATACTGGGTGCGGAATTCCACCCGAGCATATCGATAAGATATTCGATCCTTTCTTTACGACTAAAGAGGTGGGTCAGGGGACAGGGCTTGGGCTCTCTGTGTCTTATGGGATTGTGGAACGTCATGGAGGAACGATCTGGGTTCAGAGCCAAGTGGGCCGGGGAAGTAGCTTTACGGTATGGTTACCCATAGAGGAGAAGGTGGCTGAAACTCATGAAGATCTTAGTCGTTGACGATGATGCCATTGTGATTAAGAGCTGTCGCCGAATCCTTGAATCAGAAGGATTTGAAGTCCTTACCGTTTCCGGTGCTGAAGAGGCATTAGAGATGATCAAGAAATATGATTTTGATCTTCTCCTCATCGATGTGAAGATGCCCAAATATGATGGGCTCTATCTGATGAGGGAAATCAAAAAAGAACTACCCGAAGTCCCCATCATTGTCATGAGTGGTTATCCAACCCAAGAGACGGTGAAGGAGGTAATGAAATTAGGGGCAAACCAATTTATCCCCAAACCCTTCCGACCCGATGAGTTGATGAGGGTGATTCGTCAGGTGATCCAAAAGGTCTCGGGGAAGACCTTCTTTCCTACAGGGGCGGGTTAAAGCGAGTAAGGAGGCAAGCCTATGGCTGAAAAAATGCTTATCATTGATGACGAAGAGATCGTATTGAGATCCTGCCGGAAGATCTTTGAAGCAGAGGGTTTTGAGGTGACTACCACGACCAATCCCCAGGAAGGACTCAACCTAGTTGCGGAAAAGGCATTCGATGTGGTCTTGGTGGATTGGATGATGCCCGGATTTGATGGGATGGATGTCGTGGAGGAGATCGATAAGCGTTCTCCAAACTCAGCCATCGTCATGATTAGTGGATATCCTACGGTGGGCCGTGCCACAGAGGCAATGAAACGAGGAGCGATGGATTATATTGCCAAACCCTTTCGTCCCGAAGAGATCATTGAAGTCGTCAAAAAGGCCGTAAGACGGAAGGTGGTGGAAGAGAAGAAGGCCATTGGAAGATTCGAGAGGATCATCAAATCATGGCAATTTCCTGTGCCTACCCTGGAAGATAAGGCGCCTAAAACGATCGCCGAAACCGTCGCCCAAAGTGTGGGAGTGGCTAAGGCGACTTCTCCTTGGATTACGGTATTCATCCTGGGAATTCTTGCTGGGGCGTATATTGGGTTTGGAGGGTTACTTTCTACGACGGTCACCTTTGATATGGCGTCGAGATGGGGGATTGGATTTACAAAAATCTTAGGAGGAGCCTCTTTTAGTGTGGGCCTGATGCTGGTCGTCATTGCAGGGGCCGAACTCTTCACAGGTAATAATTTAATGGTTTCGAGCGTTCTCTCTCGGGAGATCTCCTTTAATACCATGCTTAAGAGGTGGGCGGTTGTCTTTTTTGCAAATTTTATTGGATCGATCCTGGTAGCGCTTCTCTTCTATTTCTCAGGACTCTGGAAGACGGCCGATGGGGCTTTGGGTATAGCCGCCATAAAAGTGGCCTATCACAAAGTGACCCTTTCTTTCAGCGAAGCCCTATGGCGCGGGATCGGATGTAATTGGTTGGTTTGCCTGGCTGTTTGGATGGCGCTGGCTTCTCGTCAGACAATCGGGAAGATCTTTGCCATTTTTTTCCCCATCACAGCCTTTGTCGCCATTGGCTTTGAACACAGCGTAGCGAATATGTATTTTATTCCTGCAGGGATCATGCTTCGTTATGGGGCAGGGCTAACAGGTCTTGAAGGAATGGATTTAAGCCAACTCAATTTTATTAATTTCTTATGGAAGAATCTCCTTCCAGTGACCATTGGGAATATTATTGGAGGGGGTGTCTTCGTTGGAATGAGTTATTGGGGGGCTTATCTTAAACCAGCGAAGTCCACTCCTTCATAATCAACACGTTCTTTAGGGCTTCCAGAATTTATCCCGACGAAGAGATCGGGATGGGGAGGAAAAAATTTGCTAATCTATGGTAATAAGAAACGGGGTGGGGGATGGAAATTCAAAGGGTCACGATCGGTGAAGTATTGGATCGCACTGTCTCTCGTTTTCAAAGTCGAGAGGCCCTGATCGACCTTCCAAAAAATGTAAGACTTAACTATCAGGAATTTCAAAAAAGGGTAGACTCTCTGGCCAAAGGCTTGATCAAATTGGGCCTCAACAAAGGAGACCACGTCGCCCTCTGGGCCCCTAACCGTTGGGAATGGGTGGTGACCCAATTTGCCCTGGCAAAAATTGGTGCGGTGTTAATGAGCATCGATATCCATTGCCAACTTCAACCCCTTGAGTATCTCCTCCAACAGTCAGATTCAAAGGCCCTTATCATGACCGAGGGATTAAAAGGATCAGAATATCTCGACATCCTCAAGCTCCTTTTTCGAGAGGGCTTCCCCTCCGAGAGATTTCCGAACCTAAAGCATCTTATCCTTATATCAGATCGAAATAGGGAAGGGATGGTGGATTGGAAGGGGATCCTTGAAGAGGGAGAGAAGCTCGCCGACTCTTTACTGAAGGAGCGTCAACGATCCACTCACTATGAAGAGGTGATCACTCTCCTCTACACCTCAGGGACCACGGGTTCTCCAAAAGGGGTAATGTCCACTCATTTTGGTTTGATCAATACCACATGGGCGAGTGCTGAGAATCAAGGATTAACCGAAGAAGATAGACTTTGTCTCTCTGTTCCCCTTTCTCATATGTTTGGGTGTATCTGTGTCACCCTTGCCGCAATTCTTAAGGGAGCCACATTGATCATCCCTTCAGAGACTTTCAGTCCAGGAAAGATCCTTGAAGCCATTCAAAATGAAAGGTGCACGGCCCTCTATGGGTCTCCTGGTGCTTTTCTTTCCCTCATGGAAGACCCGAAATATAAGGAAACAGATTTTCACTCCCTTCGCACCGGAATTATGGGAGGGGCTCAATGTCCTATCGAGGTGATGAAGAAGGTGGTCGAAGAGATGGGAGTAAAAAGGATCGTCATTGGTTATGGGCTTACAGAATCCTCCTCTTGGATCACGATGACCCACCCAGGCGATCCTCTTGAATTAAGGGTTTCTACAGTTGGAAAAGCACTTCCTGGGGTTGAGGTAAAGATTGTGGATCCCACCACCGGCGAGGAGGCCTCTCAGGGAGTGACAGGAGAGATCTGTGCAAGAGGATTCAATATGAAGGGATATTATAAGATGCCTGTTGCAACAGCCAAGGCAATCGATCCTTACGGATGGCTCCATACTGGAGATCTCGGTTATCTGGATGGTAAAGGTTATTTGCGAACCACAGGAAGATTAAAAGAGGTGATTCATAAAGAAGGAGAAACGATTTATCCCTCAGAAATTGAAGAGGTCCTTTTTACTCATCCCAAGATTTCAAATGTTCAGGTCTTTGGAGTTCCGGATAAATTAAAAGGGGAAGAATTAGCCGCCTGGATTAAGGTGAAAGAAGGTGTAGAGATGAACGAAGAGGAAATCATTAAGTTCTGCCAGGAGAAATTACCTCCCTCACAGATTCCCCGCTACTTAAAGTTTGTCAAAGAATTCCCAGTGACTCCCCTTGGAAAGATCCAGAAATTTAAAATGAGAGAGATGGCAATCAAAGAATACGGTCTCGAGTGAAAAATTACCTTTTACCTACCTTTCCATAAAACTGGACATATAAAAAATAAATAAAAACAAATAGTTACAAAAAAAATCAACAAGTGAAAATTTTTTTCTTGACAAATAGAAAAAATTATAATAATAGTAAAAATAATAATTTTGTAAAAGGAGAAAAAAATGGAAATTTTGACAGTATCGCAAGCAAGTAAATACTGTAAGGTTTCTCCTAAAACAATTGTCAACTGGATTGAGGGAGGTCATTTAAAGGCTTATAAGACGGTTGGTGGTCATCGTAGAATTAAAAAAGAAGATTTAGACCAATTTTTAAAGGAGAGAGGGATGCCACTTCCAGAGGAACCAAAGGGAGAAGAGAGAAAGAAGATCCTGGTGGTTGATGATGACAAGATTATTGTAGAGACAATTGTTCAGGCCCTTGAGGAGGACGAATTTGGTTATGAAATGATCTCCGCTTCTGACGGTTTCGAAGCAGGGCTTCAAGTGAGCCATTTCAAACCCGACCTCTTAATCCTGGATATCATGATGCCTGATATCAATGGTTATGAGGTATGTCAGAAGATCAAATCGAATCCCGAAACGAAGGATATAAAAATCATCGTCCTCTCAGCTTACCTCGATGACGAGGCCTTCAAAAAGATGAAGGAATATGGAGCAGATGCCTGTTTTTCGAAACCCCTTCCCTTGGAACAGTTAAAGTTTGAAGTAGCCAGGCTCCTTGGCCTGAAAAAATGAACGTTTAATCCATTTGTTAATGAGAAGGAGAAACCCATGGGTTTGGAAGAGAGTTTAAAAAGTAAAAGATTTGTAGTCACTTCAGAAGTTCAACCTCCTATCGGGACAGGGATTCAGGATCTTGTAAGAAATATTGAAAAGATTCGTGGAAGAATCGATGCCTTGACCGTCCCGGAATTAAAGATCGAAGGATTGGTCACCGATACACTGGGAACCTGCCGCGCCTTAAAGGAGCAGAAGTTCGATCCCATCCTTCAGACGACCTGCCGTGAAAAGAGCCGAGTGGATATCCAGGAACACCTTCTCAAGGCCTCTGAATCAGGGATCGAAAATATCCTCACCTTTACCGAAGATTATCGAATCACAGGAGATAGTTTACAGGAGATTATGTTTTTTCATGTGGACTCGGGCAAACTCTTCTCTGTGATCGAGAACCTAAGGGAGGGACATGATATCTCAGGTCGAGAAATCCCAGGGAAGCCTAAGTTCTGCATCGGAGCCGGGATTGAGGCGGGTTGGGGAAAGAAAGTCCCTGATCTGGAACTGAAAGAGATGGAGGCCTTGGCAGGCATGGGGACACACTACTTTCTGACGACCCCTGTTTTTGATCTCGATGCCTTTAGCCAGTTCATAAAGAGGGTACAACCTCTTCGAGTCCCGGTCATTGCCGAGATTATTCTCGTTCGCTCCGCCGAAATGGGTCTCTTCTTAAATAAGCATGTTCGACCAGGGATGGTACCCAATCACATCATTGAGAAATTGGCAAAGGCTCCGGATAAAGAAAAGGCAAGTATTGAGATCATCCGTGACCTGGTTCAGGGGCTTAAAGACCTCTGCCAGGGAGTCCATTTCATTCCCATTGGAGCAGAGGATAGGATATCGAAATATCTGGATGCCTTGAGACTTTGAATTCGAAGCCATCGATTTCGAATTGATATTCGATCTCAACCAAAACAGAGAGGCTCTCAATGAATGAAAAGATAGGTGCTGCATTAGTGGTGGGGGGAGGGATCGCTGGAGTTCAAGCCGCTCTTGATTTGGCCAATTCAGGAATCAAGGTCTATCTCTTGGAGCGGTCTCCAGCGATTGGGGGTAAGATGGCCCAACTCGATAAGACCTTCCCCACCAATGATTGTGCCATGTGTATCGTCTCGCCGAAATTAGTCGAGGTGGGACGTCATCTCAATATCGAAATCCTCACCAATACTGAACTTCTCTCGCTGGAGGGGAATCCCGGACATTTTAAAGCCACCATCCGAAAATATCCTCGCTATGTGGATCTAAAGAAATGTACGGGTTGTAATGATTGTACGGAGGTCTGTCCTGTCCTTCTCCCCAATGAATTTAACGAGGGATTGGATCAGAGAAAGGCCATCTATCGACCCTATCCCCAAGCGGTTCCAAATACGTTTTTAATTACGAAACGAGGGACAAGCCCCTGTAAGGCAACCTGCCCTGCTGAGACAAGTGCTCAGGGATATATCGCCCTCATTAAAGAGGGTCGCTACAAAGAAGCCCTCGATGTGATCAAAGAATACAACCCCTTTCCTGCCTCCGTGGGCCGTGTTTGTAATCACCCCTGTGAAGAAAAATGCAACCGGGCTAAACTCGATGCCCCTGTTTCCATCTGTAATTTAAAACGATTCGTCGCGGACTGGGTCTACGAACATCGACAAGAGTTGAAAGAGACTCGAGATTCGGGGTTCAAAACCCCGAGCGAGGAAGAGGTGGAGAGACCGAAAGCCCGGGTGGCGATCGTCGGGGCTGGACCTGCAGGGCTGAGCTGTGCCCATCACCTTTCTCGAATGGGATACGAAGTCACGATCTTCGAGGCCCTCCCTGTGGCTGGAGGGATGATGAGGGTTGGAATCCCTTCCTATCGTCTTCCTCGCGAAGTGCTGCAGAGAGAGATCGATGAGATTATCAACCATCCCAAGGTCCAATTAAAACTGAACACTCCCATGCGTAATATTAATAGTCTCTTTGAAGCCGGTTACTCCGCTATCTTTTTGGCTATGGGAGCTCATGAGCCCCAGAAATTAGGAATCCCGGGAGAGGAGGCTTTAGGCGTCCATCATGGAGTTCCTTTTCTTCAGGGAGTCAGCCTCGCCGAACGGTACGGCATCACCGAAGGATTTGAAGATCGATTCATTATCGCCTTTGGAATTCCCATTGCCCCAAAGGTTGGGGAAAAGACAGTGGTCATCGGAGGAGGCAATGTAGCGATCGATGCCGCTCGGACCGCATTAAGGCTTGGAGCCAAGGAGGTGAAGATTCTCTATCGACGATCCCGAGAGGAGATGCCCGCCAATTCCTGGGAGATCGAGGCTGCAGAAAAGGAGGGAGTGGAGATTCAAATCCTGACGGCTCCAATGGAGGTCCTCACTGAGGATGGTCATATTAAGGGAATTAAATGTATCAAGATGGAGCTGGGAGAACCGGATGCCTCTGGCAGAAGAAGGCCCATTCCCATCAAGGGTTCGGAGTTTATCATCCCTGCAGATACCATGATTGCTGCCGTAGCTCAAGCCCCGGAGATCTCTTTCCTTGAAGAAGGTCATGGTCTTGAAGTGACGGAGAAAGGAACCTTTGCCGTTGATCCAAAGACTTTGGCGACTAACCGACCTGGGGTCTTCGCTGGAGGAGATGTCGCAAGAGGGCCTTGGATTCTGATTCAAGCCATCGCAGATGGTCGAAGAGGTGCGCTCTCGATCGATCGTTATCTACGAGGAGTTCCTCTCCTTACTCCCCGGGAGGAGATGCCACTTCCTGTGGTAGAGATGAGCAAAGAAGAGATCGACCAGATGGTGGAGGAAGGAAAGGTGAGTTTGACTCCGAGAATCAGACCGCCAGAACTTCCGGAGAAGGAGAGGATTCGAGATTTTAGAGAAGTGGAGCTGGTCTATACCGAAGAGCAGGCCAAACAGGAAGCCTCTCGATGTCTTTCCTGTGGGATCTGCTCCGAATGTCACCTCTGTGTGCTGGCCTGCAAACGGGAGGCGATCGACCATCAACAGGCCCCTGTGGATGAAGTCCTGGAGGTAGGCTCTGTCATCCTCTCACCAGGCTACAGCCTCTATCAAGCAGCGCTTTCTCCTGAATTGGGATATGGACGTTATGCAAATGTGGTCACCAGTATGGAATTCGAACGGATGCTCAGTGCCTCCGGTCCATGGGGAGGTCATATTACCCGTCGCTCCGAGGATCATCGAGAGCCTAAAAAGATCGCTTTTATTCAATGTGTGGGATCAAGAGAAAAGGAACGGGACTACTGCAGTTCGGTTTGCTGTATGTATGCAACGAAAGAGGCCATGCTGGCCCTGGAACATCTTCCAGGGGTGGAGATAAAGATCTTTCAGATGGATATGAGAGCCTTTGGGAAGGGATTTGATGCCTACTTTGAACGGGGGAAAGAGAGGGGGATTCAGTATATCTCCTGTCGAATTTCCGGGCTGGAGGAGGATCCAGAAACCAAGGAGCTCATCATTCGATATGAGGATCTGGAAGGGGGCCATAGGATAAGGGAAGAACGCGTTGACCTGGTTGTCTTGAGTGTTGGGATGGCCCCTCTCCCTGATATTCAAAGGTTAGCCCATGCTTCGGGGATTGAACTTGACTCGCATCACTTCTGCCTTACCCGGGATTTTGAACCTACAGAGACCACTCGACCGGGAGTCTTTGCCTGTGGTGCTTTTACAGAGCCTAAAGATATTCCTGATAGTGTCATTCAGGGAAGTGGAGCAGCAGCAAAAGTCCTCTCTGTGATTGGTGAGGCTCGGGGAACGCTGATTAAGAAGAAGGAGTATCCACCCGAAAGAGAACTTTCTGCTGATGAAGAACCACGAATTGGAGTCTTTGTATGCAGTTGTGGAACGAATATTGCCGGGACCGTAGAGGTGAAAGAGGTCACCGAGTTTGCAAAGTCTTTACCTGGTGTCATTCACGCGGAAAATACCATCTATACCTGCTCCGCGGATTCCTTAAAATTGATTCAGGAGAGGGTCAAAGAGCTCCACTTGAATCGTGTGATTGTCGCCTCCTGTACCCCCAGGACTCATGAACCTCTCTTCAGGGATACGATACGAGAGGTAGGACTTAACCCATATCTCTTTGAGATGGCCAATATCCGAGACCAGTGCTCATGGGTTCATATGGG
>Ga0123519_10013233_pt1 | contig 11886 bp, 10 predicted proteins | sample YelNatPaOPRAMG02_FD_87396 | JGI IMG/M metagenome (GOLD analysis project Ga0123519, IMG submission 87396) | Hot spring microbial communities from Yellowstone National Park - Yellowstone National Park OP-RAMG-02 (version 2) | ecosystem: Environmental > Aquatic > Thermal springs > Hot (42-90C) ... | reverse complement strand
GCAGCCGCCAGAGCAGTTCGCCGTAGTCGTCGACCACGATGTCGTAGACGTCGAGGTGTGGCTCGGCAAACGTGTCCTCGCTCTTGCGGAGCAGCCGCCAATGGGCGATTTCGTACCACAGGTACACCGGCCCGGAACGGTGGCGGACAAAAAGCACGTTGGGCTTGCCCGAGGCCGCCAGCTTTTCCAACCAGGCCTGCGAGCCGGCATACGCGAACACCAGCAGAACATCGGCCGAAGAGGCGACGGCAGCGGCCACCTCGCCCTCGCTGCGCACAGACGCCAGCGGCAGGAACTCCATGGGGAACTCTGCGCCGGCGGCCAACTGCGCCAGTTCGGCCCGGATGCGGCTCATTTCCTGCTCGATGTCGGCTTGCGTGTGCAGGCCGCCGTAGCCCCGCCAACTGGTGTGCTGGCGCCGCTCATAAAGCTGCCAGACGAAGACCGGCTGGACCCGCAGGGGAGCACCCTTGGGTAGCGGCGCCGGCAAGGACGCCTCACCCTCAGCCGACTGCTGGACGCCAGCCAGTGCCCCCGTTGCCGCGGCTGCACTTGCCAGAAACACCCGGCGGCTGACGCCGGTCGCCTGCGCCGAACACGCCCCCAGGCACGAAACAGGGGGCCGGCCAAGGCCTTCCACGTCTCGAGGCCATTGGTGGTTCATAGTGCTTCCTCCCGGGTAGACGATTTCTGGTGGTGTTCCCATGCCGGCCCAGGCCAAGCAGGGTGTGCCGGATAGGGTTTCGAGTATCCGGCGATGGCGAAGGCACTTTCAGTCGCCTTCCCCACGCCCCGATTGCTGGTGCAAAGGCGTGTCGCGTGCCGCCAGCTCCCGCAGGCGGAACCGTTGGATTTTGCCGGTGGCGGTCTTGGGCAGGCCCTCCACGAACACCACGGCCCGGGGGTACTTGTGCGGGGCAGTCCGCTTTTTGACGAACTCTTGCAGCTCGCGGGCAAGTTCCGGGCTTCCCGGGGTCCCGTCCTTCAGCACCACATAGGCCACCGGCTTGATCAGGCCATCGGGGTCAGCCGCCCCGATCACTCCGCTTTCCAGCACCGCGGGGTGTTCCTGAAGCAGAGCTTCGACCTCGCTGGGCCAAACGGCCTGGCCGCTGACTTTCATCATGTCGTCGGTGCGACCAGCGTACCAGTAATAGCCGTCTTCGTCCACCAGGAACTTGTCGTGCGTGTTGATCCAAGAGCCGAGGAAGGTGTGCTTGGTGGCTTCGTGCTTGTTCCAGTAGCCGGCCGCTGTGCTGTCGCCGCGGATCAGCAGGGTGCCGACGTGGCGGGGGGGCAACTCGTTGCCCTGCTCGTCGACAATTTTGGCCTCGTAACCAGGAACGATCTGTCCGGTGCTGCCCGGGCGCACATGGCCGGGCCGATTGGATATAAAAATGTGCAGGATCTCCGTCGATCCGATGCCGTCGTAGATCTCCACGCCGAAGCGCTCCAGCCACTTGTCGTAGAGGTGCTTGGGAAGGTTCTCGCCGGCCGAGATGCACATCCGTACCCGGCCCAGGCTGGTCCGCCCCGCTTTTTCCGCGGCATGGAGCAGCGCCGCATAGCTGGTGGGCACACTGTAGAACACCGTGGGCTGATAGCGGTCCAGGACCGCAAACACCCGATCCGGCGTGGGGCGGTCCGGCAGCAGCACGGTGGTGGCCCCCACACGCAACGGAAAATACAACCCGTTGCCCAGCCCGTAAGCAAAAAACAGTTTGGCCACCGAGAACGAGACGTCCGACTCGCACAGGCCAATCGTGTTGCGGGCATAGGCATCCGCTGCCACTAGCATGTCGTGATGCAAATGCACCGCTCCCTTCGGAAATCCCGTGGTACCCGAACTGTAGAGCCAAAAAGCCATGTCGTCTTTGCTCGTATCGGCCGGTTCCAGGCAGGGCGATACGCCCCGAAGGGCCTCCTCCAACGGGATGCAGCCCGCGCCTTCGCCCCCCACCACCAGCACATGCTGCAAATGCTTGAGCCGTCCGCGTATCGAACTCAAATGGTCCAGCATGGCCGCGTGAATGACCACCACCCGCGAGCGGCTGTCATTCAACAAGTACTCATAGTCTTTGGGCAACAGATTGGTGTTCAGGGCCACGGTGACCGCCCCGATCTTCATCGCCCCGAAAAAAACGAATGCCCACATGGGGCAGTCGGGCAGGATCAAAGCCACCCGCTCTTCCATGCGCACGCCCAGCGCCTTCAGCAAATTGCCCACCCGATTGACCCCACAGGCCAGCTCGAAATACGTAACCGTCTGGTCCCCACAAAGGATGGCCGGCTTGTCCCCCCGGCCTTCCTTCAGGTGGACGTCGACTAGCGCGCTGGCAGCGTTGAGGCGCTCGGGCAGCGGACCGACGGACATGAAACCCTTTCTCCTAAAGCGGACGGGGCATAGCCGGCCGGTGGCCATCGTCCGGCCAACCCGCCACCAGGCGGAAGGCGCTCCGCGCGCCCTCGTCGCCCTCCCTGCGCAGAGCGTGCTGCGCAGATGCAAAACACGCGCCCTACTTTAGTCGACTCGCAGGAATGTCGGCAAGAGCGAGACAGACTTGGCCGCCCCCCCGCCCCCCCACCGCCTGTCACGCAAGCGGACATGGCAGCAGCTCGTGGGCCTTGCCGATCTTGGTAGCCTGTGTACTTGTGCTGTGTTGTTCTGTCCTGAGAAATCCAGGGCCTGCAAGGCGGGCTTCGCGGTTCGGAGTTATGCGCAGGACCCTTCAAGCCGGCACGCCCCACCGCGCGCCGTCGCGCAATGGCCAAAGGCCTGGTGCCCCTGAGGGGGTATGGTTGCGTGCGGCGGGTAGGGATAAAACGTCGCGCTTGCGCCAGCCGCCGTTTGGCCGTGACCGGGCCGCGAGACCTCGCGCCTGGCCGCTTTCAGAACGGCCCCCTCCGGAGTTGCAGACCGCCCCGTACCGCGTACTGGACATGGCCGAACATAGTTCCCTAAAATGGGGTTGGAATCGAGGAGCCATGTACAGCCGTTGGTACAACGTCGCCGTAGTGCTGCTTTGGATGGGGTCGATGGGCTGGCTCATCGTGGAGAAGGTGTTGCCCTCCCTTCTGGTGGGCGACCCTCCCAGCCAACAGAGGATTCTGGCAGCCCAGCAGGACGAGCCGGCGTCGGGATGGCAAGTCTTTTGGAACGACCGCCCCATCGGGTGGGCCATCAGTGTTACCGCTCCGCTTCCGGACGCGATGACCGAGGTCCGGAGCCTGGTGCGGTTCGAGGAGCTTCGGCTTTCGGAAATGGTGCCCGCGTTCGTGCAGCAATTGCTTGGGCTAGGGCATGACTTGCCGGGCATCCAGATGGAGGCTCGCAGTACGCTGGTGTTCGACGCGTTCGGGCATTTGTCGCGGTTCGAATCGGCGGTGGGGTTTCCTCCTGTCGCTGACACGGTGGCTATCAAAATCCGCGGGCAGATCGACGGGGCCGAACTCCGCCTGGGCATCTTTTGCCCGGACTTTCCGCCGGTGGAAAAGACTCTTCGCGTCGGCCGGGCTATGCTCAGCGATGCCATGTCCCCGCAAAGCCACTTGCCGGGGTTGCGCGCAGGGCAGCAGTGGACTGTCGAAATCTACTCGCCCTTGAGCCAGGCTTCGCACCCGACCGAGATCCTCCACGCCCGGGTCGAGGCCCGCACGCTGCTGGTGTGGAACCATCGGCAAGTGGACACGTGGCTGGTGGTGTTTCGGGGGGACCCTGGCGGCGAGGCCGGCGGCGAGACGGACGTGCGGGCAAAGCTTTGGGTGGACGATCATGGGATGGTGCTCAAACAGCAGGTGGTGGTGCTGGGATCCACGATGTCCTTCCTCCGCCTGCCCGATGCCCAAGCCGCAGCGCTTGTCGAAAAACATCGGCTGCGGCTCCGCGACGACCGGCCAGGCTCGAGCCAAAAGTCGGGGCCGCGCGCGAGGATGCCCGCGGCGGCTCATGTCGGCGAGCTGCCCCGAACGGCCCGCGCGGAGGCACCTTTCCTATGAACCACAGGCCGGGCGGGTGGCAGCGGGACACCGGGAGCGACTTATCGGGAGTGCGGGGCGGACAACCCCCTTGCGAAGACGGTTGTCGAAGGGACTGATTGCAGGCCGCGAGCAGTTCAGGCCATGATCCATTTCGAGAACGTTACTCGTACCTACGGCCAGAAGGTTGCCGTTGCCGACCTCGAGCTGGAGATTCCGCCTGGTGAATTGTTCGCCTTTCTGGGGCCCAACGGGGCGGGCAAGACCACCGCCATTAAAATGCTGGTTGGGCTTTTGCACCCCACTGCCGGGCGGGTGCGGGTCGGGGGGTACGACACGGTTCGCCAAGCCCGCGAGGCCTCGCGATTGATCGGCTTTGTGCCGGACGAGGCGTTCCTGTACGACAAGCTGACCGGCCGAGAGTTCCTGGAGTTTCTGGCCGAAATCCGCGGTCTCACCCGGGCCGAAACGCGGCAAGCCATCGAGCGTCAGGCGGCCACGTTCGAGTTGGACGGCTTTTTGGACGAACTGGCCGAAAGCTACTCCCACGGCATGCGCCAACGTTTGGTGTTCGCGGCGGCCATGCTGCACGACCCACCCGTCTTGGTGCTGGATGAACCCACCGTGGGGCTCGACCCCCGGAGCGTGCGCCTGCTGAAAGACCTTTTGCGCGCCCGGGCAGCCGCCGGCATGGCCATCTTCATGTCCACCCACACCTTGAGCTTGGCCGAGGAAATCGCCGATCGCATCGGGATCATCGACCGCGGGCGGCTACGTTTCCTCGGGACCCTGGAAGAGTTGCGGCGGGCCCGCGCCAATGCCTCCAGCAGCCTGGAGCACTTGTTTCTGGAACTGACCGCCGATGGGAACGGGACACCCACAAGCGGACAGCCCTGCTTCTCCTCTAAAGCCAGTTGACACCATGCACGAGGCATCCTTGGCCCCAGGCGGAGCATCATCCCGGGCAAAGGCCGTTGAGACCAGCGACTGGACGCCGGTGGTGCGGCCGCTGATCGACGGTCCCCGCGAAGGGCGGGCCTTTTGGCGCATGCGGCGCCGCCTGCTGGCAACCGTGATATGGCAGATGCTTTGCCATGGGCGACTCCGCCTGAGCATGGTTCTGGGATTGAGCCTGTTCTTGTGGGCGGGCCTGTTCTGGCTGTTTTACGACGGCTTCGTGTTCCTGAATACCGCCATCCCCACGCCGGAGCTTTACGACCGCACGGTGCATACTATCTTCGGCCTTTTTTTTGTGACGCTAATGGTGATGCTGCTGTTCTCCTCGGCGATCATCCTCTATAGCGCCCTGTTTCGAGCCCACGATGTCCCGATGCTGTTGACCCTTCCCGCTCGAGCCGAACGGGTGTTCCTCGTCAAGTTCCAGGAAGCCATTGTGATGAGCAGTTGGGCATTTTTGCTTTTGGGCAGCCCGATGCTCCTGGCCTACGGAGTGGTCAACCGGGCACCGTGGCCTTTCTTTGCCGTGTTGGTGCCGCTTTTGCTGGCCTTCACGTATATTCCGGCGGCCCTAGGGGCCATGGCCTGTCTGGGGGTCGTGCATCGAATCCCTGCAGGCCGGTGGTGGGTACTCGGGGGAGCCGCGGCGGCCGTCCTGGCCGGCGCCGCCATGTTCGTACTCTCGCTGCGCCCTGGCCAGGAAGAGAATCTGCTGACCGTCGGCTGGTTCCAGGAAATGCTCAACCGGCTTCAAGTTACCGAGCACCGCTTGCTGCCGAGTTGGTGGTTGAGCATGGGCCTGCTGCAGGCTGCGCGCGGCCAGACCCGCGACGCCGTTATGTTCCTCGTCCTGATGATCGCCAACGCCCTGTTTTTCCGGCAGTTGGCCATTGCCGTGGCCGCACGCCTGTATCGGGCGGCATACAGCCGGCTGCATGGCCGGCGGACCGGCCCCCGGCGGGCTTCCGCAGGCATGTTGGACCGGCTGCTGTGGGTGGCCAGCGCCCTCTTTCCTTCTCAGATCCGCTGGCTGATGATCAAAGACCTGCGCCTGTTCCGCCGCGATCCTGTGCAGTGGACGCAGTTCCTCATTTTCGCCGGCCTGTTGGCCCTGTATTTTCTCAACATCCGCCGCTTCCGCTACGACATGTACTACGTGGGCTGGGTCAACGCGGTGAGCTTCTTGAATGTGTCGGTCGTGGGGTTGTTGCTTTCGACCTTCACCACGCGGTTTGTTTTTCCTATGATCAGCCTGGAAGGGCGGCGGTTCTGGTTTTTAGGGCTTTTGCCGATTCAGCGCGATACGATCCTGTGGAGCAAGTTCGCGTTCGCCGTGGGGGCCTCGATCATCCCCTCCTCCGCGCTGATTATGCTTAGCGACACGATGCTCCGGGTGCAGCCGGTGATTGCCGCCAGCCATCAACTGACGTGCCTGGTACTGTGTTTCGGCCTTTCGGGGCTGGCGGTAGGGCTGGGAGCGCGTATGCCCAACCTGCGGGAAACCTCGCCGGCGAGGATTGCGGCCGGGTTTGGCGGCACCCTGGTGCTGGTGCTGAGCACCCTGTACATCGTGGCCGTGGTGCTCTTGACGGCCCTCCCCTGCCACTTCTACTTTGGCAGCCAGGAGGCGGCGGCGTATTTTGGCCCCTCGGCCCAGGTGGAACTGTGGCTGCAGCGGTGGCTCCTGCTGGGGACGGTGGCAAGCCTGGCCCTGGGGGCCCTCACCACTTGGATCCCGCTCCGCATGGGCTTTCGAGCTTTCCGCCGTATGGAGTTTTGACAGCCGCGCTGCGCGCCATGAAGAGCATGTGCTGTCGCGGGCGGTTTGCGGCGCGGATCCGCCGCAGCGTGTCCCGCTTACAAGCGACCGCACAAGCCCATGCTCCGCTGTGGCCGGCGCTCCAATTCCTTCAGGCCACGATTTCCCGGCGGCGATTCAGATAGTCCCACACCACGTAGCGGTCGAGGTCCTTTCCGGCGGTGAAAAAGACCTTGCCGGCCGTGGCCCGGGCCAGCCGGTACGCAAAGTGCACGTCCTCGCGCGACTGCGACCAACTGGGCAAGAGGAAGATGTTGATGGTAATGCCTTCCCGGGCGCAGAGCATCCCTTCGCGAAGCGTCGCCTCCTCGGTCCGCTGGTGAGGGGGGTAGAGCAGATACAGGAATTGCTGTTCGAAGTGGGCAGTGGGCAGGCCGTCGGTAATCAGCACCACCCGCTTGTTGGGCGTATCTTGGCCAGCCAGGAGCCGCCGCGCCAGGTGCAGCCCGTGCTGGATGTTGGTGAAGTGCGGCGGGATATCGAACTCGGTGATCCGCTCGTCGCTCATATCCGCCCGAAGCTGAACGATGGGCTCATACAGCGTCACCGGCCGGGGCATCAGCCCCGCGATCTCGCTGGGATGCCGCGGCTTGGCGAAGGTGTAGATTTCCACGAACTGGAGAAAATCGCCCGGGTACTCGCGGCGCACCAGCCCGTCCAGGGCCAGCCCCATGCGCTTGACGTCGATATACAGGCCGTCGTACCGCATCGACCCGCTCATATCCAACAACACTACCGTCGCGCATTTGGGGGTGTTGCGCGTGTAGTGGATCTCCAGGTCGTCAGGACTCAGGCGGACCGGCACGCCGGGCCCTGTGCGGATCAGGGCATTGATGAACGACCCGGGAATATCCAGGTTGGCCAGCGAATCGCCGAACTCGTAGGGCTTGGTCTTTTGCATTTCGACTGCGCCATCGCCCACGATGGGCCCGTGGTGCCGGCCTGTGCGGGCCGCCTCCAGGTTGCTGAAGATCCGCTCGAGCAATCGGTTCTGGAAAATGCGGTAGGCTTTGGGACTGAGCTGGTATCCCCGCCCAGTCCGCTCCAACCCTTGGCGCTGGGCCATCTGCCGGATGTACTCTTCGATCTCCCGCTGGAGTTGGCGCAACCGCTCGATGTCGCCCGGTTCGGCGAACTCGGCCAGCTCATCGAGATCGATGACGCCGATGCGGGCGGTCTTGGCCGCCTCCTCCAACTGCTTCAGCAGCCGATCGATCGTCTCCAGCTCCTCCTTGATCTCCAGGGCCTTGGGGATGGACATTTCGGTCCGGCCGGTGAACTCGTACTTCGCCACCAGCTCGTCGATCTGGTACTTGTCTCCCAGGCGATTGACCAGTTGCACGAGTTCCCGAGCGAAGGGGCTTCGCTCGTCGTGGGTGAAGTACCACAGGCGCTCCAGATCGTGAAGCTGTTCTTCCTGAAAGGCCCGCTCGAACCGCTTGCGGAGTTCCGGCGGGGGATGCATGGCCTGCCCCCACTGGCGGTAGCGGCCGGCGGCCTCGGCCTGCACCCGCTCCGTCTCGTAGGTGGCAAGGATCTTCGCCTTGCGCTGGCGGAGCATCTCCATCAACGACTCGAGGCTGGGACCCAGACCCGCGATCTGGCTGGGGTCGAGATGCACGGCCTTGGCCAGCTCTTCCTCGGTCAACTCCCGCAGACTGCCGTACGTCAGCAGATGCTCGAACGCCCCGGAAACCACGTCCGGCGGCGGCCGCGTCGGGCTGGGGATATTCTTCGGGTCGTACTTCTGGTACGTGTGGATGATCCCGCCAAGCGGGCGAGCACGGTTCATGCCCTAGCGTACCTCATATACGATTCGGCCGTGATGCTGCGTCCGCGAGATGCGGTCCGTGGCGTACAGCCCAGCCAGCACGAACTCCACGCACGATGCCCGCACCGCCGGGTCGCTGGCCGCGTTGACCTCGAACGCCTTCTCCCATACCGGCGGCACACGCTTCAGCCGCTCGGCGTACTGGCTGGAAGGGAGCATATCGCCCACTTCGATTTTCACTCCGCGGGAAAAAATCTCGGCAATCTCTTCCAGCCCATGCTTCTCCACATACTCGCAGAAAACGTCGCGGATGGCCTCGGCGATGATCGCCTCCAGCACCTGGCGCTCGGACATCTGATGGCTGGACATCATGTCCAGCTCCAGTTTGCCCAGCGACGAGGCGGTGAGATGGCCCAGATCGCTGATCCTCGGCACGGCCGGGCGCTCGCCCAGCACCGCCGCCCGCTGCCTCGCCGAGGCCACCATCGTCCGGTAATTAGCGATGCTCAACCGGGCGCTTACCCCCGATTGCTGGTCGATATACTTGGACCGCCGGGCGCAGATGCTGATCTGCTCGATGATTTCCCGCATGAAATACGGGACCACCACCGGATACTCGCCCCCCAGGTCGATCCCCGCTTCCTGCTCCATGATCTCGATGCCCAATTGCCGCTCGCGAGGATAGTGCGTGTGGATGACCGAGCCGATCCGGTCCTTGAGCTGCGGAATGACCTTGCCGCTGCGGTTATAGGTGGCGGGATTGGCCGAAAACAGGATCAGCACGTCGATGTCGAACCGCACCGGGTAGCCGCGGATCTGCACGTCCCGCTCTTCCAAAATGTTGAACAGCCCCACCTGCACCAGCTCATCGAGTTCGGGCAGTTCGTTGACCGCGAAGATACCCCGGTGCATGCGCGGGATGAGCCCGAAGTGCAAAGCTTCCTCGGCCGACATGCTCTGCCCGGCGGCCAGCTTGGCCGGGTCGATCTCGCCAATCACGTCCGCGAACTTCGTGCCCGGCGCCAGCCGCTCGGCATAGCGCTCCCGTCGCGGCCACCAGGCGATCCGCACCTCCTCCTCGGGCGTCTCCGCGAGATATCGCTTGCCCATCGAGGTAATGGGATGGTACGGGTCTTCGTGCACCGGACAACCCGGCAAATCCAGATACGGGATTTCCTCGTCCAAAAAGCGGACCAGCAACCGCATCAAGCGGCTCTTGGCCTGCCCCTTTTCGCCCAGAAAAAGCATGTCGTGACCCGCAATGATGGCGATATTGATTTCCGGGATCACCGTGTCCTCGTACCCGATGATCCCCGGAAACAGCTCCTCGCCGTGGCTCAGCGCCCGCAGCAGATTCTCGCGGAGTTCCTGCTTGACCGGGCGCGACACCCAGCCGCTTTCACGCAGTTCGCGCAATGTGGTCGGGCGGCGCTTGGCGATTGTCGCTCTCATCTCGATCCGCTGCTTTCCAAGACGGTTTACGGGCCTCGTCCTACGACGCGCTGCTACCCGTCATTGTAGCGCCGGACAATCGCAGGCCAAGCGCAGGCATTCCCGCCGGCCGCCCCCAAAGGTATGGTCCGCCCCGATTCCCTGCCCGATTCGGCGGCCTATCGCAAGGCGCAAGTTTTTTGCTGCCAATATGATAGCAATCATAGCGCGCTAGCCCGCCCCACTAAAATCTCTATCGGCGCCGAACGCGGCTCCGGACAACCGCTCCCGAGGTCGCCACCCTCTCGAAACCCCAGTGGACCAGCGGACTTGCACATAGCGGGTCTCATAGGTTACCATTGAATCTAGGCCTCACGGAACCATCCGGGCCGGGACTTGCTCCCGCATTGCCGACCAAGAAGGCTCGCCTCGGTCCGCCTGCCCGAGCTGTCCAGCAGTAGGGTCTCCTCCGGGCCTGTGGACCGACGAGCCATTCCAGATATCCGCGAACGTGCCAATTCGGGGCGTAGCGCAGCCTGGCTAGCGCATCTGGTTTGGGACCAGAGGGTCGCCGGTTCAAATCCGGCCGCCCCGACTTTTCAAATCCCTGCCGCGTCTTGCAGCGGCAGAACTCGATTTGTTCAGCGGCCGGCGTGGGTGCTTCATTTCAATAGTCGCCGCGAATCGGACATCCTGTTTGGTCTCCCGCGATGTCCCACAGGCGGACCACTACGGCCGGAGATACCTTGAACGGCTGTGGCACCGCATTGGCCAGCCCATGGTGGCCGGAGAGGGCCCAGTGTTCGGCGGGGCAACACGAGGCCGACCCATCTTGCACTACCACCCCGGGGCGATAGACTTGGGTACACAGCGCCCGTAGCTCAACCGGACAGAGCATCGGTCTTCGGAACCGAGGGTTGGGGGTTCGAGTCCCTCCGGGCGCGCTTACAGCGTGAGGACTTGCGGCGGCAAGTCTGCTGGAGCCCGAGACTGTGGACTGGTCTAGCCTACTTCAGCCTTCCATGCGGCAGGCCGAGAAATCAACCTTGCCCAGTTTGACACGTTCGGGCAAGGTCCGCCCCGGTGAAGGATTGCCGGGGAGAAAGTGGTGGAACACCCCTTAGAACGCGAGTTTGGGCTGTCGGCATTGGAGCTACTGGACGCCCCGAAGGCCCGGTTTCGGGCACGGGTGACGCTGGAAGGAGCCGTTGCCGAACTCCAAATGGAGAAGAAAATCCGGGCGCTTGTCGGCACCGCGATTGAGCGGTTTGAGGTGTACGACATAGACGGGCACCCGGAGTTCGGGATCTGGCTGCCCGGCTCGGATCGGCGGTTGCTTCCCGAGTGCAAGAACGTCCGGGACAGAAAAGCTGCCTGCCGGAAAGGTGGTAGGGTTGTCGCATATAAGGTAGAGACTCAAAAGACACGGGCCTCCAAGGGCGACCCGACCAGCCGACTTTATGGTGTGGACCAGTTTGATATATTGGGGGTGTGCCTGGGGAAGAAGACCGGCAACTGGACGGATTTCATGTTTGCCCGCGCAGTCGATCTTGCCCGGCACGCCGAACACAAGGGCAAGTTGGCCGCGTTCCAACGGGTGCCCTTGCCGGGTGAGGCGATTCCGCCTTGGTATGACGATCTCGGAGATTTGCTAAGACAATGGCCCAAGCCCCGCTCTACGAAACGAAGTTAGGAAAAGCCTACTGCGCGGACAGTCTGGAGTTCATGCGGGGTATGCGGGAAGGGCACGTCGATCTTGTTATTACCTCCCCGCCTTACGCGCTGCATTTGAAGAAGGAATACGGCAACGCGGACCAGCGGGAGTATGTCAAGTGGTTCTTACCCTTTGCCGGGCCTTGTTGACTAATTCCCCTTGAACTAAAAGGATCCGAGGCGAGGAAACTGCTTATCGACTCGGCTCCGTAGCGGTCCG
>Ga0123519_10013226_pt1 | contig 11891 bp, 10 predicted proteins | sample YelNatPaOPRAMG02_FD_87396 | JGI IMG/M metagenome (GOLD analysis project Ga0123519, IMG submission 87396) | Hot spring microbial communities from Yellowstone National Park - Yellowstone National Park OP-RAMG-02 (version 2) | ecosystem: Environmental > Aquatic > Thermal springs > Hot (42-90C) ... | reverse complement strand
ACAAGTTGCTTTCCACCGGCGATCAGGCGAATGCGTCCCTTGGGCTCTGTACGGGTCCTAATAAAAAGCGATTCTACGGCCATTCAGTCTGTATTTCCACCGGCGATCAGGCGAATGCGTCCATTGGGCTCTGTACGGGTCCTAATAAAAAGCGATCCTACGGCCATTCAGTCTCTAGTTGTTCAGTGCGTCCCCGAATGTCAATGAATCCAGCCGTGCGAAAGGCGACTGAGCGCCTCGCGCCACGTCCGGCGGAACGAGTCCGTGGCATAGTTCGACTGCATCGCCTGTGCCCTAGCGCCAGTGTTTATGGAGCAGACGTAGATACTGCCAGACAGCTTCGCGGCCGGCTTTTGTTTGTGCTGAAGTAGTCAAAACCGGAATTTCGCGCGAACTCAACAGACCGGTGCTCTCTAAGACCTGCTCCAACCGATCGAAGACAGAAGGCGGTACCGAACCGTCTTGTTTGTCGATCTTGGTCAGAACTACAACATAGTGCAGCGCGCGATTCCCCTGAGTTTTCCCGCGACCCTCATTCACAGGCAATGTCCCCGCGAGCGAGGACATCAGACGTGCATCTTCTTCTAGCGGACCCGTCTGACTATCGATTAGATGAAAGAGTACTCGCAATTTCTTGCGCTCCCGTACATAACTCCCAAACATTCGCTCCCACTCCAACCGTTGTCCCTTTGAGACTTTGGCATAGCCTGCACCAGGTAAGTCTACGAGGTAAAAAGCGTTCGATGGGTCGCCCTCATTGACAAGATAGAAGTTGTATTGCTTGGTCTTACCGGGAGTCTTGCTCGTTTTCGCAAGCGCTTTGCGACCAATCACCATGTTCACCAGGGAGCTCTTTCCCACATTGGAGCGTCCGAAAAACGCTGCTTCGGGGAAGCGCCCATCCGGCATTGTGTCCATGGATACAGCACCGGTAACAAAACTCACTTCACGGACGGCACACTGGGCAAGGCAATCCAGCACCGCGGCGCTCAAGCTCAAACCGCAAAGCTGTACAGCATCCATGGTGAGGAAGAGGCCGCGAAAGTCTCGGGCCTTGCTAAACATGCGCATCGTCTTACAAAAGCGTTCGGTTCGTTCGGACTCGAACTGCTGAGCCACTGCATCGAAGTTTGATGTCAGTGATTCACTTCCGTCGGAGGATTCGCCGGGTGGCGGACACGGCGTCGACGGCCGTCGAGCAAAGCGACGGAGCGCTTTCATCGTCGCAACAGCCTCCTCTAGCTGCTCACGTTCTATAGCGAGCTGAACACTCGAGAGATACACTTGCTCAACCAGCGTCACTTTCTGCAGAGCGTGACCAAACTTGCCTTGTTCAAGGGCTTCTCGAATAACGTTCAGCGCCTCGAGATCACGCTCGCGTCGCACTAGGTCTACATAAGTTGGCAGCACCCGCATGATATGTTCATCGGCTGCGAATACCGTCGAATGGCTCTGCCCCTTACAAAGTGCGTTTATCAGGGTGCGTGCGTGCTTCGTTGCGTTCTGCCGGCACAGTGTTTCCAGCACCTCAGAGAAAGTTTCCGGGCCAAGACTAGTTTCCAGACAGCCGTCCGCAGAGAGGCAAGCTTCCAGAAGCTTGCTTGCCGAGCCTGGTTTTTGCAACAGCGCTGATTTGCGATCATCAGACGCAGCACCAGAAGTTTCGGAGTGTAGCATCCTGGGGCTGCGCCAGACCCCCGACCGTTGGAATACTGCTGCACAAACGCCAGTGGCGGCTACGTGACTTCGCTTCTTCCTACACAACCAACGAGGGGCCCCTTTGACCACCTGGGAGGTCAACGACAATAGGAGAAAACCACAGCGTATCCCCATAGACTGGCAAAACATTATCCATGAGGTTGCTGTTGTTGAAGCAAGAAGCAGGTGAGTTTGCCTCGCTGGGCTGCCGAGAGCATCGCTTTGCCAACATGCGGCCGCAACGATACGTTATCGACGGCGAGACGCCGCCACCGGAGCAAGTACTGCGACGACGTTCTGCAGTGGGACTTCGACTGCGTACCAGACGTTTTCTTTTCGCAGCAAGTCGCAAACAGATACTTTGGGATCGATGACACGGGGCTCACAATAACGAAGAAGCCAAAAAGCATTTTTATACGCCTCGCAACCGAGCAACTTTTTCCGCTTAGAGGGGGTTACTTCTGGCGGATGCTGGAACACCGGTGCATCAAGAGAGCGCTGGACAGGCATGTCTCTCGTGCAGACACGTACTCAGTGCACGTATTGTGTGAGCCTGCCACGTGGATGCGCGGATCCATCAGTACTTGAACTGGAGCGAGCGTGTCTACTGTGGAGAGCACGGCGCAGAGGACACGGTTCGTCTTTGGAAGCACTGGTGCCGATTCCGCGTTGGCGACAACGCTCATATGAGGAAGGGAGGTCCACAGGAAAAACAGAAAGTTTTTCTCTTCACTGATGGACAAGTTCTCGGGTAAAATGCCGCGGTGCGTGAGCGATGCGTAGGCTCCTGCATGGCACGCAGTTCTAGCGAGCGAAAATGGTATGCGGGCGGAAAAAGTGAAGGCGTGAAAGAATCACTGAGATCAGATCTTCTATGAAAGAAACTGATCGGGTTCGTTTCGCTCATACTTCTAGTCTGCGACAGGAATGAAGCCGTATACTCATCTGACTACACAAAAGCGCACACATGGTGAACTCAAACCGTGAGGGCGTATCGACAGACTCCCTTGCCGCGTGTCGTGTGTCGCGGCCAACGGATCGGTGCACCATCATCGACAATACACCCGAGCCCTGTCCAGTTGTCTCGTTGGAGCGCCAACATGTCATCACTTCCTTCGAACAGCTCCTTAGCAGTGTAGCGTGTCAGTGTGATGACCGCAGCTCTTGAGGCTGCCCTCGGCCGTGGAGCTCTTCATGGAATCACAATGACGCCGGTTCTGGCTGACTGGTCGGGCACTTCAATGTCACCGGCTCGCTTTCCAACGTCAAGCCGTCAGCGCGCATCACTGTCATTCCCGCGGTTCAGATCGAGGCGGAATGCCCACCATACAGAAAAGACGGACGGAAGTCAGGTTCTTTCTCTAGTCCACTCGACGACGCACGCACGGGCTGCGTTCCTGCTTTCTCTAACTTGGTTGTCGATCGTGAACAGTTAAGAACATTTCGCGAGCACCCGCTTGGACGTATTTAGCTGTGAAGCTCGCCGAAACGACCTGGGCAGAGGCATCTGAATCCCTAGAAACACGGGGCCGAAACCTGTCATCATTCGAACGGTTCCGAGATCCGAAAACGTGACTTTCGCCGATGAGAGCAACGCAAGCTTCCGACAGGATCGCATGCCTGTTCGTAGGATGTTACAGGTCCGGCAACTCGCCTGATGCGCTATGGCGATCCATGCTGGATATGGTCCTCATGTCTGTATCTGGAATACAAGGGTATGTGCCGAGACGGCATACGTCGTCGGGAACTCGACTTGAGATCGGCTCGTGACCGAAGGAGAGCATTGAGAGCTCCACAAGTTAGCGCTTTTATGCAGCAATGCGCTGTGTAGGGGGCTAGCGATCATGCGCCGAGACCAGAGCGTGCCAGTAGCTCGAACGCGCTGCTAAACTCTGACCGAGATGCTCGTTTCAAGCCCTATCTTATTGCTCCTCAGGAACTATATAGGCACGAAGTTGCCCATAAAACCAAGTAATAGCAAGATTTCTTTGCTGAGAAGCTCGACTGCTTCCGAACCATAGCGAACGCTTCTTGATTACGTGCCGCGAATGCAAACTGAGTGTACCACGTATCCGGACTGGAGGGATCCTGACCTGGGCCGGAAGCAGCATTTTTGAAAAACCCGAACATTGTGACGGTTGCGTACACACTACATACGAAGCTCCACAATCGCATGCATGTAGCTTCCCAGTGCGTTTTCCGTCTATGTAGGCGTCCCGGAGGAAGAAGTCTATCTGGCCTGACGATTCCACTGAGGTGAACTCCTTTCGGCACCCGAGCAAAATCTCGTTCTCCAGATGCGAGACGTAACTCGTTCGCATATGACAGAACATGGCGTACGAAAGAGGCCTCTGTCGCAGACGTTCAAAGCACAGCACTGACGCATGAAAGCAACGTGTGCTTTCCGTTCCCCCGCGAACTGAGGGCAAACCACTCAAGCGCCGCGGAAGCTCTTCGGCAGCTGTATTCTCCCTCCGCTGCAAAGCAGAGATCGAACGAAACACTGCTGCACGATGTCGTGCTTCAGGGCATGTCCACACGGACACGAGTAATCAGTGCGGCGCGCGAGCCAGCATCTATGGAGGCATGACCACTGTGTTTCATGCACATGAGCGGTTTCCAGCGTGCCAAAATACGAGCAGTAAAGAGAACTCCATAAAATAGTCTTCAGGGCTTGTTGTATCTGGAAGCGCTCCAACTTGCTCTCTTCCTTCGATCTGCGCTATTGTACGGATCAGAGAAAAGCGCCGGCCATGGCTATCGATAAGTATCCGAGTGAATCTCATGCACAAACTGCTCACTAAAAAATTCAAACTGCAAGCGCTTCTAGAGAATACACACGACTGCACGCATGTCAGAATAGAATGCAACGAATCCACTTTGCTAACCCGAGCGTCATCACGAAAGTTTAGGTCATTTTCAAGTATTATCAGGACTTGCCTTTGCGAGGTTTTTCTGCAAAATGCAACAATATTCTTCGCCTTATCGCCGACTTTAAACACGCCGGTCACTCCTTACTCTTCAGCTTCGTTGTCAGCAGTCGACAAATGTTGACGACATCGATTAACTCCCTATTGCGCCGCTTCCGGCAGTTATTCACGCATCTCATGCGCAGTGGAAAGTTAGGATCTACGCGTCGCTTGCACATGTCGATCGGAGAATGTTATCAGTCATTTACGAACTCTGGTACAAAGGCTCCGCGAGTACTCATGACTGGATTCCGCTGAGGCAGAGAATTCCAGTCGCACCATATCGAAGGAGCCACGCCAACGAGAAATCGGAGAATCCTTAAAATACACATGAATGCTTCATCCCTCATCGATGCACTAAAAAAGTCAAGGATATACATCTAAAACTGTTTGGAAAAACATCCAAATGCGAGAACATGGCGAGCAGGTCAGTTTTTCCTTTTTTGAAGCGAACGCAGACGCAGGGCGGGCACGTCGTGCGCGACCTCGCGTCATTATGAGACATAGCGGACTATGGCGTGTGCGCAAGCACAGCCTGTTGCACAAAAACATTCCGCAGCGCGTTCGTAGAAGTAGCGCGTCTACGCAGCGTCCCAACGCCAAGCTCCCGAATGTTTTGTAGCAGTTGCCTCACGAACACTTCGAAGTACAGGTTGAGCGAGCGACACTCCTGCACAGGGCGGTCCACTTGGTGGCGCCAAATCCGAGTACCTGTCGAGTTGGGGTCGCAGCAGCCCGGTACCCGGGCTGCGCGGTGCGCCGTCTCCTCAACAACGCGACGCTTTGCAATGCAGGTCACTGGGGTGAGAGATGCGCGCGATGGCAAGCCCACATCCCCCAAGGCTTTCCCTTGGCTGCAGTTCGTGAAGTATGAAGGTCTAGGAAACGACTTCATCCTAGTTGATCAACGCAAGTGCGCCTGGCCTGAGGTGGATACAGCGCAAGCCGTGCGGCTCTGCGACCGACACCGGGGTATTGGTGCGGATGGGGTCATTCTTCTGCTCCCAGCAATAAGCAGTGGTGCTGACTTTAGGGTGCGCATTGTGAACGCCGACGGAAGCGAGCCGGAGATGTGTGGCAACGGTATCCGCTGTGTTGCCAAGTACGCGGTTGATCTGTGCAACGACTCCGCCGCCGGTCCGAACGAGGCCTCCACCTTTGGTGACGGTGCCCTGAGCATCGAAACCGGAGCAGGATACATTCGGCCTCGGGTGCTCTCCGACGGTCGAGTCTGTGTTGACATGGGGCCGCCGATCCTCGACCCGCAGTGCGTTCCGACCACGCTGCCGGGGTCGCGGCGCATCGCCGACGTCGAGGCTGCTGTCGAGGTCCCACTGGACGGTAGCACTGCGGAAGACATTGCGGCTGCTCGCTTGCCGCTGCCACCTCCAGAGTGCTGCGGTGCGAGCGAGTTTGTCTGGCGATGCACGGCGGTGTCCATGGGGAATCCGCATTGTGTGATCTTTGTCGACCAGAAAACCTTTGCGTGGGTCGATGCCAATCTCGAGAGAATTGGGCCAATGTTCGAGACGCATCACTGCTTCCCACGCCGAACGAATACAGAGTTTATTGAGGTTTGCGGGCCGCGGGATCTACGGATGTCGGTGTGGGAACGAGGCGCCGGGCGAACGATGGCTTGCGGGACTGGCGCTTGCGCAGCGGTTGTGGCTGCCACGATATCTGGTCGTATTCCGTCGCAAGGAGCGGGCGCATCCGGTGATCCAGTCTCAGCGGATGCTTGCGTTGTCCATCTGCCCGGTGGTGATTTGGAAATATACTGGAGTCCAGAGAATCGTCACGTGTATATGACTGGCCCAGCGAACTTCGTGTATCGCGGAGAATGCCTACTTGAATCCAGCTCTCTTTAGTTGCCTGCTGGGTTGCATGATGTTTTTGAAGCCACAGCATCATGCGTTGTAGACAGCTTTCTGCTAGATATGCTAATGCGCTCTTCTTGCGAACATGAAGCGCTGCCAGCGCTGCATCCGTGAGGCTGTAACGCGAAAGCGACCAGGTTCGGGTGCGTCGACGACCCGCGCTCGACCCAGTGGCATGTGAGATGCTCGGATACAGGCACTCAAGCGCATAAGGACGATCCTTGATGACGGGCGTCCCTTCATGCGGCACTGACAAAGTGCGAAAGCGGGTCAGTAGGATCGCCATGTGATCAACGTCGCACGGAGGTAGCGGCGCGAAACGAGCTGGCCTTGAAACGTCAGCACCGCACGCGGTCTGCCGAAAGGCAACAAGGCGAGCGCGGAACTTGCTCACGCTCCTCGGACAACGGCATGGATTCGCTTTACCGGACGATGCTTTATGATGGGCAGAACGGTTATCGCTGGATCGCGTCGAATCGCACCTGCTCGCAATGGACTTGTCTCATCGAGTTGCTGCACGCAAAGGCCGAGAAGTATTGGAACTGGTGCTTTGGCTACCCATGTCGAGTGGAAGTATGAGCATGTTCGTGCAGGCGTTTTGGACGCCGGGAGTCGCCGCACTGTGCGCAGTGCCCGAAATATTCACACGTCGGGGCATCTTTGCGCTGTAGCTGTAGCTGTTTGTCTGCGTTCCAGGAGCAGCAGAAGCGTTGAACACGCTTTGCCCGACTTGTCGATGTACCTGATCTAAGGCTGCGAGACCTTGGCTCCACGTTCTCCTGACAGCTTTTGGTGAGCGATTTGCGTCATACCCAAGTCGTATTGCAATCACGATCCCGCCAAATCATTCACCCGAGACGCGAACCCGTTCCTGAAGGCCCGGGAAACCGCAGCGCGGACAGCAGGTACGTGACTGCGGGCGATATAACCGCTCGGCACGGTGGCTGGATGTGCATGCATTCGCCTGGAGCGAATAGCTGCAGTACCCTTGCAAGCGGACGCATAGACTTGGAAAAGACCGCGTTGCACTGAAGATCCCATATTTGTTTTTCGCGGGCAAACTCGGCGCGGCACAGGAGCTACCGATTGTGATAATGAACTCGCCTGCCCGCCTGCCAGTGACCTGCGTGCGCAATCGATAACTGAGAACGAATTTTTCACGGTGCAGAAACATCGAACCTAAACAGATACCCCCAACACATGACTGCTTGGATATGGCAACCAGAGAAGAGATCATTGTTCCTACCCCGCTTCTTCCCCGCGTTATGGACCCCAGACCAGTCTTCTTGCCGAGAATAGATATTACGTGAATCCGAAGCTCCGGCGGGTGCCGAGCGCACCGCCGACGTCTCACGAACATCGATTAGCATCCGCAAAAGCTCCCGGATTTCGACATACGCCCACGAGGCTCGACGCAAGAGCTTCGAGGCATCGGCTCGAGAACGGCTCGCTTTCTGCTGGGCGTGCCCTGGCGACTTGATTCCTGTTCCGAGGGCCCTGACGCTGATGAGTGATGTTTGCACCTTTCTGTTCAATATGGAATATTTACGGACATAAACGCCTTTCGTCACGCGCGGGGCGTAGGATCGTTCCCGCTCCTCAAATGTCCAGCTCAAGCGACTGGGACTGGATGCACGGCGCGATCGCTGGATCGACACTCAGATTCAAATCGCCATGGCCTACGCGCTCTCCAAAGCGAGCGTGCTCAGGCAGCAGAGGCACCTCCTGGTGATGTACCTGTTGCTGCGTGTGCACGTCATCATACCACTGTTCCATTTCGTTTGCAACTGGTGGGTATTGAAGCACGTTCCAAAAGTTCAAAGGAACAAGTTTGCTCCTTGCAATCTGCTGGGGTGCCGGCCTCGAATCGGCGGGCGCTTGCCAGGCTCAGCCTCAGCTATGTCGCAGCAGGCTCGTTTGCGAGACCTTGGAGTCGCCGAAGCTTGCCTTCTCTCCCGGGTATTATTCACACAGGAGGGAAACAGCTGCTCAGACCTAGTTTGTGCGCAATACGTCGAGGCCGTCATGAACGCTTTTCAGCCCTGCAATGAGCTGCACGGGTTGGTCTCAGGTGCCACTGAAGCGCGCTGTACCAGTGGGCGCCTTTGCGAGCCCCCAAGGTTCGTCGGACTGAGTGTGACGCTCTTTCCCACGAGAAGTCTCCTTGAGGTGGTGGTCCGGCTGGAGCGTTTCCGAGAAAAGGAGCGTCAGCGATGGGAGAGCGACCGTGCTCGACTCTCGACGGAGTTCGAGCTTCTTCGCAAGACCGTCCAGAGGACGATTGAAAGCACGCCGCCGCCGCAAAAAGCGGAATCCCACCAGGCGGATGCGCTCTATCGCGAAAACGTGACGCTACGACAAAAGCTTCGTGAGTTCGAGGACCGCTGTCATCAGCTTGAGGAACAAGAGGCCCTTGCGAGGGATTCCGAGCGCAAACTCCAGCAAGAGCTTCTCGAGATCGTCCAGGCCGCGAATAGCCGCGAGCAGGCCCTCGAAAAACGCCAGGAAGAGCTGCGAAAAATAGCTGACGAGAACAGGCATCGATTCGAAGCCATGCAGGGTCAAATCCAGCACTTTGAATCGATCACCGAGAAGGTCCAGAAAAAGCTCGACCAAGCCAAACAATCAGAGCAGGAGTGGCGGCAACAGGCACAACGCCATGTCGAAACGCTCAATACTGTGAAGATTCAGCACGAAGAGCAGATGCGTGCGCAACAAGCCGTGACCAAGCAGTGGCAACGCGGCCTCAAGGGCGTTGCCCGAACGCTCTTCTCTTTTACGCGTGGATGGGAGCGACAATGCGCTCAACTGGAGTGCGGCGTCGCTGCGAAATGCCGTTCACTTGAGCAACGTTTGTCCCAGACGCTTCTACATGCTGCCGCATGCGCACATCGTTTCGCTCAGGCGCAAGCAACCGGTCAGAAGCGAGCGCATTCGCAAGCAGAGCGGCTGTATGCTCGCATTCACGAGCTTGAGGGACACGAAGCAGCCATGAAACAGGAAATTCAGCGGAATGAGCGACGTGCGAATCAGCTTGAACGAGAACTGAGACGGCTCGAGCAGAGCAAGCTTCAGCTGGTGCATGAGCTGGCCGAAGTTCGATCTGCATGGGAGACTGCCACTAAGCGAGAGCGCGAATTACATGAACAGTGCGAGCGTTCCCAAAAAGAACTTGGTCTGAAGGAGCAAGCCCTGAAAGAGATTCAACAGGCTCTCGAATCCAAGGAAAATACTGCAGCCGAGCTCTGCGAACGCATCTGTGCCCTGGAAGATCGACTTCTCACCAGACATGAAGAGCATCTTCGACAAGGCCAGCGCTCAGCGTCCAAAACACAACCAGGACGGGAGGATAGCATCCGAAAACGCCTTCTCCAAGAGGCGCAAGAGTTCAACACCAAACTGAAACAGGCCGCCGAGGCCCAAGCGGAATTACGAAGCAACCTCGACGCCCGCACTGCGAGCACGCCCAGCTCCGCGACCCGTTCGTTGGCCTCGTCCCCGTTGAGTTGATGAAGCCCCAGCCCGATTCAGTCTCGTTTTACCGGCGATGCTGGTACCGGCATCTGCCTGTTTGCTTGTGCGGTCGCTTGGATGCAATGACAGCGGCAGATCGCCCTTTTCAGTGCGATCGCCGCTCTTCTCGCTGCATCCAAGGCGCTGCACCCATTCGATATCCGCCGCGTTCGACATGAGGCGCCATCGCATTGCACCATCCAACTCCTGCACGGTCATCGTCTGCTCAATCAAGGGCAGCCATTGCTCATAAAGTTCGCTCAAAACATCCTGCGGATTCGATCGAGCCAGTCGTTGTGCAAGTGTGCTCGCCACGACAACGCGGTCTATAAGAAACCCATGCTCTGCAGGAGGGCGCGTCCGCATAGCAGATAATGCCGTTTGCGTCACCTGTATCACCAGTTTGCTCAGGGACTTTGCCATAGCACCGGTCACTGAGAACGAAGGCGACGCAACAAGGCCGACGATGGCCTCCAGTGCGAACGCTGGCCCACTGGCATCTGTCGAGTCTTGAACTTCAGCACGCAAGGCGTCGATGTGAATCGTCGGGTTGGGTTCACTTGACAACAGCCGTTGCACGTTCGCATCACACTGGACCAGAATAGCAAGCGCCTCACTTAAATGGGCAACGACGCACCAATCGCACCTGGCCAGGTATCGTGAGCGGGCCTCCCATAACGCTCCCAGGAAACCGGCCGCTTCCAGACGTTCACGGCCATTCTCGGCGAAAGCGAGGCGTGTGATGCTCTGCGCAACAGTTCCAGTGAGGTCTCGATCGATGTCCGCCTGCAGGATGGACAGAAGCATACCGAGAAACGCAGCGTCTTGCATACAGCGCTCTAGCGCCGCGTACACTTCTTGAAAGCGCTGACTCGCATTCGCAAAGTGAGCACGCTCCACGAAAGCGCGAAGTACGAGCCATGCGTCACCGGTGGAGCGAGCGTGTCCATCGAGGACACGCGTGCCACGATCCAGGGTTGCACGCAGCACTCGCTTTGCGTTGGAGAGGTAGGTGGTCCAGTCACCTTCGGCGGCAGCGTTGCAGCAGCGGTCCACCGAGACGCAAGGTGAGCCTTCGCCGTCGCCCGACGTCGCGGAGGGCGGTACCTCCGTGTTGACCGCCTTCACAGTGCCCACGGGTACACGGGAGGACGAACTGCGTCTTGACCCGGGTGCCGTCGACCTGTGCGATCGTTGGCGTTTCGGACGCACCGCCGACATGGGAAGACGCTTCGCTGCGCAACGCACCGCACCCTAAACGCGCAGGTCCGTTTTTGCGCTCCAAGTCGCTGCAGCGCACAGAGCGTCCGTGCGTAGCTTTCTTGCAGGCACGGAAAACCAAGGACACTGGATACCCCACGGTGAAGGGACTCGGTTTACAGACAGGAACTTTCTGTGTAGTGCACCGCTTGAGTCAGGTTCGTGAACGCGGCGATACGTGTTGTTTCTCGACGTTCTGCGCTGGACCGCACGATTTGCGCTGCGAGCGTGTCCGTGCGGTGCTGCTGGGGTGTGGCGGGAAATCCCCCGCGCAATGATGCCTGCCAGCCGCTGCGCGTGTGTGATCCGCGCGCACGTCTTATAATGTCCAGTTATATCTATTTCTGATGTATAACATACATATAGAAACTGTATGATTCAGTTTTGTTCTATCCTTGTCCGGAATGCGAACCTAGCCCTGTCGCTGACGCAACTCCGCTCGTACGTGGCGTTCGACTAGCCACCGCCACTGGTGCAGGTCAGAGGACGCCTTGGAGAACGGCGGGAAGGGGTCGTGTGCTTGGTCCTTTGCAGATACCTCTACACCACAAGGGTTCTGGATATGTGTCCAGTT
>Ga0123519_10013225_pt1 | contig 11893 bp, 8 predicted proteins | sample YelNatPaOPRAMG02_FD_87396 | JGI IMG/M metagenome (GOLD analysis project Ga0123519, IMG submission 87396) | Hot spring microbial communities from Yellowstone National Park - Yellowstone National Park OP-RAMG-02 (version 2) | ecosystem: Environmental > Aquatic > Thermal springs > Hot (42-90C) ... | reverse complement strand
TTCCTCAACTTGGCGAGGTAAACCCCCGTGCAACAGGAATAAACCCGTTTCAATCTCAACCGAGATGCCCGTTCTTCCTCAACGTCATGTATCTGCCTGGTGGTCAGGTCAACCCGAAGTGTTTCAATCTCAACCGAGATGCCCGTTCTTCCTCAACTTCATTATGCCTCCTGTTCCATCTGTGCAGAAAGCTCGGTTTCAATCTCAACCGAGATGCCCGTTCTTCCTCAACGATAAGAAAGGAGGCCGAGAGTGCATCTCTTCAATGTTTCAATCTCAACCGAGATGCCCGTTCTTCCTCAACGCCGCTCTTCGTGAGAGAGATGCTATCTCTCTCGCCGGTTTCAATCTCAACCGAGATGCCCGTTCTTCCTCAACGACAATTGATGAGGTGTTGCTTGCCCTGTCGAGGAAGGTTTCAATCTCAACCGAGATGCCCGTTCTTCCTCAACGGCCGTCCGCGAGCGGCAAGACCAGCATTGTTGCGTCGTTTCAATCTCAACCGAGATGCCCGTTCTTCCTCAACACTGTTTGTGACGCTGGTTGCATACAGGCTTATATTGTTTCAATCTCAACCGAGATGCCCGTTCTTCCTCAACTGTCCGTGATATTCGTGCCCTGTTGGAAAGTTGGCTGTCGTTTCAATCTCAACCGAGATGCCCGTTCTTCCTCAACTGGCGTGGTTGCCCCGAAAAAAAGCGGCGGATGCACGTTTCAATCTCAACCGAGATGCCCGTTCTTCCTCAACGGTGATGCCGGCCTGCGTCAGCGCCACGTAGGTCGAGTTTCAATCTCAACCGAGATGCCCGTTCTTCCTCAACCTAGCACGCACCCATAGATAGGGCACCCTCAAGCCTGGTTTCAATCTCAACCGAGATGCCCGTTCTTCCTCAACTTCTTTCTGTATGTCGCACATGGCTATTTTATGGCTGTTTCAATCTCAACCGAGATGCCCGTTCTTCCTCAACATCAGCAATAGCTGGTTGGGGTCCGTCGCTAGCATTGTTTCAATCTCAACCGAGATGCCCGTTCTTCCTCAACGCTTCCAGAGTCGTTTTCGTATGTGAATCAGTTTGAGTTTCAATCTCAACCGAGATGCCCGTTCTTCCTCAACAATTTATGGTCGCATGTGGCAAGGTGATGTGCGTGCGTTTCAATCTCAACCGAGATGCCCGTTCTTCCTCAACGTTGTACAAGAGCAGAGCATTGGTACCACCGGATGGTTTCAATCTCAACCGAGATGCCCGTTCTTCCTCAACCCGATCTCACGATGGCCCAGATCATAGTAATGCCGGGTTTCAATCTCAACCGAGATGCCCGTTCTTCCTCAACATAGCTTGCGCCAACTCTCTGGTAGCCCACGGCGGACGTTTCAATCTCAACCGAGATGCCCGTTCTTCCTCAACGACAAACCTGATTGGCTATGTGGTGAACGAGCATCCGTTTCAATCTCAACCGAGATGCCCGTTCTTCCTCAACGACCTGCTTCGCGCCATTGCGAGCGGGGAAGTCGCGTTTCAATCTCAACCGAGATGCCCGTTCTTCCTCAACAAGGGGGAAGTATTCAGATCGTTCAGAGAGAGGAAGTTTCAATCTCAACCGAGATGCCCGTTCTTCCTCAACAGGCGATGCCTCGCGCCGCTTCTCAGGCGGGCTGAACACATCGTTTGCGAGGCAGAGGTCTTGAGATACCGATTTTGGAACCTCTCCGAGGCCTCACAGAGAGTATACACGAGATTGTCATTTTACGCAATAGCCTGAGAAGCCAGTTTATGCAATGAGCAATTTTTGCGAGGCAGCGAGCGTAGCAACATGTTCGCTTCGTGCCTCGCAAATTCTTATGCCTGCCCTCAAAGCATGTAGATACGATCCTCTTTGGGCGCGTCACCGGTACCGAGGACGACCACCTTTGGATAGCAGGTAGCGCACAAGCCATAGATGCGCACGGTATCCTCGCTGTGGTGAATCTCTTTGTGCAGGCGCGCTTCCATGCGCATACGCTGCTTCCTATCCAGAAAACACTCGAAGACACTGTACTGCACCCAGGTTCCATAGCCGGTGAGGGCGCTATGCACACGCGCACGTCGCCGATCATCAGGAATGTCATAGCTGACAACGTATAACATCGTATCATCATTGCTTTTGTTGCGCTCGCTCATCTTGCTGCTCCTCTCTTCTTAGCGCACACATAGCGGACGATAAGCGGGTATCTCGCCCATCAGCCACTTGGCCAGCAGGCGTGCCTGAAGCTCGATACACCGACGGTAACTGGTACGATAGCCAAAATAGGGATGTTGCAATTCCTCCTGTAAACGCTCCTCACACTTAGCATAGAATGTTTTGCGTGCTTCCGGCTTGAGATAGACTACGCCCAGCTCCTCCTTAAAGTCAGAAGGAGTGAGAATGCGATGATTCACAATATCCAGCACGACGGAATCAGTGAGGAGAGGACGAAACTCCTCCATCAAGTCGAGTGCCAGCGCCGGACGTCCCTGGCGTGGCTGGTGCAGGAAACCCGCATAGGGATCGAGTCCCACCACCTGGATTGCTGCCATGACCTGCTGCGTCAACAATGTGTATCCCAGACTCAGCATGGCATTGATAGGATCAGTTGGCGGGCGTCGGCGTCGATGGGTAAAGGTGAAGGGGCCACGTAGCAATTTGCCGAAGACACGAAAATACACTGCGGAAGCATTGCCTTCAATGCCGAGTAAAGAGCCAATAGACACAGCATGCTCCGCCTCTCGTGCCATAGCCTTCAAGGCCACAATAGCCTCATTTATTTCCACATCGTTCAGACTACGATTGGCTCGCATCAGCATGACGCGCATATTCTCAACTTTACCGCGCACACAGGCACGAGCAATCGGCAGGCTTTCCTGCTTACTACTATGTACCTTATGTTGTGCGCGACGCACAAAGGCATTTTTCGCTATCGGTGGCGAGAGCCGACCGCGAAAATGCCCATACATCGAGAGAAAACAGACCTCTATGCCACGGTCTAACAGCGTGTGCAACGCGGGTGTCGTCAACGTAATATCACCAGAAACGACCACCTGCGACACGTTGACCAGGGGTACTTCTCTGGTGTGCTTATCTGCATATTGAATAATCAGATATTCGTCGCGTTTCTTAACTACCGATTGCTGCTCATTTAAATAGAGTGTAGCCATACGTTCTTCTCTCACACTATTTCTCTTCATCGTCGGCGGCATTTTGCTGATGCTCCATCAACCAGACTTCACGCGGCAGACAAAGTGGTTCTAGACTACAATCACGGCATTTCGCGTGTATAGTTGGCAACGGTGAACGACGTGTTACCTTGCCAATCAGCGGCGGCGGCAATGTTTGCTGTTCAATCAACTTAAAGGCAAGTTGAACCGCCTCTTCAGTACGGCAGCGTAATTGTTCTGTGAAGATGACCTCTTCGCGGTGCGCGGAACCGGCATAGAAGATATAGCCGCGCTCAATCGTCTGGCCTGTCATCTCCTCCAGGCATAGGGCCTGCGCGCACAGTTGCACATGATCGTTCAACCACTCACCCATCTTACCTTTCTTATACTCGACCGGCATCAGATAGCCCTCCGTCTCCTCAACAACATCGGCGAAGCCGCTCAAGCACAGACGTGCCGAATACACCCGGACACGTCGCAGCGTCGTCACGCCATCGCGTGTGGTGGTGAGACCACTATCACTCATCTCGTGACGCATCATCCCCTCAATGGTATGGGCATTGTCTAGAAACTCGCTCAGCACGCATTCATAATAAAAGCGGCGTGGACAGTATTCCAGCGCGTTCAGATACGAGATAAACAGCATCTCATCTATCGCCAGCGCATCATCATACTCAATCACGGCTACTACCCCCCAGGACACGTGTCTGGCCCAGGCCCATCGCCGTCTTGTAGCCCACACCACTATAGAAGGCAAAGTGCGCCAGCAGCACAAGCTGTTGTCGAACCGTAAGAGGCGTTACATCTGGCTCAACATCTGCATCGGGACTGCGCAACTGGTACGTGCAGGTGCCCACAAAGCCTTTCTGCGGATGATTGGTAAAGGTGACATGATGCGGATGCAGGTTGTAATCGCTGATAATGATGCCATCTTCCTGAATATAACGCTCAATCTGCTCAATCTGCACTAATTGAGCCAGTTCAGGCGGAGCCAGTTCACGCCAGCGCAGGGCCAGCATCGGGAAGATATAGGCCGGTAAAGGCAGTAATGCAAAATATTTGCCATACGCTTTATTTTGCTGCGTGCTACGATTAAACACCGTTAATGAGGCAAACTCCAGTGTGAGCGAGGCAGCACTGCCTAGAGGTCGCGTTCGCGCCAGTTCAACCAGGTCTTTAAGCGATTGAGAGCAACTCCATCCGCTCGCGTCATCGGTCATCACGACCTCTTGCAGATGAAACTCCTGCTTGCCCAGGCGCATAAATGGTTCGTTTTTGCCTGCTGAGTGAGCATCGAAGTGCAGCAGCGTATGGTAAAGCAAAGGGAACAGTTCTCCCATCAAAAGTGTGATACGCACGGTATAGACCTTCTCCGTGAAGAGCGGCAGGTGTATATTTTTGAACTCTGCCTCTCGCATACGTCCCGCTGGCAAAGGAAATTGCAGGCTGGAGCAGGTAAAGAGACGCCGCTTGTTGCCCGCGTGTAGCCACTCCGCTACATCCGGTGCTTTCGTGCGTACCCAGTTCAAGAAAGCCGCGTGAACCAGATCGCCCGAAAAAGCCATCAGCGTGCCATACGCCGCCGGGCGCAGTTTGAGCAGTAACGAATAGAGCCGCGCCGGAGCCGTTGTACTGACGCTATCCATACTTTTTCTATCCTTCTATGCTTAGAATACCAGTATCACACAGGATACCCTTCAGAGCGGGGTACTCACCAGGAGCACCCCTACAATAAAAAACGGGCAAGGGTATATCGTATCATGGTATGGGTCATTCTTCTCGTGGATGCCCTGCCCTTGCACTCAACCTCTTCGCCTACTGCGCCATAAACATCCATCGCGCCTGCCTTGTTCAGTTGCCTTGTTTTCATGCTGAATAAAAACGCATCTTCACCGGCAGACACACCTTTTGCCCACCTACCTCAGCTTCATAATAATCGCCGCTCAACGTCACATTGGTAATCAGGCTGGCGGGTGCCATCGCAACAATATTGCAATGTGCAGGTACACCTTGCAGATCAAGCGGGTTGAGCGCCCCGCTCATCTGTTGATCGCCCCGCTTCACGTGCGCCTCGCCCTGTGCCAGTTTCTCCACCCGCGCCTTCGCCATCCACTTGCCCAGGCGAATCCAGTGTGGGAGCGCGACCGGCTGCGGACTCAGCACGAAGAAGATAAAGCTACTCTCAGGGGCCAGCTCCTTCGAGCGTCCAAACACTACCTGATTCGTGCTGATCTGCACACTGCGATTGTAATAGTTGACATTTGCCATTTTGAAGGTATGAAAGGTAAATGTATAGCGTTCGGGATGAGCAGGGGTAACATAGACCCCCTGCTCGTTGAGACGCTGCAAATCCTCTGCATAGTGCGGCACCTGTGCCAGATTGCTATAGGACGACGTGACCAGGCCGAGCGCATAGGCTAAACCATAATTATGCAGATACTTCTCCGTCTCGTACAGCCGTCCCATCTCACGTGAAGCATAGAAGAGGTAGTCATGCAGCGTCAGGCGATACATGCTGATCAACATGCTCCACCCCTATTTCTTCGCGCTCTTGGTCGCCTTAGCATCGACCCCGAACTGCTCGGCATAGCGCAATGTCTCGGCATTGGCCTGTGTCAGCACGGCGCGCAAACGTCCCTCGTTGCTGGTCAATTGCAGTGTTTCCTGCAACAGCGCATCCAACGCCTCATCCGCCACCAGGCGCGCCACTACACCGTCCTCTTGCAGCAGCATGGGCGTGACCTGGCGCATCGCCGTCAATACATCGTCTTGTAGGAGCGGAGTGCGCGCAAGTTGCTCAGGTGTGAGCGCATCGTAGATGGCCTGACAGAGTTGCAAATTCGAGAAAATCTCGCCGTCAGCAAAGACAATACCTGTCACCAGGTTTTGCACAGTACCGGTGCGCGTGTTTTGCGCTCCATAGCGGCGTGTGCGCAGAATATTGTTCAGCACATAGATAAATTCGGCCTCAGTCGGGTCTTTGATCGTTACCACTGAGGGAAAGTAGACCTGTGGCAACACATAGTCCTGCTCACCGAGCGAGGTCTTCATCTTGCCCGCCTCGCTCATCGTACCATTCTCATAAGGGGCATTGAAGGTAAATTGCTGATGTGAGGTATCATAACCGGTGATCGAGAAGGCCGAGTCCACCAGCACCTTCGAGCGTTCCGACCCTTTATCACCAATAGCAAAGCCATAATAGATGCAATCGGGACACTTCTTGCAGAAATCGGCGCTATTGTATTCACAGGCCGTAACGATGCCATAGCGCCGCAGCAGTTCGCGCCCGGTCAGACGCTCTGGCGTGGACTGCTTGCGCTTAAACAGCACAATGCGCGATGCCTGCCCTTGATGCGCCTTCGTGCGTCCCAGACTGACACGGCTCAGATTCAACTCACCATCGGTCTGGAAAAGCGCGAATGAATTTGTCTCGCGCAGAATGATGATATGGGCATACTTTCCCATCGGCAAACGGGGAATCTCGGTCTGAAAGACATCTTTGAAAGCAATACTCTGTAAAAACATGTTGTACTACACTCCTTTTCGGTTTACTTACGCTTCCACGACAGTTTCACTAGTTTGCTCGGCCTGAGCCTCTTGTTGCTCCTGAATACGTTGCTCCGCGCGCAAATGCACATAGTACGCCTCACAACCATCCTTAAAGCGGTTGATACGATTGCGCAGCGTGCCGCGTTCTCCCTGGCAGTAATCGAGGAAAATCTCCTTGTAGAAGAACTCAACAAATTCCCGTACCGCCGGTTCTTGCTGCGTATCAATATCGCGCCCACGAAAGACAGCATAGCCTGCCGCCTGCCGATTGCGCACGCGGTCGAGCCAGCTTCGCAACTCGCCCTGAATCTGCCAGAGCAGGTCGTCCGGCTCGATATTCAGCGGGCTATTGATGATGGCCCGCGCCACGATATCGACCGGCTTGAGCATCGAATGTGACTCATAGCCGCCACGATAGAATCTGGTGTAGAGGTCTACACACTTCTGAATCTTGCTCACATCTTCCTCCAAAATCATTTCATAGATATGTAGATACTGTTCTGCCTCCCGTGGGAAAAATTCCTTATTGTCCTCGCGGTGCTGTCGGCGCAGATAGCTGAACAGGTAGAGTGGATCGGTTTCCAGGTCGCGCGAGATAGCATTGAGGTGCTTCCATTCTGGCTTCCCCTGTCTGGCAAAGGTATCCAGATTCACACGATAGATGCTGGATAGCACGCGCAACTTCTTCAGCAGCACGTTGACACGCAGGCGCGGTGTTTTAAGCAAGCGCAACAGATAAGGATGCGGTGCGTCAAAAACGACAGTTTCACGGAACTCACGCCCCGACGAAAAGAGCGGTAGCGGCATCTCCGAGATCACCGTCTTTGTTCCACTGACCAGCGGCAAGGCCAGCGCCAGAAAAGCGGGCATAGCCCAGCAAGAGGTATCATCATCATCCTTGCGTGCGGGCATACCGAACAGGTACAGGCCAGGATATGTTGGAGTTTGGAACTTGATATAGCCCCTATCGTGCGTGATAGCCGCATTCGTTTCTTCATGCACCTCACCATCTTCATCCTCCTCCTCATCATCCAGGATCACTTCCTGCATCTCCTCCACATTCTCAGGAGCCGCAAAAGCCTCCAACATCATCAAATCCTCAGTAGTGATGTCCTTGCCATCAAGCTGCCTGCGCACTGTGAAGAAGTTGATGTCTTGCAACTGCTGCACAATACCACCTACCAGAGCACTCGTCTCCGCCGTAAAGAAGAAATTCGGGTAGACGGTGATGTATTTGGTTTTCAGCCCCTCGAACTTACTGCCCGTCAGACGCGATTGCCCCTTTTGTAGTATCTGGCGCAGCATCAGTTCCAGTGAGCAGATGGCACAGATGCCACCTGCATTCTTGCCCGCGTAGAGTGAGAGCTTATTTTTATAGACCCAGGGTTGGAATAGCACAGCATCGTCGCTCTGCTCCTCCGCCGGATACGCACTATTGCAAAGCGTGCAGATGAGCTTCCACCCTTTGCCCTTAGCCCCCGCGTAGCGCGTCAGTTCGCCCTTAAAATCGGGCAACGTGCCACCGGCTTTCACCGAGAGCGGCAATTCAACCACACTATCCAGGTAAGACTGTAGATGCATGAAGTACTTCTGTGGCATACGCTGACGCAGCACATCGCCCGCCAACGCCAGCACCAGCTTCAATGTCGAGGTAAAGACGGCATCCAGGCTCTGCTCGCCATTATATTCGTCTATACCTGGATGGTCGCGCAGATAGCAGGCACCGAGCCAGAACCAGCGATACTCTACCCCTCCCTTATTCGGAATAGCTTTCGACAGTTCCCAATACGGCGTCAACTCCAGATGTCGTACCACTTCCCGCTGCACACGCTCGTAGAGTCCGACATGTTGCTTCGTATCCAGCATACCAAGCAGCGTCACAAACACCACCGACAGAAAACGGGCCACCATACCAATGCGTTTATCCGGGGTAAAATCCATTGGTAAGGAAGCTGGTATATCACCGTCTTTCTGCATCTTTTGCATCTTTATAAGAGGAATAGCTGTAATATCGTTGTTAGTACGCAAGATAGTGTTCCGCGCCAGCAACCCGGCATACTCTTCTAGCGAGAGAAACTCAAAGTAGTAGTCGGGATGCTTAGCAATGCCCTGAATGCTAAACTTAAAGCCCGGCGCAACCTGCTTGATACGAGGCGCGCAGATAGTGCGCAATTGTGCCTGCACCCCCTCAACAATCTGCTCCGTCGTAATCGCAAGCGGCAATGATTTGCGCTTAATATACACCACGCCGTCAGAGAAGAAGAGATACGGCCAGATACCATCGCGTTCAGTGGTGAAAAGCTGCACCAGTTCTGTATTCACCACGCTCGTCAGCAAGCCACGCACTTCGCGCAGCTGATGATAGGTGAATTCCAGCGTATCCTCGCTTAATTCAGCCAGAATCGTTTTGAGCGTTGCAGCTTCCTCGCTCAACACTATGTCCGATGGAGATTGAACCAGATAGGCAATATGGTCAGAATAGGTGCAGAGCCGTTTGAGGATCGGGATGCGGCGTTCACGCAGTTGAAAACGCCAGAGGTAGGGATGCAGATGCGTACCCCATTTCTGCTGCGTGTTTACCGCCAGGTACGTAATATCCTCAAGATAGGTCATAAACTCAGGGAAAAAGGCTTCGACGTTGCATTTGCGCAATTCCTCTGCAATCACCTCTTTCGCCCGCTCAATGGCCTCGCGATCCTGCGTCGGAATGCCCTTTTGCTTCAGCAGCTTATCTATGTCGTGCATCATATAGGCAAGCACATAGACGCGCCGCTCCGTCTCTGTAAAAGGTATCGGCCCTACCTGTTCGGCCTCTAGCAGATTGAGCAGGCGCAATGAGGGAAAAATGCCGTTCAGCAGATGGCTCGCCATGCTCTGATCTTCTCTGGCCTCGAACTTCTTCTTTGTATCCCCATCCACATCATCAGGAGAATGCTCACCTCCTTTCGCCGATCTATCGGTATAGAGCGCCATCAACCTGGGCAGTACCAGTTCGACAAACGAGCGCATCACCTCGTCATCCGGCTTGATCTGATCTTGTAGAAATTTCAGGAAAAACACATATCACCTCTCATTATAGGGGTATGATGCATCACACCCTGTAAGCAGATTGGCGAACAACCAGGGTGTGATAAATCACACCCCTACGGCTCAGGCCATAATAGCTTTATCGTCCTTGTTCTTGTAGTATTTCAATTCCGTTTCCAGCAACAACGCCTCCTGTCCAAAAGCAATCGAGTACTCATATCCTGTGTCGTCACGCAGGCGATAGACGGGAAATAGCATGTTCAGTTGCAATCGCCCTCTTAGCTCCTGTCGTGGCATATCGCTGATGACACACGGCAATTTCAGCCGCTTCAAGGCACGATTCACCTGATCCAGCCAGGTATGTCGCGGTTCCTCGACATAAAAACCCGAACAGATTTGCAGTGTATGCAAACGACCAGTAAGATTCTGCTGAAGATGTAAAGCCAGCTTTAAGCGTTCTGGAATATAGTCATGAATTTTAAGGTAGAGCAGTTGCTCTACAAAATCCCGCTCCTCCAGACCCTGACGCTGTACCTCACGCATAAAATCAGCCCTGTCCAACACCTCAAATTCGGCATTGGTGAGCAGGAAGAAAAGATCATATATTTGCAGGTGCCCATCAGTGTCCCACACACCACAGGAGAGCGGACTCTGCCCGCGAAAACTTTCCAACTCACGCAGCACTTGAGGAGCCTTGTTCTTTAAAGCCCAATATTTTTTTATCGCTGTCGGCATCGCCGGTTTTTTAGTCTTATCTCCATACAACCGCTCGTAATGCTCTGTCAGGGCCGCTGTGAAAGCACTATTTTCATCCTGCCCTTTGCTTCCCACCTGTTGCAGTTCCACCAGCAACTGCGCCGCCTGCACGCTGCCCCAGTGCTTGCTATAACGCATAAATTGCTGCTCCGTCGGGAACGCCTCACGCACCAGCGTGTTGAGTTGCTCACGCTCGATCTCCTCTTTGCCGACAAGCTGCATGGACAGGCGCTCACGTACAAAACGCGGAATCAATGCGTAAGCGCGATACGCGGGAAATTCGTCGTGGCGTCCCAGGCGTCCAAAACGTTGTAAGAAGGTACCACTCTCAAAAGCTTCAAAGACCAGGTAGTTGATGTGAAAATCAATGCCCACATCAACGGTCGAGGTACCGACAAGAATATGACGCTTGAACGACTCCTTTTTCTCTTCTGTACTGGTCAGGCCTGTATTCTCTCCCACCGTAATGCCATGTGGCGCGAAAAATGCCGTGAGTCGCTTGACCAGGCGGCGCGCGGTCGCCACCGACGAAACCAGGATAGCCGCCCTCGACGTTGGATACTGTTTGAAAAAGGTCAGTATCTCCTCCGCATGTGCCTCAATCCACTGTTCGGTCGGAGCCTCCTGGCTAACCTCATGCAGTTCCAGTTCGCACGGCTGCAGGATACAGCGATAGCCGTCCGCCGCCGTCGAACGATAATTCCCAGTGATCTGGCAACAGCGCAGGTCACTCCGCTGAAGCAGCGCTGTCAGCAACGGCGTAGGTGTGGCCGAGAGAAAGACAAACTTCTTGCGCTGAGCGGGCTTATTAGCATAAGAGGTTGCCAGATAGCCCAGCATGTTTGTTACGGCTACAACCTGCGGCACACCAAAAACGTGAAATTCATCAAACAGGAAGTAATCAAAGTTCATCGCTGTGTCCACCGCCAGCTCTTGCTTCACATAGCCCCACCCATAGTGATAGCCCATGATGAGATGAATCAGGTCTGGATTCGTCAACAGTATGCTGTTATTCATCACCAGCTTGCGTATCTCATCCACGCGCGTCAAGCCATGCTCACGCACCAGGCGCGTAATCCTGTCGCTGTACATTGTGTCATGTCTCGGCAATCGCAATTGCAGGCGTTGCTGATACAACTTGAGAGCCTGATACTGGTCGCGCACGAGTTCATTGGTTGGATACATCGCTACTACATGCAACCCATCACGCAACGAAGGTAGATAGGCCGCCAGACTCTTGCCGTCGCCCGTCATGGCCGTGTTGAAAATCACATCAATATTCGGGTCGCCAAATGCCGCCAGCGTCTCCGCCTGATGCTTGAGCAAGCGTATTGCGCCCTGTGCCTGGCTAGCATGGAGTTCTGAATAAACGGGAAGAATGTGTAGAT
>Ga0123519_10013221_pt1 | contig 11897 bp, 10 predicted proteins | sample YelNatPaOPRAMG02_FD_87396 | JGI IMG/M metagenome (GOLD analysis project Ga0123519, IMG submission 87396) | Hot spring microbial communities from Yellowstone National Park - Yellowstone National Park OP-RAMG-02 (version 2) | ecosystem: Environmental > Aquatic > Thermal springs > Hot (42-90C) ... | reverse complement strand
GCAATTTTTTATCCGGGGATAGATATATGTACGTTATAATAGTTGGTTGCGGCAGGGTTGGTTCAGAATTAGCCAGACTCTTGTCAAGCGAAGGCCACAATGTAGTTATTATTGATAAAAACCCAGGGTCTTTTAATCGTCTGGGGAATGCCTTTAACGGCCTTACCCTTGTTGGAAATGGGTTTGATTTAAATCTGCTTAGACAGGCAGGTGTGGAGAAGGCAGATGCTGTATGCGTAGTTACTAATGGCGACAACACCAATCTAATAACTGCCCAGGTAGCAAAAAAGATATTTAAGGTCCCAAAGGTTATAGCCAGGGTATATGACCCCCAACGCGCCCGCATATACGAGGCATTAGGGTTAGATGTAATAAGCGGAACCATCCTTTTTGCCTCTATGCTCAGAGACAAGATTATTGAAAGCAAATTCTCAAGTTATTTAATTGAAACCAAAGAACTTGGGGTTATTGAGGTAGAGGTAAAAAAGGAAATGGCTGGCTTAACCATTAAGGATATCAATATCCCCCAGGAATTTTTAGTGGTTGCGATTATAAGGTTAGACGGCGTGTTTATACCTGAACCAGGCACTATTGTAAAAGAAAAAGACGTATTGATGGCTGTGGTAAAGGTGGCAAGCCTTAAGAAGGTAAAGGGCAAGTTGGGGTTATAATTTTTGGGGTGGGCAATGTATATTGTAATTGTTGGCGCAGGTAAAGTGGGGTTTTATTTAGCAAAGAGGTTAATATTAAGCAGGCATACGGTCAGCGTCGTTGAGCGTGACAGGGAAATCTGCGAATCTATAGCCAAGGAACTTGATACGCTGGTTATTAACGGGGATGGTTGCGACCCTGTAATTTTAGAAGAGGCTGGCGTAGGCAGGGCAGATGTAGTTGCGGCTGTTACAGGGGATGACGAGGATAATCTCATAATATGCCAATTAGCAAAAGAAAAATTTAATGTCCAGCGCACAGTAGGCAGGGTTAATAACCCTGATAATGAACATACCTTTGCCGAATTAGGCGTTGATGTCCCTATAGACTCTACAAAGATTCTTGCCAAGATTATAGAGGAAGAAGTTTCCTTTTCAGATTTCGTAAACCTTATGAGTTTCAAACGCGGCAAACTTTCAATTGTGCGCCTTGACCTGCCCAAAGATTCCCCTGTAATTAACCAGAAGGTTCAGGATATTCATCTTCCACAAGACTCTGTATTGGTTTCTATTGTAAGGGGGGAAGAGGTAATTGTCCCTAAAGGCAATACGGTTTTAAAGCCCGGAGACGATATTATAGCCCTTACAGTAGTAGGTAGCGAACCCCAGCTTTTAAATATACTTGTAGGAAAACTTTAATGGCGGCAAAGACCATTTCCAACATTATATCTGGCATTACCATTGAAATCCTTTACGCCTTATCAATTATTGTGTTGGCATTTTTAATCTGCCTTATCATAAACATATGATTCTTAAACCCAGCATAGAAGACTTAAAAAACCTCGGTTATTATTTAAGCAAGGTAATTATTGGATTAAGCCTGACTATGGTTTTACCTGTTGTCTTTGCAATAACCCGAATGGAGTTTAATCCAGCCCTGGATTTTATTATCGCTATGGAGATAGGCCTTATATCAGGGTTTTTTCTTAAAAAATTATGCCTTACTGAAAAGGACCTAAACTGGATGCAGGGGATGATTGTAGTTTCCATTTCCTGGTTATTAGCAATGGTCTTAGGTGCAATACCTTTGTATCTAAGCGGACACTGGGGGTCATTTCTTGATGCCTGTTTTGATGCGATGTCAGGTTTTTCTACCACTGGCTTAACGCTCGTTAAGGATTTAGACCACTTATCCTATGCACATAATCTCTGGCGGCATTTGATTATGTTTATAGGAGGTCAGGGTATAGTTATTATTGCGCTTTCTTTATTTATCAAGGGGTTTGCAGGTGCATTAAAGATGTATGTTGGAGAGGCGCGGGATGAAAGGATCCTGCCCAATGTCATAAGCACAGCCAGATTTATATGGCTTGTTAGTATAGTTTATCTGGCATTAGGGACGCTAACCCTTGGAGTTATTGGCATATTAAATGGTATGTCTGTTTTTAATGCCTTTTTTCATGGCGCCTGCATATTTATGGCAGCATTTGATACAGGGGGATTTAGCCCGCAGTCGCAGAATATCCTTTATTATCATAGTCTTGCCTATGAGGTGGTTACTATAGTAATTATGCTTTTAGGCACCATAAACTTCACCTTGCATTATAATCTATGGTCTGGAAATCGCAGACAGATATTAAAGGATATTGAGATAAGAACATTTTTTATCACTGTATTTATCACCTTTGTTATAGTTGCCTTTGGTTTGCTTAAGTCAAAGGCATATCCAGGGGCAATCTCTATTTTTAGAAAAGGCTTTTATCAGTTAATTTCAGGCCACACAGGGACAGGTTATATGACAATATACGCGCCGCAGTTTATACAAGACTGGGGATTTTTTTCTTTATTTGGCTTAATCTGCGCTATGGCATTGGGTGGCGGTGTATGTTCTACTACAGGCGGCATAAAGATGCTGCGCATAGGCATTATCTTTAAGGCGCTAAAGCAGGATTTAAAAAGAATCATACTTCCTGAAAGGGCGGTTGTGTTTGAGAAATTTTACCACATCAAAGAAATATTTTTACAAGATAGCCAGGTAAGGTCAGCCTTTATCATCACATTATCGTATATACTTTTATATGGGATAGGCGCTATTATCGGTATGTTTTTCGGTTACCCCTTCTTAGAATCCCTATTTGAGTCTACCTCGGCATCAGCGAATGTAGGTTTATCCTGCGGTATCACGGCAATAGGTATGCCAACCGCCTTAAAAATAACATATATCCTACAGATGTGGGCAGGCCGTTTAGAATTTATGTCTGTTTTTACTTTGATAGGATTTGCTGTGGCAGCAATAAAGGGCAAATAAGATGATAAAAGCGTTTAATGTTAAATGTTTAATGTTTAGTGCAATCCTGCTTTACACATTACACTTTACACATTACACATCTTTTGCCCAGCAGGTTTCTTCCACAGAGTTGATTAATAATACAAGGCTTTATGATGGTAAGACAGTTGTCTATGCAGGTGAGGTTATTGGCGATGTTATGGTGCGAGGTAAAAACTTATGGGTAAATCTTTCTGACAATAAAAATGCAATTGGCATATGGGCGGATATCAGTTTTGCCAAAGAGATATCTTACAAGGGTAGTTATAAATATAAAGGGGACTGGTTTGAGATAACAGGTATTTTTCACCGCGCCTGCAGTGAGCATAACGGAGATTTGGATATCCATGCACTCACCTGGCGCAAGATAAGGCAAGGTGGCATAGTCCAAGAAAAACCCGATATAGAAAAAAAGAATCGGGCTTTAATATTATTGGGGGTATTATGTCTGGTGTTGATATTAAGGCCATACAGGCGGCTATAAGCGAGGAAATAACCAAGGTCAATTCCCCTGAGGAATTGGAAAACCTCAGGATAAAATATCTTGGCCGCAAAGGTATAATTGCAAAACTTACTAGTTCAATACCTACATTGCCATTAGACCAGCGCGCAGAGTTTGGTAGAGAGGTAAATGAATTAAAGAAGATGTTGACATCTATTATTTTGGATAGGCAGATGCGCTTTAGCGGCGAAACCCCCCAGCAATTATCTGAATCTGAAGTTGATATAGGTATGCCAGGGATTGCCCAGGTTAGGGGGCATATACATCCTTTAACACAGATTATAGATGAGATTTGCGGGATATTTATGCGTATGGGTTTTACAGTAGTCGATGGTCCTGAGATTGAAACAGAATACAATAATTTTACAGGTCTAAACATACCGCTTGAGCATCCTTCCAGGGATGCATTTGACACATTTTATATAAAAAATAGCAAGGACGCAAAGATAGAAGGACAAGATAGATTGTTATTGCGTAGCCATACCTCTCCTGTTCAGGTACGGGTGATGAAGTCTCGCAAGCCGCCATTGGCCGTGATTGTCCCTGGCAGGGTTTATAGGCCTGACGCTGTTGATGCATCACACTCTTTTATGTTCCATCAGATAGAAGGACTTCTTATAGATACACATGTAAGGTTTTCTGATTTAAAAGGGGTTTTAGAGTTTTTTGCTAAATGCGTATTTGGGGAAGATATTAAGATGCGCTTTCGGCCGCACTTCTTTCCTTTTACAGAGCCATCTGCTGAGGTGGATATATCCTGTATAATATGTAAGGGGGCTCAAGGGTCAGGAGCCAGGAGTAAGAATGGGCATTGTAGCGTATGTGCAGGTAAGGGTTGGCTTGAAATTTTAGGCGCGGGTATGGTGCATCCAAATGTGCTTAAGATGGCAGGATACGATACTAAAAAATATACTGGCTTTGCCTTTGGCATGGGCATAGAAAGAATTGCTATGCTTAAGTTCGGGATTGACGATATCAGGTTATTTTTTGAAAACGATTTAAGGTTTTTAAGTCAATTTTAATTATTTATGAAATTCACACTTAATTGGCTAAAAGATTTTGTAGATGTAAAAATTCCTCCTGAGGAACTCGCTGATAAACTTACTATGGCAGGGCTTGAGGTGATTTCTTTAGAGAAATGCGATGGGGATTTTGTTTTTGAAATAGAGGTTACCTCAAACAGACCTGACTGGTTAAGCATTGCTGGAATTGCCAGGGAGGTATCTGCAATCACGAATACAAGACTGCGAGCGCCTATGCCGCATAGCGTTAAACTATCCGCTAAACGCTATCCGCTAAACGCTAAAACATTTAAAATAGATATTGAGAATAAAAAGGATTGCCCTTTATACATAGCCAAGATTATTCAGGGTGTAAAAGTATGCCCGTCAGATGAGTGGTTAAAGAGGCGCTTAGAGTTGATTGGTTGCCGCAGCATCAACAATATTGTGGATATAACAAATTATATATTATTTACGTATGGCCAACCCCTGCATGCATTTGATTTAGATAAACTTACAGGAGATAAAATTATAGTGCGCCGGGCGAAGCAAGGAGAGAGCATCCTTACTATTGACGGAGAACGCAAGATGCTTGGGCCTGATATTTTGGTTATTGCCGATAGCCGGATGCCTGTTGCGATAGCAGGGGTGATGGGTGGTAAAGACACAGAGGTAAACACTGAAACAAAAAATATTCTTTTGGAAACAGCAATATTTAACCCGATTCTTATACGCAGGGTGAGCAGGAAATTAGGCATTAAAAGCGAGTCTGCTTATAGATTTGAAAGGTGCGTGGATATATACCAGTCAGAAGAAATTTCACGCCTGGCATTAAACCTGATTATTGGTATAAGTGGTGGGGAGTGCCTCTTTGATAAAAAATCATCTGCCCCTAAGGTTAGGGTAAAGACAATTTCATTGGATAGCAATCTGCCAGGCAAAATCTTAGGTATGGATATACCTGTAGTAAAGATAAAAGGCATTTTATCAGGTTTGGGTTTTAAGGTAAAGGGCAATAAAAATTTTATTGTAACTGTGCCATCCTATAGGCAGGATGTTAATACAGAGGCAGACCTGATTGAAGAAATAGCGCGCATCGCTGGTTATGACTTAATACCAAGCACATTGCCTGCAATAATACCGCAGATTGCAAAATACCAAAGAAGACAATTGATATCAATGCTTAAAGATATACTGCTTGGGCTTGGTTTAAACGAGGTTATCACATATAGTCTGATTGATAATGACCTGTTGCAAAGTTTTAACTTAACTCAAGGCGCAATAGGGATACTTAACCCTTTAAGCAAGGAGCAGGAAACTTTAAGGCCTAGCCTTATACCGAGCCTCGCAAGGTGTGTGGCATATAACCTGCGTCAGAAACAGGCCCCTGTCAATATCTTTGAAATCGCAAAAACCTATCTTAATACATCAGGCAAGATTCAAGAGCAACTTGTTTTGGGAATTGCATTATGCGGGGCTAAGTCTATTTGGTATGGCAGGGAATATGGGCATCTGCAGGATGAGCCTGGCTTTTTGCATTTAAAAGGCATACTCGAAGTGTTATTTAAGGGTTTAGGCATAAAACCTGAGTTCACAAGAGATGCCCAAGGGGGATTTCAGGTGCGTATTCCCGATATTGATAATATAGGAAAATTAAAAAGATTAACAAGGGAAGAATTAAACACCCTGGATATAAAAAACAAGGATGTGTTTTTAGCGGAAATATTTTTAGAAAAAATTTTGCCTTATACAGGATTAGTCAGAAGGTTTAAACCCATCCCTAAGTATCCAGGCATTTGCCGGGATATAAGCGTTGTTTTAAAAGAGGATGTACCTGTAAAGGATGTTTTAGAACTTATCCTGCAACACAGCAAAGGGTTCTTACAAGAATCCGGCATAACAATAGTGGATTATTATAAGGGAAAGCCCATAAACCCTGGTTTTAAAAATCTTACAATATCTTGTTATTATTCTTCTGACCAGCGTACATTAACAGAAGATGAAATTGCGCCTGTCCATTCTGCTATATTGAATGCGCTAAAAGATGGGCTTAATGCTCAAATAAGATAATAATTAGGTCCACCCTGGATAACTAAAAAGGCAAAAGGCAAAACGCAAAACTAAAGAAAGTTAGCGAGTTTAATCACGGATTAACACGGATTAAAAGAAACACGGATTAAACGGATACTAAATACGCAATGCTAAAAAGTTTAACGAGTTTGCGAGTTTAGCGCGTTATCGTGTTGAAGCCCCTGTTTGTTTTTGATAAATTGTAGTTGATTTTTTTCTAGGGTGTGTTATACTTAATTTTGTTAGAAATAAAGTTCTTTTAAATATCCCTGCGGTGCGCGTTGGAAGTATTGATGATTGGTGAACCAACATCAATCTAATGGGGACCGAACTCCTTTTTACGCATGGCGTCTAAAGGGAGGTTCCCACCTGAAACCAAATGGGTTCAGCCCATCAGTTCCAACGGCACACGGCGGGGATTTTTTTTAATGGATTTATTTACAGAGGATAAAATAGACAATAAAGACCTGCCTTTAGCAGTGCGGATGCGGCCAAAGACCCTGGATGAGTTTGTTGGCCAGGCGCATATCTTAGGCCCGGGTAAACTTTTGCGCAGGGCAATAGAGGCAGATAGACTTACATCTTTGATACTTTATGGGCCCCCAGGCGTTGGCAAGACCTCATTAGCATACTGCATAGCCAATATCACAAAGTCTTATTATGTTGCAATTAACGCCACCACATCAAATGTGGAAGAACTGCGTAAGGTAATTGCAACTGCAAGGCACAAACAAGCAGCCACAGGCGTAAAGACAGTCCTTTTTATAGATGAAATACACCGTTTTAATAAAGCCCAGCAGGATGTGCTTATGCCTGATATTGAAGAAGGCAATCCTATTTTAATAGGAGCCACTGTGCATAATCCTTATTTTTCTTTAGTAAGCCCGCTTCTATCCAGGTCCCTTGTATGTGAATTAAAGTCCCTTAAAGAAAATGACATAATAGTAATTCTATCAAGGGCATTAAAGGATAAAGAAAGGGGCCTTGGAAACCTGAAGATTAAGGCTGCCAAATTAGCCCTTGCCTTTTTAGCAAAAAAGTGCGAAGGGGATGCCAGGCGCGCCTTAAATGCCTTAGAGGTTGGGATATTAACTACCCCTCGTAGTAAAGACGGCTGGATTAATTTTAATCTTGAGGTAGCAAGCGAGTCTATACAGAAGAAGGTAGTTGTTTATGATAAGGATGAAGATGGCCACTACGATACAGCAAGCGCATTTATTAAATCTATGCGCGGTTCAGACCCTGACGCAGCCCTGTACTGGATGGCTAAGATGCTTTATGCAGGCGAAGACCCGCGTTTTATTGCGCGCAGGATTTGTATCTGCGCCGCCGAAGATGTGGGTAACGCCGATCCCCTTGCATTGGTTTTGGCCAATGCTGCGTTACAGGTTTCTGAATTTGTAGGAATGCCTGAGGCAAGAATCCCTTTAGCCCAGGCTGCTATTTATGTTGCCTGCGCCCCTAAATCCAACGCAAGTTATTTAGCAATAGAAAAGGCCCAGGCAGATATAGAAAAAAATAAGGTCCAGGAGGTCCCTGACCATTTAAAAGATGCCTCCTATCCCGGTGCAGAAAAATTAGGCCATGGCGAAGGTTATAAATATAGCCACAATTATCCTGGGCATTATGTCCAACAGAAATATACCCGAAAAAAGGTTAAATATTACGAACCATCGGATATAGGTTATGAAGCCAAGATTAAACAGCGCCTGGAAAAATTACGCTAAAATAATAGGGACGTTTCTATTTTTATAGAATAGAAACTTCCCTAAATTTTTGTTAACTTAATTTAAATATTGACGAATAACAGGTTTTTTAGTAAAAGGATAATATGTGCGGTATAGTTGGATATATAGGCAAAAAGAATGCCCAGGAGATTCTACTTGCTGGCCTTAAACGTTTGGAATACCGCGGCTATGACTCAGCAGGTATAGTTACTTACCTACCAAATAAAAACTGCCTTTCTGTTAGAAAATTACCTGGTAAGGTAAAGGTATTGGAGGCATTGCTTCAAAAGAAGCCGCTTTTAGGCTCTCTTGGTATTGCCCATACGCGCTGGAGCACCCATGGTGTCCCAAATCAGGTTAATGCCCATCCCCATCTTGATTGTAAAGGAGAAATTGCAATTGTGCATAATGGAATTATTGAGAATTATGCCTCCCTTAAAGCAGGGCTCATTAAGGAAGGTCATAAATTTTTAAGCCAGACAGATACAGAGGTCATCGTGCATCTTATTGAAAAATTTTATCAAAACTCATCCCTTGAGGAGGCAGTTAGAAGAGCGGTTTTACAATTAGAGGGTTCATTTGCAATAGGCGTAATTTCCAAAAAAGAGCCTGATAAGATTATTGGCGCACGTTCAGGAAGTCCATTGATTATAGGAGTTGGAGATAATGAGAATTTTCTCGCCTCAGACGCACCTGCGATTTTAGGGGCCACAAAAGATGTTGTATTTTTACAGGAGGGTGAAATAGTTGTTTTGACAGAGGGTGGATATAAGATTACGGATTTAAAAGGAAAAGCGCTTTTAAGGGATCCTGTCAGGGTTAACTGGGATATTGCCCAGGCGCAGAAGCAGGGTTATAAACACTTTATGCTTAAGGAAATTAATGAACAGCCTGCAATAATGGATAATCTACTTAAGATGCGACTTGGTGATGGGAAGGATAAAATAATTTTTGAAGAACAAAAAATACCTGAGGATTTATTTAGATGCATAAAAAATATATCTATTGTTGCCTGCGGCACTGCTTATCATGCTGGCTTAGTCGGGAAATATATTATAGAATCCCTATGCGCCATACCGACAACAGTTGATGTATCAAGCGAATTTAGATACCGACGGCTCCTTATTGACAAGGATACACTTGTTATTGCGGTAAGCCAGTCAGGTGAAACAGCAGATACCTTAGCAGGTGTAAGAGAGGCAAAGAAACAAGGTGCAAGGGTTCTTGCTATATGTAATGTCCTGGGCTCAAGCCTTACAAGGGAATCAGACGGCGTAATCTATACCCATGCAGGTCCTGAAATAGGGGTGGCTTCTACAAAGGCATACACCGCACAGTTACTAACTTTTTATTTACTGGCTTTTTATTTAGCAGGGATTAGAAATACCCTTTCTAATCAGGAAGTTGATAGGTATCTTAAAGAGTTAAGGGAGATTCCCTTAAGACAAGTAGAGATATTAAAAAAGCAAAACTCAATTGCCAACCTTAGCCGCAGGCATTCGCACTACGGTTCATTTCTTTATTTAGGCAGAAACATAAATTTCCCTTCAGCGCTTGAAGGGGCGCTTAAATTAAAAGAAATATCTTATATACCTGCTGAGGGATATGCCGCAGGGGAGATGAAGCATGGCCCGATAGCATTAATAGATGAATACCGGGCAGTTGTGTGTTTAGCCCCTGAATCCAATGTATATGAGAAAATGATTTCTAATCTGCAGGAAATCCGAGCCAGGAGCGGCAAAATCATCGCCATTGCAACTGCCGGAGATGAAAAAATAAAAGAACAGACAAAAGAGGTGATTTATATCCCTAAATGTAATGAGTTATTTTCTCCGCTATTAGTGGCATTGCCTTTACAACTACTTGCCTACCATATTGCTGTTAAGCGCGGTTGCGATGTAGATCAACCCCGTAATTTAGCCAAGTCAGTAACCGTTGAATAGCAATTTTTAGCGTAGAGCGTATAGCGTACAGGCGAAAAGCAAAATATTCTATACGCTAAACGCTATCCGCTAATTGTATAAATATGCTCTATATTGTTTCTACCCCTATTGGTAACTTAGAAGATATTACTTTTCGCGCAGTTGAGGTTTTAAAGAGCGTGGATTTGATTGCCTGTGAGGATACAAGGCGCACAAGGATTTTGCTTGAACACTACCAGATTAAAACACCAACAACTAGTTTCTTTGAGCACAATCAAATTACCAAAGGTAAATACCTCCTCACACTGCTTAAGGAAGGTAAGTCTGTTGCCCTGGTCTGTGATGCTGGAACCCCGGGCATACTTGACCCTGGCTATAATATCATTAACTTAGCCATTAAAAATAATATTGAGATTACCTGCATACCAGGGCCAACTGCTTTCGTAAATGCCCTGGTTTTATCCGGCAAACCTACACATGAATTTATCTTTGCAGGATTTTTACCTAACCGTTCAGTGGCAAGGCAAAATCGCCTGCGGGCGTTATATAAGCAAAGGCAGACAATAGTTTTTTATGAGTCCTGCCACAGAATCTTAGCAACATTAAAAGACCTTCAGACAGTATTTGGCGATAAGGAGATTTGTGTGGCAAGGGAGTTGACAAAAAAATTTGAAGAAGTAAAACGCGGTAGCGCCGAAGAGATTTTAGCCTCCTTCAAGAGCCAAAAACCCCGCGGGGAATTCGTTGTGGTGGTATAAAACAAATCAAAAATCGGTTTGACAAATTCTTTTTTACGATATACTTAATTATAGAAAATAAGAAATTCTTAAATTATAAGGGGGATTACAAATAAGGCGTAATTTTCAAATTACACTGCCGACTGCTATACGTAAAAGATTGGGATTATGCATAGGAGATATTCTTGAGACAGTGGTGAGGGATGGAAAAATTATCATTGTCCCCAAAAAAATGGTAGATGCTGAGCAGGCCTGGTTTTGGTCTCAAGAATGGCAGGAGGCAGAGAAAGAGGCTGAAAGGGACCTGCAAACAGGGAGGGTAAAAAAATACAAGAAGGTAGAAGATTTAATTAAGGACCTGGATAGATGAATTTTATACTAACCTCGCTTTTTGAGAGGGCATACCGTAATCTACCAAATGAAGTAAAACTGCGCGCCAAAGAGAGTCTTAAAATATTAGCAACTGATATTCGGTATCCTTCGCTCCGAGTTAAAAAAATCAAATGCACAAAAGATATCTGGCAGGCGCACATTGACCTGGATTATCAAATGACCTTGCAGATTATCAAGGACAATATTATCCTACGTAATATCGGACATCACTCCTTTACTTAAAAATCCTTGAGCCATAATTAACATATCTTATCCCGTCCCTTATTCCCCTATGCCCTTTAGGTAAAATAGCTGGTAGGGCTTCGGGGGATTAATTCCTAGACGCCCTACGGCTTATGTCGGCTTCGCCTACGTAAGCCGCCTGCTCATTAAGAAACCGCTTTCCCAAAACCCCCGAAATACCCTTGAAAATATCTTACCTATATAGCATACTTTAAGTAATATACGGCTGATAAACCAATTCCTTCTTGTATGTCATCCTTTGTAGCATTCCGAAGGAGGACATACTACACAAAATAAAAATACAAAAATGCCACAAAAACTCCTAAAAATTACCTCCCTTCTTTTAT
>Ga0123519_10013217_pt1 | contig 11899 bp, 6 predicted proteins | sample YelNatPaOPRAMG02_FD_87396 | JGI IMG/M metagenome (GOLD analysis project Ga0123519, IMG submission 87396) | Hot spring microbial communities from Yellowstone National Park - Yellowstone National Park OP-RAMG-02 (version 2) | ecosystem: Environmental > Aquatic > Thermal springs > Hot (42-90C) ... | reverse complement strand
TGCGAAGAGAACGTCCAAGTCCAAGACCGTTCGAAATGCAAAAGGAAAAGACGCGAGTCCCCGCGAGCACATCCTGTGAGACGTATCAAGATGCTGTCGAATGCCAGTGCGTCGTTCACCACACCGAGAGGGGCATTGGCCATTCGAACGCAGCGGATTGTTGGACGTGACACATTCAGTGATGACTCGCCATGAACCAGTGCAGAATTCGCTAGCAGGCGAAGACGAAATGCTTTTCGTGTCCATGTAAAGGTGGGAATTTTCTGCACTTATTCGCTGCCTCGATACAGAAAGATTCCGGGCATGAAAATGCGTGATTCCGGCATGCGATACCTACGGAATGCAGAAGAGCAGCGGCTTGCACGTTCGCATTGGATGAGGATACAGGCCAATTCACGAATATGTATTCGAGGTTGTCGTGAACCACCTCGATTCCTGTATCGAAACGAGTGCCGGCAGCAAAGCGGTGAGCGAACCACTCCGAAAAAAAGACCAGGGGTCCTCGAACGACGTATGCATCCGTAAGCGCTTATGGATGGATTGGGAGTTTCGAGGCTATGCTTTTGAACAAGTCGCTGAAATATTGACGGGCAGAACGAATGCGAGCAGTTCACTGCTCCTTTTTAATCTGATATCTGCGTACAACCTCAAGGTTCGAGGAAGTTTTGCCAGGCCTTGTGCTCGCTTGCCTCTTTTTCCGCTCAGGGCTTTTGTCCAACGGAACAGCTCCACACACCAGGGGTCGCTGGTCGTGCGACGAGTGGAGCCTACCCCGACGGAGCCTCCATCATCATCATCATCATCAACGATCAACAGGTTTCGACGAGCACGCTTTCGCCAGCAGAACGCTTACAGCAGCGGTATGCAACTCGCACTGAGGCATAATAGTGCGTCTCACGGTTGTCTTCGAACACTGGACAGGAGCGGTGGATGTCTGACGCCTTTCGCACCCGCTAGCAGGCCTTCAACGAGTAGCAAAAGTATAGCGTCTGGCGCAACTGTAAAACCTGTCACTCGTACTGCGAGGTTCGGTTCGTGGTCACTCCAGAGCGCTTCCTTCCAATAGTTATTGCGCGACCTTTACTGATCGTCGTCTATCAAGATCAACCAGATGAAGTCTTCGTCAACACTCACGGACGTTGCATACCCAGTCCGGCGACTCGACGTCAACGTTGCTGCAGTCCAGCACACAGACGTTTTCGAGGGACGTCCATTCCAGTAACGCCCGAATTTTTGTCCTTGACGCTGTGCTGCTTGTCAAGCGCTGTTTTCGTATTCGGGCTTTGCTTGGATCAGTGACTTGCACTTGTTCATGTGGCAAGCGCTCCGCCAGGAAGCTTTTAACAGAGCCATTGAGGCACGTAAACGAGCTGAGAAGGTCGCAGAAGCCGCTCGCGAGTTACTAGAGGATGCGCGTGCAGCTCTCGAGGTCGCAGACGAGGATGACACGGAAAGCACGGAGGAAGCTTCCGTGTCGAAAGCAATGAAGCAAGAAACTTCTCTGCAGAGTAGCGTAGTACTACCGCTTCGAGCGGGTGACGCCCTCACTCGATCCAACAAGCCAGCGAAGAACCCCATAAGGCCAGTGGAACTGCAAACAGAGACGTATCCGCGGGAGCACCGATCGCCAGCTACGACCACGGACGACAAGAACGGTTCGAGTCAAGCTGCTTCGATCGTACCGGCTCTTGTCCAGCTTCCAAAGGCCGCAAGTGCGGAACCAGAAGGCGCAGGGTCCACGTTGCGGCGACCAAAACGTCGTGTCCTTGGTGCTCGACCTCTGGGCGCGTCGGCAGTGAAAAACAGCGCTGACGAGGCACCGCTGGTCGCCGACCACGCAAGTCCGAACGCTGCGACAGCCGGAGCAAGTCTGGCAGATGCACCGCCCAGTGACTTGCAGGCCACGAAGCGCGCATCAGGTACACCTGTGAGTGAGCGGCAAGTGAGCCCACGAGCTGCATTGAAGTCGTCCGTGGTAGCTGGGCAGGTAGCACATCGTGCCTCACCGGATGATGCTTGGCCAGCGCCCTACAATGAAACCGCATGGCAAAGTCGAGGCCCTGAGGGCGACGCACAGGCCGCTATCGACCACTCTAGTGGTTATCGCACTGCTCCAGGCAAACTTCCCGATGTGCAGCTCAAGTTGAAACCAGCTGATGAGCATGCTGTCTCGGATATGGAGAGGTTTATGCCGCTCGAACGCAAAGAGGCAGCTCAGCGAGCGCAAGGTTCAGCGGCGATTCACGCACATCTATCTACTGTGCAGGGGCAAGCGCCTGGCAATGCGTTCTATTTCGATTCAAAAGCACCACCTGTCTCATCGGAAACCACACATACATTCGAGCAAGAAGGTTCTTCTGTGAAAAGCGTCAGCCCACAACAGACTGAAACCAATACGATTGCAAGGAGGCAGGCTCAGCTTGCGAACCGGCCGATATCGGATGCCACCGCCAAGGGCGATCCAGACCTGGCCCGCCATGATGAGACCCTGCAGGCGAGCATGCCGACAACTGACTCGATTACCATGATGGACAGCGAGCAAGTATTCCATACAGGTACTCACGCGGATCCAATTCGCTCTGCAAAGTCCAGTCGGGCACATGGCGGATCCGATCAGCATCCACCTGAACCTAGCGCCCCCGAAACTGGAGATGCATTGGCAATAAAGATTGCAGCAGCCGGAGCCGGCACACGAAAGAGCGCTACGCCGCCGGTGTCACCAGGAGCGGTGCTGGATGAGCCACCCTTAATCCATACTCCTTCGCCATTGGCTGTTCATGAGGCGCAAGCAGCGGTATCGAAGGAGCCGCTCCTGACCCCAAGCACCTTACCATCGACGGTACCTGAGGCGGCCGCAGCATCTGAAGCGCAAGAAGCCCAGCTTGACACGGAGGGATCGCGAGACATTACTGCAGCGATAGGAGAATCTGCATCCGTGATGTCGACGGAAACCGCTGCAGGTCATTCGGAAGGATCCACCCGGGTAGCAGGGAGCTCGTCTCCGCGAGATGCAAGGATGCTGTCGAGCGCTTCGCCCAGCGAACCCGAGGCGCTGCGCGCTCCTGAAACCCGGTCGATGACACCGCCAACGGCAGCGGCAGCAGCTCTAGACCCAGCGATAGACAGGGCGTCAGCCGCAGTGGCTGCTGTGCGGCTTCCAGGCATCGGAAGTGCCTCAGTTGCTGTTGAGTCGCCAGCTGCAGCAACGTCCTCGAACGCGCGCACCGTTGATCTACAGGCTGGATCGCTCGCCAGCGCTGATGAGGAATTGTCTTATCTGCTTCCAGAGAGCAGTATTCCGGTTGCTGGCCCGTTTTTTGGCAATGATAGCGGATCGGATCGTTTGGAGGACTCAACAATGACCCGGGAGCAGGTGCCGCAGTCGCCGGGAGTCTCGTCACCACCGGGGCACGGCTCAACGACGCCTTCGGCCCGCGTCCAAAGTCCAGTCTCTGGTGTTGCGTCCATTGCATCTGGCGGGAGCAGTTGTGATCGCTTAGCAGCAGCTGAAGATTCCACAGCATGGATCACCGAGCGTCGGCGAGCAGCGGATGGAACACTGCATTCCGTCCCTGGCTCTAGCAGACTCACTTTTGAGAGCGAGATGGCTTTTCGGACTGCCGCCTATGTCGCAGAGACAAGCGCCGAGCACCTGCGCAGTGCTCCCGAAACGCAGCGGCCGCGTCTCGAAGCAGCCTCCACTGCAGCACAATCCGACGATCGGGCGATATCACCTCCAGCGGGTGCCTCCGAACAGCATCTGTCCGGCGAGGAAAGCGTCGAGGCCGCAACACACACCAGTGAGCGAGTACAGGGCTCGGATGTCGGCACTAGCCCGAGTGCTGGACACGAAAGCGAGCGCGTTATCGGTCATCAAGACGAAATTGCAAGTATCGCAGCGCGTTACGCAGCTGCTCAAATAGAGGCTGAGCACTGGGCTGTGCGGTATGAGGCACTCCACGCCGAGTACATCCTCCTACAAACTGAAGTAGAGAAGCTTCGTGAACACTGCTTAGAACAGGAATCCAATACAGAGTCACTGGAGGAGGCGCTCGAACAAGCACTCGAACAGTTGCGCATCGCCAAGGAGGAGCAGGAGGCGAGCCGCCGTGCGGAGACATCTGCGTCCACCAAGATGGTGGACCTGCAGCGGTCCATGGCATCCTTGGAGAAGCGTCTGCTTGAGTTTGAAGAACGGGAACGGCGACTTACGACGGCGCTCACGGCGATGCAGCAGTCTCACGAGGCCGCCCTGGCACGCAATCAAGAACAGCACCGCACGCAGCTCAGCGAAATAGAGCGTCGTTTACTGCGGAGCGAGTTGGCTTTGCAGGAAAAAGATACGGAGTTGTCTGCATTGCGTGCGCGCCTCGAACAAACAGAGGCAGAGCTCGTGGCTGCCCGAGCGGAGAACGCGCAGCTGACCGACACATTGGCCGAATGCCGAGCGACACTCGAGGAGGCTCAGACTCGAGTTGCACGTCTCTCCCAGGAACGGAACTGGTGGAAGATGCTGATGCTGAGGCAACGATACCGGCCTTTGATTGATCCTGTCATCGGGGATAGCTCCAGCGAGCACCCGGTCTATTTCAATGCCGAAAGCGGAAAACGCCTCGCTTTGGGCGAGCAGGGAGACGGGAGCGCAGATATGCAGCAGCAGCAGCAGCAGCAGCAAGAGCCCCTTGTTCCCGAGCTTTTGGATGTCGATCAGGTTATTGAAAGCACGGCGGCTGACGAACCCGTTGACAGACCTTTTCTCCGCCAGCTGCTGCTGGTGTTTCTGCTGAGCGAGAAAGCAAACCAGCGTCGTGAAGCGCTGGACCTGCTCCTGCGAATGCTCCAATGTACGGAGGCGGAACGTTCGCAAGCCCTCGGACGCGTATGGCCACGTTCGAACGCCGTATCGCTCGGTCGCGAGTTTGTGCGTTTTCTGTTGCGCGAAACAGAACCCGATCCTCAGCGTGACACCGACACTGGGAACCTGGAAACCGTACCTTCCAACCGGGCTGTCAGCGACGATGGAAGCACAGCGCAGCGATAACGCACTGGATGGCGCTGAGGCAGCGCTCGTATTCACGGAATGCAGGAGCAGTACGCGCTTTACGAGAAGCTGACGCCCTGTGCGAACGTACCTAGCGTGCACGAGGTATGATCCGTGGCACACGCAGCAGACGACGCCTCGGTAGCTGCGTCGCATTGTGCACAGTCCAATGGTGTGCGTTGATGGTCGCAGCGAGCGCTCGCGTGATGCCTAACGCCTCGGAGGCTGCTGGACTATGCTCCAGTTCTCTAAAGGAATGCTTTTCGGGATGTTGTTGAACTCGGAAGCATCTGTACTGCAGACGACGTCCGCACTCTTTCAAGCAGAAACGTTGGTGTACCCGCGGCTATCCGGTGAGTAGCATCGATCCTGGGAGCATAAAGGAGATCTCGTTACGTGCAATCGATGGATCCAAGTGGAGGCTCATGCCCTCTTGCATAGAAAATGAACCTGTCTCTTTAGGTACAATATGCTCCATAGAGGTATCTAAACGGTCATTCTTTGAAGCACTGGCCAGCGATCTTTGGCATCTCGGACAAACCTATCTCCGTAGGAACAATAGATACAAAAGTGGTACCTAAAAAAGTGATTGATCACAGCGCCGATTCAAATTCCTCTGCACTGCAGCTGCGCGCTGGGGTTGCCCACGACGCCTCGAATGGAGGAGGCTATCGAAGCTCTACACGCGGCCTGGGAACGCCTAGAGAGAGACGTATCGTTGCTAGAGCATCGAGTCGCTCAAGAACTCCTGCGTCGTGATGGGGATCGTGCGCTCCCTGATCCCGTGCGCCTGATAGAAAGGCTATACGATCTGCAGCGCGCGTTTCCCGCTCTCCGTGCACACTGGGAGCGCACAGTGGCCCTCAAACACGACCTAATATCTATTACGCAAGCCATTTTATTCAAAAATCGCGAAGAAATACAAAAGGCTATTCGAGAGCTGGAAGACGAGGGGATACTGCCGGAGCGCGCACCAAACCTAGACGAGCGGCTTGCCGACCCGCTTTCTCAGTTCGGAGCGAGCTACCGACAGTGGCAAGCGGCCATGACCCAGTCGAATCGAATTTGGGAGCGCTTGGACGGAGAGACGCCACAGAATGGTATAAGTTGTTCTGGAGCAGGAACGGGTACGTTCACGGTGCCGGACCTGTCGCTTGTAGACGCCGCTACTGAATCGCTTCCATTAGCCATGGTTCAGGCTGGCCTCGTATTTGATGCCGCTGACACGGGTCCAGTTACCGTACTCAACGATGGAAACGACGAGAACGATCAACCCGACAACAATAGCAAATCCAGCGATGCATTCGAGTCTGCATCACATGAAACATCCGCAGCACACAAGTATGAGCCGCCTTCCATGCAGCCCGAAGCGGATACCCCCGATTCATGGTCGATGGATGGATTCGTGCCCATCGCTAAGGCGGCTTTCCAACGCTTACCGCTGTTATTACGTCGTCGAGTCACATCCCTGGATGCGCTGAACCAAGCGTATGAAAAACTGTTCTGCGCACTCCACGAACGAGGGCGTACAGCGCTCAGTGATGCCGAAGCCGTCGAGCTCCTGGGTCATCAAGCAAGCGAACAGCTGGAAGTGCTCCGGGCACTTGCCGTCCTGCGAAAAATGCGGGAAGGTTGGATCCTCGCCACTGCAAGCAGTGACGCTTTCATCCGTCATCGGCCACACTCCGTGCAGGTGCCGTTTCCGAAACCCCAGCAGGATGCACACAACTCGCGACCGAGGTCGCTCCCCGTGCCGCACGGCGCGGTGCTGAACCATGCTCACTGCGAGTTCGTACAGGATACGAGTGCCAAGTCGGATCAGCGTTCCACTAGACCGAGCCCAGGTTCGCACACTTCGCAGCGAGCGCTGCCCCAAGCGCCCCAACAGAGCGAGCGTACGCGAGGAACTCGGCGCCGATCCTCGACCTGTCGAGTTTCCCGAAATCCCCTTGATAATGTTGCCATAATGTAAAACACAGAATGTCGATACCGAATGCGTCATGAACGAAACGCGCATCCTCATCGACACTTTGCTATACAGGCAGCTCCAATACCGACAAAATGCCAAGTTGATCGATACCGAATCTGATCTCCGGAAAGGCTTTCTGACTATCAAGTACTCGAGTTGCATTGTCGGTACCGAACCCAGATCCATAAGCTTTATTTCGTCTGAGGCATCGTGTTCACGACGTAGGACTGCGGCGTCGCGTCCATAGCTCGCGACACGAAGCATCGTTGCGCCCGAGTGCAGTGTGCGGAGCGATCACTGAATCATTTTGCAAAGCGACTTTCGAGGCACGTTCACTGCATCCCAGGCTGCCTACGGCTATCGATATTGCGCATGGCGACTTGCAACACTGTCGCCACCAGAGCCATCACCCCGAGACGAAACTCCAGGAATAGGCGCATTGTCGCCGCTGGTGCTCCAAAGCGCGGACTTCCGGGCTAGCTTCCGAGCTGTCGCTGTCCGCTGTGCCGGTGTCATCGCTTCCCAGTCGGGCTGTACATCATCAAACCAAATAGGCCCGAGTACTTGCTTGCTTCGCGGGTCGACGCAGTCGTCATCGGTGCACGTCACACACCCGGTCACCGACGACGGGTGGAACAGACGCCTCAATGCTGGCGTGGCTGCACGAGCACCTTCGCTCAGGCGGCGTTTTCGCAGCGGAACTCGGCAGATGGCATGACTGCGAGCCGCAGTGCACCGTGATATCGCCCAGAGCGAGCAGAGCGCTCGGTAACCGCGTCGGCGCCACTTGGCGATCAGGTCTCCGTCAGCGATGCGGTATCGCACGAGGTAAGCGTAAGTCGCTCTGCTCAACGTGCGCTCCCTGAACCGCTTTTCGTAAATCAATCGATTCTGCTCATAGTGAATGCGATGAAGCGGCCACAACAGCCGCTCTGAACTTGTCGTTCGCTGCTCGAGAAACTGGTGGCGCACTTGTTCACAACGGTCCAAGTGCAATGCGAGCCCGCTCCACGAGTCATCCGGAGGCGGAAACGAGGCTATGATGGCCCGCCAAGAGAGCATCAGCGTCTTTGTTGAAGCCTGATTGAGCTGTGTGCACCAAACGACACTTGGGTTGCTTTTATGCGATGAAAGTCGCGTGATGGAAAGCCTTTTGACAACTCAGGCGTCGAGGCGCAGCTCGATAGGCGCTCGTCTAGCGCCACAGCGGCAAACGTACGATTCCAGCGTCGTTCTTTGTTTCCAGCGTTGTGCCACGGGTGGCTTACAAAGGTCCCTAGATGAAGTCGTTCGGAAACATCGGATGAAAGGTGCTCGATGCCAGAATTTTGTCGTGCATAGCCTCTAGTATTGAACATAGGCGCCCAAGCTTGACACCGGGGTCGGACACTACTGTCTCTCTGGTTTCGCCAGCGAGGTGCGTTCCTCGAGCCAGAGCGCTTTGCACTTGCGGCGGGTGTCTCGTCTGCGGGGTCTCTTTCCGCCTTCTGGAATGATTTATTCGTGTGGGTCGTGTGGTGCTCGTCGGTTCCGTTGGAACGACGAGGGTCGTCCTGTTTGTGCTGTTTGCAATGCCGTTCAACAAAGCTACGAAACAACCGGCATCGACGTCTTCGACTCAGGTGTTCATTTTACCCGTCAGAGTCTGATTGACAGGGCACGAGTCGCCCAACGAAAACAGCGAAAGGAAGCGCCGGAGCTGGCGAGCCCGCGTCGACGCGCTCGGCTCTGGGATCGACGGCGACTCGGTGTAGCGATTGCTGCGGACCTGCAGAGCCCTGACACCACGGAGCTGATGAACCTCAGCATCGTATTTGGTGCTATCGGTGAGGCCATCGCCTACCTTGTAGGACAGACCGCAGGGTCCGTAGCGCTCCGCTATGTCAGTCACTGGATCCATGCACTTCTCACGAGTCGTTTCGCCCGACATCACCAGTACGTGACACGTGCGTTTGCGAACGGCTCTGGAGCGGTGAAACTTCGGATTGGTGCGAGCACCCTCACGGCTGCGGTCTTCCTGGGCATTGTCGAGGCGAGAGCGGAAACGTCTGATCCCAGCCTGAACGCCTATCATTCATTGTGTTTTCTGGATCAGTTGCAACGAGGCCTGATGAGCCGTCTGCGTGAGCTGCTCCTGCCGTACATTCATTGCAAAGACCATGAGTATCGAACGCATCGACCCAGGCTGGTGGCGAGAGCCCATCAACTTGTAGCGAAGCTCGGCGACGAGCGTACCTTGGTCAGTTGGGATATTGCTCCGGAAGATATTCGCAGCGGGTCTGCACCTGAACGTCGTCTGGCAATAGACATCCCGATTGAGCAACCCGAAGCGCTCGTGCGCTGGCTCCGCGATCGTTGGGCGGCACGCTGCTCGGAGTGCTCCCCACAGTCATCGGCGACAACCGGTGCGGCTACCGAAGCGTGCATACAGCGTCAGGTACGGGACTGGTCTCCGCGAACGGAACTTGAAGCCGCGCTTGATACGGTTCTAGCGACTGCGCTACACGTGGATGCAGGTCTGATAGAGCTTGCCGAGAACGTACCGACGGGGATTCATGCCCCAGCACCGACAGGCGAGGTCGCCGACGATATAGCATCTGTTCAGCAAAGCGTCTCTGATGGCTGGTTTGCGGACTCCTTGCCGCATCTTAATCAGCACGATGACAAGGTTTGGCGTGAGATTGTGCTCTGCATGCGGCGACTCCCGCCAGCGACGCGTATGCAGCCGCGCGTGCGTGCAGTCCTCAAAGCGGTTGATCGACAACGGCTCACCACGGCGCTCTGGGGCAGCTGTCCCTGGCGGATCACAGCCCAGGGCCGAGGACTATCAGAAATGCGTCAGAGAGCGTCATGCCCCCCGGAACAGTCGTTTGCGGAGCATGTGTCTCGGGTGTTTGGTCTCTCACCGTCAAGGTTTGAGCGGTGCTTGCGACGGCGGGCGAGCGAACTTGGTTTGAAGTTTCGCGTCCATTCAAGCGAATCTGCGGAAGCGGATTCCCGAATATGTCAGTCATAAGGATACACCGGTGTCTACTAAGATCCGTGGAAGTTCTGGTACGACATGTTGCACTGACGTCGCTTCGATTAGCGGCAGCGACTGCGTAGGTTGTGAACCAGGTTCGTGTCGCGTCGAGTCGTGTACCGCACCAGATCGCACAGCAAAAGCCCCTGTTCGTGATGATCTAAAATGTCCAGTATCGTCCCCATCACCGTCGCGGTACCTCGGCTGTTGCCGCAGCTGCGCATTACGTGGTCCAACCTCGCCGTTCATTGCGCAGCAGATCGCGCAGCAGCAGCCCCAGCACATGATGTCCTTAAATGTCCAGTATCTTCCCGATCACTGTCGCTGGCGCATCGACTAGCGTTTTTTCCTCCAATGAGTGTTCGCGGCGACGCTCATCTCGTCACTCGTGGTGCAATCATCGTACGTTTCCGTTATTGAGCAGTTTCTTTCGTTGAAGCTCCGTGCCTCGTGCGGTTGGAACGCCCGCCTATGTCCCTGGACTGCAGCGCTGCGCAAGAGCGCATCGTTGCAGCGACAGGGAAGCGAACCGGTCGGCGACCCGAGGCGAACCCGGGACGCGCACGCGACGAGAGCGCTGAACTTACGCCGCCTACGAGCTCAGAGAGCGGGCTCACAGGAGCCGCTTTATCGCCTGCGCAGGTAGCCTATGCGCTGGTTGACGTGGAGCGACAGTGCGTTGGCTGCTCGTGGCGGGCAGAGTGGACGGAGGCTGCGAACGAGAGCGCCTACCCGAGGTCGCTCCTGCGTTGGCCACCCATACCAACGAGTGCGGTTTGTCGGGCGTGTCGACGATTGCTTGAAGTCGGAAGGAACAAATGGCTGCATCCAGCAGAGGTACAACGCTTGGAAATAATTTCCCAGCTTCGCACAGTTGGTGTGTGCAGCTACTGTGATCCGGTTCTATTTTCGGCGTTAAGGCATCGTCATTGGCGATTGCTCCGGCTCTCGCTGGGCCGTGGAGCACTTCCGACCCCGGAAGACCTTCGTTTGGAGCCGGTGACGCCACCTTCCGTAGCGGCTGAGTCCATCCTCAGTGCTGCTGAAGGACTGGCGGGGTCAGAGAGGGAGGGCGCTGCTGGAATACAAGTACCGGAGCTAGAGAATCCTTCGATGAGGGAACCGTTGCTGGTATCGAAATCCGAGAGACTCCAGCAGCTCAACAAGTACCGTTCCTCATCTGTGATCCTTCCGAACGGAACCTCCCAAACGCCTCGAACGGAATACCCGCTGGTAGCATCCAAGTCGGCACCCGAAGCGTTAGCTTCGCACCCAGATACTTACGCTCTATCAAAGCGTCTTCAACATTACGATATCTCTGATTGCATGGACGCGCTCAGATGCAAAGCACCAGGTGCGGGATACCAAAGCGCAGAGAGCCTTGCATCCTCGCCGCGATCTGTCCGACAACTCGAGCGAGCCGAGTGCGCCTGTGGCGATCGAGCGACCCGCTCGCTGCTGCCGGCTCTGCATGTCGCACTATCCCGGTACGGTGCTGAAGAGCTTCGGGAGCGACTGCGAGACGTGAACTTGCCGGATCATCTGCTGCGTGAGACCCAGAGCTGGACGAACTGCTTGCAATTCCACGCCACGATTACGCCGAGCTCACAGATTTACGTTTCAAGTGCTTGCGTGAAGTGTTTCACACTCATGTGCCACGCGCTTCATATCGACGATGAGAGCTTGCTGAGTCTACCGAACGAGGTGCTGAAGCGCGCGAACGTTCAGCGCTTGCCTCCGATCACGGAGCTGGAGCCTCGCGGCTCTGCGGAATGCGTCCCATCGAATCATCGTCATGAATCTGGCATGCCGGGTCCAGTGATGGAAGATGGAAAGCTTGCGGCAGTGCCTGCATTGTACTTGCCGG
>Ga0123519_10013212_pt1 | contig 11901 bp, 9 predicted proteins | sample YelNatPaOPRAMG02_FD_87396 | JGI IMG/M metagenome (GOLD analysis project Ga0123519, IMG submission 87396) | Hot spring microbial communities from Yellowstone National Park - Yellowstone National Park OP-RAMG-02 (version 2) | ecosystem: Environmental > Aquatic > Thermal springs > Hot (42-90C) ... | reverse complement strand
CAGGGACGGGAATGACAGAGGAAGGTCATTTAGATTTTTACTTCCATGAGGATAAGAAGTCATTCCTGCGGAAGCAGGAATCTATAAACTATAATTTTCATTCTCGGGGGTGGGCAAAATTGCCCATGAATGTTTAATAATTTTTTAAAAAAGCGAACCTGTCATTACCAGTGGTTTCTATGGATTTTTGTTTTTTTGTATCTATTTGAGGGTGGTTTTTTTTCTGCAGGCCAGCCAACTGGTATTAATGAAAATGGAATGATTTCTTCTGGAATTCCGAGCAAATCTTTAAGTCCCTCCACTCTACTTTCTCTTGGATAAACTCCGAGCCATACTGCACCAAGCCCAAGAGCATTTGCTGCTATGAGAATATTCTGGGTGGCAGCAGAGCAATCCTGCACCCAGAATCCTTTATGAACATCTCTTGTAAGGTCTCCGCATACGAGGATTGCCAGTTTTGCTTCTGGAACCATTTCCGCGTATGGATGGCAGGAAGGAATCTTGGATAAAATTTCCTTATCATCAATTACCACAAAATGCCATGGTTGCTGGTTTCCTGCTGAAGGTGCACTCATCGCACACTTAAGAAGAACTTCAGCAAGATTTTCCGGAAGAGGTTTTTTTAAATATTTTCTTATGCTTCTTCTTGATAGAATTGCTTTTATTGCATCCATATTGCAAATATTAAAAAATCATGCAAATTTTGTAAACAATATGATTTTCAATTTTAAAAAGAGAGTCCAGAGATATTCATGGAAAAAATTTTTGGAAACTGAAACTAAAGCTCACTCTTTAAGATACCTTTTCTGGGGAGCAACACTTTTGTGTAATTTGAATTGCAGGCATTGTGGGGCGATTTCACAAAGCATCATGATACCTCCGATGGACTTTCTTCAGACAAAATAAAATCGGTTTTTCAAAGAATAGCGAAGTGGAGAAATCCCAAACTGGTGATGTTAGTAGTTACAGGAGACTTCCTGGAATGTTTCCGGGAGGAAGAAGAATCCCTCCCCCCGATTGAATATGGTCCTCCCACTCCGTAATTTAAATTATTATCCCGAACAGAAGTTTTTAAATTTTTAAATTGAAAAAATTATCGAATTGTTATTTAATTTAGTTAATTTTATACTGGAAAAAAGATGGAAGAAAAATGGAAAATACTTAAAGTAGGTGACAGGATAAAAGGTAAGTATCAACTTTTAAGAAAAACAACAGTGGGAGGTGGTGGTCCTACCTTCGTTGGTTTGTCCCTTTCAAATAAGAAACCTGTTCACATAAGATTTTTTTCTCCTTCTTATGTATCTGATGAGAAGGGTATGGAAAATTGCATTCAAAAAGCAAATGAAGCGTGGTATCTTTTACCGAAAAACATTTTAATGCCACAGGATTATGGCTTTCACGAAGGTATTCCTTTTATTGTACTTGAAGTACCAGGGGTAAAAACATTGTTTGATTTTATTTCGAAAAGGGGAAGTATAAAACCAAAAGATGCAAAAGTTATTCTCGATTCTTTACTACAAGTACTTGGCATCCTTCATAAGAATGGGTTGTTTCACTATGGAATAAATCCATTATCAATGTGTAGTGAAGATGGAATATTTGGCTCAAAATCTCTCGGAATCCTGGATTTTGGTTTTGTACAACCAAACGGACTATCGTATTTTACGCTGCCTGGTAAAAACGAAAAAGGATTTACATTTATCTGTTCTTTTGCTTCTCCTGAACAGGTGTCAGGAAAGGGAGAAGTGGACGGGAGGAGTGATCTTTACAGTGTAGGAGTTATAGCCTTTTGGCTTCTAACAGGAAAAATCCCCTTCGAAGGGCAAACAGAGGAAGAGATTTTAAAGAAAGTGGTGGAAGAAAACCCCGTTATATCCGATAATATTGTTGAAAAATCAGGTCCAAATCTCCGCGAGTTTTTTTTAAAAGCACTTGAGAAAAATCCCTCAAATAGATTTCAGAATCCCGATGAAATGAGGGAAGCATTGAATTCTATTGATTTCGAGGCCGTTAAAACAAAGGCGATGATTGACTTATCTCTAAAAGGGAAACAGAAAGAGGGTTCAGTGCAACGCATTAAGACACCTGTGGTTGTTTTGAAGGTTCCAGAGAAAGATGTGGATTTATTAGAGACAATTTCTTCACAGGAGGTGACATCTCCAGTTGAAACAGCTGCTGGAATTTCAAAACAGGAAGGTGAAAAATTCGAAGAGAAGAAGAAAATACAAAAAATTAAAGTGAAAACTGATCCTCTTATTGGATCGCTTCCTCAAACTGAATCCGTTGGAAAAGTACAGGAAGAAGACCTGAGTAAAAGTATAAAAACGGAGTTAATGGATGACGAAGAGGAGATGACTATAGGAAGAACGGAAGTTGAGAAAGAAAAAGGGGTTAAGAGTGTGGAATTTGAAGATTTTGGAGCGCAAGATAAAAAAGCGGAAGTGACAGCAAAAGAAGAACACCAAAAACATGCTCCACCACCAGTGCCTTCAAAAGAGAAGTTTACAGTAGATTCTGAAAAACCCTCCCCTTCTATTCCGGTGCCTCAAGAGCAAATTGATAAGAAGGAAAAAGAAGGGGAAAAAATAGAAGAGGAAAATGTAGAAGAGAGGAGGGTTGAATTAGCTGCCTCCGGTAAGGAGAACGAAAGGGTTTCTGAAGCAAGCATCATTGAAGGAATTGATGTCGTTGAGGGGGAAGAAAAAGTTATCGAATCTGAGAAGAAGAAGGAAGAAGTAGAAGATATTTCAGGAAAGCCTGAAAAGAAGAAAAGAATGACATTATGGATTATGGTCGCGTGTGGTGCTATTGTTTTATTGGTGATTTCAGCAATTGTTCTGGGAAAAATGTTTGGTGGGAAGGAGAAAAGCAGGTCTCTGAAAGAAAATAAAGCGAAAACTATGGAAGGTATTCCGCATAAGGTGGTCGAAAGTTTGGAAACTAAGAAACCTGCTGAAGAAGAGACAGAAACAAAACTACAGGAAGAAAATAAAAAAGTTATTGGAAGTGAAGAAAAACCTGTACCGGTAGAGGAAATTAAGAAAGAGGAGAAACTTGAAAAAATTAATGTCAAAAAAGATATAAAAGAAATTAAAAAAGGAACAGCTCAGAAAACTGCAAAGGAAACTGGCATAAAAAAAGAAGTTAAGGAAATAGAAAAGAAGCAGAAGAAAAAGAAAAGCAAACTTGAGTTTGTTGATTAATAATAATGAGCACCCATGGGTAATTTTGCCCACTACCAGGGATGAAAATTAATATTTATGGATTCCTGCTTCCGCAGGAATGACACCTTATCCCTGTGAAAACAGGGATAAACTAGGCGGGAATCCGCGATGTTTTATAAGTTATATAAATATGGTAGAAAGGATTTAAAAAATGGCATCAAAAGTAAAAGATAAAAGGTTTTTAATTGCGTTACTTTTATTTACTTTTTTTCTAAACGGAGCGAATTTTTCGACTATTTCTGCAGGTTCTGAGGAAGTGAAAAAGAGTTCCGGGAAGGAAGAAACAAAGGAAAAAGCGGCAAAAAAGAAGAAGGGGAGTGAAAAAGTGGAAGGGAAAACTGATTCATCTTCTTCGAAGGGCGATGTAGAGAAAATTCATTCTGAAGCAGTATCCCTTTATAAGGAGGGAAAGTATGAAGATGCATTAAAAAGATTTGAAGAAGTTTATTCTATGGACCCCAATCCGGTAACTCTTTTCAATATTGGGCGGTGTTATGAGAAACTCGGGAAATTTAGGGAGGCTTATGACTCTTACAAAAAATACCTGGAATCAGGAGATAAGAATAAACTCACAGATGCAAAAGAAGCGATTTCGAAAATAGAAGAGATGCCTGTAAAGTTGAAAATAAAAGTTAATCCTTCTGATTCAGAGGTGTTTTTTGATGGGAAACCTGTAGAGGGAAAGGATTCAGTAAAAATTGTTGAAACAACAGGTGGACAGCATACAATTTTAGCGAGGAAAAATGGCTACGAATCACAGGAAAAGGAGATACTTCTTGCTTTTGGGGAAGATAGTGAACTGGAAGTAAAATTGGAAGAAAAAGAGGAATTACAGGTTTCGAAAGTGAGTGGTGAAGAAGGAAAAGGTAAAAAGATAAGGTCAAAAGTTCCTCTTTCAATTCATGGCTCAGTAGGTGCCACTGTTTCAACCTCTACAACCATTGCTTCTTACATTGATGCAGTAATAGGTCTGCATTACAGAATAAAAGATTTTTCTGCAGGAATTTCTATTGATAATATGTTTTTTAGCGACAGTTACATTCTTGCAGTTTATCCTTCCGGGTCATATACATTAAAACTTCCTAAAAGGTTTTCTATTAATTTTTCGATTGGTTTCGGTGTTGCTTACCTTTATTCAAGTGAAAGAGCTCTTGATGAAGATGGAAGTGTTTTAGTAGAATCCGGGCACATGTGGGACCTTGTTGTTCATGCGGATGCTAAAGTAAGGTATGATGTAGGTCCGCTAATGGTTCAGTTAATCCCATTGCATGCTGATATTATGGTTGGTGCAGGAAGCATAGAACCAGCACCACTTGCCCAGTTTGCATTTTTAGCGGGGGTTGCTTACGATTTTTAAAAATTTCCTACCGTAATTTTGATATTTAAGCCACAATATTTTATATAAATAAAAGATATGGTATTTTATATTATATATGGTTTTGAATTAAATTTTTTTAGACTTAGAAAAGAATGAAAAAAGAGTTTATTGGATTTTTTCCGAATGACATCCACGCTTTGTGCGAAGATGCTCGATGGGAATTGAGTGGTGAGCTTTTTATTAAAGTGGCTTCGACTTCGATCAGCCACCGACGGTCTGTGAGTGAAGTCGAAACTGCTGCATTAGGTAAGGATATTTGATTCGATGGGCAAGGGAACTTTTACATGCATTTATTGCGGTAAGGAACACCTTCGATTTATTGAAAAGTGCCCGCAGACCGGTGAACAAATCTTAAAAGTTCACAAGTTAGAAGGGATTTTACTTGATGGGAGGTATCGTCTCGGGGGAATAATTGGAGAAGGAGGAATGGGGGTTGTTTACGAAGGTCATCATGAGAAATTGGGGAGTCGCGTTGCTGTTAAATTTTTAAGGACTGATATCAAGTACAGTCAGGAAATGCTTCAAAGATTTGAAAATGAAGCTAAGGTGGCTGCATCTCTTGGTCATAAGAATATCGTCAGCATATTTGATATGGGTTCTTATGAATCCATTCCTTATTTTGTCATGGAGTTTTTGGAAGGGGAGCCTCTTGATGAAATAATTAATGCAAAAGGGATACTGCTTGAAACTGAAGCGGTTGACATTGCCATTCAGATTTTACAGGCACTTAATGCTGTCCATTCGAAAGGAATAATTCACAGAGACCTTAAGCCGGAAAATATAGTAATTGTTCCACAACCTGGCGGGGGTGAGATTGTGAAAATCCTTGATTTTGGAATCTGCAGACTTCAGTCAGACGCAGGTTCTGCTATGCGTGTCACAAGAACAGGTGCAGTTTTTGGTACGCCGTACTATATGTCTCCAGAACAGGCTGAAGGTCGTAAAGATATAGATTCGAGAGCTGATTTATATTCAGTTGGTGCGATTCTTTATAAAATGCTTACGGGAAGAACCCCTTTTATAGGGGAGAACTATAACGCCGTAATAGTTGATATTATAAATAAGGACCCTGACTCACTTCGCAGGTGGAATAAAGAGATTTCGATAGACCTTGAAGCAGTTATTATGAAGGCACTCAGCAGGAATAGAGATAAAAGATTTCTTGATGCCAGTGAATTCATAGAGGCTCTTGAACCCTTCTCATCTGTCCCGGTTAAGAGGGAAAGGAGGTCGAGTGCACTTGAACCCGTTGAAGAAAAAAGGGAGCCAGTACCAGATGATATGTGGGAGGAGTTTTCTGTTGTTGTTCATAAGGAAGAAGTAATGGATACAATTCCAATGAAGGTTGTCACCGTAGAGAAGGAAGAGAAATTACAGTCGGTAGAAAAAAGAGAAAGAGAAGGACAGATTATCTCACCTCCTGTAAAAAAGGGAAGACTTCTTTCATGGGATAGCACAGCAGGAAAATTGCTTGAAAAGAGAAAGGGAAAAGAAAAGATATGGCTTTTACCTGCAGGAATCATTGTTTCAGTTGTTGCAGTTGTAATGATTGTGTGGGGAATTTTTACAATATCAGGCAAAGGGAAAGAAATTTCTAATACAGTTTTTCCTTCGTGGGGTTTAAGAGGTTCTGCATCATTAAGTGGTGCTAAAGCATTAGAAATAGCAAAGATTATGATAAAAAAGAGTAAAGTTGAAGCGGAAGTTAAAACTCAGGTTGAAGAATCGAGTCTGCAACTCCCTTCTCAGAAAATGTCACTTGTTGATTTTTCTGGACTTCCACCAAAAGCAAAAGTCTTTGTTGATGGAGTAGAAGCGGAGGTGATTCCAGTTCCTGTTGAAAGAAGGGTTAAGCCATATAAAATAGAGATAAAAGCGCCAGGTTATTACCCGTTTATTAAAAATATGAGGGTTCAAAAGGACATTCTAATTGAGGTGGTGATGAAACCTGAGGTAAAATATGTTAGAAAGGGGAGTGAAGAATTTAAATCGCCTGTGATAGATACAAAGTATCCGGTTAAGAAAAAGGAAAATACAAAGTGAAAATTTTTAAGTTGCTGAGGTTAAAATTAGAAAAGTGGGGATATGCGATTGTATTTTTTTTAATTTCATTGTCTTTGTTTTGCATTTGTATTCCTTCTTATGCCCAGAAGGGTAAGGGTGGAAAAACCGCGGTAGAAAAGAAACAAGTTACCGAAGAGCAGAAGGAGGAAGATAAAAAAGAGGTTGAAGTTTCCTCTGTTGAGCCATCAAAACCCCCCGAGGAATTACAAAAGGAAAAAAATGCAGAGCTTCATTTTAACAGAGGTGTTGAGTTTTTTCAGGAAGGTATGATTTCAGCAGCACTTGCGGAGTTTCAAAAATCATATAGTGAATATTCACACTGGGCAGTTCTTTATAATGTTGGAGTTTGCTATTACAGGCTTGGAAAATACGAAGAGGCTCTGGAAGTTTTTGATAAATACATCAAGGAAGGGGGTGAAAATATACCGGTAGAGAGGAGGTTTGCGGTAGAAAAAATTAAAGTCAAAATGGCAGGAAGTTTTGGAAATATAAAAATTGATTATAAAGACCCAGGACTTGAAGCGATAATTGATGCGAAAAAGGTTTATAATAGTCCTTTTGAAACCCCTATATCTGTACCTGCGGGAATACACACGGTTTATTTATATAAGGAGGGTCATTACCCTTTAATAAGGGAAATTTTTGTTGCAATTGGTGAAACTGTGCAAGTCCCGGTAAATTTAAAAAAGACTCCTCTTATGGGAAGTCTTGTTGAAGATGCTAATTTTATGGCTAAAATTGGTCTTGATAAAAAATTTTATAAATATGAAGTTGCAGGATGGTCGCTTTTAGGGGCAGCGGGTTTTCTTTCTATTGGAGTCATAGTTTCGGGAGCAATTACTTACAAGTTAAAACAGGACCAGACATTTAAACTTATTGAGTGTGGGGGAGGAAAACTTTCAAGAGAAGATTGCCCGGAAGCATACGATATTGGAGATAAAGGGGATAAGTGGAAATGGGCTACAAATGGTCTTGCGATTTCTGCGGGGGCGTTTTTAATTGCTTCAATCACTATCTGGGTGATAAGGAAGGAAAAAATTAAGAGGTCTGTACAAAAGCTGGCACTGCTGAGTGAAAACCAGGGTAAGATTGGTTTTAATCTGAAGGTCGGACCTGAATGGGGATTTTTAATTATATGGTAAACGCTCGTGGGCAAATTTTTCCCTTTCAGGGATAAAAATTTAAATTTATGGATTTCTGCTGTAGGAATAGATTCCTGTTTTCGCAGGAACAAGGTTACTATAAATAAAAAATGCAAATGAAAAAATGGGACATTACAATATTTTGCTTTTTAGCGTGGGGATGTGCTGTGGATTTTTCTATCCCTCTTTCACATAAAGATTCGAAAGATGCTGAAGGTGATGAGTATGAATATGATATTTTTAATGATGTGATTTTAGATGATTGGGATGAGAATGAAATTGACCAGTCAGTTTTATGCGGCAATGGAGTTGTTGAAGAAGGGGAAGAGTGTGACCAAAGTGAGCCTGCTCAATGCACTACTACCTGCGAAACTGAGGGAATAATGGAATGCATTGATTGCAGATGGAGTGAGTGCATTCCTCCTGAAGAAATATGTGATGGGATTGACGAGAATTGTAATGGAATTGTTGACGAAGGAGCCTGGATTTCTTCAGGGGAACCTGTACTGCTTAATTCTGAAGGAGGTCCATCCTTTTCGCCTGTAGTTTCGTGGGCAGGAGAAGTTGTTGGGATTTTGTGGGAGGATTGGAGAACTGGTAGAAAGCAACTCTTTTTCTCTGCACTTGATACTGAAAGAAATTTTTTAGTGGATGAGATAAAAGTTACCGACCAATCAGGAGGTGCAGGTTCTCCCGCTCTAAAATATGATGGAGAATCTTTTTATGCATCATGGATAGGAAAGGATGGGGCTGACAGAGATTTTGAAGTTTATGCTGCGCTTTTGGGAAGTGATGGAATTGTTGTTATCTCTCCACAAAATATTTCCGGAGGAAAAGGTGGTGATGAAAGGAGCTGTGATATAGTAAAAGTGGAAAATGGGTTTGCTGTTGCATGGAGCGCTCAGGATGGAGTTTATGTAACATTAATTGATAATTCGTTGAGTAATGCGAATACTCGGAAAATTTATAACTCCTCAAGGAGTCGAAAGGTTTGTTTAACTGAAAATGGTGGGGTTATAGGAATTTTCTGGGAAGATGGAATGGAAGGAACAATGGATATTTTAGGAACGATAGTCGGAAGTGATGGTTCTAACATTTCAGGAACGATTCAGATTGCTACAGGAGCAGAAGATGAATCAAAACCTGATTGCGTGCCTCAGGATGGTTTTTGGGTGGTATGGCAGGAAAGGGAGGCAGGTGTTTATCGTATAGAAGGAGTGCATGTTGATAGTGGTGGAATTACAGGGGAAAAGAGTGCAATGGTTTTGTGTGATGGAAATTGTACTGAGCCTTCTATAGAAAATACTGGTGATTCGCTTTCCATCGCTGGAATAGAAGAAAAGGGGATAGAACATTATCTGTTTGTTGTGAGGACAGATTTTTCGGGTAATTCAGTTGAAGAAAAATTGTACATTGCTTCACCTGAAATCCATCCTGAAAAACCAGATATTTCTTCATACGAATCACATGTTGCTGTTGCTTTTGAATCTGATATAATGACAAATAAAAATGTTTATGTATCTTTTGCTGGCTGTGAGTAGTAAATTGTGTGTGAAATTTTATAGCGAATAAAAGTGGATGAAAAAAATGGTATATGCCCTAATTGTGGGGTTGAAGGAGAAGGAGTTGGAAATCTTTGTTCCAATCCTTCCTGCTCTTCAAATGGTTATCATTTGATACCTTTCGAGTTTTTTACAAACAAAGATTCATTTTCGGAAGATGGGAAAACCATAGTTTCTTCCGAAATAGGTAAACTCATAGACCGTTATCTTATAGTTAAAAAATTGGGTCAGGGGGGGATGGGTTCAGTTTATCTTGCACTTCAGATGCCTCTAATGAAAGAGGTAGCATTGAAGGTAATTTCTGCAATTACTCTGGACGATATAGCAAAAAAAAGGTTCGAAAGAGAGGCTAAAGCAGTTTCTGTGCTTTATCACCCTAATATCGTTTCGCTGGTGGATTTTGGTTTTGACCCCAAAAATGGTTTTCCCTATATGGCTCTCGAGTATGTAAAGGGTGGAAGGGAACTTTCAACTCTGATGCGAGTTAGAAAAGAGCAGGGAGAGAAATGGAAACCCGTAGAAATCGTTGATATTTTTTCTCAGATTTTAAGTGGATTGAGTGTAGCTCATCGAACAGGACTTATGCACAGGGATATAAAACCACAAAACATAATGCTTGTTGAGGTGGAGGGAAATCCTAATATGGTGAAAATTCTCGATTTTGGACTGGCAAAAACTCTTGGTGGAGAGACTGAGGCTTTAAAACTTACCGTTCAGGGGACAATTCTTGGGACACCAAATTATATGGCTCCAGAGCAGATAATTGGAAGAGGAGAAATTGACCATAGGTGTGACCTTTACGCGGTAGGGGCGATTCTTTTTGAAATGCTTACTTTCAAGCCACTATTTCAGGGAGCAACAGCTCAAGAGGTATTTGCAAAGAGGCTCGACCCTGACTTTGACCCTTTTAAAGAAATTGAGCCAGGGCTTATTGGGGAAAATTTGAAAGCATTTTTAAGAAAATCTCTTGCATGGGAACCTTCCCGGCGGTTTTTTAGTGCAGGAGAAATGAAGGAGAGTTTAATTGCTATTTTTAGTTCTGTTGCAGATATCCATTATGATGATGGGATGAGAAGCAGTATAGAGTATGCCCCTACAATTCAGGTAATGGCTCAAGATGTACGGGACAGAGGAATTGTTGATGGGAAAGCATTAGATTCAATTGATAGTTCTTTTTTGCGCGGCGGTAGTTACGACGATAGAGAAAAAATTCAGGAAGATGAAGAGCCAATAATTTCTCCACGGCGAAGAGTAATTAATAAAATCCTGTGGATAGCAGGGGTGATATTGGGAGTAAGTCTGGTTATATTTATTTTATATAAAATTTCAGTGAGCAAGGTTAGTCAGAACATAAATGCGGTGGAAATTTCAGATGCAGGGTTGAATTATACAGTTTTTGATGCAACCGATTTTAAAACAGAGGTTATAGAAGAAGATGAAACTGGAGTGGATGAGAGAATGGGAACTATAAGAATAATAAATGCAGAAGATGAAGAGAAAATTTCAGGAAAAGGGGAAAAGAAGGGGAAGAAGGGACCAACTATTACTTTGCTGGATGCATTTTCGCAATCCGATGTTCAGGGTCAGGTAAGTGGTGAGGAAGTAGGTGAGGATTTAATAGATAGAGATAGGGAAGATGCGACAGAAGTTTTATCTTTACAGGAGGTGCCATCAAAAGGGGAAATTGAGAAGGTTTTTGGCGAATTGAGAAAGAGAATAGAAAAATGTGCTGCTGGATTAGAAGAGAAAATTGGAGTAAATGCTACGATTCGGTTCAGGGGTAAAGATGGGATTGTTGAAGGTGTAAATAACTTAATAGTAGTGCCGACAGAAATTCTTCAATGTGTTAAAAAAGAAATAGCGGAAACAAAAGTTTCTCCTTTTACGCAGGATAATTTTACGGAAGTTTTTAATTATTGAGTTTATAAACATTATGATATATTTGGTTATTGCTCGGAGTCGAAATGAGCGCAAAGTTGGATATGGGGTCTTAGGTGCTTGGATTAAGATATTGAAAAATTTGGAATATTTGGCATGGTTCAAAGTATAAAAAGCACAAAATTAATTAATCCCCAAAAATGGCAAAAAGAGGGAAAAATTCCATCGTTTATTGTAGGGGCTTGATTTATCAAGCCCATTTTTTGAACCATGCCGAATATTTAAGTAAAATTTTTCTGTTTTTTTGTTGTTGAAATTGCAATTTGAATTTATAATAAAAGTAAATTTTTCGTGAGGATACTTGAAATGAAGAATAGTTTTAAAGTTGCTCTCCTCAGTATTTTTCCTGTGTTTTTACTATTTTCGTGTTCGAAAATCGTCGAATCAATGCTCAAAAAGCCCATAGATGCTTCTATCAATAAGGATGGAATAGACACCAATGACCAGGATATATGGAATGATGCTGATTATTTTGTTGACGATTCTCAAGATATTCCCGATGATATTCAAATTGATATTCCCCATGAAATTTCTTTAGATTGTTTAAATATGGCTGAGGTGGAAGTAGATTGTAGTGGTTCAGAAGGGAGGTG
>Ga0123519_10013210_pt1 | contig 11903 bp, 10 predicted proteins | sample YelNatPaOPRAMG02_FD_87396 | JGI IMG/M metagenome (GOLD analysis project Ga0123519, IMG submission 87396) | Hot spring microbial communities from Yellowstone National Park - Yellowstone National Park OP-RAMG-02 (version 2) | ecosystem: Environmental > Aquatic > Thermal springs > Hot (42-90C) ... | reverse complement strand
CGTCAGGTCCAAGCCCTGGAACCCGATCTCGCCCACTCGCCGCGCCGCCTCTTCGATGGAGAGGGGCGCCAGATGTTTGCTGAACATGATGAATTGCATCGCTTTGCCTCCGTATGGGTTCGGCCGAAGCGAGCGGCAGCTATCTGGCTCGCTCCTGGCCGTTTGACTCTCCGGGCCGTGCTATGTCTGAGGTTCAGCCATCTCGTCTTATGTGGCGAGTGGCCGAAGCCACCTGCAGCGTGAAAGAGCCTCAGGTCATCCTTGCACTGAATGGCATCTCAGACGCTAGCGAGAATAGGGAGACTCCCGTCTCGTGCATAGACCCCGTACCGGCGAGCGGCACTGATGAGCGCCACAAAGTTCGCCTCCGGTGTATCACCAGGCACCTGGTCGCCAGTGGAGAGGATGAAACCTCCACCATCGCCCGCGTCCACCATGCATTGCCTGGCCTCGGCAACGACATCCTCGGGCGTCCCCCTGGCTAGAGTCTGGAAAGTGTTCACGTTCCCCTTCAGGCAGAGCCGGGCGCCGTACCTGCGCTTGACCTCTGCCAAACTGACATCGCCGCCTGGCGGCGACTCAAGCGGCTCCACCATGTCCACGCCAGCTTCGGCGAGCATGTCCAGCGCGTCCCCGCACCGGCCACACATGTGGACGCCGGTCAGCACGCCGTTGCTCCTGGCGATCTGCACCGCCTCGCACAGAAATGGGAAGGCGTAGCGCCGGTACAGAGCAGGCGAGACTACCGACATGGAGGCCACCGAGCCACCGAACATGAACATATCGGGCTTGATCAGGCTGGCCATCGCCTTCAGGGCCTCGAGCGCCCATTCAGAATAGGCTGCCAGGATGCGTTCCACCAACTGCGGCCTATCGTAGAAGTCTAGAACCGCCTGGTCCAGATGCCGCCTCTGGTACAGCCACCAGGCTAACGGCACAGGAAGTCCGCTGCAGATGATGCCTCTGTCGGCTACGGCCGCTTTCACAGCCCTCGCCTCACTTGCGTCCTTTGTCCAGGGGTCGGTCAGGGTAGCCAGCAACGCTGCTTCCTCAGCTTCGGGGTCGGTTATGATGGGCTTCACGACCCAGGGTGAACGGTCGCGGGGAAACTGCGTGCGTATGCTCAGGTCGCCACGGCGCGTGTGTATGACCTCTTCTACAATCCAGGCGTCGTCGTTCTTGGTCAACACGGTCCTTTCCGACGGCGGGTCATTTGGGCTGTTCCCCAACGCGACACCCATGACCATGTCGTAGCCAAAGCGGCGCTGTAAGTCCAGATGTGCCTGCCACATCGGCGGGTTCTCGTTGACGTACACTTCCCAGAACGGTTTGCCGGTGTACCGTGCCGGCATCATGTTGGACACATCCGGCGACACGGGCACGTAATCCGGCACCTGGTGCCGTAACGCGAGCAATAGGCGTTCCCGCGAAGTCATCCAGCCACTTCCCCAAAGCCGAGGGCCAGGGGCGATACGCCCAGAAGGCTCATGGCTTATCCTTTTCGCCAGTGTAGAGCGCAACATCCGGCGGCGCCTGGCAACTGATCATCACGAGAGGCACGTCGCCGGTGTTGATGGTGCCGTGTCTGATGCCGGCGGGGACGTAGAGGACATCGCCAGCCTGGAAATCGAGCAGAGAGTCCCCTGAGATGATCTGGCCTCTGCCCTCGAGGACGACTATAACGTCCTCGGACCGTTCGTGGATATGAGGCGTGAAGGCCACGCCTGGCGCATGCACACAGTAGTTGAGGGTGATGTTGCGCGCTCCTATCTCGGGGCAGACCACGCGTGTGTTCTGGCCAGCACCCATTGTAAAGGGCAGGCCTTCTTTGAGCTTCAGCACTTTCACTCTCTCCATCGAATCACCTCACGTGCTGGACATTCTCCGGCTGATCAGGCCGATACATCCTTCGCGGGCTAAGGTGTCAATCGGCGCTAGAGGTTTGTCAAGAGCTAGGTCGGCGCTTGGCAGATCTCGATGAGGGTTCGCTGCACGAGTAGGTCATGCGCAGGGCTGTAATCCGGCTCCTTCTCGCCGCGGATACAGGCAACAAACTCGGCAATGTCCTTGACGAACAGAGGCCTACTGCCTACTTCGACTTCCTGCCAGCCGGCGACGAAGGGGTCTCTAGCCTCTTGCAGGCAGAGCTGAACCTTGGTAGGCACCATTGGCTCCATGATGATGCTGCCACAGGTGCCGTAGATCTCGATTCGGCGCCGCGGATCGACCTCCATGGCTGAGGATTCGAACACGCCGATTCCGCCGGCAAACTCCACTACAGCGACTGTGTTATCGGCGAAGCGTGAGTCCGGACCGTAATCGGTCCTCAGCACGCTGTGCACTTTCGTCGGCTCGCCAAGGAGAGCGATGCCCATGTCGAGTATGTGGCAGCCGAGCTCGAAGAATGTGCCGCCAGGGTAGTGCGACAACTCTGGCAGGAGCGTGTAGTACGAGGCCTGATCCTTGCTGATTCGGGCTCGAAACGAGAACAAATCACCTAGCAGACCCTGATTCACCGCTTTGCGAGCGAATTCGAATGCTGGTGTGTAGCGAAACTGGTAACCAATCTGGATGTAGAGCCCGTGCGGCCTGGCGATGCTCTGCAACCTCGAGAGGCTGTCAATATCAGTGCCAGCAGGTTTCTCCAGGAGCACATGTTTGCCAGACATGAGCGCAGCCCTGGCCATGGGCTCGTTGTGTCTGACAAGACCATCAACAATCACGCCTTGAAGGCCTTCTGCTGCCAGCAGCTCTTCCTGCGAATGGAACCAGCGGACTCCTGCAAACGCCTCATCTTGCTGCCTGGCCCGCCGTACTGCTTCATCCCCCTCGTAGATGCCGAGAAAGGTGACATCACGGTTGGCCACGATAGCACGCACCTTGCCCGGCACGTGCGCATGCTCGGCTCCTAGCATCGCAAGCTTCACAGTCATATTGTCTCCTCGCTCGGTCATCTTGCCACTACGCTGGAGGCCGGGCCGGCGCGATCGGAGGTGTCGGCATCGCGCTCATGCTGCTCCTGAGTTCACGATCAACTCGTGCACGAAATCGTAGGTCTCTACGCTCACGTCCGGCCCGATCGAGTGCGCCCCGATCACGAGCCCTCCTTCTCGGCCGGCCTCAAGAATATGCAAGACGTGGCGACGGACCTCATCCTTGTCACCACGCGGCAAGATGCGCGCATTGTCCAAGCCACCAAGCAACACAAGCGACTTGCCATATCTCTGGCGTAGTTTCACGGCATCCATGCCCGCCTTGGGCTCCAAGGGGTGTAGGCCCTGGATGCCGGCGGCGATGAGCATGTCGAGGATAGACTCGATATTGCCGTCACAGTGAAGCAGAATATGCCTAACGCCTGCGGCAGCATATCTCTGGCACATCCATTCATAGCAAGGAAGCAAGACACGCTCGAACGTGCGAGGTGAGAACATCGGCGACTGGTTTGAGCCCATGTCATCGAAGAACCAGATGCCCGTATCGTACAGCTGATAACGGCGGATGGCCTCAAGCCCCACAGCAGTCATGTGCTCAGTCACCTTCATAGCCAGCTGGCGGGCGAAGCTCTCGTCCTCGACCAGGTCAATCAACCACTGAGTTGTGCCACGCAGATTGGAGGTGCGCAGGTATGGGCCTCCTGTCTTGACGAACAGGCACCGTCTGGCGGCCAGGCGCGCGACTTCAGCGCTATCAGGAAACCTAGCATCGAGATCAGGCCGCTCGAACTCCAGAGCCTCCATGCGTCCCTTGTCGGCCACCGCCACAGCCAGCACCTCATCGAACTTGGCACCGGCCCGCGTACGCCTGATGCTCCCCCAGCCGTCCCGCTCGATGGTTTGAGAGCGCTCGACTGAAAGCACCTCCCGCCGCGAAGGGAAGGGCGTCTCGTCAGGGATGACTATGTCAAGATCTATGCCGTAGTAGTCAGCGATGTCAGCTGAAGGGGGCAGGCCCTTTTGAGCGCGCCATTGTTCGACGAACTCCTCCCAGAAGCTGTCGTAGATCGGGGGCCTGTCCGACCTTTCGAACCTCAGGGCAGCGAGGACTCGCTCTTTGGCGGTCACTGATGGCTATCTCCCACGACTGGCTACCAGTAGGTGGATGGGCCCGGTCGGTAATGAAGTGCCCAAGCCGGGGCGAAGTCCGGTGAGGGATGTATGCCGGCTCGCGAATTCTGGCTCATCAGCCTGCCGATTAGCGGCCAGCCAGGCCGGACATGACGACGCCGCGCACGAAATATCTTTGGGCGGCAAAGAAAAGGATAAGTACGGGTATCACCATGAAGAGGGCTGCGCACATCATCAGGTTGACACTGGTCGTATATTCGTTCCGGAAGAAGCGCAAGCCGAGAGCCAGGGTCCGCGATTGCACTGAGTTCGTGAAGATCAGCGGTCCCATGAAATCGTTCCAGAGGTTGATGAAAGAGAAGATGGCGACCGAGGCCAGAGCTGGGCCCGACAATGGCATGATGATCTGCCAGTAGATGCGCAGACTCGAGGCCCCGTCAACACGAGCTGCCTCCTCCATCTCCACCGGCAAACTAAGGAAGAACTGCCTAAGCAGGAATATGTAAAACGCGCCACCTCCGAACCAGGATGGCACATACAACGGGCGGAGAGTGTCGATCCAATGTAGGGTCCTGAAAATGATAAACGTCGGTATGATGGTAACCCAGGCCGGCAGCATCATGGTCGAAAGCACCAGGCCAAACACCAGGTCTCTGCCTGCAAAACGCAACCGCGAAAAGCCAAATGCTGAGAGCGAGCCAGTGAGCAACGTGCCGATTGTGCCAAGAATCGTGACTAACAGACTGTTTCGCGTATAGATGAGAAATGGTCCGGAGTTCCAGGCACGAACGTAATTGACCCAGAGGAACGAGTTCGGGAGCCATTGTGGCGGGAAGGTGAACTCCCAACCGTCCGGGCGTAGCGATACCATCCAGGTCCAGTACAGCGGGAAGAGACCGACGGCCGCTCCAAAGGCAATGAGTGCGAACTTGAGCAAACCAGCGAGCGACTTTCTCATTGTCCTGCGGGTGAGATGAAGTGCCGTCATTCGACGCACCCCCTGGGTCTCGACCATTGAGTTCACTTAGCTTACCTCGTAGTAGACCCACCGGCGAGCAAACACGAACTGAAGCAAGGTGAAGATCATCACAATGATGAACAGGACCCAGGCGAGCGCCGATGCGTAGCCCATCCGTAGATTCTCGAAGGCATGACGATACAGGTATAGCACGTAGAAGAGTGTGGCGTTCGCGGGCCCACCTTCCGTGGCGATGAACGCAGCTGTGAAAACCTGCCAGGCCCCAATAATGCCAATGATCAGGTTGAAGAACATTACTGAGCTGATCATCGGCAAGGTGATATGCCAGGTTCGGCGCAGTGCGTTCGCCCCATCAATTGAAGCAGACTCGTATAGTTCGTTCGGCACGCCCTGCAGCGCCGCCAAGAACACCACCATCCTCCCGCCGACCTGCCATAGGCTCATCAGGATAAGCGATAGCTTCACGACCCTTGGGTTGTAGAGCCAGTCTATGCCTGGCAGGCCCAGCAGCCACAGGGCTGAGTTCACAAGCCCATAGTCTCGATTGAGGATGTAGACCCACAGGATGACTGTGGCGACCGTGGGCGTCACCGTCGGCAGGTAGTACAAGGTGCGAAAAACGTTGACGCCGCGCACCTTCATATTGAGGAGCATAGCTTCGAGGAGGGCAACGAGTGTTTGGGCGGGTACGCCAACGAAGGTGTAGTAAGCTGTGTTGACGAGGGAAGTGTAGAAGAGCCGGTCGTGGATCATGCGCCCGAAGTTGCTTAGGCCGATCCATCGGGGCGATGTCAGCAGGTCGTAGTCCGTGAGAGAGAAGTACAGAGATGCAATCATGGGGAAGGCTGTGAATATGAGCAGGCCCAGGACGGTCGGCGATATGAATGCCCAACCTTCGAGGTTTGCCTTCACGCGGGCTCGCAGCCGCCGGGCCTGCCTGTGCCGGGCAACGGATTCATCCAACACGGGCAGCCCCTTCAGCGCTCTCACATCCTGATAAGTCACACGCAACTCCCCGTCGCAACAACTCTACAAGTCACACTCACGCCTCGTAGCGCTGCTCCACGGTAGCGGGCGAGACCCGGCCATGCCGCTCGCCCGCCACCGGGATGATTCCCCCAATCGGGATTGCCGAAAGGGGTCAGCTAGGTAACGGCTGACTGGCAGTCTCCTGGAGGATCTGGTCTATCTGAGGCTTGATGCTATCCATCGCCTCTTTGGGGGTAGCTTCCTTCAGCAGAATCCGGTCCCACTGTGCTTGGATCAGCTTATCAATCTCGGAAATGCGCGGGGGATGGACCATCACCCGCACGTTGCTGGCTGCGATCTTGTAGGTCTCCGGGTCCTCCCACTTGGGGTCGAGCTGATCAACCCAGTACGACTGCTCCATCAGGCTCTTCCGCAGTGGAGTCACCCAGCCGAGTTTGATCAGCATGATGTGCCCCTCTGTGGTGACCCACTTGACATATTGCCAGGCCTCCTTCTTCTGGTTCGACTTGCGATGGATGCTGAAGGCATTGGTCGCGTCTCTTACTGAGGCTTTGCCATTGGCGAATGTGAACCAGGGGCAGATGCGGACCGCAGGCAGCTTGTCCTTCGAGGCTTGCTTTATTGACCAGCGCGCGGTATCTGCCATCATGATCCGGTCCCACTGCGCTGCACCGCTGACGCCCTGGAGGTCGCCTGGCGCTGGCGCCCATTTGTTCCAAACGTAGCTTGCCATGTGTTCCCAGGCGTCTATCGCTTCTGGGCTGTTGATCAGGGTCTCTGTCTGATCCTTGTTCCAGATATCGCCACCAGCGCCCCAGATGTACATGGCCTGGACGCCACGAATGCTACTCCCCGCTCGGTTGCAGCCGAAGCGCTTGCTTGCACCCTCGCCCTTTGTGAGCTTCTGGGCATACTCATCGTAAGTCTTGATGTCCCAGTTTCCTGCTTTGTACAGGTCCGTGGGCGTCTTCAGCCCCTCCTCCTGCATGACCACGGGGTTGTAGCCCATGATCGTAGGGTTGTCCTGATGCACCAGGGCCCACAAGTGCCCACGCCACTTGTGGTACTGATAGGCGGGATACCAGTCGTCCTCGGGGATACCCAAGTCCGGCAGGTAGTCATCCAGCGGGGTTATGGCTCCCTTGAGGGCGAACGAGTTGTTGAACATCGGGTGATTGAACACCACGTCGAGCACCTCGCCAGCGGCCAAGGCGGTCAGAACCTTCGCCTCGACGTCGGCAAAAGGCATCAGGACGATGTTCACCTTAATCCCGGGGTTAGCTGCTGTGAACGCCTGGTCCAGCTTGTCCCACGTGTCCTGGCCGAAGTTGTCCTGATTCCATACTTTGAGTTCCACCGCGCCCTGGCTAGCCGCAGCTGGCGCCTGAGTGGCGGCGGCAGTGGCCACAGCAGCTGTAGTCGCTGTCGGCTGAGCAGCTTGCTGGGCTGTAGTCGCTGTGGGCGCAGGGGCCTGCGTTGCGGGTGCTGCTGGGGTAGCTCCGCACGCCGAAGCGGCCGCCAACAGCGCTACTCCGCCTGCTGTCTGCAAGCTCAACGAGAGCAACCTACGTCTGGAGAGCCGATCTGGCCTTCTCATGGCATACCTCCTCGACCTAGCATAAGGATTGGGGATCGCCTTCTCTGAGCCGGTTCTATCCGGTGCGCTTAGCATGCACCTCCAGCTATAGGTATACTGAGCTCAGCTACCGATTACAAGGGTTTCGCTTCGTCAAAGTGTGACCTACATGAGACCTGAATGGGACTTCTGTGTGTCATGAGGCACGCAGGAATAGCGGACGGTATCGGCACCGCATTGTTTGGAGGTCTAGCGTTCTGCCAGAGCCAGGCCCTACGTAGGACGTGAGGATTGGCCCAGCGCACGGAGGTGTCTCGATGTCAGCGAGGACAGTACTGCCGCGTGCACAATACGGCAAAACTGGAAAGCTCACAGAGCAGGAGATCAAGCGGGTCGCGCTGCAGTCTCTGATACTGCTGGCGGCTGCTCACATGGTTCTCGCCCTGCACATGTTGGCCGGGCGACCCTGGGACACGACTCTAGGCAAGGCAGTCCTGCTGCTTGGAGCGGTGACACTATTGGCGTACTGGCTCTCGCGCAGGTCTGTCATCCTGGGCTCCTCGGTCCTCGTTTCCGGTATCATCTCTGGCATTGCAATGCTGGCGCGTGCCGGGGCACCCACAGTGATCTGGGCCTTCCTGCCCCTCCCTGTGGTGCTTTCCGGCGCTCTTTTCGAGCCGGCCGCAGCTTTCGCGGTTGGGGCCTTGGCTGCAGCGGTAGTGTACGTCGGAGGCCCATGGGAGCAGAGCCACCTGGCGTATTCCGTGTCCCCGCTCCTTACCGGGCTCTGCGTGTGGGCCGCCTATCGTCCCGAGCACTCCTCGCTCCATACATTCCTGCGCCGCAGCCTTGAGGCGACGAGTCTCGCAGAGCAGTTACGAGATGAAAGGGGAAAGCTCAACCGCACAATCAAAGCGCTGGATGACTCCTATCAGCTGCTGGAGAAGACCAACCGGGAACTTGTCTTGGCGCGCCAGGAAGCTGACCAGCTTCGAGACCTCCGCAGCCGTTTTGCCACCAATCTCAGCCATGAACTGCGCACTCCTCTCAATATCATCCTCGGTTTCAGCCAGATAGTGTGCCTAAAGCCGCAGATGTATGGATACAGCAAGTGGAGCGACTCACTGCTGCGCGATCTTGCGGAGATCCGGCGCAACGCCGGGTACCTGGCTCAGCTCGTGGATGATATCGTTGACCTGGCTCGCGTTGACGCCCTGGCCATGCCTGTGCAGCGCGAGCCCACCGATCTCGGTGGATTAGTCCAGGAAGCAGTCGCCGCGGTTCGCAGCCCAGCCGCCGACAGAAACGTGGTCGTCACTGCCCAATGCCCCAGCGATATCCCTCTTGTCTCGATAGATCCACTTCGCATCCGCCAGGTGCTCTACAACTTGCTTACCAATGCGATCCGGCACACGTCAGACGGTGAGGTCAGGGTGGACGTGAGAGTGGTAGGTGATGAGGTAATCACATCGGTTACCGACACCGGCTGCGGCATCCCGTCCGAAGAACTGACAGCGATCTTCAACGAGTTCTACCAGGTTGGGCGCCCCAAACAGTCTGCTGACGCTGGGAAAGGTCTTGGCCTGGCGATCGCAAAGCGCTTCGTTCAGTTGCACGGGGGACGCATCTGGGCTGAAAGTGAGGTGGGAAAGGGCAGTGTCTTCTCCTTTGCCCTGCCACTGCACGCCAAGTCGGTTGGGTTGGCGAGGCAGGCAGGGGCAACGCCAATGCCACCTCAGAGAGAACTTCCGCTTGTGCTGGTGGTCAACGACGATGGGATGGCTGCTCCATACCTTCGGCGGTGTCTACAAGGCTACGAGTTCGCCCCTGTGCATGACCCGTCGGAAGTGATAGAGGCTGTCGCCGGACGCCGCCTTATGGCCGTCATTGTGAACGGGAAGCCAGGCAACGGCAATGCCGAAACGTGGGAGGGTGTTCTCCACACCTTACCAGAAGATGTTCCGGTGATCCAATGTGCTTTGCCGAGCAACGAGTGGGTGTTTGGAGAGGGTCAGTTCGCCGCAGTGCTCACCAAGCCCGTGACACCCGAAGACGTGCTCGGTACAGTGGCTCGCCTTGTCAACGGCAATGAGGCTGCTCGCGTGCTCTTGGTTGACGACGATCGAGGGTTTGTCCAGTTGCTGGCCCGTATCCTGGAATCGGATCAGGCGAGAAGATATGAAATCGCGAAGGCCTATAGCGGCCAAGAGGCTTTGCAGAAGGTCCGCCATTTTCGGCCTCAGCTCATGCTCCTGGACCTTCGACTGCCAGACTTGACCGGCTTCTCAGTGCTGGACCAGCTTCGGGAAGACGGCGAGTACGGGAATCTGCCGGTGGTTGCGGTCACCGCTGCGACCCCGGGCGAAGACCAGCTGGCCGCCGAAGGCGCCTATTTCATGTGTGCCAAACGTGGTATGTTTCGGCCAGGGGAGTTGGTCCGGCTCATCGCGGCGGCCGTGGCTCCGACGCAGGTCTGTGACGAGGTAACAGAGAGCGCTCCAGCGCTGCAAGCAGCTCTGCCTGTGTCACCGGCTTCTTGAGGTAGGCGCGAGCGCCCAGAGTCTCGCCGAGCTCAGGGTCATAGACCACGGAGCAGATGACAACGGGAATCTGAGCAGTGTTTGGGTGCCCGGCGAGGGTCGCGAGCACGCTCCACCCGTCCATCCTCGGCATCATGATATCCAGGATAATGATGTCTGGCCGGTTTGACTTGACGGCCTCATAGGCGAGCCGTGGGTCGTTGACGCTGCGAACCTCCCAGCTTGGTGGCGGCAGGTAGCGGCGATAGAGCTGAACGGCGCTGGGATTATCTTCCACCACCAGCACTGATAGGGCGCTGCTGCGCCGCGCTGTCAGCCGCAGCTGTCTACTTCCGATCTCAAGGACCATGCCCTGTCTGGCGGCGATCTGCTGCGCGTCCAGGAGTTGCCTCGCATGCGGCAAATCTGATTCGGTGGCCAGGTCTATCACCACTCCACTATGAGTCCCATCCTCACAGGTAGAAACCGCCACTGGCTGCCCATCGGCGGCTTGAATGGCCGCGCTAAGCATCTGCACCAGGATCTGCCTCAGCACCGCGGCATCGGCCAATACGTGTGCAGTGTGCTCTCCCGGCCGCAGCGCGACCTCAACAGCACGGCGTTCAGCGAGCGGCGCCACCAATTCGAGCGCCACCCGAAGGCTTTCCAGTAGTGGCTGCTCTTCCTGCCTGGTGGCAAGAGCATCCAGTTCGGCTCGCAGCGACCCGGATTCATCGTTGCTCGCTTCTTCGGCCTCAAGCCCGGGCCAGGCGCTGAGCACCTGTGCCAGTTTCGCCTCGGCCTCTTCGATGTCTCTGTGCACCTGACGCCGCCCAAGAGAGAGTTCCGAACACATCTCGCTGATGCTCATGCTGCTTACATAACGTAGGGAGAGCACGTCGTAATGGCGCGATTCCAAAGACCTGAACGGCAGATGATGAGGGGGACGCAGTACCTCGATCGCCTCCAGCAGTATCTCGCGCAGCCGGTTGGCCCGTTCATCTATGCCAAGTGCAGAAGTCGACTGGGCAAATCGCCCAGCCAATCGCACCTGGGCTAGAGCAACGTTGTCCTGCAGGCAGGACAGCGCCTCATGGACTTCGTCTCGCTGGATCAGTCCCACAATGGCCGAAACCTCACGTCATCAAGCACATTGTACCACAGTCCCAGCTCCAGCGGTGCCGGGCCGGTGAGAATCTGGCTCTGGACACTGGCGTCCCAATTGCGCCCGCCGCCAACACTGGCCTCGGCTCTTACCTGTCGCGTTCCATGTGCGCCACTGTCACAATGCGTATGGTGAGCACCAACGGCAAGGACTTGGTGCGAGCACAGGTCATGTGTTGTGCCTCTTGGGATTGGACGAACGTAGCGCGACAGGGAACGTCACCATAAAGAATTGCCTCATCGCTCGGCAGCTGGCCGTTCTCATCCCAGGCAGCCAGCGGCAGGTGCGCGCTGCCATGCTGCGCCGTTGGTCGGCAGCGATGCAGCCTCATGCAGGCCGCCCACGCGCACATATATGTGCGTCGTCAGAAAGGTTTCGCGGTTGAGAGTGATGGCAACACTTCCGACATGGGCCCCTCTGATTCGCCCTTGCATCCTTCCTGGCCATCTCAGTCGGGCTGGAATGCCACGTGAACGCTTCTCGAAACGGCCTGTTTATGGCGGTAGAGCGGGCCCAGAGGAGCGGCCAAGATGGAGCCCGGCTATCGGCGTGCGCGCTCTGGCAAACTCCCTGACTCGGCCAGGACAGCCGTCAGCAAAGGGAGAGAAGG
>Ga0123519_10013207_pt1 | contig 11903 bp, 7 predicted proteins | sample YelNatPaOPRAMG02_FD_87396 | JGI IMG/M metagenome (GOLD analysis project Ga0123519, IMG submission 87396) | Hot spring microbial communities from Yellowstone National Park - Yellowstone National Park OP-RAMG-02 (version 2) | ecosystem: Environmental > Aquatic > Thermal springs > Hot (42-90C) ... | reverse complement strand
TTTCAACTAAAAATAAATTCCATACCAAATTGTTGAAGGTGAGATTCTAACTGCAGGTGCAGGGAAGTGAAAATTATCGAGTAAGTCTAAAATTTCTCTCAGAGTTTTTGATTCAGGATTGAATAATTTAAGCAAACTGTAATCGAGCGATATATACCACTCTCGATCCCCGAGTGGCTTTCCAGAACTATTCCAGATGTTTTTTCCTAACTTAACTTTTTCAACACCATAAGCTACAGCAATGTTTAACCATTTTGGCCAGTAATTGTCAACTGGTGTTGGAAGAATTGAATGAACATCAAAACTTAAATAATAAGTAAATCCTTCATAATCTTTTATCCAGTAATCGTACCAGCCTTTTTTATATGCAGGTGATTGATGATAACTCCATTTAAGATTGATCGTTTGAAGTGGCTTGAAGTGATTTTGCAAATGAGGATAAACAGCACCAAGAACATTACCTGTGAAATCCCACCAGCTCCATCCCCATTTTTTATAATAAGCATCATGAAATTCTACTTGTGTTTGGAAAAATATACTTGAAAGAATTGATGAAATAACTGAATAATTTTCGGGGACATTGGTTGCTTTCAAAACTTTATATGCAGCTTTGGATAACAACATTCCAGCATAAAAATGACCGAGTTTATCAATGTTCATATCAGCATTGTTCCAATCATTGAAAGTATGAAACTTGGTTTTTTGTTCATTCCAGTATGCATCTTTAAAGATATAATAAATTGAAGCATTCGTTACTACAACCGCACCAATGAATGGACCTAAATATTCCCACTTTATCCTTGTAGAATCATTTTGATTTGATTTTTCCTCAGGGGATGAAACAGGATTTGATGATCTAATTTGGAAGTCGTAAGAACTTAATTTCCAAAGGATTCTATTCTGCTGCAATTCATAAAAATTAAACGGAATACTGTTCTCATAATTCAGAGCGTTGATCTGAAAAGAGAAACTTTGATTAAAGCATAAAATGATCGAAGCAAGAATCCATCTAATCATTTTTACTGAAGATTAATTCCTGCATCTAAAAGTTTTTCAACTTTTTCAAAAGAATCTGCCTCAGAATAAAATCTTAAGATTGGCTCAGTTCCAGAAGCTCTAATTAATAACCAGCCATTCTCGACAAAAAATTTATAACCATCAAGATCGGAGGTTTTAATTACATCATAACCATTAAGTGATTTTATCGTTCCGCTCTTACATTTCGAAAGGATTGCCTGTTTCTTTTCCTCTGTTGTGTGAACATCAATTCTTTTATACTTGTGTGGTCCAAATTCATCTTCGAGTGATTGAACAAGTTCACTTAAAGGTTTTTGATAATCAATAAGTAATTCAGTGAGAAGCAATCCCAAGAAGATTCCATCTCTTTCTGGTAAATGAATTTTTACTCCAATTCCACCACTTTCCTCACCACCAATTAAAACATCTTTTTCCAGCATTAATTTACATACATGCTTAAAACCAACCGGTGTAACAGTTATTTCAAGTCCATATTTTTCACACATTTTGTCCAACATCTCGGTTGTAGAGAAAGTCTTCACAACCATTCCACGAAGATTTTTCTTTTCATATAGATATTTAAGAAGTAAAGAGAAAATTTTATGAGAGTCTACAAAATTTCCTTTTTCATCTATTGCACCAATTCTATCAGCATCACCATCAACAGCAAGACCGATATCGTAATTTCCTTTTACTACTGTTTCAGAAAGTTCTTTAAGATTCTCCTGCAATGGTTCAGGATTTACTTTACCGAAAAGAGGATTGTGTTCATTGTGTATTTCATCAATACCTAAAAGTTCATTCATAAAGCCCTGTCCAGAACCATACATTGAATCGTAAATTATTTTCAATCCAGAATTCTTGATTTTATTGATATCAAATTTTGAAATGATATATTTTTTATAATAATCTCGTAAATCAGTTAAAATAATTAATCCTTTTTCGATGAGCTTATCAAAGTCTTCCGGTTTAAAATCTTTTTCAACATTTGGTAATTCTTTTTCAACTTCGGCGACCATTTCTGGATGAGCAGAACCACCAAAATCTCCCTTTATTTTGAAACCATTATACTTTGGCGGATTATGTGATGCGGTTATCATTATTCCGCCGGCAAGGTTCATATTTTTTGCAGCCAGCGAAACCATAGGAGACGAAACCATCTTATCAGCAAGTAAAACTTTTATTCCTTTTGATGCAAGAACTCGTGCAACAAGTTTTCCATATTCATCGGAAAGAAAACGAGCATCATACCCTACAACAATTCCATTTTCAATTTTAGGATGATTTGAAAAATATTTAGCCGTTGCAAGTGAGACAGTAATTAAATTTTCAAAAGTAAAGTCATCAGAAATAACTCCACGCCAACCGTCAGTTCCGAATTTAATTTTCATAATCATTCCTCTGTTTGTTTTTGTTTCAATATCGAAAGCAAAATTACTTAAATCTTTAGAATTCTTTGAGAGTGAATGGGGAATAAATATTTCAGAAATTTCAAAGTAACGAAACAAAAGAATAACCACTTAATTCATTTATAGGAACAAATACGATGATTAAATTTGAACAAAATTCGTTCATAATATTTAAGATGACTAACAACTTTACTTAGGAGCAAAACAATGAAACAATATGAAGCAGTAATCAAGGTTATGGAAGAAAATGGAGGCTTTGCAACTCTCAGTTATTTGTATGAAAATACATTGAAAGTTCCAGGTGTTGTCTGGAAGACAAAGACACCATTTGCAACGATTCGAAGAATAGTTCAGGACAATCGCTTCTTTTTCAAAATTAAACCTGGCTTGTGGGCATTGAAATCTTACAGGAATCAATTGCCCAACGAAATACTATCATTAATAGAAGAAGATAAAAATCATCTCAAAGAGGGTAAATTTACTCACACTTATTATCAGGGAATGATAGTTGAAATCGGTAATATCAAAAGATACAAAACTTATATTCCGCCACAAGACAAGAACAAAAAATATCTGAACAAACCATTAAAAGAACTGGCAAACCTTGATGTAATTTTTAATTTTACTTATGAAGATATTGTAAAGAGAGTTCAATCAATTGATGTTTTCTGGTTTAATGAGAGAAAATTTCCAGCTTGTGTTTTTGAAATAGAACACTCAACCGATTTTAGAAATGCTTTAATAAAATTTTTAGAACTTCAGGATTTTAATGTTGAAATGTATATCGTATCGCCAAAAGAAAGACAAAGAGAATTTTTTCACAAAATCGAGTTTTCGAGTTTTAAGCCTATAAAGTCCAGAACAAAATTTATTAGTTACGAGGAGATCTCTCACTGGCATTCAAAGACATATGAACTTATGTTAGCAGAAAGTAAGATATTTGAAATTAAAAATCAGTGAGCTTTTCGAGAAATTCAGAAAAACTTTTATTTCTAAATGACCGAAATCAAATCTCAATCAAACATTAATATTCGAAACAAAGAATTTGTAATAAGCTTTACATCCCCTCCTTTTTTGAATGAACCAATCAAATAATTATCTTAATCTTATGAGAATATCTGATAAATCTATTCGAGAAGTTTTACTGCGAGCTGACATTTTAAGCGTTGTCGGTAGTTATGTTCATCTGAAACCTGTCGGTAGAAATTATGTGGCTTTGTGTCCATTTCATAAAGAGAAGACTCCCTCGTTTACAATTTCACCGCAAAAACAATTGTTTCATTGTTTCGGATGTAAAGCTGGCGGGACAGTTGTAGACTTTGTAATGAAAATTGAAAACTTCAGTTTCCCTGAGGCAATTGAACATCTTGCAAAATTGTTTGGAATAAAACTCGAATACGAAGGCAAACCTTCATCTGAACAGGACGAAGAACTTGAAAAACTTTATGAATACTCACTCATCGCTTCGAGATATTTTACTGACAAACTTTTCAATTCAAACGAAGGACAAAATGCCCTAAGGTATCTTAAAAATAGAGGAATACACGAGTCAACAATTAAGAATTTTGGATTGGGATATGCGCTGAGTGCTTGGGATGGTTTCGTTAGCTTTGTTCAATCAAATAATTACGATATTGAATTTTTTGAAAAGCTTGGTCTTGTAATAAGGAAAGAGAATGGTGAATATTACGATCGTTTTCGTGGTCGAATTATCTTCCCGATTTATTCAACTTCCGGTAGAGTCATTGCATTTGGTGGAAGAATTATAATTGAAGACGACGAACAACCTAAATATCTCAATTCGCCTGAATCAAGAATCTACATAAAGGGTAAAACTCTTTTTGGACTTTTTCAGACAAAAGATGAAATAAGAAAAAATCAATCTGCTATTCTGGTTGAAGGATATATGGATTTTCTTTCTCTCTATCAGAATGGAATAAAAAATGTAGTTGCTTCTGCTGGTACTGCTCTTACAATGGATCAAATTTTCATTCTTTCAAGGACAGCTCCAAATCTTTATCTAATATTTGATGGCGATGAAGCTGGACAAAAAGCAGCTATTCGATCAATTGAGCTTCTACTTCAAACAGATGTTAATTTCAAAATTGTTGCATTGCCAGAAAATGAAGATCCAGACTCTTTCATCAAGAAATATGGTCTTGATGAATTTCGACATTCAATTGAAAGTGGGAAAAATTACATTGATTACATTTATTCACTCGCAGAGAAACACAATGCATTGAGCGATAGTCAATCGAAATTAAAAGTAGTTGATAGTGTGATAGAATTCACTGCTCGAGTAAAAGATCCTATTAGAAGAGAATTGCTTGCGAGAGAAGTCGCATCTAAATTTAAATTGACCGATAGTTCCGTTTTACAAAAACTTGATCGAGTAGTAAAAAATTATAATAGGATTGAACAAAGACAGCAGGAACTTAATCGTGAAGTTGAACTAAGAAATACAGAGAAAATAAAATATCAAGAACTTTCTCCGGCTGAACGAGGAATTTTGAAATTAACCTGCGAAGTTGAACACATCTATCTTGAACCAATTTTTGCAAATATTGATGAGACCGATTTTGTCAATCCACTTGCTGGTGAAATTTTCAAAGAGTTGAAAAATCATTATCTCGATTTGCCTGCTGGTGAAAAAATCGACACTCTATTAATTATGAACAAACTCGAAAGTGAAGAATTGAAAAGTCTATTCGCCGATGCATTAACAGAAAAATACAAAGTAAGTGATGGCTGGGAAGAAGTCCAGGAAATTACTATTTCTGATAATTCAATTGAAAAAACTCTGACCGATTACATCAAAAATTTGAAAGATCTTTCTCTCACAAAAAAAATCGATGACCTCTATCAAAAAGTCGCTACAACATTCGATCTTGATGAAGCAAATCGTATCCTTCAGGAAGTTGACAAGTTAATTAAAGAAAGAAGATTTTATCTGGAGAATTTTGAAGTGAAATTGATTCACTAAGTTCTATAAGCTTTCAAAAACGAATAAAGATAATTTATTCCTATCAAAACACACCCAACTGAAAATAAAATCCAGTTGAATTTTTGCGGAACATAACTCTGAATTACATCCCAGAATTCTTTTTTCTCAGTAATTTTTGAAAAGTCAGACCAGAAATTATGTTCATTAAACAAATTCAAGTTATCGTAAATGAAAGTGTAAATGATAATCAATACTCCAAGTGAGATTAAAACAATTTGTATTGGTGTAAATTTAGTTTGGTGATCTTTCTCGTGCAGATAAACATAAATTAATGCAATTAAAATCATTCCAATCGAACATATTACTGGTGCAAGAACTGGTCCAATCCATGTAATTGGAATTAAAAACAAAACATCCCATTCAAGAATCGTTTCTGGCCAATTAAGGAAGATTTTCAAAGCCACATAATAAAAAATATCCCACACACCAAATACAAAAATGAAGAATGAAAATTTTTCACCGATTGTTTTCCCAAGTATCCATCCAACTGATGCGAGCATAATTATTGTGCAAAATTCTCTTACAATTTCTACTTTAAGCATTTGTGAATCTAAGAGAGTGAGAGGAAAACTAAAACCATTGGGATAATAAATTTCTCTGAGATAAACTACCACAATTGCTTCTAAAAATCCGAATGCAATTCCAAATATCGAAGCTGGAATAAATCGTTTCATACTTCTAAATAAATTTAAATGCAATTGAAGTAATAAGGCAAGATTTTGGAATCAGAAGACAAATGGAATTTTCTTGCGTCAAAAATTATACAATTCAATTCTATTGATAATCGACTAATGAGTTGTTTTTTCCATTGATGATTCTATCCAAGAGATTTATGCTTCAATCTCATTGTAAAAAACATCTTTGGTAATCTCATGCTTTTAATAATAAAAAAGGATGGGCAAGCCCATCCTTTCTCTCGGCAAAGTTTAACTTTATAATTGTTCTAACAAACCATCAACATCTTTTTGTTCGATTGGTCCATCAATCACAATGATGAAACGGTCAAGTGTAAAATATTTCTTTGCAAGTCGGACCACATCTTCTTTTGTAACTTTCATAATTCGGTCAGCTTTCTTATCAAAATAATCGATAGGTTTTTGATCTGTAATTAAGTCGAATACGCGACTTGCAATGTCGTCTGGAGTTTCAACATAAAGCGGCAATAAACTGAGCAATCTAACTTTTGCAGTTTTTAATTCTTCGTCTGTCACACCATTTTCAATAAGATTTTTTATTTCAAAGAAAATTCCTTTCACTACTTTATCAACATTTTGTGGAGCTGTTTTTGTGTTGAATTTCCAGTAACCAATTCCATCAGTTGTTGACCAGAGCTCACTCTTTATTCCATAGATGAGACCTTGCTTGTCTCTTAAATTAACTCCAATTCGAGATGTCAAAGCACTTGAAGCAAGAATGTAATTCAAAACATTGACTGCATCTTCTTCTTCAGGTAAAATATCATTGAATGGTGAGAAACCAATATTGATTGTGCATTGAGTATAATCTTTTTCGGTGAAGACTTTTATTTCTTTACCTTCAAGAGGTTTGACTTTTGGCATCACTTTATAATCTGGCAAAGGTTTTTTAGCCTTAAAATCAGAGAAATACTTTTCTGCAATCTTTTGCATCTCTTTGTGAGAATAATCACCCAGAATAACGATTGACATCAATTTTGGTTGAAAATATTTTTCCCATAAATCCATTAAGTCTTGTTTGGAAATTTTCTTCAATGATTCTTCGGTACTTAAGTATTGTGAGTAAGGATGATCTTTGAAAATTTTGTCAAACATATAGTAAAACGCTTTAACACTCGTTCGCTTGAATCTATTTTGTGCCTGAATAAGATGACGACTTCTTAATTCTTCAATCTCTTTCTCATCAAATCTTGGTGCTTTCAAAATGTCGAGGCCTGTTTTCATCATCTCGTCAAGATTTTCTTTTAAGCAGTAACCTTGGAAATAGATTCGTCTATAATTTCCTTGCACACTAAACTGAAAAGGAACAAACGATGCCTTTTCAACAAATTCATCATAAGTCATACTTTTTGGACCGCGATTTATTACATCCATCATCAAATCAACAATTCCAGGTTTATTATTATTTCCAATTGCTTCTTCAATGTATCCAGGCTGAATTACTCCACCAATATAAATTGATGGTGTAAGATGATTCTCGATTGTGTAAACAGTGATACCGTTTTTAAGCTTCGTTGATTTTACAAGTGGAGCAATTGGAATTGGTCTGAGTATGTCTTTATAATCTTCTTCACTAATCTGATTCATCAAATCAAAAATTTCTTCTGGCATTTTGAAGAAAAATTTTCCATCGTAAAGTTCAATCTTTTCATTGCTCTCTTCTTTTCCGTTTTCCTCTTCTTCTTTCTCTTCCTGTTTTTTAACCGGACCTTTTGGATAAAGGTAAGCTACAGTGACCTGTTCTGGATTGAAATATTTTTGCATTACTCTTTGAATATCTTCACGAGTGACTGCTTTAACTCTATTGCTAAATGTATCAATGAATTCATAGTTCACATAGTTTTCGTACATACTTATTCTTGAACCAATGTCAGCATTCTTTGTATAACTTGTTAGTTCATCAAATCGAAATCGATTTTTTGCTTTCTGAAGTTCTCTTTCTGTTACAAGAGAGTCTTGTAACTTTTTAATTTCTTCCCAGACAATTTTTTCTACACTATCAACATTTGCCTCTGGCTTTAGGACAACAGTAATCTGATACAATGTCGGATCTTTAGTGAATCCAAATCCACCAGCTGCCATAGTTGCGACTTTTTCTTTTTCTACAAGACGATTATAAAGTCGAGCACTTCTTGCTTTTGCTGAAAAGATTCTTTGAACAAGTTTTAGAGCCGGTGCATCTGGATGTTCATAATTTGGAATATGAAAAGCCATTCTCAAAGTTGGTTGTGTAATATCGTTATGATAAAGTGTAAAAGTTTTTCTAACGATTTGATTTTGCTCACCAACTTTTAGTTGAGGTACTTCTGGACCTTTTGGAATTTTCTCATAATATTTTTTTACCAGTTCTAAAATCTTCTCTGTTTCAAAATCACCAACAAGAACAAGAATTGCATTATTTGGTGTGTAAAAAGTCTTATAATAAGTATAAGCATCATCTCTTGTCATACTTTTTAAATCCTGAGGCCAGCCAATTACTGGATCACGGTTTGGATGACTATCAAAGGCGATTGCATTCATCATCTCATGAGCAATTCCATTTGATGTGCTTTCAGTCCTCATTCTTCTTTCTTGAAGAATAACTTCAATTTCAGATTTAAATTCTTCTGGATTGAAGACGCAATTCATCATTCGATCTGATTCAATATCCATTGCGAGTTCAATTTTGTTTTTGGGCAAATACTCATAATAACTTGTCATATCGTTCATCGTGAAGGCGTTGAAAACACCACCATTCTTTGAAATTGTTTTTGACGCAACTCCTTTTGGATACTTTTCCGTACCTTTGAACATCATATGTTCTACAACATGGCTGATGCCAGTAATTCCAAGTCGCTCATTTCTCGAACCAACTCGATAAGTTAATTGATGATAAATGTAAGGTGCGAGATGTCTTTCCATTGTGAGAACAACGAGACCATTATCGAGTTTATGACGATAAATTTTCCCTTCTTCATATTTGATTTTTTGTGAGAGAAGAAAATTTGAAGTCAACAAAAAGATTAGAAAGATAATTTGAAGTTTTTTCATTTTTCGATTTCCTCCGATTCTATATTTTTAATCGTACGATACTTTTTTTGTTTTTGCATTGAAATATCAACAAGAGATTTTCTCTCTTCTATTGATAGTTCTTTATAAGCTGGTTTGAAATCTGAATTTGCGAGAGATTCAATTGCTAAAAAGCCGAGTCTAACGACTTTCGAAAGCTTATCGTAATCAATTTTATCATAATCATCTTTTGGAGTGTGATAATCATCATGAAGCCCACTAAAGAAAAATGCAGATGGAATTTCCTTTTTAAGAAATGGAGCTTGATCGCTTGCAAAGTTTAGAAGCCCAACATTGTATAGAAGTTCAAATCCAACCTCAGTATTTGCTTTTTCAATAATTTTTCTCAAGTCATCACTATAAAATGCACCGCCAATCCAGAGAAGTTCTGGTTCGTTTCTTCCAACCATATCGAAATTGAACATTGAAACAATTTTTTCAAGTGGAACCACTGGTTGATAATTCACAAAAAATCTTGAACCGAGCAATCCATTTTCCTCACCACTGAAAGCAATAAAAAGCAAACTTCGTTTGGGTTTATCAACTGAAAATGCTTCAGCAAGTTCAATCAATGCAGATGTACCTGATGCGTTATCATCTGCACCATTGTGTATCTGACCTATATCAGATTTATTCATTGCACCATAATAACCAAATCCAACATGATCATAATGAGCACCAATCACAATGAATTCATCTTTAAGTTTCTCATCATTGCCTTCAATTATCCCAACAACATTCTGAGTGTTTATGATTTCTTTATCAAAACTTACTTGAAGCTCAATTTGAACAGAAGGTAATTCAAAAGCATTACCTTTCAAGTTCTTATCAATTTTTTGCAATAAATCTTTGATGTTTGTATTTGAATCTTTGAAAATTTCATAAGCGACATTCTCACTAACAAAAACTATCGGGATTGAATTGCTTACCTGAACTGGTAAATGGAAAGATGGATTCTCATAAGCTGTAATTCTCGATTCATACTTCACATTGAAGGGTGGCTCATTTTTTAATGGTGAATTCACAACCAGAACAGCAAGTGCACCAAGTTTCTGAGCAACTTCCATTTTTCTCAGAGGATTACGGTAAAGTGCATTCTTTGATTTGGAGAAGGAATTCTCTGGATTATTTTCCTGTGGAAATCCATCGACAATCAGAACGATTTTATTTTTAACATCAACCTGTTTCCCTTTTTCGTCGACATAATCACTGTAATTATTTTCACCTTTATCAATTCCATATCCTGCAAAAATAACTGGAGCTTTAATATAAAGATCATTAAAAAGATTGTTTACTTGAATTATGAAATCTTTTCGATATGGAAATGAAATCTCAATTTGTGATGAAGAAGTCGACTTACAAATTTTTAATGAGTTATTATCAGATAATTTTGATTTGATGAAACTAAATTTCTGAAAGTATTCTTCAGGTAAATAAGGATCTTGCGATTTTTTAGATTTCAATCGAACCTGATATAATGATGATACATTGCCAGCAGGTTTTAATCCATACTCAATAAATTTTTTTGCGATAAATTCGGCAGCGACATTGTTTTCTAAAGAGCCAGCTGATCTTCCTTTCAAACTATCTGAAGCTAAGAATTTTAAGTTTTCAAAAATTTCATTTTGCTTGATAGTCGATAAAGCATTTTGAATTTGAACTGATGGTTGTGCAAAGACAAAAAACACCTGCGTAATAAGTAAAATCAAAATTGAACGCAATAACGCCATAAATTTTTCCTTTAATGATTGATTACAGATTTGATTGATTTAATCGGACAATTTATTTAAGAACAAAAGAGGCACTGACCCGGTCACACATCAGTGCCTCTTTAAGATATTTTATTTCATTAAGACCATTTTCTTAGTTGCAACAAAATCACCAGCTGTTAATTTGTAAATGTAAACTCCACTTGTAAGTTTTGAACCGTCAACTTTCACTGAATGATATCCTGAATTCATTCTCTCGTTGCTTATCAATGTCATCACTTCCTGTCCTATCATATTGTAAACCTTCAATGTCACATTGCTCTCTTTCGGCAATGCAAAGTTGATCGTTGTTGTTGGATTGAATGGGTTTGGATAGTTCTGTGATAGTGAATATGTAGTTGGCTTTGTCACTACTTGATCATTAACTCCTGTAATGTTTGTCAAATAGCTGTCTCCCATCCTTCCAAATGTATCTACCGTTGTCGCTCCTGTCATAAATCTTGTCATATTCAATATGTGATTTTGTGCAAAGCCAGCTTCATTATCATTTCCACCACCATTGTTCACAGCATCTCCAAAGTTTATCGAATACTTATATTCTACTCTCAATACTGTGTATTGTGGAAATGTAATGTCTCTCGAGAATATCTTATCTCCTGCAACTAAATCACCATTCGTTCCATCATCATATAATCTTATCATCCTTACACTATCACTATTTGGCCAGCCACCTGATGGCCATTGTAATGGCAACGCACTACCAGCTATGTGAACTGTATTTACTACTGGGAATGGTTGTCCATTAACTACTGATACCGCTCCCTGTGTATATACTGTAAACTTTATTGTCGCTGGTTGATTTAATACCGTCGCAAGACTTGCATCGTTAAATGCACCACTATAAAACACTGAACCAGTATTTATATCATCTTGTGTGAATGTATACACTCTATTCGGTCTGCTCTCCCAGTTGTTTGGTGTATACCAGAATTTGAATTCAATGCTCTCGCCTACTCCAGCA
>Ga0123519_10013204_pt1 | contig 11905 bp, 10 predicted proteins | sample YelNatPaOPRAMG02_FD_87396 | JGI IMG/M metagenome (GOLD analysis project Ga0123519, IMG submission 87396) | Hot spring microbial communities from Yellowstone National Park - Yellowstone National Park OP-RAMG-02 (version 2) | ecosystem: Environmental > Aquatic > Thermal springs > Hot (42-90C) ... | reverse complement strand
GAGCATACAGAATGATACTCCTTCGACCTAAATCGCACGTGAATCATTCCCTCGTTTTCCTCCTTGGAAACGAGAAATCTTGACCGGGCGCCGCCAATACTCCTCGACAAGTTTTTTGAACGCTCCAATCATGCTCGCAGAGACCTGCTCACTCTTTGCGTTCTCATTTCCCTGACGGGATGGCATGGATGCCGCCATTATACTCAAAATCCGTTTTTCCTCGAGTCTCGTAAGCAATGGGTGAAGGCTGACGCTGAAGCTCGTCTTTTTCTATGTGTTTACATTAGCTCAAATACCTCTTCAAGACCTCCTCCGTGGCGAATGCGCCCATGCAACATAGCGCGAATCTCCACTCCCTCTATTATACAATTCGAACAGCAAGAGAGCAGACTAAGGCTGGTAAAGATCGACACCGATTTGCTAACGAACAACGGAACGAGTGCAAACGACTCGTCCATGGATCCGGGGGCGTAAACCTGGCGTTTGACCCCAGGCAAGACGCGACCGACTGGATTGCACTGAGCAGAATACGCTGGTACAACGAGCAGCTGAGCGCTAGACTGAGCAGCATACTACTTGATCGCACATGAGTAACGTAAAGCGAAGTTGTCTAAAACCAGGATGAAATGATGTGCGATAAAGAAGTCATGAAATGCTTGGATCAAGAATGAGATGTTGAAAGATGCTGTTCGGTCAGCGACCTGTAGGCGACCACACCACTGAACCGCCACAAGGCCTGCTGTGCTCGCCATGGTCGCTTGCCTGCTCTTTACAAGTAGCGGCCTCGTCCTTTTTGAGCTACGGTATATGTATATACAGGTCTAGCGTTTCTCCCGAATAAACGCTCATCGAGTTAGAGGGGTACGCTTGCTTCCTGAAAAAGCCGTACGCGCCTCAGTCCAATATCAACAGGGTGTTGTCCAAAGCACGGCGGTATCCCACAGAATCGCCCTTTTTCCATATCCGCATCTGGTCATCACCGTTCGTATACACGCTATGATACTTCATATCCTGTGGCTTCTTTGGTGGGTTTTCATCGGCAAACACATGCAATCGAATGCTATGACGAGAAGACAATGATGTAGATAGCGTTTCAAGAGCTCTGTTTCAGCTGTACGACGTCGAGGATATGAAGGAAAAGTAGGACCTGGGATCCATCTGCTGATCGCAGAATGACCGACTTGTACGGAGAAGGACTTTACGCGCAAGCTAGCAGTGACGGCATCACGTTTTCCACGACTTTTCGCCATTCTCAAGAATGCATCCCGTCGCTGAGCACCTGCGAGAAAAAGACAAATAACAGCGAAAAGGACGTGCTGTTCCACGTAATCCAGCATTTACTACTCTGGGGATAACGTTCCCGTGGTGCATAGATGCTTCGCCTGCGATGATGACTCCCGAGTATTCACGTTCGCCAGAGACGGCCCACGAAGGCTGTTTGATTTGCAAGCGACCCAGGGAGCACAGCGGCGACTGCCGTGCATAGGAACGTCATCAATTGACACGCTTCGCGCCATTCACAAACATCTCCAGTGCAATGCAAACGGTACACCAGCATTGGCAATAAAAGCAGCAACGCTACCATTGGCTGATATTATGCCACTGAGTGCAATCGCTATTCTCGGCGCTTTAGAAGATCCAAACAAGGCTATCTCATACATAATCGGCTCTAAGCGACCTTTAAGTCGTCAACGTCAGTCTCACGCAACCGTGCCCATATGCCTGGACCGCCTGTTTACCGCAGATGCCTCGATCCTCTGCGTCTAGGACGGATGCTGCATGCGGGTGTGCGTGCGTGCGTGCATACGTGTGTGTGTGTGTGTGTGTGTGCGTGCGTGTGTGCGTGCGTGCATGCGTGCGTGCACGTCTACACGACATATGCAACCCACATCCCGTGGGTTCCTTGCTGATCGCCGCGCCCGTATATACGCTTGCGTCCTTCGAGGTTGTGGCGGCAACCGAAGTATGCCCATGGCTTCGGCGCAAGACCCCATCGCTCACTAATACGCAAGGTCAATACATTCAGTTGGTGCTGTGGATACGCAGGACGCTCATGCACGTATCCAATTCGACGGTAGATGCTGAGATGCCTTCTGAAACCCTGCGACAAGGGATAATGCCGCAAGCTTTTACGTCGAAGCATATCATGGGGCGGAGTCATCGCTGTTTAGAGCGCATTCTGCATACCGTTGCATGAATCGGTGAACGGTTCGCCAATACGGTTCCTGCTATAAATTTGGGACGGCCGAGGGGAGCGCCCGTGGACCTTCGTTGTCGTCGACGTCTCGCCATGGCTGCAGTGCAAATGAAGGGCCTGCCGCAGTGCCCCGAGCGTGCATCTCCAAGGTACCAGTGAAAACAGGGCCAGCAATTCGTTCGACGTCTCTGACGAGCAAGCAGACCCCGTACGTTCCGCGGCCCGTGGCCCTTTCACAAGCTCGAGATCGCAAGAGAACAGCGTACCCAGAATCGGAATGCATCGCCGAAGCAGCCCCGACAACGGTCTCCAATGCTATTATGGTTCAGCGATCAAGAACGCTGTACTTGTCCGAGGCGGAGCCAACGACTGGTTTCTCCCTCACCTCTGCTGTTTTGAACCCCGCGTCTCGTAGTAATTTTTCACGAGAGAATAGAGCAGGACACCCCCGATTGCAATCGCACTGCCGAGCCATCCGCGCCAGTCAATGGGATTCTTGAAAACGATCACGCTAGCAATGATGATGACCACTCGTTTCACCGTATTCCCAACAGCATGAGTAATTGGGTGGACCGAATCCAAAGCCATGAAAGCGATTTCATTGTACAGGTAGAAAAAGAGGCCGCTAACGCCTACCCATACCAGAAGCTTCGGTAAGGTCATTGCGGCGACGGCCGCTCGCCAGGCCGCGGGAAACACCCGCCATTCAGCGATGAGAGCGAATGGCAGCAGAAGAAAAGTCGATAAGATTGTTAGAACAGCGTACAGGTTCATGGGCGTCATATTCTGCCCCTTTGGTGTCGTCATGTTGATCTTGCTGAAAATATTCCGCGCTGTGAACGCAAAATTCGAGCCCATTGCAGTCAGGAATCCCATCCAGTTAAAGGTGGCCTCTGAGACGGACGCCATAATGACGCCAGCAACGACAGGGATCAGTGACGCATAGACCGGCAGCGGGAATACGCTCCGCAGAAAGATGGCGGAGCCCACCACATTCACGAAAGGTTCAAGCGCTTTGACCACATGCGTGAAACTTATCGCGACGGCACCAAACGACAGCACCGTGCACAGGTGACCCAGCGTATGCGCCGCCGCCACCGGCAATAGCTTCTGCACATCGTTCAGAGAAATAGTAGGTGCTTTGCGTATTCCCAGCGTCCACACCAGCAAGATGTACGGAATACCTAGCGCGAGTTGCAACCAGGCGACAATCCAGCCACCGCCGCCCATCGCGTTCAGTACAGTCTTGTTGCTGATATTGTAAACGATGTTGAACAGGTACCATAGGAGAAAATAAGACCCGATTTTCAACCGCCGGGCGATACCCAGCTCGCTCACTGGTTTTGGCACACCACCTGAAGCGGCATCCTCAGCTGCAGCCGCCATGCGTACAGCCGCGACGGCCAGCTTACCCGTGCGTGCCTGGACGCCACGCCACTGGTACTCGGGTCGCCGCGGGAAACCCCATCTCCGCGGAGCCCAGGAAGTTGCACTGCGCGCAAGTACCGACGTCACAGGCAGCGCAGATGTTTTTGAACAAACCGGCCCCGTGCTGCTCCGTCCAGCTACGCCCCGAAGCGACGCACAAATCCGGAACGGCGTGAAGCCTCCAACGAACGCCAATGTTTTCGTATATGCCCGGTTGTAGTCTGTGGTCATTTTCTGAGGCACCAGATGGAGTCCAGCGCTTATTTCAAACTGGAGACTCTCGCCGCTACGATAACAGCAGCCAATGCTCTGCCTGATGCGCACCCACGAAGCAAATCGTGCCCAGCGCAGCGACCTCGACCCGGAGGAGCACAGGGCGCACCGCCGGCGGTCGCGGCGACGGCGACGGTGGCGGCGGATCGGATCCCAGGCGCATCGCATCGGCGGCGATGCACAAAAAAAGGAAGAAAAGAACAATGCGCATCATCGGAGAACGCTGGCCTAAGTAAACGTTTTGTCAATGGAAAAAAACCGGCTGCGATGATTGCGGAGAGAGCTGTCGCCTGCCGGGGCGTTTTGCTGCAGTGAAAGTTGGATGCATTGAAGCTGATTCCGAGTGCATGTGCGTGTGCGTGTTACAAGAGGAAACGAATGCGTTCTTGGTCTCTGTGGATACGCGTTCGCGTACCATAAACTTTAGCGACTTTTTGTCAGAGAAGCTAGATTCAGCGGCTTCTGGATGAAGCGTTGCTAGTCCCAAAACATTGGGGCGAAGCTGCAGGTGCTGTCGACGCGGTTGCTCTGATGAGGCGGGACGGCGGTGCAGTGCCTTTGTGGGCGTCGGCTCGCTGCGTTGTTCACTTGATACGGGCACAGGTCTCACTATCGGTCTGGGAGCTAGCAGGCCGCTCAGACGGACCTGATGCCGATGGTGGCGCGACAAGACACGCTGGGAGACCACAGCGTCCAAGGCGGTGCCTCGGCGCAGGCGATGCACTGATCGCCCGGGCAACATCTGCCTCGAGGGCGATTTGCGCATATCTCGCAACGGCACGAGCCATTGAGAAGGGCGGTGCGCGGAGCACTTGCCCCACAGCATAGGTCGATGCGCGGGTCGTTCCGCATAGACGGTAAACTGTGAAAGAAACGGAAACCTTTCCACCTAATACTGTTTGCCATGGACAGGGAGCCAAGCAGTAAACTAGCCGCTCTTCAGTGGTTAGATCCTGTTGGCTCTCTATGGTGCGCAATCGATCTCTGTCTCTGATCTGGAGCCTACGGCCGCGTCAACGCTGTCCGTCCACAAGGAATGCACCGCCACGCTTCCATGAAAGCGTCCAAGTTCCATATGCTCTGGTCTATGTATTCTCCAATGAACAATGGATGGTGGAATCGGGCGACCTTCTGCACGCCGATTCTGCGGCAAACGCCTGTAGGAACACCGGACGCGTCTCTACGCTCGCCACATGAAGACCGACATTTTTTCACTGGAGCAACCTCAATGAACCTAACCAGGTCACGGATATTGGATACCATTGTCATGCCTTGAAGAACATTGACGGGAGGTTTTGTCGCCTCCTGTTTTCGGTAACGGAGGTGTGCGCTTTGCGCTGCTGCGATGCAACCTCAGTACGGATGCGCGACGGATACCACAACAGCGTCCAGGATTCGGTTTCGTGCACGTCTGCAATCACTCATTTATCTGATCAAGTAAATGAAGCTCTAGGAACGTCCTTCGATCGAGACACGCGGCTCATCTTTCCAGCGTGCGAGGAAAGCCGCACGGTCGACTCAGAGACGCGGGAATCGCCAACCCGCCTTGGTCTGGCTCGTAATCTCAGTGTCTCTGTTCAGCGTGGCCTGATTACAGACCGGAAAGCCAGGAACGTGCTGCTGTGTGCTGTTTCGATCCGGAACTCGCGGAGGCGCCTGTAAAGCACTCACAACCGAGTGCGATGAGACGCGTTGCCGCTCCCCGTATTTGTGAATGTGGGCGCGGGCGTTTCGAGTTATCCAGTCAAAGGCGATCGGGGCAAGTAGCATCGGGGGTATCGAAAATGCATCCACTAGCGCGAGGGCGTTTGGTCGCAAGAGGCTGCTCAGGTACTCCACCTGCTGGTGAATGCGTTCCAGTGTGTTCGGTGCATCCGCATAAACATTCATGCGCGTCAACAGCGCTCCGTACTTATCCAGCATGTGCAGACCGTAAAGCGCACAACAGTATCCGAGAATCTGCTTGAGAGCTGGATCATCGATCTGACGGACCTCATCACAGGCGATACGATAGGCAAGCAGGCATGTGTAAACCTTTCCTACATCGACCGCCAAATCCAGGCACATCTTGTTCCAAGCAAAGAATGGTTTCATTGAATTCTGTTTCGTAGCGTACGTGAGCCGCTCTGCGAGTCGACGCACAAGCGCATCATGCAGCCTCGCCAGCGATGCTGTGATGAACGCGGGCTCCGCCAGCTCGCGATCCGAGGTAATCGCTGGGACTGCGGGCGGTGGCGGCAGCTTCCCTGCTGCGTACGCCGCGAGCTGTGCTCGCGCTACCTGCTGAACAAGCACAATATTCGTGCCCTCGTACGTAAGATAGACGTCAAAATCGCATTTCAAGACGCCAATGCGATTCTCTGCTAGATAGCCCATACCACCGCACGACTCGCGACATTCCTGCAGGACGTCCGACATTGTCCAGGTCGCAAACGCTTTGAGTCCAGAGCTCCACAGGTGAATCTCTTTGGGATTTGGATCCTCTAACCGATGATGCCATCGATACTTAAGGCGGTTCGTTGCCAGCGCCAGCACGTAGGTCGTCGCCAACATGGGCAGCAAGCGCATCTGGTGCGACTGGTAATCCATGAGTAGCATCTCCTCGGGTGCGGTCTTACCATCATGTGTCTCATTTGCGGTGGCATCGGCCTCTTCGTCATCGCCAGAGGGCGCAAACGCTCGTCGGGAGAGCGCGTACCGTATCGCTATGCACAGCCCAGTTTTCATGCGATTCACAGCACCAACACTGATACTGACGCGTCCACCAGTGAGAGCCGCGAGCTGCGCAGCGAACTGCTCGTCACCAGTCTTGAAGGAAGAGCGGTACGATCCATCGGGTAGCACCTGGGAGTATCTGGCAAGCATTTGCTCGCGTGGAATGCGCACGTTGTCAAACCAGATGCGGCCATTGTCGACCCCGTTGAGGCCTTGCTTCACACCGACGTCGGCAATGGTAATCCCGTGGCAGACCTCGCCGGCGTCGGTGCGCAGGCGCACCAGAAAAGGGTGGATACCACGATGGACGCCGTCCGGTGTGAGGAGTTTGGCAAACACCACTGCCCAGCGCGCAGTTTCCGCTGCACCACCAATCCAATATTTTTGTGCCGTCTCCGTCGGTGTATGGATGATAAATTCCCCGCGACCTGGGTCGTAGGTTGCCAGGGTCTCAATGCCACGAACATTGGACCCATGCCCAAGCTCCGTTAACGCAAAGCAGCCCAGCATGCGCGCGTCCTCGATGTCTTGCAGCCAGCGCCGGCATTGCTGCTCGTCACCGAGCAGCGCCACGCTACTACCAAACAGACCGTAGTGAACGCCCATTTTCACTTCCAGGGAATGATCAACGTAGCCGCACGACTCCATTACTGCGTCGTATCGGCCTCTCGCTTCCGGCGAGTAGTTCAGTGTTCCCTTCAGGAGCTGGGCTTCGCGAATAACTGCCCAACGCGCCATAACCAGTTCGCGCTCCTCGGGAACCGTTAGACCGTAGCGAGGTGTGAACAAGTCCGCATGTTGTTCAAACATTGCATATATGCGGTCCCGAAACGCAATGTCGTGAGCGTCCAGGAGGGCGCGCATACGCTGTCGACAGAAAGTAAGCTGCAGCGGTACACCTGGGGTACCCGGCGCTTCCGCAGGCGAACGACACAGACGAAACGTTGCCGATTTCTCGCTATCCATCTCTTGCAGAGCGTCGCTTCTCGCGGGATTTCGAGGCATCTGCCGAACCCCAGCGAACGCTTGAACGACACCGGTGGCGGCTGCTTCACGCACAGCTCCGCCAGTCACCCTGACGCTGTTGCGCGCATCGTCCGTCGAGATCGGTAAATGTTTTTCCATGTTGTCGAGATTAGAGTTTCTCAAAACAAGACGGTTTCTTTTGAGTCCTTGTTTTTACGGAAGCAGCCCCAAGTCACAACCACAATGCCCCTAGTACCGCTGAACGTTATCGAGGGTGTGTGTGTGTGTCGCGCTCGACAACGTATCCTTCTGGAGCGAGGCGGAGATTGCCGTGATCGCGATACCGGGGTGTGCATCCGCAGGACGCGAATTCGGATAATACATAAGTGTCTCAAATCAACTAGTTTTGGGCTTTGAATGGTATGCCTGGCATATCCGAGTCTGTGTCCGCCACCTGGCCCTGTAGAGGATCGGGGATTTGATTCCGGTGATTTCTGCACAGGCAGCAAGATGGCCCATGCTGCAGTCTGCCTGCGTTCGGGTCCCTCCAGGCAGGCATTCTTTCATCTGCACTATAGGTTGCACAAGCGATTCAACGCGAGCAGAGCGACGCGCGGGCTGCAGCAGAAACTGCTCTATCTGGAGCCGTTCGCGACACACCCCAGTCCCGGTGGCTGCGGGGTTTTCGCGAACAGCGCCGTTGCCTACCACAAAGAAATTCAGTTTTGAGTGCTTAAACTTTCTAGACGCAGATGCACGACAATGCTCGTGGAGAATCGTGAATAAAAGGTGTCGAGGTGATCGAACGGCGCGCGCGCCAGGCGGCAGCTCCTCGCCGGCATCCGTGCGTACGCGCACGTGTACGGATACAGGCGCTCGCTGTGCTGCCAACGCTCCGGTCAAGCGTAGTGTCGACGAAGGATTAGACTTCGGAGGAGACCAGTCTTCCAGAGAATCAAGACGCACTTTCGTAACGACTGAAAAATCAGCTCGATTTCTGCTGCTTACAGTGCAGAACGCGGAGGCGTTCTACGGCACCGATGGCTTCTAAAAACGGGATATGGGGCGCATGAATACTATTTCTGGTACAAACGGCACTGTTCCTGATTTTACGTCCATGCGTGAATCCCGGGACTCGCAGCTACGCGGCACCGGACAATGCGAACGTCGACGATGTCCGCGTGTGCGTGCGCGTGCCGGTGAACTCAGTTCTAACACTGCTTTGTTGTTCGTCGTGCACACTGGTGTTCAGAAAAGCTTCCGTTGCAGTTTGATCGTTTTCATAACGCTCCTCGTAGAGACATCCTCCAGTCGGGCAATGCCAAGGAGCGCTGAGCAAGCTCACATATCGAAACAAATGGGGATTCATTTGCTTTCTGATCTAGGCCACGGAAGCGCGCTCTTGACGACACAGATGCGGCCGCCGTATCTAAGCATCGGTCTGGTCTCCGGAACAGCCTCCTTTGCTGTATGCATCACGAATGCCATACGCTGTACCCTGACGAGGCGGAATGCATATTCCGTTCGATTTTTGCGCGATGTAGCCACACGTAACTGCAACGCCACGCAAATGCTCACGAGAAAGAGCGCTCTCAGCAACCGTGACAACGTACCGTTCGCAAGACTCTGGAAAACCACCGGAACAGCGTATCACAGCAGCCCAATTTAGGATCAAACAGCGGACAGAGTTCCGTTGCAGACCACGATAAGGTGCTCTGTGACTTTGGCAAACACTCCGCGGTTCTTTCTCTGCTGTGACTCTGAGTATGAGACAAGTGCAATCGCAGCATATGGGTACCGAGGTTGCTAGTCTTGCTGGCGGCGTCGCGCGCGTTCAGTCTCTTGTCACCAGTGTACTGCACTTTTATCTAAGCTTGGGTGCTCAGGTTTCTCAGAGAACTGCATTTCGTTCGTCCCGCTGCAGTCCTGCACTGACTCGATACCCTATTCCATATAGTTAAAGCCGCAAAATCCCCCAGTGTCGACATTTTTGCCTGAACGGCTCTGAAAGACCTCACCACGTGCAACGAAAAAGCACAGCGCTTTCGATGTATGGATACGTGGGCAATCGTTTGCTGCCCGCACGATTGCGCTACAGCGCGTGCTGCCGCCCGAACAGCTCCACAACAGCGTCGCGCGAGATCGCCGAGCGCACGGCAGCGGGTAGCGTGCGCGTCCACGCGATCATCTCAATGTCCGGTATGTACATGAAAGGATAGCATCCAAATCATGACGTCATGCGATTCAACGGAAATGGACGCGCTCCAGCGATGAGATGATACCAACGACGGCGGCGAGTCCGTTGAGCCACGACCATCTGCTGTGTACCGCCGCCGTCTATCGTGCAAATAGACGCATCTGTAGAGCACCCTCATCGACGTCGTACCAACGCAGGTTCTGCAGCACCGTAGCACAAACGAGCTCGTATCCGCTCTACGGTCACAAGGCCGAAACTCTGAGCGCTATTCTTAGCGAGCCGAGTTTTTGGTTGCTGCGCGGACTCCGGGAGCTTCACGCACACATGCCGAGCGCGAGTGGAGAACGTTTGGACGTGTCGAACGACGCGTTGCAACGCTTGTCCACGTCGAGCTTCTCCACTGTCTCCGTAGACTCTGCTGAAAGGCTCTCTGCGGAGCAGTTCAAAGCCATCAAGGAGCCGCTCGCTGCCAGGGCAAGAGTTGAGACTCGCGAAATGTCGGGTGTTCCAATACCCAAAACAAACAAAAGTCGTGCGAGCGCTGAAGGCACGTCCTTGAGTTCTTCGCTGCGGCGTGCGGCTTCGCGTCTGTTCCAGCCACTGCGGCGCAGTGAGTCGGGACGCAGTCTTTCGAGTCGCCTCAGAGGGCGAGATTCAGTTGCCGATTCTGCGGCTTCGCGGAGGCGACTGCTCCCTTTCTCGCAGGTTTACGCCCATGGTGTCGTCGATGAGCAGGGCCGGCGACCAACCATGGAAGATCGGTGTTGCACGCTAGTCATTGGCGACGGGGCGGATGCGATCGGCATATTCGGCGTTTTCGATGGCCACGGTGGAAAACTTGCAAGCAACTATTGTCACGATCATTTTCTCGAGCGATTACTGGCACATGATGCTTTTATAACGGACACGGAACGAGCCCTCACTGAGACTTGTCATCTTATTGACCAGGAAATTCTCGCGGAATCCGTGCGGAAGCGGACGTACGCGGGTACAACCGTTGCACTTGCAGTACTGAAAGACGGGAAAATATACTGCTGCAATGTTGGCGACTCGCGAACCGTGCTCTGCGCTGCAGGCGGTGTCGCGGTACCGCTCAGCGTGGACCACAGTCCCATGGTGCCCCAGGAGGTACGCCGCATCAAGGCCGCCGGCGGGTTTATCAATTCCCGCGGTGTCAACGGGTACATATCACTGACGAGGGCGCTCGGTGATCTGGATCTCAAGGCGCACGCTCGCCGACTCTTCCCACATTTGGATATTACTGGAAATCTTCTGATTCCCGACCCGGATATCACAATCCGTGAGCTTCATCCTCAAGACGAGTTCCTTATCGTAGCATGTGATGGGGTGTGGTGTCGCCTCACGAACGAGGAAGCTGTTCGAATCACACGAGCGGCGCTACGTCGCTACGGCGGTGATCCGCAAGCAGCGGCGACAACGCTGGTGCACGCCGCGCTTGCTGCCGGCTCCGGCGATAACGTCACCGTCATTGTGATTGTCTTGTCGCGACCCGACCTCATGCGCGACGTCACGGTGCACGGTGGAAGAGCGTTTCAGCACCTCAGCTCTATGGCTCTGAACGAAACAACGTCCTCATCTGCGTCGACCGGCGAGCATGATCCGGAAATGCCCTCGCGAGATTCGAGCCAATCGAATCTCTCACTGGCTTCCGAGGATAATTCTCTGTATAATGAACAAGAGGACGTTTCCGCATATACCACGGAACTGGGTCCTACTGGGCTCGGGGGGGAACCCGCGGAAGTCGTCCTTGGCGACGCACCCGAGGAGCAGTTGAACACCCTGTCCCTTGGGGATCACATGCGAGCCGCAAGCGCCGACGTTCAAGACCGCCAGCGCTCTACGTCGAAATTCGGCCTGTTTCAGCGCAGACCTCGGTAGTGCTGCCGAAAAGCCTCTGAGGAGCCAGCGTTCTGAAATACCTTTTGGGCTACGAGGTGCCGGCGGCTGCTCGCCGGCTCGCAACCAACGGTTCACCATGAGTTCACGCTTCGAAGACATAATCTTATGCCTTGTAAACTGTATCTGCTGAGAATCGGTCGAGCTACAAGGCCCTCGGATGCGGCCAACGGTTTGCTTGGAATACAGACCAACCAGAGCCAGCCAGCCAG
>Ga0123519_10013201_pt1 | contig 11908 bp, 7 predicted proteins | sample YelNatPaOPRAMG02_FD_87396 | JGI IMG/M metagenome (GOLD analysis project Ga0123519, IMG submission 87396) | Hot spring microbial communities from Yellowstone National Park - Yellowstone National Park OP-RAMG-02 (version 2) | ecosystem: Environmental > Aquatic > Thermal springs > Hot (42-90C) ... | reverse complement strand
TGCAGGTGGGGGAGTGGGTGACCCTGGGAGAGCCTCCCCCCGATGCGCCGCCGGGTCCAGCGGAGCCTGCCGGGCCCAGGGGGAAGGCGCTTGCGGAGCCTCCACTCGCGGCCCAGGGCCTAGCGCATCGCTATCTCGTGCTCAACGCCGCCGGTATCCAGCGCCCCGTGCGGGTCCGGGCGCCCCAGGATCCCTGGAATGTGCCGGAGGGAGGTGGGCCAGGACAGGCGGACCTTCTGATCGTCACCCACCCCGACTTGAGCGCAACGCTCGCCCCCCTGCTCCGGCTGCGCCGGGAGCAGGGGTGGGACGTGGTTGCGGCCAACGTCTTGGGCGTCTATGATCGTTGGGGAGAAGGCCGGCCCGATCCGGCGGCCATTCGCGCCCTGGTGTCCGAGGCATACGCTTCCTGGAATCCTCGCCCTCTGGCGGTGCTGCTGGTCGGGGACGGATCGTTCGACCCGCGCGGCTACCTGCCCACCTCGCCGCCCACCCTGCTCCCGCCCTACCTGGCCAGCGTGGACCCCTGGGCCGGCGAGGTGGCCGCGGACAATCGTTACGTCTGTGTGGACGGCGACGATTCGCTCCCGGACCTGCTGATCGGCCGCCTCCCCGTGCAGACGGTGGAGGAGGCCGAAACGGCGGTGGGCAAGGTGGTAACCTATGAGACGAATCCCCTGCGGACAGGCTGGAACGCCAACGTGCTCCTGGTGGCCGATGACCCCGACGCGGGGGGAGATTTTATCGCCTCGTCCGAAGAACACGCTGCCGCCTATGTGACCGCGCCGTTCAGCGTGACCCGGCACTATTGCCCCGGAACTTCTCCCATGGAAAGCGACTGCCCGCCGGAAGAGGCGGCCGCGCTGCACGCAGCCCTGCTTGCCGGTTGGAACGAGGGGGCGCTGGTCGTCGGTTTCAGCGGGCACGCCTCCTGGCACCAGTGGGCCATCGAGGACTTGTTTCACCTGAACGACCTGCCGTCCCTGCGCAACACCCGGCGCCTGCCGGTCGTGGTCGAGATGACCTGCTTCACCGGCGCCTTCCAGCGGCCGGAGCCGACCCTGGATGAGGAACTGGTGACCTGGCCCGCCGGAGGGGCGGTGGCTTCCTGGGGCGCAACGGGCCTGGGCGTAACCGTCGGCCACGACCGCCTCAGCGACGGCTTCTTCCGCGCCGCTTTTGTTGACGGGGTCCAGACGGTGGGCGAAGCGACGCTGGCCGGCAAAGTGGCCCTGGCGGCGAGCGGACAGAACCTGGATCTGCTGGATACCTTCCACCTGCTCGGCGATCCCCTGACCCGCTGGAACAGGGACCTGGAAGCGGTCCCCTTCCAGATTTTTCTCCCGTTGGTCACCGTAGAGGCAGGTTTCCCCTGATCCTGCGGCCAGGTCCCGGCAGAATTGGGGGAACTCGAAAGGGCCGGAATGGAGATGCCCTGCCGATTGACGTTCCCCGGCATCCGGAGTATAATACGGGCGGAGTGGCCGGCGAGGAGGTTGTCGTGTGGACGACCCATCCAGAATTCCGTCAGCGTTCCCTGGGAAAGGTCCTGGGGCGACGCTGGCCCTTTCTTCTGGCCGGCCTGATTTTGGGCCTCCTCCTCACCCTGGTCGTCCTGTTGGCCCGTCCCCCGATTTACCAGGCCCGGACCGTGGTACATTTCTCTGAGCGCTATGCCCGGTTGGCTCAGGAGGCGGAGGGGAAAGTTTCCCCCCGGCTGCTCCAGGAAGCCCGGGATTTCCTGGTTCTGGACGGGGTGAGCCTCCCGGCTTCGGCCCAAATCGAGCATCCGGTCGAGTTCGGTTCCCTGGGCCCCGGAGAGTTGTTCGCTGTAGGCCGCAGCACCGAGGCCGCTCGCACCATGGAACTGGCCGCTTCTGGCGGGCGGGCGCTGGCCGAGGCCCTGCGTAGCCTCTACGGCTGGGACCTCCTCCAGACCCTTCTTCGGCGTACCATCCATCTCCAGGGCCAGGGCCGGCCCGAACCTCCCACCCCGCTCACCCCGCACCTCTATGAACTCCTGGAGGCCGGTTTCCTTCCCTACGACCCCGCCGTGGCCATCCCGGACTCGGCCCTGCACCTCACCGCCCAGGATGTAGACGACATCATCCTGGCCCTCCAGCGGAAGGAGGAGAGCGAGCGGGCCCGGATGGACAGCCTGTTCGAACGGCGCGACCGCGCCACAGACCCGGCGCTTCGGGCCACCCTGGAGGCCGAGATCGAGGCGGTCAAGGCCGGCCGGACGGTGCTGGGCCGGGCTCTGATGACCCTCTATAAACAGCGGGACCGCCTGGTGGAGAGCGCGGAGGTGGCCCCCCCGCCGGAGGTCCGGCCGGCCGACCTGGCGGCGGAAGGCCCCATCCCCCGTTGGACCTACTTCCTCCTGGGCGGCGGAGGGGGATTGCTTCTGGCCTCCCTCCTGGCTTTCCTCGACGAATCCTGTGGCCTGCTCCGGCATCTGGGCGAACTCCTGGCCTACCGCGAATTGATCTGGAACCTGGTCCTGCGCGACCTGAAGGCCCGCTACAAGAATTCCTTCCTGGGCTACCTCTGGTCGCTGGTCAACCCCTTGCTGATGATGACGGTTTTTACCATATTGTTCAAATTCTTGCTCAAAAGTCCCATCCCCAACTTCCCCGTCTTTATCATCGTGGGCCTTCTCCCCTGGAACTTTTGCGCCAGTTCGGTCACCGGGGCAGTGACCTGCATCACCGCCCAGAGCAACCTGGTCAAGAAGGTCTATTTCCCTCGCGAGGCCATTCCCATCGCCCTGGTGCTGGCCAACCTGCTCAACTTTCTCCTGGCCCTTCCGGCGATGTTCCTGATCATGCTCCTCCTCAACGCCCATTTCCAGCCGGCAGCGGCCCTCTTTCCCCTGATCGCCTTGATCGAGACCATCTTTCTCCTGGGGGTGGCCCTTTTCCTTTCCGCCCTGAACGTCTTTTTCCGGGATACCCAGGTCATCACCGAGGTCCTCCTGCTGGCCTGGTTCTTCCTCACCCCGATTTTCTACCGGCTGGGGGACATCGTGGACGTGCAACTGGCCCGACTGGTGCGCTGGCTCAACCCGATGGCCTCGCTGGTGGATTTCTACCGCGACATCTTTTACCTGGGCGGTCTGCCCGGCTGGGACGCCATCATCCGCACCCTGGTCACCGCCCTGCTGGTGTTGCTGGCGGGTTACCTCTTTTTCCTGCGTCTGAGCCCGCGTTTCGGGGAGGAACTCTAGTGGCGGCCGTAAGTTTTGAAGGTGTCTCCAAGCGTTTTGTCCTCCAGCACGAGCGCGACCGGTCCTTCCAGGAGTGGGCGGTCAACTTCCTCCGGCGTTTTCGACAGCGGCGCAACCGCGAGGATTTCTGGGCCCTGCGGGATGTGACCTTTGCTGTGGAGGCGGGGGAAACGCTGGGCATCATCGGGGAGAACGGTTCGGGCAAGAGCACCACCCTCAAACTGGTCAGCCGCATTTTGGAGCCGACCGCCGGCCGCATCGAGGTGAACGGCCGGGTCTCGGCCCTGCTGGAGTTGGGGGCCGGCTTTCATCCGGACCTGACCGGCCGGGAGAATATCTACCTGAACGCCTCCCTCCTGGGTTTCAGCCGGAAGGAAATCCGCCAGAAGACCGAAAGCATCATCGCCTTTGCCGAACTGGAGCGTTTCATCGACATCCCGGTCCGCCACTACTCCTCCGGGATGTTCATGCGCCTGGGCTTTGCCATCGCCATCCATGTGGACCCCGACATCCTCCTGACCGATGAGGTTCTGGCGGTGGGAGACGAATCGTTCCAGCGCAAGTGTCTGGAAAAGATCGCCGAACTGCAACGCAGCGGCAAGACCATCCTCTTTGTCTCCCACGACATGAACGCGATACGCAACCTCTGTAGCCGCGTCCTGTGGCTTCATCAGGGCCGGATACAGGCCCTGGGGGAGCCGAGTCGGGTGGTGGACGCCTACCTGCTCTTTATCCACGAACGGGAGGCCGAGTTTTTGGAGGAGCGGCAACGCCGACTTCAGGCGGCTCCTCCGGAAGAGGAGGCCGGCCCCCCTCCGGAAAAAGCGGTCCAGCCGCTCCAGAACCGCTGGGGCTCTGGGGAAATCTCCTTTCGGCAGGTTCGCTTCCTGGATGCCCAGGGGAACGATTGTTTTCTGCATCGGAGCGGGGCGCCGGCCGTGATCGAGATGGCCTATGAGGTGGCCCATCCCCGACCCGATCCGGTCTTTGGCATCGCCATCTATCGCCAGGACGGACTTTGGGTCTATGGCACCAATACGGCCATAGACGGCCTGTCCCTCGAAATACCCCGGAAGGCGGGGACCGTCCGCTTCCACATGCCGGCCCTGCACCTTCTGGAGGGACAGTACTGGCTGGATGTGGCCGTGCACGCCCGGGACGGAACCCCCTACGACTATTGGCGGCACTGCTGGAACTTTGCCGTGTACTCTCCCGTGGCCGATCAGGGGGTCTACCGCCCGGAACATCGCTGGGAATGGGGAGACTAGATGCAGCCTCGCTGGACGGAAACCACCAAGCGGATGGTCGTCGTGCTCGGCGTCCTGCTGGGCCTGGGCCTGCTGTATCTGGCCCGGGTGACGCTGGGAAGCCTCCTGATCGCCGCGGTGGTGGCCTATATCGTCCATCCCCTGATCGAGTTCCTGCACCGCCGCCTGCGACTTCCTCACGCCCTGTCCACCGTCCTGGTTTACCTCCTCCTCCTGGCTTTCCTGGCGGCCATCCCCATCTTCCTGGTCCCGCTCCTCATCCGCCAGGTCCAGGCCCTTAACCTGAATTTCCTGACCCTCTTCTCCCAGGGACGGGACTGGCTTTCGACGACCCTGGCCTCGTGGCGCACGATCTCTATCGCCGGAACCGCAGTGGACCTTTCCCCTCTGGTGGACCCGGCCCTGAGCGCGCTCGGGGAAAAGGGGGCCCTTCCTCCCATTCCTCCCCCGGAAGTATGGCTGCCCCGCCTCTTCGGCACCCTGAGCGGCTTTGCCCTGACCCTGACCTCGGCTACCCTCGGCTTCATCTTGACCATCCTCTACTCCTTCTACCTGGCCAAAGACAGCCACTTCTGGCAGGCCCGTCTGGAGCAGGCCCTCCCGGAGGCCTACCGCCCGGAGATCAGCACGCTGATGCGGCGATTGGGCCGCGTCTGGGGGGCCTTTCTGCGGGGTCAACTGCTCCTCTGCCTGATCGTCGCCCTGGTCACCTACATCGTCCTGGCCGCGCTGGGCATCCCGGGAAGCATCCCCCTGGCCCTGCTGACCGGCGTGCTTCAGGTCATTCCCAATATCGGCTCGATTCTGGCCCTGGTGCCGATTGTGGTGGTCACGCTGGTTCAAGGCTCGATGACCATTGCCCTGGCTCCCGGGTGGGTGGCCCTGTTGGTGACCGGGGTGTACGTCCTGCTGCAATTCTTGATCTATAATTTTCTGAGTCCCCTGATCATTGGGGAAAGCATCGGGCTTCCGGCCCTGGTTGTCCTGGTCGGGGTGGTCATCGGCACGGCCCATGCCGGCCTGCTGGGGGCCTTCCTGTCCGTGCCGGTTCTGGCCTCGCTTCGCGTCCTGGCCTCTTACGCCTACAACAAGGTTCTGGAACGTCCCCCCTTTCCCGAGGAGGAAAAGAGGCCGGCCTCTCCGCCTCCGGAAAAACAACCCCAGGGGCCATCGGACGCCTGAAGGTGCTCTAACCGGGGCCTGAAAAAAGGGGGAAGCCTCGAGCCAAGGGGGAGCTCGAGGCTTAGGCAGGGCGGGCAGGGCGCCCTGGCAACTATAGTTTAGCACACCCTCGCCGATTTGTCAACTCGACCGGTTCCGCGGGGTGCCCGCCGTCTTGGGGGCGGGTTTCAAAGCTGCACCGAAACTGGGCCTGTCAGGAGGATATGATGGATGCCCTTTCCTCTCCCAACCTTGTGCCGGTGCCCCATCGGGCCCGGCGGGTCGGGCTGCTCTATGCCCCCGGCATCGAGGCCGCCCGGCGTCTGGGGCTGGAACTGGAGGGATGGCTCGCCCGCCTGGAGATCGCGGTCTGGCGAGGCTGTGCCGACGACGCCCGCGATACGGAAGCCGGGGAGATCGCCTCCTGTGACCTCCTCTTTACCCTGGGAGGGGATGGGACGGCATTGCGGGGAGCCCACCTGGCCGCTCCGCTGGGCGTTCCGCTGGTCTGCGTCGGCTTGGGCCATCTCAGTTTCATGGCCGAACTGACCCCGGAGGACGTCTTGAAGGAGATGCCCGCTTTTCTGGCCGGAGACTACTGGTTGGAGCGACGCGCCCTTCTGGAGGGCCGCCTCGTCCGTCGGGGGAAAGAGGTGGCCCGAGGTCTGGCGCTGAACGAGTTGGTCCTGGGACGGGAGCGTAACGCCCCCGCCCTTCGGGTGGCGGTGCGCGTCAACGGGGGAGAGTTGGACGTCTACACCTGTGACGCCATCATCGTGGCCACGGCTACCGGTTCCACCGCCTATGCGCTCTCGGCCGGCGGGCCGATCATCTTCCCCGAAAGCCGGGATGTGCTCCTGGTGCCGGTGGCGGCGCACCTTTCCCTCCTGCCCCCGCTGGTTGTGCCGGGGGAGATCCGCATCGAACTGGAGGTCGTCGGCGGCGGCCCCTCCGGGGTCAACGCCGATGGACAACCGCTGGCCGACCTGGAGGGCGGAGATGTGCTGCAGGTACAGCGGAGTCCCACCTTCTGTTACTTTGCCCGCCGTCAGGAGCGCAACTACTTTTTCCGCACCCTCAAGGAGCGGCTCTACCGGATGGGCAGGTGTTCGCCCGGCGACCAACTTCAGGCCCGTTGACCTGGCCGATGCGGCCATTCCCCGGTCTTTACAACGCCACTCCGCGTGGAGGCGATCTGCTGGGTCATCCCTTGGTGGAGCATGGAAAGGCCCCGTTCCCGCTTCCAAGCGTTTGAAATTTCCCGGAGGCTCGTGTATAATAGGGGAGCGAGGTGGTATGGACCGTGGCGGATGCCTTTCCTCGTTTTGCCCAAATCGTCATCGCCGGGGACGACCCGGATTTTGGCCGGCAGGTCGCCCAGATGCTGCAGGCGGCCGGCTACCTGACCTACCTGACTGGTCCGGAGATGCTCCCCGACCTGGTCCGCGACCGGCTGCCCGACCTGATTCTCCTGGCCCCCCTCCATGGTGATTTCCGACAGACCGTTCGCCGGGTCAGGCAGGCGGCCCCGGCCTTCATTCCCAACCGTTTCTGCAGGAGGTGCCCCGGAGACCCCGGAAGCCGGGGCGGAGGGAGTTGTCCGGCCGGCGGAAGAGACTGGCCGGCGCTATACCCTGGAGGAAATCCGCCAGAGCGGCCTCCTGGAAGCCGACATTCTGGCCACTCTGGATGCTCACTTTGGCCGGCTGTGGAAGCCGGAGGATGAGACCGCGAAGAATTGAGGGGCGGCCCCTTGGGGGACTTTCCCCGGAGGTGGGCGATGGGTAAAGTTGCCTGGTTTTCCCCGATTCTGCTGGCCCTGCTGGCCGTTTCCTGTGTTCCGCCGCCCGCCCCCACCGGGCAACCCACGGCCGGCCCGACCCGGCCGCTTCCGGCCCGGCCGGCCGGCTTCGCCGCCTACAAGCCGGTGCCGGTGGAGGTCGTCCCCGCCGCCCCTCCCTACACCCCCGACCTCCAGACCATCGCCAACCCCCAGGCCCTCTCGGCCCTGAACCCGGCCCAGAAGGCTGCCCTGGAGAAGAACGGCTTTGTGGTCGTCCCGCAGGGCTATCCGCAGGTCTATACCCTCTACCAGCAGGCCAAAAGGCAGAACATCCCCGTCTTGGTCACCACCGATGCCATGCTCCATACCTTCCACATCCTCTACGACTATGCCCTGCGCCTGGCCGAGAAGGAACATTTCATCGCCGACCTCCGGGCGCTCAGCGCGGCCATGCTACAGGCGGCCGAGGCCGACTACAACGCCGCTTCCGGAAAACTCCGGGAGGCGGCCCGCCAGAACCTGGCCTTTTTCGCCGTGGGGCTGCGCCTGCTCGACCCCCAGGCCCGGGTGCCGGAGGCCGTGCGCGGCGTGGTGGACCAGGAACTGGCCCTCATCGCCGAACACGCCGGCATCGCCTGTTCCCCTATCTGGGGACAGGGCTGTGCCCAACCGAACTGTGCCCTTTCCCCCCATATCTGCGAGGACTATTCCCAGTACCTGCCCCGGGGCCACTATACCCGCAACGAGGATTTCCAGCGCTACTTCCGGGCCATGATGTGGTACGGGCGGATGTCCTTCCACCTGAACACCCCGACCGACCCGGAGGCGGCCCGGCGCGAGACGCGGGCGGCGCTCCTCATCGTGCGGGCGCTCTATAACCTCCGTATCGGGGAGGAGCCGGCCCTGGACCTCTGGGAACGCATCTACGAACCGACCGCCTTTTTCGTCGGGCGGGCCGATGACCTGACGCCCTACGATTATGCCGGCCTGGCCGGGGAGGTCTACGGGGGTCTCCCCGACCTGGCCGCCCTGGCCGACGAGGGCCGCCTGGATGCCTTCCTCGGGGAGGCCCGGAAACTCCGTCCTCCGGCCATCCTGGGCGGCTATGTCACCGACCGGCAGCGGCCGGAGGAGGCGACGCTTTCCTTTCGTTTTATGGGCCAGCGCTTTGTCCCCGATTCTTACATCTTCCAGCAACTGGTCTATAACCAGGTGGGAACGTACCAGGGCCGCGGCCGGCCCTTTACCCTCTCCGATTCCCCGGCCGGCCCGATCCGCGGCGTCCCCCGGGGGCTGGACATCCCGGCCGCCCTGGGCAGCCGTCGCGCCCTGGAAATCCTTGCCGCCGAGGGCGACACCGATTACGCCGGCTATGCCGAACAACTGGCCCGGGTGCAGGGCGAACTGGCCGCCCTCCCGCCGGAGCAGTGGACGGCCAACCTCTACTGGAACTGGCTGCACACCCTTCGCCCGCTCCTGGAGGTCAAGGGAGAGGGTTATCCCTACTTTATGCGCTCCCCGGCCTGGGCCGATAAGGACCTGCACACCTGGCTGGGCTCCTGGAGCGAACTCCGCCACGATACCATCCTCTACGTCAAGCAGTCCTACACCGTCGGGGCTACGGCTTTGCCCCCGCCGGAAGAGGCCACCCGGGGGTATGTGGAGCCACAGCCGGAACTTTACGCCCGGCTGGCGGCGCTTTGTGCTCAGATGCAGGAGGGACTGGGCCGGCGCGGCCTGCTGAGCCAGGAGATGGCCGACAAGGTGGAGAAGATGCGGGACCTCCTCCTGGCGCTCAAGACGATGGCCGAGAAGGAACTGCGCGGCGAGGCCCTGAGCGAGGAGGAGTATGCGGCCATCCGGGGCATCGGCGACACCCTGGAGGAACTGACCACCTTCTCCGAGGAGGTGGCCGGCCAGATCACCTCTCAGGCCGATGAGCGCATGGCCATCGTTGCCGACGTGCATACCGACCCCAACAGCGGCGAGGTGCTGGAGGAGGGGGTGGGCGAGGCCTTTCCCATCTATGCGGTCGTTCTGGTGGAGGGCCGGCAGAGCCTGACGATGGGCGGGGTCTTTTCCTACTACGAGTTCCGCCAGCCCATGGCCGAACGGCTGACCGACGAGGCCTGGCAGGAGATGTCGCCCAGACCCCCCAGGCCGGCCTGGACCTCGAGTTTTATTGTAGAATAGGGCGCAGGGCACAGGGCGCAGGGGCAGGGCTCAGGGGCGCAGGGCACAGGGCCCGGGGCGCAGGGCGCAGGGCCCAGGTTCCTGATCCCTGCCCCCCCTAAGCCCTGATCCCTAAGCCCTGACTCCCTGAAAACAAGGAGGCAAACCATGCTCATCGTCCATGTCCATGCCCACGTCAGGCCGGAGTTTGTGGAGGCCTTTCGGGAGGCGACGCTTGAGAACGCCCGGAACAGCGTGTTGGAGCCGGGAGTGGTCCGCTTCGACGTGATTCAGCAGGACGATGACCCGACTCGTTTTATCCTGGTGGAAGTCTACCGTACTCCAGAGGATCCGGCCCGGCACAAGGAGACGGCTCACTACCAGAAGTGGCGCGACGCCGTGGAGCCGATGATGGCCGAGCCGCGCCGTAGTGTACGTTACAGGAATGTCTTTCCGGAAGAGGCCGGATGGGAGTACCCGGGCAGGGGGACATAGGCCCGGAGGGGAAAGCGGCGGCCGCAAAGCCCTCGGGCAAACGCCTCTGTTCGGCGGGCTGCAGGGCGGCCTTTTTGCTCACGGGCGGCACCCCGGCCGGCGGTAGTCCCGCTGTTCCGGGGCCTCAGCCGGGCCGGGTTTGACCTGCTGGCATCTTCCTGATAAAATTGGGGATAAGGATGCGCAATCGAGGTGCCCGATGTCGAAACCGTTTGTCTGTGCTTCTCTGGTTTTGTTCCTCCTGCCGCTTTTGGCCTCCTGCACCCAACCCCAGGAGACGGCTTCTCCGATGCCCGCACCTTCCCCTTCTTCCCCTCCCGGCCAGGAGGAGCAGGTGCTCGTCCTGACCCTGAGCGCTTACGACCCGCCGACCCTGGACCCGGCGCTCTGTACCGACGCCACCTCCAGTTTCGTGATCCGCCAACTCTACAGCGGCCTGGTGGCGCTGGATGAGAACCTCGAGGTCGTCCCGGACCTGGCGACCGGCTGGAGCATCTCTGCCGACGGCCGGGTGTATACCTTTACCCTGCATCCGGAGGCTCGCTTCCACGACGGCCGGCCGATCACCTCCGCCGATTTCCTCTACTCGCTCGAACGGGCCTGCGACCCGGCCCTGGGAGAAAACCTCCCCTGCGCCACCTATCTGAACGACATCGTCGGCGTCCCGGAGAAACTGGCCGGCCGGGCCGACCACATCGCCGGCCTGCGGGCCCCGGACGCGCACACCCTGGTCATCACCATCGACGGTCCCAAGTCCTATTTCCTGTCCAAACTCACCTACAACACGGCCTATGTCCTGGACCGGAACAACGTCGAGCAGGGGCGGCTCTGGACCGAGCACCCCAACGGGAGCGGCCCCTTCCGTCTGGCCGAATGGCAACACAACCGCCGTCTGGTGTTGGCCCGCAACGAGCATGATTACCGCCAGCCGCCCCGACTGGAGCAGGTGATCCTGCTGATGGGAGCCGAGGCCCGCAACCCCCTGCTCCTCTATGAGCAGGGCCGCATCGATTTCGCCGAGGTGGACACCTCCAGCGTGGCCCGCCTGGAGTACGAAGGCAGTCCGCTGGCCGGGGAATTGCGGGTGAATCCGGAACTTTCGCTGGCCTATATCGGGTTCAACGTGCAGATGCCTCCTTTCGACGACCCCAAAGTCCGGCAGGCCCTGACCCTGGCGGTGGACCGGGCCAAAATCGCCCGGGTGACCTACGAGGGGCGGCTGGTGCAGGCCAGGGGCATCCTTCCCCCCGGTATGCCCGGTTACGACGAGACGCTGGAGGGATTGCCCTACGACCCCGAACAGGCCCGAAAACTCCTGGCCGAATCGCGCTATGCCGGGAAGATGCCCCGCCTCGTCTTTTATACCACCGGCGGCGGGGACGCCGTTCTCCTGCAGGAGGTCTGGCAGGAAGAACTGGGGTTGGAAGTCGAACTGCGGCAGGTGGTGTGGGCCGATTTCCTGAAAGGTCTGGATGAACGCCGCTACCCCATCTTTGCCCTGGGCTGGATCGCCGACTATCCCGACCCGCAGGACTTTCTGGAGGTCCTCTTCCGAACCGGAAGTCCGAGCAACCACACCGGCTACTCCAACCCGGAGGTAGACCGCCTTCTGGAGCAGGCGGCGGTAGAACAGGACGAGGAAAAGCGGCTGGCCCTCTATCGGCAGGCCGAACGTCTGATCGTTGCCGATGCGCCGGTGATCCCCCTGACCCATGGGGTTACCTATTCCCTCACCAAGCCCTATGTGCGGGGGTTGCAGGTGACCCCGATGGGCGTTCTGGACCTGTCTACCGTCTGGAT
>Ga0123519_10013200_pt1 | contig 11908 bp, 7 predicted proteins | sample YelNatPaOPRAMG02_FD_87396 | JGI IMG/M metagenome (GOLD analysis project Ga0123519, IMG submission 87396) | Hot spring microbial communities from Yellowstone National Park - Yellowstone National Park OP-RAMG-02 (version 2) | ecosystem: Environmental > Aquatic > Thermal springs > Hot (42-90C) ... | reverse complement strand
TAAAAAGCCAACAATGATTCCGGCTATTGAACCTAAGAAAATTGACTTTAAAATTTCTTTTGTTGAGATTCCTAAGGAAAAATCTTCTTTTTGATCAGGTAAATGAGAAGTCTCAGAAAAACTTACGATTAAAGTGCTTAGCCCAAACATCCCTGTTAAAACTGGAAAAAGTAGCTGCTGTTGAGGTAAAATTTGTGAGTTAAGCACAATCAAACCAAAAATTCCAGAAAGCAAGATTATTAAAGTTGCTGATAAAATTTTTCTTGGCTTTCTCTCAGAAAGAACCATGAAAGCAACTACAGCAATTATAGCAAAGTGTATGTAAGGCCTTGTAAGTTTATAGAAAGATGCAAAGTATGGAGAGAGGAGAGTGATTAAGATAAGACCAAAAATCAATGAACCTATGCCACCTATGACAGTAAGTTTTATTGCTTCGTAGCCTCTGCCTTCTAACAAAAGCCTATGACCAGGAAGTACTGATAGAGCGGTACCTTCTTCTGGAGCACCAATAAAAATTGAAGGAATGAAATTAAAGAAAATCTCACTCATAGCAGTTGAAACTATGAGAACCGCTAACTGATATGAGGTTAAATTAAAAAAGAAAGAGATAGAAAAAATTAAAGGCAATAAAGTGTTGACATGCATGCTAGGCATCAAGCCTGAGAACAAACCAATAAAAATTCCAAAAATTGAAAGCAAGATTAAATCTAACATGTTACTTCAAGTTGTTTAAAATTTGTATGTCAGAAGCTTTCCTTGGGACAATTTGAAGCTGACCTTTATATTCGCCAACAATTCCAGTAATTCTTATGGTCTTGCCTTTCTTGAAGTCATATTGAGTTATTCCATTAACTTTAAGCTGATTCATCAAGCTAGAAAAAATTGGGACTTCTATCTTTGAATCACCATCTGTTAAAGTTAGAAAAATGTGACCGGCTGAATGAGTTCTCACATAAGAAATTTTGCCTGTGGTTGAAATTAGTTTGCCACTTAAGCTAGAATCTATCTTGCTTATTTTTGTTTCTGATGGTGAAATAGCTAAAGCTGAGAAATAAATTAATGCTAAGCCGAATAAAGAAATTAAAACACAAGCTATTAACAAAATTTTCTTCTTTATTTCCATGTTTGCTTTTGAGAGAAAAAAGCTTGATATAAATTTAGAACTCATTAAGTGAGTTAAATTTTTGATTTCTTTAAATTGAAATAATAAATTGCTGCAGCTGGACCTAATAGTGCTCCGCTTATTGTAGAAATTATTACCTCAAAAATTAAAGAAATTTGATCTATCTTTAAAATTTCAAAAACAACTTTCAGAATACTAAAAGGAAAAGAAATTACACCAATTATTAAGCCAAGAAGAAGAAGAAATGCCAATATAGAAATTGAATTATCTTTTGTTATTTTCCAACTTGATTTTATACTTTCTATAGGGTCTTTATTCTCAATAACGAGTATTGGAAATGTTAAAAACAATCTTAATGAAACATAGAAAAGAATGAAAAGAATGCATAAAACTATCACAAGAATAACAATGAAAATGATGAGAGAAGATTTCAATAACAGTAGAGCTAGTAGGAAAACAAAAAATACCGGTACTCCAAAAATGAGAAAAGTAAGAAGAGATGTGAGCAAAATCTTGAAAAAAATTCCAAAAGAATTTTGAACTGCTTTCATAATTTCAACTTCACCTTTCTTTACAGCTTGATAAACTGTGATTTGGTAAACACCAGCAACAATCAAAGAAACAAAAAACAGAATTATGCCTAGTGCAACTAGTATTGAGATTGAGACTAAATCTAATGTCTTGATTGACTGCGCTAACATTGAAGAAAACAAAGTAGATAAAATAGAAAAAGTAAAAGCAAGTAAAATTACCTTAGGGTGTTTCCTTAAAAAACTAAAAATGTCTTCAAATGAATCTAGAGCTAAACCCATTATTATCTAAAATTATTTTGGTAAAATAGAAATATAAATTAATCTTAAAAATCTATGAAGATTGAGTTTTGTTGAAAGCTATACTTATCTTTTTGTCTTCAAACTCCAAGCTGTCAGAAAACTTTCCTTTTGTGGCTCCAACAACCACAATTTTAGCACCAACTTCTTTTGCTATCATCTTCTTGTTTTTCTCCAAAATCTTATTAGTTTTTTCATCAGAGCTTAAACTCAAATCAATTCTATCCTTAACCACAAAACCAAACTTTTTCCTCATCTCTTGAATCTTCCTCACAAGCTCCCTCAGTAGAGCTTCATTTAAAAGTTTTTCATCAAGCCTTGAAGGAACAAAAACTTTTCCCAAGTTAAACTCTATTCCAGAAAATTCACCTTTTGGTTCATTGCCAGCAACCTCTATCTTTTTACTGTTACACATCTTCAGCAAAACTTCTTTCAAGTCTTTTATTGTAGCCAAAACTTTCTTATCTTTGGAAACAACAATAACTGAAGCAACAGGCCATCTCAGCTTAAGATTAACCTTTTGTCTTGCAGCACTACAAGCTTCCACTATCTGCTTTGCTATCTTCATTTCTTCTTCCAGCTTTTTGTCAATCATTCTCTTCTCAGCCTTTGGCCAATCTTCTAGATGAACAGAAAGCTTTCCCTTCTTCAAAGGCTTAACCACATCTTGATAAACTTGCTCTGCCAAGAAAGGACAAATTGGAGCTAAAAGCTTTGCTAAATTTTCTGTTACTGTCAAAAGAGTGAAGAAAGCTGCTTGTTTGTCTTTACCGTCATACAAAGGCCAAACTCTATCTCTTATTATCTTTATGTACCACCTTGAGAAATCGTTCAAGATGAAATCCAAAATTTCATTCGAAGCTTTATGTGCATTGTGGTCATTGAAGTGCTTTGTGCAGTTTTCAATCAAAGAGTTAAGCTTTGAGAGAATCCATTTGTCCTCTTGCTTCAAGCCTTTTGGTTTTCCTTTTGAAGTGACATAAGTTTTAACAAAATTAAACGTGTTTCTAACAACAACAAAATTTTTCGAGATTTCTTCTAAAGCCTGCCAGCTGAAATAGTAATCATTCCAAGGTTCGCTCGATAAATAGTAGAACCTAAGTAAATCTCTCCCATATTTTTCTATAACCTCTTCTGTGCTCACTATGTTCTGCAAACTTTTTGACATCTTTTGACCATGAGCATCTAAAACTAAGCCATGCATCAAAACACTTTTGAAAGGTGCTCTGCCAAAAGTCATCATGCTTGTTATCATCAAAGAATTCCACCATCCACGAAACTGGTCTGCTCCTTCAAGAATAAAATCAGCTGGCCAAAATTTCTTAAAAAGTTTTTTGTTTCTTGGGAAGCCTAAAGAAGCCCAAGAAGCTACTCCTGAATCGAACCAAACATCAAGGACGTCAGGAACTCTCTTCATCTTGCCTCCACAACTGCATTTCAAAGTTATTTCATCTATGTAGGGCTTGTGAAAATCTTTTGGAACTTTTGGTAATTCTTCTCTTGAGCCTATGACTTTTATATGCCCACATTTTTCACAAACCCAGATTGGTAAAGGAATTCCCCAATACCTTTGCCTAGAAATTGGCCAATCTCCCAAGCTTTCAAGCCAATTTTGAAATCTTTGGCTTGCCCATTCTGGATTCCATTTTATCTTCTTGTTTTCTTCAATTAGTTTGTCTCTTATAGCTGTAACCTTGAAAAACCATTGAGGTACAGAAATCTGAATCAAGGGTGAATTGCATCGCCAACAAATTGGATAGTCGTGTTGAATTGTTTCTTCATGCAGTAGTAAACCTTTAGCTCTTAAATCTTGCAATATCAGCTTGTCAGCTTCCTTAACAAACATCCCAGCATATTTCCCACAACTTTCATCAAAAGTTCCATCAATCTTGACTGGTGAGATTGCTGGCAAACCAGTTTCTAGACCAACTTTATAGTCTTCTTCTCCATGACCCGGGGCTGTGTGAACTAAGCCTGTACCTTCTTCTAAGCTAACGAACTGATCTGAAAGAACAACTCTATGAGCATTTGTCAAGACTTGTTGGAATTTTAACTCATTTATGAAAGGATGTTCATACTTTAAATTTTCGAGCTCTCTTCCTGTTTTTGTTTCTAAAATCTTATAATCTTTTATTCCAGCTTTTTCCATCACTTTATCAACAAGGGCTTTAGCCAGAATCAAAATTTCATTACCAACTTGAACTCTAACATATTCTGCATCTGGTTTTGCCATTACACCTGTATTTGCTGGCAATGTCCAAGGGGTGGTTGTCCATATAACTAAAAATTCATTTGGTTTGTTTTTTACTCTAAACTTAACATATATAGAAGGATCTGTTAGCTTTGTGTACTCAATTTCATTATAAGCAACAACAGTTTCACAATTATGAGTTACGAACTCATTAACTATAAAACTATGAAAATTTTCTACTCCTACATCAGCTACAGTTCTTTTACCGGAAGGTGAAATTTCTTTAACAATATCCCAAACTAGACCGTCCGACAATCCTTTGGTATATAATTTAATCCAAGTTAGAAAATCTTCAATGTAGGGTGATGAACGTGCAGTTTTCTCATATTCATAGTATACGTATCTTACTTTTCTTATTGGTAAATTTAAAAATTTGGAAATTTCTACCGGCTTAAGCCCTTTTTTCTTAAGCTCTAAAATCCTCTTTTTTTGATTTTCTATTTCTCTTTTTAAATTTAGTTTGTATTTGAGATAAGAAGATGCTAGTTTTGCTCGGAGCTCTCTATATTTACAATAAGTGTAGCCAATTTTTTCACATAAGTTCAAAATATTTTCATCATCGCTTTCTATTTCACAAGTAATTTTAATTTTAGGTTTTTTATTAACCAAAACCCTTTTAATTCTATATTTTGCATTTATCTCAAATTCTTTTAAAATTTTACAAATAGTCCTAACAAATTTAATCCCATCTTTCTCCTGACCCATATCTCTATGTAAATAAAATCTGGGTGCATTAAAACCTTTCTTATGTTTTCTTAAAGGTAATATTTGAAGCTCACTACCAAAGTAGGAGGAAATAAAAGCCTGCTTAACTTTTTTAGAAGCGTTTAAAATTGGTTTTGGAAACTCTAAATTACAACTTGTCTTCTTTCCCGTAGGCGCTCCTAAACTTAATAATAAAATACTTAAACCTAAGGAATTGACCGAAAAACTAGTTGAAATTCCCTTTATTTTTCTTCCGTTAACTGTTGAGACAACCTTTTTCTTTTCAATTTTTGAATAATCAAAACCAAGTTTGTCTATATCTTTCATAATAGTTTTCAAATCCTCTTCCCTACCGGTGAAAACCAAAGTAATAGATGGAAAAAGTCTTCCTTTTCCCTTCCTAATAATTACTGAACCATCACCAAATATATGCCCTAAAATTCTTGCCAAGATTACTAATTTAGGTGAATCGCTCATTAAGGGAATTAGACCCATTTCTTTCAATTTTTTAATTAGAAGAAAGCTTCTCAAAGATATGGAAGAGGACGAAATTTTAGATATTAAACTTTTAGAGATTTTCAAACCATATTTCTTCCTAACTTTTTTGATAATATTACTATAGGAAAAGCGTCTTTCCATGCATTCTCTAATAAATTTAACAACTTTTTCTCTTTCTAGAGTAGTAAGTTTTATTATACTTGATGTCTCCCCAATTCTTTTAAGACCACAAGCAATTTCTATATTTTTCAATGTTTTAAGTATCTCTTTCTCCCCTACTATTTTGAAGCTTTTAGTTTTTTCTTCAATTGTTTTGATATGAGGATAAACTGCTACCCTATTCCCAACACTTATGTTCCTCAACTCAACCCATCCCTTACCTTCTACAAAAAAGGGATGATCCGGTGTAGCTATTATTTTTCTTCCAGCGATGGTTTGAAGAGTGTAAGTTTCATCATCATACTTTACATAACCGTTAAAATTAGAATTTGTAATTTTTTTTCTTTCTGCATCAAAAACAATTGGAAGATTATGCTTCCAACAGTTTTCCAGTTCTTTAATCTTTTTGGTCCCATCTTCTACTAACACTTCTGAATTTAAATCCACACACCTTGGACAAACATGAACTGGATAATTGCCCTTATAGAGAAAACCTTTCTCGAAAGCTTTTTTGAAAGTATACCAAGCCCCTTCTATGTAGTCATTTGTCAGAGTCAAGTAAGGATTTTTCCAATCCATCCAAACTCCTAAATTTTCAAACTGTTTTCCCATCACATCAATGTATTTGGTAGCAAACTCTCTACATTTCTGAATGAATTTAGCAACGCCAAATTTTTCTATATCTTTCTTGCTCTTGAAACCAAGCTCTTTCTCAATCTTATTTTCTATTGGCACACCATGTGTGTCATAACCTGGCTGGTCCCAAACATTAAAGCCAAACATTCTGAAGAATCTCAAGTAGCAGTCCTTGATGACCTTGTTCATTGCGGTGCCTACATGAATGCTGCCAGTAGCATAAGGTGGACCATCTAGAAAATAGAATTTCCTTGCTTTTTTCCTTTGAGCTTTTGCCTTTTCGTAAATTTTATTTTTTTCCCAAAATTGAAATATCTTCTCTTCAATTTCTTTTTGGGATTTTCCTTTTTCCATAAATTCTTTTTTAGTGTTTGGGTTAAATAAAAGTTTAGAATTAGATCCGATTATCGCCCTTCATTTTCTCTTATTTTATTTATAAGAGTAAGAAACTTAAAGCTTTCTTATCAATCACTAATCATGAAGGTTGGAATAGTGCATGGTAGTGCTGTAGATGAAAAAGGAAATCTTTACCCACATACAAGGAATAGGGTAGATAAAGCTATAGAAGAATATTCTGAAGGAAATTTGGATTTCTTAATCATGAGTGGTAGGCATGAAGCAGATTATATGGCAATGTATGCTGTTGAAAAAGGTGTTCTAAAAACTGATATAGGTATAGAGAATAAATCTAGAACTACAATAGAAAATTTGTGCTATTCAGAGAAATTTTTCTTAAAAAAGTTTGAGGTTGAAAAGGTTAATTGTATAACAAATTGGTGGCATGCCCCAAGAGTAGAAAAGATCGGTAAAATTATATTGAAAAGTTACAATTTTGAGGTTACAGGTACAATTGATGAAAGAGTAAAGAGTGAAATTGAAAAGGATATTAAAATGGAAAAGATTAAACTTGCAAAAGATGAACTATTGCTCAAATTTTTGTATAACTCTTGGCCAGATTGGCTAAAAGATATTTATGGGACTTTTGAACAAAGTTTTGAAAATCTTTTGGAAATGATTTAAAAAAATTTAGACTCTTAAGAATAACATCATTTCTGCATACGTAATAAATTTCATTAAGATTCAAAAATATAGCTTTAACAAACAAAAATTATTTGTGTGGGAATATGAAATTTCAAGCTCCAAAAGGCATGAGAGATTTTGGCCCAGAAGAAATGGTCACTCGTGAGTATGTTATTGAAACAATTAAAAAAATTTTTGAGTCTTATGGTTTTGAACCTTTAGAGACACCTGCAATTGAAGATTTAGAGCTTCTGACTACAAAAAGTGGAGAAGATGTGGCAAAGCAGATTTTCAGGATAGAGAGTGAGAAAGAGAGAAAGCTTGGTTTGAGGTTTGATTTAACTGTTCCATTGGCAAGATTTCTTGCGAACAATCCTCAATTACCAAAACCTTTCAAAAGGTATGCGATAGCTCCTGTTTGGAGATATGAAGAGCCTCAGTCAGGAAGGCTAAGGCAATTCTATCAAGCTGATGTTGACATTTGTGGTTCAAGCAGCATGGAAGCCGATGTTGAGTGTATAACTTGTGCTTTAGCTTGCTTAAAAGCTTTAGGATTTGAAGATTTAATTGTAAGGATAAACAATAGGAAAATCCTTGAAGCTTTTGTTGAAATTTTGAAGGAAAAAATTCCTGAAGAAATTAAAGTTGAATTTGGTAGCTTGGAAATTTTCAGAGCTATTGATAAACTTGGCAAGATTGGAACTGATGGGGTAAAAGAAGAATTGAAAAAAATTGGAATTCCAAAAGATCAAATAGAAGAATTACTTCAAATGGTAGCTATCAAGGGAAAATTTGAAGAAGTCCTTAAAAAGGAAGAAAGTTTGCTGGCAAGAAATCAAAAAGGGAAAGAGGGAATTGAAGAACTAAAACAAATTTATGAATTCTCTAAATCTTATGGAATTGAAGATAAGCTTGTTTTGGATTTCAGTCTGGCAAGAGGTCTTGATTATTACACAGGACCAATATTTGAAATTGAAGCCAAAGGTGAAAAAGTTGGTTCTATTGCTGGTGGAGGAAGATATGACAAGCTTATAGAGCTTTATGGTGGTAAGCCAACTCCAGCTACAGGAATTTCTCTTGGAATTGAAAGGATAATTGAAATTTTGAAAAAAGAGAAAAAATTGAAATTGCCAAAAACTAAAGTAAAAGTTTTTGTTGCAAATGTTGATGAAAGAACGAGAAGCAAAGCTATAGAAATAGCTGAAAAGTTAAGAAAAGAAGGAATTTCTGTTCAAACAGATTTGATGAGAAGAAGTTTAACAAAACAGCTCGAATATGCAGATTCTGTTGGAATTCCTTTTGTTGTAGTTGTTGGAGGAAAAGAAATTGAAAAAAAGAAGTTCAAGCTTAAAAATATGGAGAAAAAAACTGAGATTGAAGCTGAAATCGAAAAAATAATCGAGATAGTAAAGAGTTCTTAATCTTCATGAGGACTGAAATGAAGTCATCAAGCAATTATTCTTTCTCCTGAATAAATGCTCTCTTCAATAACAGCACCACAATCCTCACAAACCAATCCTTCATTGCTGTATTTTAGCTTTTCACTTCCACATTCTGGGCATGACTTCATTTCAATCTTGATTAAAGAAGCAAATTCAGCTCTTAAATGTTTTGTTGTTGTGAAAAAAATGTTTTTTAAAAAATGTTTTTGTCATGATTTTGAGGTGAAGAATGAAAAAGAAAAGTTTAAAAAGATTCAAGAGAAATAGGTTTAAAACAAAGAAAAAACAAGGTTAAAATATGGTAAATAAAATTGTGCCAGATACTAGCGTGATAATTCATGGAAATTTGGCTCAAATGATAGAAAAGGGAGAGCTAAAAGATTTTGAGTTAGTTATACCTCTAGCTGTTTTGGATGAATTGCAAGCTCAAGCCTCAAAAGGAAGAGATGTTGGTTTTGTTGGTTTGGATGAACTTAAAAAAATAAGGAAATTGTGTGAAGAAAAAAAGATAAAGATAAAATTTGTTGGTGAGAGGCCAAGCTTAGAAGAAATAAAACTTGCTAAAGCTGGAAGGATTGATGCTTTGATTAGAGATGTGGCAAAAGCTGAAGGTGGAAAACTTGTGACAGCAGACTATGTTCAAGCTTTAGTTGCAGAAGCAGAGGGAATTCCTGTTGAATATATTGCTCAAGAAATTAAAACTACTGGCTTAAAATTTGAGAAATTTTTCACTCCAGACACGCTTAGTGTGCATTTGAAAGAAGGTGTAGAGCCTCTTGTCAAGAGAGGTAAGCCTGGAAAGTTTGAACTTGTGAAGGTTGGAAAAGAAAAATTGAAGGCTGAAGATATAGAAGACATGATAAAAGAAATTTTGGAAGCTGCTAGGGTAAGCGAAGAAGGGCATGTTGAGATTGCTAGAGCTGGAGCAATGGTCTTGCAGCTTGGTGATTATAGAATTGCTATAGCAAGGCCTCCTTTCTCTGATGGTCTTGAAGTAACAATAGTAAGGCCTATAGTCAAGCTAAGGCTAGAAGATTACAAGCTTTCTGAAAAGCTGATGAAGAGATTGAAGGAAAGGGCGGAAGGGATACTGATTGCCGGGCCTCCGGGAGCTGGTAAGACTTGCTTCGCAAGCAGTATGGCAGAATTCTACAAAGAACAGGGAAAAATTGTTAAGACTTTGGAAAGCACGAAAGACTTGCAAGTCGGGCCAGAAATAACTCAGTATGGACCTTTGGAAGGAGATTTTGAAAAAACTGCCGATATTTTGCTTTTAGTAAGGCCAGACTATTCTGTTTATGATGAAGTTAGGAAGACAAAAGATTTTGAGATTTTTTCTGACATGCGTTTAGCTGGAGTCGGGATGATAGGTGTAGTTCATGCAAGCAATGCAATAGATGCTATTCAAAGGTTCATCATGAGAACTGAGCTTGGGATGATCCCTCATATCATCGACACAGTAATTTTCATAAAAGAAGGTGAAATCAAGAAAGTTTATGAGTTGAATTTGGTTGTGAGAGTGCCAACTGGCATGACAGAAGCTGATTTGGCAAGACCTATTGTTGAGATAAGGGATTTTGAGACTGGTAAGCTTGAATATGAAATTTACACTTTTGGTGAAGAGAACATAATCGTGCCTGTTGTTGCAGCTGAAGTTTCCCCATTGAAAAAACTTGCAGCTCAGAGGATATTGCAAGAAATTGAGAGGTTTGATCCAAAAGCACAAGTGGAACTTGTTTCTGATACAAAAGCGATAGTTAGAGTGGAAAATGAAGTTATTCCAAAGCTTATAGGTAAAGAAGGCAATACAATTTCAGCCATAGAGAAAAAACTTGGAATTCATATAGAAGTTGAACCAAAAGTTCCTGCGGTTGGAAAGGAAGTTGAATTTCAAATGAATGAAAGTGGTAATAGCTTAGAGTTCAGTTTTGATAGAAGGCTTATCGGTAAAGTTGCTAATTTTTATGTTGAAGATGAATTTCTTTTCTCTGCCACAGTAGGAAAAAAGGCTAATATAAAAGTGAATAAATCTTCAGAAGTAGGAAAAGAACTTTTAAGGGCAATCATAAACAAGAAAAGAATTAAAGTTTTGGTTTAAGAGCTTTTAGCTTAGGGGTTTTCAGGTTTTTTGTATATGCCGTTTCTTTCCCACCATTCTTTAGCAATTTTTTTCACGTCTTCAAAATTATTAAGAACAAGAGAAATGTATTTCCTTTTATTCTCAATCCCTAAATAGGCTTTTTCAAAATATTCCTTTGCTTGATCATATTCTTCTTTGTAAAATAGGCTGTTGGCAAAATGTAAAGAATCTAATGATGAAATGAGTTCACCTTTTTTTATTTTTTCTTTTAATTTTTCATATATTGGCTCTAATTTACGTGGATCGCAGGAAAGTATATTTGAAGTGGCTCATACAAATCTTTTCTTCCTAAGTCTTCGCACACTTTTTCCAATGTTTTTCTTTCATCAACTATAATAGGTTTTGGTGTTTCTTCCTGTTTTTTTCTCTTTCCAAAACTTAAATCCCATATCAAACTACTAATAAGTTAATTAAAGGTAAGGAATTTAAGTTTTACTAAACTTGCAAAAATCTTGCTTGAGTTAGAGTTATTGGTCCTTTTCTTGTGAGCAAGAAATCATTCTCAATCCTACAACCACTTAAACCTTTAATATAAACTCCAGGTTCAATCGTGAAGACCATCCCTTCTTGGAATCTAATCTTCTTCAATTTTTCCCATTTCTTCATTTTCTTTTTGCTCAATTTTTTTCTCGGCTTTCCTATTGTAGGTAATTCATGAATTTTTAAGCCAAGGCCGTGACCAAGGGAATGTTCAAGCTTGAAACCTTTTTTTCTCAAAAATCTATCAACTTTGTCATGTAGCTTCCAACAAGGAAGACCAACTCTTATAGATCTTATAGCAAGATTGTAAGCTTGAATCACAACCTGAACAATTTTTTCTTCTTTCTTGCTTATTTTCCCTTTAATGAAAGGAACTGTTATGTCAGACTTATAGCCTTTGTAAGAAGCCCCAAAATCGACATAGCCCAAACCAGAAACTATCTTGTTTGTTGCTGCTGGTTTAGGATGAATTTTTGCAGCTCTTTTTCCACAAGCCACTATTGTCCTAAAAGCAAGTTTTGCACCTTGAGAGTAAATTTTTCTTCTGATTGCTAAAGCAATTTCTTTTTCAGTTATTTTTTCTTTTTTCAAAAGCTTTTCAATCAAAGGCAAGCAAGAGTTTGC
>Ga0123519_10013197_pt1 | contig 11909 bp, 8 predicted proteins | sample YelNatPaOPRAMG02_FD_87396 | JGI IMG/M metagenome (GOLD analysis project Ga0123519, IMG submission 87396) | Hot spring microbial communities from Yellowstone National Park - Yellowstone National Park OP-RAMG-02 (version 2) | ecosystem: Environmental > Aquatic > Thermal springs > Hot (42-90C) ... | reverse complement strand
ATCGTCGGGTCTTTGATTGAAACATGCGGATCGGGCGCGTCCATGCCTGGCCTCACGGAAATAAGTGGCGGCGTACATCGCCAGTTGAATCGCCCGGTTTCCCATGGACTGGCCGCGACGCAGACCGAAAACGAAACACAACAAACAATACCCAGGGTGACATAAATGGTTTTTTGCGGCTTTTTCATGTCTAAATCATTAAACAGCCAGCGAATCAAAATAAACGAAAATCGGCTACCCCAGCTTATTACCTGTTTTCGCCTGCCCGTCTGCGCCTTCTTTCAATGCTTCTTTTGCCATCGTGCGCGCCATCTTCACCAAATCAATGTCTTTGGAAAAATCAGCGAATCGAAAACGTGGCAGCCCGCTTTGCTCCTGCCCCAGAAGTTCACCAGGACCGCGCAACTCCAAATCCGCTTCCGCTATGCGAAATCCGTCATTGGTTTGGGCAAGCACACCAAGACGTCTTATTGCATCGGGCGTCCTCAAGCGGGCCACAAAAATGCAAAATGCATCCTGCGCGCCCCTGCCTATCCGCCCGCGCAATTGGTGAAGCTGCGCCAATCCAAACAAATCCGCATTTTCAACCACCATTATGGTGGCATTTGGAACGTCCACCCCGGCTTCCACCACACTTGTAGCCAGCAGCACATGCAAGCGGCCTTCTCTGAAATCCGCCAAAGTGCGTTCCTTTTCCGCAGCCGGCAATTTGCCATGCATCAGTCCAACCTGCCACGGCTTGAAAATGGTAACCAATTTTGCATGCTCGACCGTTACAGCCTTGATCTCATTTGCAGTGTCGGCCTCCTCCAACCGCGGATAAACCACGTATGCCTGGCGGCCCTCGGCAAGTTTCTTGCGCACAAACTCCCATACTTTCGGCAATTTGTCCGCGCCTCTGACAAAAGTCCTTACCCGGCCTCTGCCGGGAGGCAACTGGTCAATTATTGATACATCCAAATCTCCGTATAGTGTAAGCCCGAGGGTGCGCGGTATTGGTGTGGCAGTCATCACCAGCAAATGCGGATAATTGCCTTTTCTAACAAGGGCCTCGCGCTGAGCCACGCCAAACTTGTGCTGTTCATCAATGATTACCAGGCCAAGCCGTTCCAATTCCAGTTCAGGCTGCACCAAAGCGTGCGTGCCGACAACCAGACATGCCGACCCGCTCTGATGCCCTTTTTGCGACCCGTCCATCATACTTCGCAGCAACGGCAGGTTTTCCTCCAATTCAGAATCGCCGTAATCCTTTCGACCGCCTGTCAGCAATCGCACGCGGACTCTCAATGGTTCAAACCAGCGCCGGAAGTTCTCATAATGTTGAATGGCCAGAATTTCCGTGGGCGCCATCAGCGCCACGTTGTAGCCACTTTCCAAAGCCATCAGCGCCGTGCATGCAGCCACAACGGTTTTGCCGGAACCAACGTCTCCCTGCAACAGCCGGCGCATTGGCACCCCGCCGCCCATATCCTGCCGGATTTCCCGCAACACGCGCGTCTGCGCCTCTGTCAATTTGAATCCAAGATTCGCCAGGAATGGCTTGATTAAATGATTGTCGCCACGGCAGGCCAGTCCGCGGGCGCGCGACTCCAATTTCTGACGGCGCATTTGAATTTGCAACTGCAGTTCGAGCCATTCGTCCAGAGCCAGCCGCTGGCGGGCCGCTTCAACCTGCTCCATCTCATCTGGAAAATGGAGCCACCGGACAGCTTCAGCCCGCGTTGGAAGGCCAGCCGGAATTGCAACCTCTTCCCGCCTGTTGAAATGGATTGCGTAATCACGCAACGTCCGCCACACCAGCGCCCGCAACCAACGCTGGGTTAAACCTTCGGTCAATGGATATATCGGCACTATTCGCCCCATGTGTATGGAGCCTTCCTCCCCGCGCTCAACCAACTCCACTTCCGGTCTATCCATCGTCAGGTGCCGGATTTTACTGACCTTTCCAAACAGCGTTACTTCCTGTCCAACGCTGTACATATTTTTCATCCACTCGGCATTCCACCAATGACAGCGCAAAAGACCGGTCCCATCATCCAACACAAATTCATAAAGCAAAAGATTACGCTTCCTGAAACTTCTGATGCCATGCGCGATTATCTGTCCGCGCACCAGCGCGTGCTCGCCATGCTTCAAATCCCTGATTTGCCGGAAATGGCGTCTGTCTTCATGACGCCGTGGCTTGTAGAGAAGCAAATCCTCAACCGTGTGCAACTCCAGCCGGGCCAGTTGGGCGCTGCGTTCATCCCCAACCTTCCACAACGAGTTGAGGGGCGTTGCCAGCGGTGAATCTTGCGGCTGCACAGCCATGACTCTGCTCACATTGATACGCCCACTGCCTCCTTTTGCACCTGGTGGATTGTTTTTCCAAGCCGTATGCGCGCATCGCCAAAAGCATGGTAAATGCGAATGTTTTTTGAACGCTCGATTGGTTTCCCATCAACAGACCGGACGGTGAACATCACCGGTGCATCATACTTGATGCCATTCCAGGAGCGGGCATGGAACGCCACAAAATAAGGCGACTCAATTAAAAAACCATACGCTGGCAACACAACCTCCCCGCCGTATTTTGAAACGCACGCATAATCCTGCGCGCCAGTGTTGACTGTAACTGTCACGGCATCAGCGCCATTTCCAAAAATCGAGCGTTGCACCTTCCAGTCTGTCGTTAAAAACTCATGTTTTGAAAGCTGCTTCCGCGCCGCCAAATCATTCAATGGCGAAAGCATTTCATAGGTGTTTTTCATGTAACGATCCCAGAGGCACAACCCCTCGGCCCAGCCATTATCAGCCCGTGTGAACAAGCCTGGATTGCCCACAGGCTTTGCCGGCTGCTGTTGTTCCGCTCGTTCAAAGCTGATCTTTTCAGCCGTCACTTTCAAACGCCCAACCAAAACCGTCCTGTCCCTTGAAGTCATTCCTTCCAGCAAGGCCCGTTCACCGGCGGCAGTCTGAAAAAGCCCCATCCGGACTTCAAAAGTGCCTGCCAAATTTTCCGGCACGGACACTGTCATGGGACCATGTTTTACAATCCCAACCGGCCACTTCGATGACGGAACAGGCGGCTGGTAATCGTTTTGGAACTTTATTGCGCCACTGGCGTCAGTAAAATGGACAAACACGCGCCAGTCATTGGTTGGTGTCTTATCAATCCGCCACTGGTATGTCATCTCAAAACGGCGCGGGCCAACCGCCTTGAACTCGGCCACTGACGGCCAAAGCGCCAGTCTATCACGGGATGCCTCCGGCTGCTGCCAGTACAAATGCGCCGGCAGGCTGTGATAATACATTGTCCGCCCCAGAATCGCATGATGCAACACATGCTCCGCCGCTCCGGCAGGGTCATAGCCGTACTTCCCATACATGGCTATGCAATCATGATACACCATCTCAAAAAGCGGTATGACCCGCCCGCCAAGTTTCGACAACAAACCCGCGTCGTGATAGTAACGTCCCGAGACCCCGGTAAGACCCTCAAAAAAATCGGCATGCGGTATGGCCCATTCCCTGCCGCATTCGCTGCCAAAAATTCCAAACACTTCCCTGGCATAATCGCTAAGCGCCTGTTTCCATTTCATGTCGTCAGCGCGCGACAGCGGATGCTTCGGGTCAAAGCACTCCATCAATCCAGCAGCGTAAGTTGTGTCTATAAAGTAGGCGTTGGCGCCGGTAAGCTTCTTCACAGCCGGAAGATTTTGCGGACGCTTTGCAAGCTCCAGGGCCTCTTTTGAACACGTCAGATATGCGCGTCCCCCGGCCCATTTCCCGCCCCGTGTCAGACTGCCATCGGGATTTTTCATAAGGCAGTTGGTGTTCCAGGATGGCGCATCGCGGTACATGTCCTGGTAATTGTCATGCAACCCGAACAAATATCCCTGCCCCAGCACCCTGCGGGCGCAATCCGCCAGCCCCTCTGCCCCGCCGCACTCCGGCGCAGGCGGCAAAATGTCCGGATGTTGATTGTCATAACCGCGGTGAATCCAGCCGCCGAGCAAAAACAATACTTTCTCAAGCTTGAGGTCCTTCTTCAAATGCTCCGCTATCTGCGCCACCTCCGCAAATGTCCAATTCACCCGCACCGATTCCTCGCGTGTGCTTTCCTCATTCATTTGACGCGAAAGCGCGCTCCACAGTTTGAAGTTCACCGCCCCAAACAATTTGGCACGTTCTGGATTCTCCTTGAGTTTTTTCTCCCACGGCACAAGCCACCCCTTCGCCGCTGCTATCTGACGGTACGCCTGTCCAATTGCGTTGTAATCGCCGCGCCCGAGCAACTCGAGCCGGAACTTTCGGGCATCCTTGCGCAAAGCCAACGATGCCGACAAGACCTGCTTTGCGCCGGGCACGGCGTTTGTCAGCGCGCTACCAAGCTCCACTCGTGGATAACAACTGTCCCAATGCAACAGCAGCGCCGAGCCTTGCTTGACCATGCCCCACATCGCCATGTGGCAACCCTCGTATGTGTAGGTGTCAAACGTGTGGTGATACGCAAGTCCGCTGTCTGCGGGTATCATCATTCCCATCCTGACCGGCGCAACCGCATAGCCTTTATCGGCATCCGTCACCCACAACGCCTCATCCAGAAGCCGCACCTGTTCAACGCCGGAGCCGTCAGGAGCGGAATAGGCAAACTCCAAACCACGGCCATTCTCGGTGGCAATAATATCAACCGTCAGGCGGGTTTGGGCATTCCCTGTATTGACGCCGAAGTTCAGCGACAATCCGCGCCTTGCGCCAGCCACCGGTTTCACCTCGCATGCCCCCAAACTGGCACGAACAGAGCGGCCTTCCACCCTGAACGTCGCATCCCCAAAACGCGCCTGATATGGATTGGATTTCCAAATTACCCCGCTTTGTTTGTCCAGGATTTCATAAGCGCCGTTTTCAGGAGAGACAGTGAAGCGGAGATACGGCGTTTCAAATGAAACAGCGTGCGCGCCCGCCACTGCCAAAACCAACCAGAACGTGCCAAACAACCTTTTCATATTCTCACAGGACTTGTTTGAAATTTTGACGCCAAACTAAACACAGCCAGCCCCAACTCCAAGCCAAAATAAAAGGTCATCTCAAATTTTACATATCAAAAGGAGCCGGCATGTCAGCCGCAGATTGACAAAGCAGCTTTCGGCGAACGATAATCCCCACCCATGAAGCCTACAAACAAGCCTCGAACACTACAGGTTTCCTGCGTGCAACTCCACTGGGGACGCCCTTTGGAATACAACCTTGAACGCAGCATCCATTATTTGCGACTGGCTGCGCGCGAAGGCAGCCGCGTTGTCTGTTTTCCGGAAGCCAGCCTCACCGGCTATTATTTCCCCTACCTGTTCGAGTTGCCTCATGAACGCGTCCAAAAGGCCATCGAGACGATGCGCAAAGAAGCTGCGACCGCCAGGCTCTGGGTCATTGCCGGCGCCATCCATCGCACGGCCAAAAAGTTTCTAAATATGGCCCATGTCATTTCACCTGAAGGCAGGATTGTACATGAGTACGCAAAAGTCCATCTAGCCGGGCGCAGCGAGCAAAAATACTGCCGCCCTGGAAACAAGTTGTCCTTGTTTGAACTGGACGGCGTACTTTGCACCATCGCCATCTGCCGCGACGGACGGCATCCCGAAGTTTACCGCCTGCCTGCCATGGCTGGAGCAAGAATTTTGTTCCACCCTTCATGCAGCTCGGATGAGCTTGAAGCGGTGGTGTGGAAACGCACTTCGGGGCGCGCTCAATTGCCAGCCGGGCCTACCACGCATATTTTTCACTGCGTTGCAAACACGATAGGCCAATCTCCAGACGGACGGCAGTCGTCAAGCGGCCAATCCTTCATCCGTGACCCATCCGGCCTGCCATTGGCCGAAGCCGGCTATTATCAGGAAGAGATGATAACCGCCATCCTGGAGCTTGATCGCGCCACCGGTTGTTACGCACTGGACAGCCTCCGGCATCCACAATTTTTACGGCGTTATTGGCAGCAAATGATTTCTGAGGTCCGCCGGCAAGCGGGCATTAAACCAAGATAAACGGACGTTTTATTCTGAAGCATCACGGGGTTCCTGCAAATCATGCCCGCGTGTCTCATTCCTCCTCGGATTCCGATTCACCGGCACGATAACCCTTGTCCTGGCAAACACCGCGTTTGCTCGCACGCAGGAAATCAATCATCACTTTCGCAGCTTCACTTGAGAACTGCGCGGCGGCTTCCTCAAGAGCCTCCCTGAAATTGCGCCCGCTGCGAAACAGCGCATGATAGAGCCGCTTCAATTCAAGGCGTTGTTCGGATGTAAACCCGGCACGCCTGAGTCCCACGACGTTCAGGCCGCAAATTCCGTTGTCACCGCGGGCTATCGTGTAAGGAGGCAAATCTTTGCTGATCGCGCTGCCGCCCTGCATTATGGCCAATGTGCCAACCCGCACAAATTGATGCACAAGGCAGTTGCCCGATATAAAGGCCCTGTCGCCAACCGTTACATGCCCGGCCAGCAACGCGCCGTTTGCCATGATGACATTGTCACCAACCACCGCATTATGTCCAACGTGACTGTTGGCCATGAAATAATTGTTCGAGCCTATTACGGTTTCCTCTTCCGGTTTGTTGGAGCGGTGTATTGTGACATTTTCGCGGAAAACATTATTGCCGCCCACACGCAATCCAGTCGGCTGTCCATTGTATTTCAAATCCTGCGGCGCATCACCAATCACGCAACCGGCGTGGAATTTGTTGTTTGGCCCTATCCGCGTGCAGCCGGTCAGATAAACCCGCGGCCCAAGCACGCAATTCGGCCCCAGTTCCACATCTTCGTCTATCACACAAAACGGGCCGACTTCCACAGTCGAATCCAGACGGGCTTTTGGATGGATAATTGCTGTCGGATGAATCATGGCAAATACAGTTTGAAGTTAAACTTTTGTATGGTTGAAGGTTGAGCTGTGTCAGCCATTTATATGGCCTAATTCACGAAGCGAACAATAATCCCTGGTGCGATTTCCGCCCACAGCGCCCATGATTATGTGATCGAGCACCTGTACCCGCAGAATTTTCCCCGCACGCACCAAATCGTGCGTAACCATGATATCCTGCTCGGAAGGCGTTGGATCGCCGCTTGGATGATTGTGCACCAGTATTATGGCAGATGCATTCGCCGCAATCGCCGGACGGAATACCTCCCGCGGATGCACCAGTATGGTATCCAGTATCCCCTGCGAAACTACATGACGCTTTATCAACCGCCGCCGCGTGTTCAACATCAGAATGTAAAATGTCTCCACTGACTTGTCCCGCACCTCATCCCGCATGTATGCAGCCACCTGCTCCGGCTGTTGCATCACCGTATCTTCAAACCTCTCCTCGGATAGTTTCTTGAAAAGCCCGAAGGCCGCAGCCAATGTGACCGCCTTGTCACGCCCTACCCCGGGCACACTCTGCAATTCGTCAATCGTAGCCCGCGCAAGGTCGTGCAAATTGCCAAACGTTTTCAGCAGATCACTTGCGACCAAAAGCACCGAACGTCCCTTGGTGCCGGTTCGCAACAAAACCGCCAGCAATTCCTCCTTGCTCAACGCATCAGGGCCTTTGCTCGCCAGCCGCTCGCGCGGACGCTCTCCTTCCGGCATTTCCCGTATCAACATATCTTGCCCCCATCTTCTTCGTTTCCATTGTCGCCTGCTCCCAAATCCCGCACAATGAAGGGTTCAAACTCGGCGCGCGCATGAGGCGGAATCCGGGCACGTACAGTGACCTGCTGCGCCCCATATTTGCGCTCGGTTATCTGTCCGATTTGCTGAAGCCGCGACAGCATCCGCCATTGCGCCTGCGGGAAGGCAAACTCAAGAAACATTCGCACAGGCCGGAGCCGTCCGCTCATCTCAGACAGCAAATCATCAAGGCCTTCGCCCGTTTTTGCTGAAACGGCCACTGCCCCGGGCATTGTCTGGCGGTAACGCTCCACAACCCCGCGGTCTGTGAGGCGGTCAACCTTGTTCAAAACCAGCATCACCGGCTTGTCTGCTGCGCCTATTTCTTCAAGCACCTTCTGTACTGCGGCTATCTGTGCATCCGCCTGCGGATGGCTTATGTCAACCACATGAAGAAGCAAATCTGCCTGGACAACCTCTTCCAAGGTCGCCTTGAACGCTTCCACCAAACCATGTGGAAGTTTGCGAATAAACCCCACTGTGTCCGACAACAGCACATTTTGGTTTGTTGGCAGTCTCAGCCGCCTTGTCATCGGGTCCAATGTGGCGAACAACTTGTCCTCGGCAAAAGCCTGTGCGCCGGTCAAGGCATTCAACAAGGTGCTTTTGCCTGCGTTGGTATATCCCACTATCGAGGCCAGCGGCCATTGCCGGCGCAACCGCCCCGCCCTCTGCGTGCTCCTTTGCCGCCGCACCAATTCCAATTCTTCGCGGATTTTGTCTATTCGCTCCTGCACGCGGCGTCTGTCAGCTTCCAACTGGCTCTCGCCTTCGCCGCCACGCTGTCCTATGCCGCCCGCCTGCCGTGACAGGTGGCCCCAGTAGCGCGTCAGCCGCGGCAATAGATACTCCAACTGCGCCAGCTCAACTTGAAGTTTGCCTTCGCGAGTCTGCGCGCGTTGCGAGAAAATCTCCAGGATCAACGAGGTCCTATCCATTATCTTGCATTGGAATATCCGCTCAAGATTACGCGCCTGCGCAGGACTTAGTTCGTCATCAATTATCACCGTATCCACCTTGTTATTGCGGCAAAAGTCGGCGAATTCCTCCGCCTTTCCCTTGCCAATAAAAGTCCCCGCCACCGGCGCATCCAACCTTTGCGTGCCGCGCCCCACTACAATCGCCTTTGCTGTCGCAGCCAGCTCCGCCAGTTCATCCAATGATTCCTCCACCTCTGTGGCTGTCTGCGACTTTATCCTGACTCCTATCAGAAACACCCGCCGTGTCGGTCTGGCGGCAATTTCAATCAATGCTTTCAAGTTCTATGCCAATACAACCTTTCCACCGATAATTTAGCACGCAGGCCGGCCTCCTGTTAAGTCCGATTCAAATTCGGCGTGCTTCCGCGCAATGGCGGCGGCCAATTCAGCAGCCGTTGCCCCGGCAGCCACAGGCATCCATTCGACCGGCAATTGGTGCCTGAACCATGTCATCTGTCGCTTTGCAAACTGCCTTGTGCGCACCTTGACCAATTCAATAGTTTCTTCCAGCGAACGCAGTCCCCGCAAATACTCAACCACCTGACGGTAGCCAATGGCCTGCATAGCCGTGCGGTTCCGCTCCAGCCCTTGTTTTAACAACCCCATTGTCTCCTCAACCAGCCCGTTCGCAAACATTTCATCAACCCGCCTGTCAATCCGCCGGCGTAAATCTTCCGTCTCACGCAAAAGCCCGAAAAACGGATATTGCACCAGCCTTTCCGTCCCCCAAACGGCGCGCTGGGCCGAAAATGGCCTGCCCGTCAACCGTATAACCTCAACTGCTCGCACTATGCGCCGCTTGTTCCGTCGATCTATCACGGCGTAAGTCGCCGGGTCTCTCTCCTTCAGTTCATTTAACAATTCCACAAGCGGAATCTGCTCCAGCTCAGCCCGCAACTGTGCATCTGCCTTTGGCGACTGCCCGAGTCCGGCCAGCCATGCCTTGAAATACAATCCTGTCCCGCCGCATAGTATCGGAATTTTTCCGCGGCCTTGTATATCTCTGACTGCCTGCCATGCCAATTCCACAAACCGGGCTGCATCAAAGTTTTCATCCAGGCTGACAACATCCAGCAGATGATGGCGGATTTCTGCGCGCTCCTGCGGGGATGGTTTTGCTGTGCCGATGTCCAACCCACGGTAAACTTGCATCGAGTCAACCGTCACAATTTCTCCCCCCAATTGCCGTGCCAATTCGAACGCAACTGCAGATTTGCCTGACGCCGTGCAACCAGTCAGCAAAATTGGGCGCATACGTCGCATTCCGCCTGGCCGTTCCTCCGCGCTCCCTTCTTGAAAAGACACCTTCATCTATTCACTGTAAAACGCTACCACCTGCCCGTTTACGGCGCCAGATCAACCATAGCCCCAGACAAATCGCTCCCGCCAGTAACAACAGGCTGAATGACTGTCCGGGCGTGAACCTTTCTCCAAAACCCCATGATGAATAGTCCCCGCGAAATCTTTCTGTGTTGGATCGTACCAAGCCATAACCGGCCATATAGCCGGCAAACACCTCCCCGTCCAATTGCTTGCGACGATGCCACAATGCTAGAACAACGAACAAACCAAAACAGGCTGCTGCCTCATACAACTGGACAGGATGCACGCCGATTCCGTGAGTTTCGTGATAATGTGGAAAATGGCAGGCCCATGGCACATCCGTTGGAAAGCCGTAACAACATCCGTTCAAGTAGCAACCAATCCTCCCAAACACCTGTCCCAGAGCAATGCTTGGCGCCAGCAAGTCACCAGCCTTCAAAAACGATATCCCCCTCTTCCTGCAAAAAATCGCGGCTCCGCATACTGCCCCAACAAAGCCTCCGTAGTACACCAAACCGCCCTTCTGAATCATGAACACCTCCCACCACGGCTTGCCGGCAAATGCGACGTCCCAGTAGGAGACGACGTAAAGAAGTCGCGCACCCACAATGGCCCCTACCAGCAGCCATGGGCCGAAATCAACGGCCAGCTCCGGTGCAAACCCTTCCCTGACCGCGCGCCCCCTGGCAGACCACAGCCCGACAAGAAAGCCCGCTGCCACCATAATCCCGTACCAATGGATTGTTAGCGGCCCCAGATGAATGGCTTCGCTGTGCACACGATAACTTTATGATTTCCCAGGCTAAAACTCAAATCCCCAAGCAACACAAGTTTGCAAAAAAAAGGCAGGCGGTTGCCCGCCTGCCTTTTGAAGCAAGTCAACACAACCTACGGATTTATGTTGACTGTGACAATCTTGGGCGCCGACTTGTTGGTACCGCCATAGTAGGTGCCGCCATTATCAGTCAACGTAATGGTCAGCGTGGATGTTCCAACGTTTGTTCCACCCTTGAGGGTGAAGAACAGGTAGCCATTGGTCAAAATGATCTTTGGCTGCGTGTAGAACATGGTATTCGGCGAAGCCGTGACCGTGTAGCTTTGTATCTTCTGCGTGCTTTCATTCGGCGGCCCGAGCGAATAAGCGGCCACCAACAGGTTGGAGTAATACTTCCCGTCGTTGGCTATGCTCCAGTTAATCACCGTGTCTGTAACCTCGAATTCCGGTTGGTCGTTCACGGCATACACCGTCAACAGACTGGTGCGTGTTGTGGTATTGGTGCCATCAGATATGCTGAAGGTCAACAACGTCTTCCCGAACTCGTCTGGCATCGGTATGACAGTGACGTTGATGTTGCTTCCATTGCGCGTGATTATGATATTGTTGAGGAAGTCCTCAGGAACCAATGTCAGGTTGGTCGAGGTAACTGTAATGTCAAGATCATCCGGATCACTTTCCAAATCCGTGATGGTGAAGACATAATTGGTCTGTTTGTCCTCATATATCGTCTTGCTGGCAAATGTTGCCGGCAAGACTGTCGGCGCGTCATTCACGTTTGTAATCGAAATGACGAAGTATGCCGGCTCGGAGGTATCATTGCCACCGTATGCCGTGCCACCAGAATCCTTCATCACAACAGTGCACAGCGCATCACCGTATGCGTTCGGCTTCGCCTGGAACACCAGCGTGCCGGCGCTGTTGACCATTGGCTGCGAGCTGAACAAGTTGGTGTTGTCATTATCGGTAATGAAACTGAACGTCTGCCCGGCCTCATTCGGCGGCCCAACAGTCAGATTCGTCAGGAACTTGTAGAAATACTGCTTGGGCTTGTCTTCAGCCACAACCACAAGATTCGTTGACATCGAGAACGAAGGAGGATCGTTCTTTGGCAGAATCGTGATGTAAACCGTGTTTGT
>Ga0123519_10013193_pt1 | contig 11910 bp, 13 predicted proteins | sample YelNatPaOPRAMG02_FD_87396 | JGI IMG/M metagenome (GOLD analysis project Ga0123519, IMG submission 87396) | Hot spring microbial communities from Yellowstone National Park - Yellowstone National Park OP-RAMG-02 (version 2) | ecosystem: Environmental > Aquatic > Thermal springs > Hot (42-90C) ... | reverse complement strand
TGATTTAACCCCAAAGTATAAAGAAATTTACGGAGCGAGCCGAGCCGAAGGTGAAGCGAGCGAGCAAACCAACTTCACCAGAAATGATAAAGATCTTGTTTGGTCGGGGCAGTGGGACTCGAATCTACGACAACCCAGCGCAGAATTTAAACGAAAGTAAAAAGATAAACGATCTAGCAAAGAAAAAGAAAAATACTGTAAACATAATAAAAATTCACGAACTACGAACATTAAAATAGATAAAAGTTAGAATTTTACTTAAAAAAATTTTGCAAATAAAAACATAGAAATCCCCAAGCTAATTGAAATTTAAGAACCAAAGCTTTATGTATTTTATATTTTTTTGTTTTCTTTAAATGATCAAGACTTGGTAAATAAACAAAAGATATTTTTCCACCAAATTTTTTTACTTTTTCATTAATAAGTATTTCCCAATTGTATCTACTTTTTTTTGCTTTCTCATCATTAGTTAAAGTTTCTAAAAAATATCTCCTTACGCCTCTTTGACCAGAAAGATAAGGAAAAATTTCTTGACCGTCAAAATAGCCAATAACCATATCAGCTATATTTTTCATTATTGGTTCAAGAATTAATTTTATATGTTCTTTTTTTAAACCAATTAAATCAGCATCCAAAAATAAAAAAATATCTCCTTTTGCCTCTTTTATTGCTTCTATCAAAGCTCCACCCTTGCCTATATTTTTAGAAAGTTCAATTACTTTATTAGCTCCTGCTAATTTAGCCAATTCGGCTGTTTTATCTTTTGACCCATCAGAAACAACAATAATTTCAGAAATTAAATTCTCTTTCTTCAATTCAGAAACTTTACTGACAACGTCAAAAATTGTTTTTTCTTCATTATAAGCAGGAATAATGCAAGAGATTAGTTGCATTTGTTATTTTATTTATTATTTTTTGGTTAAACTTGATTTTTCAATTTGATCATATGATTTAGTTATTATTAGCAAAGGCAAAAACCAACCAATCGCCAATCCCCAAAGACTTACCGAAGAAGCAATTAATCCAATATTGGGCTTAAATTTGCTAAAAATATTTTCTCTACCTCCAAAATATTTCTCTAATTCTCCTATTCCTTTTTCTATATTCGAAAGTTCATTCGGCATTGTTTTATTCAATTCTTGCGCTAATTCATCAAGCTCTTTTTTCATTTTTTCTTGATCTAAACCACTGCTTTTCATTTCTTTTACTTTATCTTCAACTTCTAAAATTTTTTCTGTTAATTCATTTAATTGTTCTTTCATATCCCTTGCTTTTTCTGCAATTAAAGCAAGTGACTCAAGCTCATCTTTTGTCTCAACTTTTATCCCTAATTTATGAAACAAAATAGCAGCTTTACTCCAACGCCACAATGTTGCAGGTATGTTATATTTACCATTTCTTAAATTGGTTAGTAATTCTTGTGCTTCGTTTTCATCATGAGTAAAAATAATTCTTCTTAGAATTCTTGGAGAATATTTTACTTGGTAAAGTCTTCTCATAAGCTCTCCTATCTTTGCACCTGATTCAAGCAATCTTTTTAAAACTTCACTTTCTGGTACTTCTCTTTGCAATCTTTGAGCAACATCCGAAAATCTTGACATTTCTTCTGGTGGTGCTTGCTTTAATTTTGTTTCTGTCTCTGATTCTGATTCTGATCCTTTCTTTGACATTAATGCTTCTGGCCCACCATCTCCTTCTTCTGGCCCCATTGTATAGTTTCTAGATAAATTTTCTATTTCTCTTAATTTTGTTTCATAAACCACTTTTAGTTGTTCGACAATTTCATTATTTTCTTTGTTTTCTTCTAGTCCACTATTTATTACTTCTGCAATGATTGACGGTGAAAGATTTAAAATGTTAATATAATTTTGTACTATTATTTTAATAATCTCTCCATACCTTTTTTTCTTTTCTTCTTTTTCTTTTGAATTATCTGACATACTTTCCATTTCTATTTAAAATTATAGACTATTTTATTTATTTTGTCAAATCTTTCAATTTTTAGAATCTCGAAAAATTGGCATTATTGGTAGACCAAAAACTTCAGTTTTTCTATCATTTTTTAATTTTTGACCAAGCCATAGCCTAAGTCTAAAAGTATAAAAAATTGCCTTTAATTTATCACTATTTAAAATTTTTACTTGATTATTTTCTATCTTATAATCTTTTTTATTAAAACCGAGAACAATTGTCATAAGTCTTTCAAATAATCTTTCTCCTTTTTCTTTACCTAAAATTTTAATTAAAAATAATCTTTTCCCACTAAGATCATTTTCTATCATTTCTAAAGTTGTTTCGTTAATTTCATTTAATCTTTTTTCTTTTATTTCTTTTAAAGCTTCATCAATATTAAGTTCCCTCAATGTTTTAATTTCTTTTTCTGCACCAAATTGAGAAGAATAAGCTGTTTCAATTCGTTGCAATAATTCTGCCATATATCTTCTGGCACTTCCTATCGATTTTATAGGGGAAAAATTAATTGTAGAATTATTTGGTTGAATTATTTTACCAAACTTATTTATTTCTATTTCTTTTCCTCTTAAAAGACTTATTAATTCTCCTATACTTAAATCTTCTCCTAGTTTAACTGGTAAATATCCACCTATTTTCATTAAAACTTCACTAGTAAAAGCAGTAGTCCAACCTCCTGTGATTATTCTTCTCCAACGAAAAATTTCATTATCTATAAACTCTAAGTCTCTCTCTAAATCTTTTCTGCCTTGTTTTAAAAGCATTGGCAAAGCGGCATCTAACTGTAATTTAAATAGAAGAAAGGGGATTTCTTTTAAAATATTGGGATCTCTTCTTTCCTGACCTTTTAAAGCGTCAAGAGGATATTTATTGTCAAAATTTTCTATTGTTCGAAAAACGATTTTTGGATCCACAAAAATAGTATCTGCGTCTTCAGTAATAAAATAAAGTGGCTTGGTGTGATTTTTACTTCTTAAGATAGCAAGATCAGATATTATCTTTCGGCACATACCAACATTAGCAATAGCTTCGTTTTGAGGAAAAATAACTTTGACTGTCCTTATTCTAATTTCTGGATGCTGTTGGCAAAATCCCTGTATTTTTTCTTCAGTATCATCATCAGGCTCATTTTCTCTTCTGTTTATTAGGATGATAATTTCAAAAAGATCTTTGTTCAAATGGTTATTTGTATTATCAATTTGATTTAAATATCCTTCCAATACGCTTAATATATTTTTACCCTCCAATCTGCTCGGTAAAATTACAACAATCCGACAATTTTCAGACATTGGAGGTAAATTTTTGCTTAAATTTTCAAGAAAATACCTATATGACCCAACTTGAAAATAATTTCTAAATTCATCATAATTTTTTTTACCTAAAAGAAGAAATAAATTAGTATCAAGGAATCCTAAATATTTTTTTTTTATTCTTTCTTCTTCATTTTTTCTCTCTTTGGTTATATTTTCCGGTTTTTCCTCCTTAATGCCAATTTCTACTCCAACAAGTTTCCTCCACTGATTAAACCTATTTAAACGTTCAAAGTATAAAACCGCGTTCTTTGGTACCGGTATTTTTTCTTCCTCCTTGCCCTTAAGCTTTAATTTTTCCATAGACTAAAATTTTACTTCTGGGGGTTTTTGGGCTTTTTCTTTTTCTTCGTATTCTAATTCATAATATTCAAAGTTAGAAAATTTAAAAGAGTTAGCGATAATTCCTGCTGGAAAAGATTCTTTATAAGATTGATATTCTCTTAAAACGGCATTATAAAATCTTCTTGAGGCTTGGATTTTGTCTTCGGCATCAACTAATTCTTCTTGAAGATGCAAAAAATTTTGGTTAGCTTTAAGATCAGGATAATTTTCAGCTACCGCAAATAATGTTTTTAAAGCTGAAGTTAACATATTGTTTGCTTCAAGACCTTCTTTGACTGTTGACGCACTTAAAATCTTTGATCTTGCTTCTGTGACTTTTTCAAAAACTTCTTTTTCATGAGCAGCATAACCTTTAACTGTTTCCACTAAATTAGGAATTAAATCTTCTCTTCTTTTAAGTTGGACCTCAATGTCAGAAGACGATTCCTTAACTCTTTCTCTCAAAGAAATCAAACGATTGTAAATATAAACAAAATAAAATAAAATTAGGCCAAAAACTCCTAAAATAATATAAGTCGGGTTCATTTTAAAAATTTAATATAATGGCGACCTTTCTTTTATCTTTTTATTATAAGCTATAAATCTTGCTAAGGCATAAAAATAACTTGAAAGACGATTAATATAAGATAAAATTTTATCATCTAATTTATATTTTTTTGTAAACTTCACCATTCTTCTTTCAACTCTCCTTACTACTCCTCTTAAATAATCAAACCAAGCAGAATCTTTATTGCTACCATAAATAATAAAATTTTTTTGAGTTTTGATTTTCTTTTCAATTTTTTCTATCTCTTTTTCCATTTCTTTTATTCTTTCTTCTTTTAATTTTGGGAGATTAAATTTTATCCGTGTTAATCCGCGTCTAAATCCGCGTATATCCGCGTTATACAAATAGTAAGCAACATTAGCTTGAATAATAAAAATATCATTTTGAATTTCAGTTAATTTTTTAAAAAATTTTTTTGACAAGTAATTTTTAGCCAGCCCAATTAAAGAATTAAGTTCGTCTAGCTCACCCAAAACTTCAAAAATTAGAGAATCTTTTGAAAATTTTTTACCACTTATTTCTGATTTGCCACTATCTCCTTTTCCAGAAAAATAAATCATTGTTTAGAAATTAGATGCTAGAAATTAGAAATTTTTCTCTACAATCTTTTGATAATTCTTCCTTTGTTCTTATCATAGGGCGAAAGTTCTACCATCACTTGATCTCCAGGAATAACTTTGATAAAATTTACTCTCATTTTTCCAGACAAATAAGCTAAAATAATCTGATTATCTTCTAATTCAACCTTGAAAGTAAGTTCTGGTAAAGATTCAATTACTTTTCCTTTAATAACTTCTCTTCTCATTTTTAATACGAAATATCCAAAGAACTAAGGTCATCAGGTCCCTCTGATGTCTTATAGACATCTAATTCTGCTTCTAAGGTTTCTAATTCTTTCTCAGTTTCAGCTAAACCTGGCTTAGGACCAAAGCGAATATTTTCGGCAATAATTTCGTAACTAATTCTTTTATTTCCTTGAGTATCAAGCCAATTACGCGAACTAATTCTTCCTTCCACAAAAATTAATCTTCCTTTACCAAGATATTGTCGACAAAGCTCAGCCAATTTCCCCCAGGCAATAACTTTATGATATTCAACTTCTTCTTTCACATTTCCAGTTCGATCTTTATAAACTCTATTTGTGGCTAAATTTAAAGTTGCCACCATAGACCCAGAAGGCAAAAAACGAAAATCAACATCTTGAGTTAATCTCCCAATCAAAAAAACTTTATTTAGATTCATTATTGTTATTTAATTTTAAATGGTTTCGCCTTAAAACAATAAATCTTAAAATCTCTTTTAACCCTCTCGCTTTATTTTTAAATTCTTCGATTTTTTCTTTGTCAGCATAAAAATAAATTGTCCCAAATTTACCAAGAGTTTCTTTTTGAATTGAATAAGCTAAATTTTTTAATTTTGCAGGAGTTTCCTGAATTATCTCAAATTTAAAATTTTCGAATAATTTCTTAAGCTGAGGAGCGTTTTCGTCTGCATCTTTTTTTAACCAAAAAGAAAATTCGTAAATTTGTTTCATTTTTATATTTTAACAAAAATTATTTCATTTTCTTCAACTTTTGCTTCTCGACCTTTATTTTGAATTAATCCAAGTTTTCTTGCTTTTTCCCAATTTTTAATTTTAACAAAATTTTCTAAAGAAATTGTCTCCGCTATCTTAAATTTTAACTCAAAATCGGTATGTATCATTCCTGCTGCTTCAATAATTGAGCTATCTTTTCTAATCAACCACCCTTGGGTAATATCTCTATTAAAAGTAAAAAATTGGATTAAACCTAAATCTTTTCGAAATTGATTAAAAAATTCATTTACGGATTTATACGGATCTAATGCGGATTCATCATCCACATTCACGGACCTATGCTGATCTAACACAGATCTACGCAGATTTATATTATCCGTATATTCCAAAAGTTCTAATTCCCATAAAAGATCTAGAGTGTAAATATTTTTGAATTTCACGGATTTATGCGGATCTGAAACTGATTCATAGTGATTTATATTATCCGTATTATCTGTGTTTGATCTGTTTAATCCGTGAATAGTGTTTAATTCGTGTAAATCCGTGGTTGTACCATTCACTAACAAAAACCAATCTTTATTTAGAAGTAATGTCTCAGATTGTATTTTTTCTTTTTTTGCTCTTTTTAAAATTTCTTCATCTGCCAATTTTATTTCTTCTTCAATAATTTTAATATCTCTTAAAGGATCAATATTTCCTTCGGGATGAGGCACGTCTTCTCTTCTAAAATTTCTTACTACTTCTAAAACAAAATCACAACCTCTCAAATAACTTAAAAATTCACTCCCCAAGCCTTCTCCTTTATGAGCTCCACGAATAAGACCTGGAATATCTACGAAAAATAAATAAGGCGGGATAAGATTTTTTGTTTGAGTAATTAAATGCAAAGTTTTTAATTCTTCAAAAATAATTGGCGCGGCATATTCTTGAGCTTTCAAGGTTGTAAATGGGTAAGGAGCAATCAAAACTTCAACTTGACTTACAAGTTTTATAAAAGTTGATTTTCCACTATTAGGTAGCCCACAAAGTCCAATTTTTGTTTTCATCCCTTAAGACCTAAAACCTTTTTTACTTCTGGATCAATATCAGTGGTAAAATAGTTTTTTAATTCTTCGGGTTTTACCCAACGAACTTCTTCGATTTCATCTTTCTCTTCTATATCTCGAGTTGGTTCTTCTTTTTCAAGCTTACAAAGAAAATACGCAGTCATTTTTAAAACATCAGGATGAACCCTTAAATGAATTTGTTGAATTGGTTTAACCTTATATCCTGTCTCTGCTAAAACTTCTTTAATAACTCTTTCTTCTCTCGTTTCTTCCTTTTCTTGCCTTCCTCCAGGAAATACCCATATCAATTCTTTCCCTGTCATGGTTGTTTCTTTTTTCTTTCTTTTAACAATCATAACTTCTCCTTTTTCGTTCAAAACTATTCCCAAAACAATAAATTCTAATTTTTTTTCAGGATTTATATTTTTTATATCTTCCATAATTAAATTTTATCACTTTTTTACAGAAATAAAAAACTTGACATTTTCAAAATTCTGAGTATAATACTTCAGTATAATGGTAACTTATATCTCTAAAGAGCAGTATGAAAAATTAAAACAAGAATTAGAATATCTTAAAACTGTAACCAGAAAACAAGTTGCTGAAAGATTAAAAAATGCCGCTGAAATGGGTGATATTTCGGAAAATGCCGAATACGATATTGCAATGGCAGAAAAAGAAAATTTAGAAATAAAAATTGCTGAATTAGAAAATGTTTTAAGAACAGCAAAAATTATTCGTGATTCAAAAGTTAACGACAGAATTTTGCCTGGAAAAAAATTTGATGTTGTCGAAAAAGGAACAAATAAAAAATATACCTTTAACCTTGTTGGCTTTGGCGAAAGTAATCCTTCAGAAGGAAAAGTATCTACTGACTCACCGTTAGGCAAAGCTTTTTTAAATAAAAAAATAGGCGACGAGGTTATCGTTCAAGCGCCCAAAGGAAAAATAATTTATATAGTTAAAAAAATATATTGATCTTATTCTCTCTTCTCAAATGCTTCCTTTAAAGTTTCTGGATCAATAAATTCAATCTCGCCGCCAAGAGGAATTCCTTTTGCTAAATAACTAAATTTAATTTCTGGAAACCTTTTCTTTAAAATCTCTAAATATTTTAACGTTGGTTCTGCTTCTCGAGTATAAGGTAAAGCAATAGTTATTTCTTTAATTTTTCCCTCCCTAATCCTTTCTTCAAAAATTTTTAACCTTTCTTTAACTAAACCTTTATCCTCAAAAGGTAAAATTAAACCACCCAAAATAAAATATTTACCTTTGAAAACTTTTGTTGTTTCCAAACTCAAAACATCTGTTTCTCGAGCAACTAAAGCAATAATGTCATCGCGCCTTTTAGGATTAGAGCAAATAGAACATAATTTTTCTGTTGTCGGAAAAAAACAATTTTGACAAAAATTTACGTTTTCGAATAAAGTTTCCAAATTTTCTAAAAATTGTTTTTTAGTTTTCTCATCTTGCTTAATTAACCAAAAAAAAAGCCTCATTGCTTGTCTGGGACCAATTTCAGGAAAAGAATCAAAAAATTCAATTATTTTTTTAAACAGAGGAATAAGCATTAATGATATTCCATTTCTTGTGTTTCTTCTTCGATTGAATAAAATGAAGCTGTTTCTAAATCAAAATATAAATCGATGCTTCCAATTGGACCATTACGATGTTTAGCAATAATAATATTAACTTGGCTTGAAGGCAAAGCAGCGGCGCCTTCTTTAGGTCGGTGGATGAATAAAACCACATCCGAATCTTGCTCAAGACTGTTGTGAACAAAAACATCATTGGCTAAAAAGTTATGATTCTCTTCAATAGTAGCATCATAAACATCTTCTACTTTTAATGTCACAATTTCCACGACCTCATCCCAAAAAATGTCATCTTGAAGCAATCTTTCTAATCTTGGATCATCTAAAACTTTAGCAATTTTTAACATTCTTTCTTTGCTTATCCTTGCTTTAAGTAATGTTGAACCGCAGTAGGAAGTATCTATTCCTTTACAAAATTCTCTCCATGATATTTTCTTTTCTTTTCTAATAGGATCGATAATCATTTTCCAAACATCTTTGTCAAAAAGATTATTATTATAGTGTAGTTTGATTTTTTCAATTAATTTTAGATACTTGGCGATCTTTCCTTTTCTACTACCTTCTATTCCAATTTTCATAAGAAACTTTCTTAAATTTTCTTTGCCGTATAAAATAACCCAATAATTTTCACGATAATTCGATTTCTTTGTCGCTTTAAGATAGCTCTGTATTTCTAATCTTAGAAGTAAACTTTGAACTTGCTGAGCTAAAATTTTGCTTGTTGTTGAATAATAAATTTGTAAAGAATCCTTTCTTCCTTTAAGTTTCTTTACTGAAATGTTTCCGTCAGTGGACCAAAGATGACGTAAAAATAGAGCAATTTTATTCTCAGGAAGCTCAAAAATTTTATCAGGAATCTTTTTATCATAAGATCTAGCAAAGTCAAGGCTAAGATTTCTTAGCCAAATTACAATAGGGTGATGTTTATTTTTAGTTAGATAATATGGCGAAGTGAAGTAAACATGCCACCAATTTCCTTGTTTGACTATTCTTGCTTTAATATTAAACAATTTATTAGCTAATTGTGTCATAAGTAAAATTAAGGAAAAATCACCATTTGTATAATGAAGAGGTTGATTTTTTACATAGCAACCATCACCAATCATATGAGCAAGAAATATTATTTCTTCATCTTTTAAAATATTTTTTGGGTTTTCAATAAAAATCTTTGCCGGTAAAGCAATCCTTTCTCCTACCTTAAGTTTCTCTAAAGCCTTCCAGCCATAAGGAGTATAAAAGGGATGGTTTGACGATGCTTTAATTTCTCTTCCTGTTTTTGTTTTCAAAAGATAGGTCATCTTCTTTCCGCTATAAAATGCTTTGACTAATTTTTTAATTTCAATTTTGCCATCATTATTTATAGTCAAGACTTTTATTTTTAATTTTTTCTCAGCAATTTCTCTTATGGGAATATATTTTCCACTTTCAGCATCTAAAATCAAAGTATCACCTATTAAACAACCACTTTCTCTTAAATCAGAAAGTCGAGGTATAGAAGAAATTCTTTTTTCTGGCTCACGAGAAAGCTGCGAAATCGATAAAACTGGAACTTCTAATTCTCGCGCTAGTTCTTTTAAGTTTTTAGATATTTCAGAAACTTCTTGAACTCTATTATCAATTTGCTTGCTTGATCTAATAAGCTGTAAATAATCAATAATCAAAAGACCAAGTTCGCCAATTTCATGTTTTAATTTTCTTGCCATTGTTCTTATTTGAAGATCAGTTAAAGCTGGGCTATCGTCAATAAAAATTGGCGCAATTTTTAATCTTTCTCCTGCTTCATAAATTAATGAAAGCTCATCAACATCTCCTTCTTTAATTAATTTTCCAGTTCTTAAACGCCACAAACTAACTCCAGCTTCAAGAGCAATTAATCTATCTATAATTTGATCTCTTGACATTTCTAAAGAAAAAATACCAACAGGAATTTTTTCTTGAACACCTAGATATCGAGCAATATTTAAAGCTAAAGCAGTTTTTCCTTGCGAAGGCCTTGAGGCTAAAATAATTAAATCAGATTTTTGCAAACCTCCCAAGTAAAGATCTAGTTTGGCAAAACCAGTTGGCACACCACGAATCACCAAACCTTTTTGTAAATCCTCAATTCTCTTTAGACTTTGCTCAATAAATGAACCAACCGAACTAAACTCATAAGGATAAATTCTTTCTGCGATTGAAAAAATTCTTTTTTCAACTTCATCAATTAACTCACCAGCATCCTTGCCTCCTTCATAAACCAATTCTTGAATTTTTCTTGAAAGTTCTCCTAAATCTCTTTTTGCTTTATTTGTTTTAATCAAACGCGCGTAAGTATAAACATTGCCAATCGTTGGCGCTTTATGAATTAAATAAACTAAATAATTTTGATCGCCAATATCATCTAAAAGTTTTTTGTCTTTCAAACGATTACCAACAGTTACTAAATCAATTCCCATTCTTTTTTCAAACAAATCTAAAATAGCTTGATAAACAATTTTGTTTTCTCTTTTTGAAAAATCTTCGGGTTTTAAAATATCAACAACTTTAATCATAGCTTCATCATCAATCAAAATGGCTCCCAAAAGAGCTTCTTCAACTTCCTCAATTGATAAATTAGTTAAAATTTCCTGATCCATCAAAATAATTATCTTTGAAAATTTAAAAATTCAAAAATTCAAAATCAGTAAAAAATGTGGAAAAACTAATTCACGGATAAACATAGATTTTTACTTTATAATTAAATTAATCATTAGAAATTAGTCATTTTCTTTTGTCCCCATAGCTTAATGGAAGAGCACGGCCCTGCGGAGGCTGGGATGGAGGTTCGATTCCTCTTGGGGACATAAAACACGTACCACATTTTAAAACTTAAGTATTAAGTAAAAGAATAATTTAATTTTATCCGCGTTCATCAGCATTAAAATCCGCGTGCATTCATAATGTTTATTTTGTGGCTTCAAAGAAGGCTTTAATTTTTGAATCAGATTTCTACGGTCCTACCGGGCACAACGAAATCCCACATAGGAGGCCTGATCCGCCGTGCCCCAACTCACCTTCAGCTCGAAAACACCAGTCACGGAAGCACCAAAAACCAAACCCTCGTCCCAATTCCCACCACGACGTAGCACATGGGAAGGGTCAGAACCATTATACGTATAAACCTCTCCCATTCCTTGGTTAGAATTCCAAGAAGGATTAGAAGGTCTAATTTCATCATAAGTAAAGTCTCCATAATTAACAATAGCCGTATGTTCTATCCATCTCCAACCAGCTGCACCACCATCAGAAGGAAGATTGTTAACTAAGGTATCATTGCTATCTTTCATTACATGTTCCATAAGATTACCAGACAAATCCCAAATTTCTTCACCATTGGAAAGAATTAATTTTGCTTTAGAATTTCTATTAATTCCTTTGTCTGGTTTAGAACTATTATTATAACCACAAGCATCATCTGAGCCAACATTACCTCTAAATAAACAACCAGAGCCAACAGAACCTCCAGACCAATTTTGTGGAATTTGTTCAGCATCACGAGCAATTTTCATCCATTCTTGATTAGTAATAAGATGACCTCCTA
>Ga0123519_10013191_pt1 | contig 11910 bp, 10 predicted proteins | sample YelNatPaOPRAMG02_FD_87396 | JGI IMG/M metagenome (GOLD analysis project Ga0123519, IMG submission 87396) | Hot spring microbial communities from Yellowstone National Park - Yellowstone National Park OP-RAMG-02 (version 2) | ecosystem: Environmental > Aquatic > Thermal springs > Hot (42-90C) ... | reverse complement strand
CGCAGCCGAGTCAACCGATTGCGCACTTGGGGGCAGCGTGCTAGAATATCGCATTCCCATGGAACGCCCGTCGGCAACCGGGCCGGCGCCCCCCAACGCCCACCGCAGCCGGAAGGGCATCGCCGGCGTTCCAGGTAAGGATGGCTGAATTGCTGAACTTTGTGCTCCTCTTTGCCGTCATTGGTCTGGCGGCGGTGGCCTCTCTGGGCGAGAAAAGGCCCGGCTGGCGCGCGGCGGCGTACGCAGGGGTGGCCATGGTGGGCCTTGGCGCGGTGGGCCTCGCCCTCGTGTACCTGTTGCTGGCCGCCATGCAGCGCATGGCGCCCCAGACCCTCTCACCCGACCTGGCCAGAACCCTCGCCGCCCTGCGCCCCCTGCGCGTGGGGCTGGGCCTTCTGGCGGGCGGATTCGTGTCGTGGCTGGTGCTCCTGCCGCCGGTGCGCCGGGCGGTGGCGCACGTCCTGCCCATCCGGCCCGAGTCGGTGGTCAACGCCATGGCCCTCTCGCTCCTGGTGCTCCTCTGGGCCCAGAGCGTGGGGCTGAGCGGGTTGGGGCCGCAGGGGTTCCTCGACCTGTCGGGGCCTTTGAGCACGGCTCAGGTGGTGTTGGGCGAGGTTCCGCTGGCGATCCTGGGGATGGTGGCTGTGGGCCTGTTCACCCGGCGCACCCCTGCCGAGACGTGGGAACGGCTGGGCCTCACCGGCCTCAGCCGCCGGCAGGTGGCGCTGAGCGTGGCCGGCGCCGCGGCACTGGTCGCCTTCGAAGTGGGCTTTAACTGGGTGGCGGGCCGCCTCGCGCCAGGCGCCTTCGACGAGCTCAACCGGGCGACGAACGCCCTCTACGGCAACGTGAACAATGTGGCTGCGGCCGCGGCCATCGCCGTGGCTTCAGGGGTGGCCGAAGAGATCCTCTTCCGCGGAGCCCTCCAGCCGCGCCTGGGGCTGGTGCCCACGGCCCTGAGCTTTGGCGTCATGCACCTGCAGTACGGGGTGACCTGGGCGCTCCTCAGTGTGGGGCTGATCGGGCTGGTGCTGGGCATCTACCGGCAGCGCGTGAACACGAGCGCGTGCATCGTGGTGCACGCCCTCTACAACCTGGCGATCTTCCTGCTGCCTTGATCGGGGGATGAGGACAGGGCGCCAGAGAGGTCCCGGCCTGCTACCTGGGGACCGATCTGCGGCCGAACAGCAGCGGCAGCGCAGGCGCGCTCTGCGAAACGCTGAGCGACAGGATGGGGCCGCAGGCCGAACCAATGGATATGCTGGCCCGTTCGCCGGGCCGCAGGCTGAGCGTGGCCTGCGCCTGGCCGTCGGCGTCGGTGACGGTCGAATAGGTCGTGCCCTCGCTCTCGGCAAAGACGCCGCGGGTCGTCGTCAGGAGCAGCTCGCGGCCGGCCAGCCGGTAGTGGGCGCTGGCCAGAGTGGCCACGATGCGCGCCTGCCCCTCGCCATCGGCCGTCGCTGTGGCGCTGAGGCGCATCCACGGGCTCACCGAGATCGTCGCTGCCCCCTTCACCAGGTCCCCGCTCCCCATGGGCCCGGGCCCGTCGTTGCTTCCCCACCAGTTCTCGCTGGCGTCGAGCGGCGCTTCCGACTCGCTGCGCAGCGCGGCATTCAGGTTGCGGCAGAAGGCATTGCCGTGCACGGCCACTTGGTCGCCGGCCACCGAGGATGCGAGCTGCACGCCCACCACATTGTCGGTGAACGAGTTCCCGCGCACCGTCGCCTGCAGGCCGTAGCCGCCGTCATCGTCGAGCCTGAGGCCCCAGTAGGAGCCGCGGATGGTGTTGTCGACGATGGAGACGTCGGTCGTGGTGATCGCCGTGCCAAAACTGATGGCCCAGGCCGCCGTATTGTGGAACGAGTTGCGTTCCACACGGGCCGTCCCGCCCGTACAAGCATCGGCACCCCAGTAAAAGCCCTCGACCCTGTTGTTGCTCAGCACCAGGTCGTCGAATTGATAGAGCGCGATGGCCGTGGTGGGCGTCAACACGTCGGTGGTGCCGACGAGCGAGTTCCCGTCTACCAGCGTGCCCTGGTTATCGAGGATGTAGATGCCGCGGCTGTTGGGCGAATCGACAAAGAGGTCGTTGGCGGCGATGCGCGATACCGAGCCCTGCGAGGAATAGATGCCGATGCCCTCGGGCACCAGTTGAGAGACGCTGTTGTGGGTGATCTCGGCCCGGGCATTGTAGACATAGATGGCGCGCGTGCAGCCCGACACCGAGTTGCCGCTGATCTCCACCCCGTCGGCCGGAAGGGTGCCATAGTTCCAGGCCGCGTCGATGTTGGCGGCAATGCCAAAGAGGCCGCCCCGCACAATGTTGTTGCGGATGGTCACATTGCGGATGGGTTCGCGCTGAAAGTCGGGCCCCACCACCAGAATCGCCGCCTGACTGCCGCCGGTGACCTCCAGCCCCTCGACCGTCACGTCGTTGGCGGCGATGGTGATCGTGACCTCACTTTGGCGCGGCGCGACCACGGCGCCCGGGGTTGCCGCTACCAGGCGTACCGGCCGCTCGATGCGCAGGTCCTCCTGGTACGAGCCGGGCGCCACATGCACCGTAGCGCCCGGGGGCGCTGCCCGCAACGCCGAAGAGATGGTGGCAAAGGCATCCACGCCCCAGAGGTGCGCACCATTCGCGCATAGCGCGCAGTACTGGGCGTTGACCCACAAGTCGGTTGGCGCCCCGGCATGTACGGGGAGTGCTGGCCACAGGCTCAAAGAAACGAGCACGATGGCTGCGGCCAATCGCCATGCTCTCACGGCTGCTCTCCTTTGCGAGACGTGGAAAGACACGGCCGGCAACACCACGGTGCCAAAGACGCCCAACGCCAAAGGCGAAGCACGCCTCGACGGTACGAGAACCCTACGGGTGCGAAGCGCCACCACGCCTCCGCCCCCGCGGTGCTGCAGAACCTCTGTATGGATTATACCGCAGTCCATCAGAATCCGTCAACCGGCGGCCAAAAAGGCGAGACCGGGTATATCCCAGAATCGTCGGCGCAAACTGTGGGCGCCGGAGGGAGCGGAGCCGCTCGGCGCGGCGCGAGACCCACTTGTCACTCTGAGCGGCTCCTGCGGCCAGCTCTCAGACCGGCGCCAGGCGAGCGAAGAGTCCTTGCTAGCCATGGCGGCACGCTCGGCGCGGTTTGGCGCCACGGCAAGCAAGGATTCTTCGCTGGGATTGGCGCCCCAGTGCTGCCTGGCCGTCACTGCCGCTCAGAATGACTCTCACGGCGACGGTGGCCAGCGAATTCACCGACGATTTTGGGATACACCCAAAGGAACCCTCGCCCCTGACAGAGCACGCGCTCTGTGATACAATATCTATGGGGCTGTTGCTCTCTGGCAGCACGGGAGGCAAGCGATGCCTGCGACAGCAATGCGCCCGCCGGTGGAGGCTGAACTCGTCGAGCGTGTAGCCTGGCTGATCCGGCTGCGCTGGCTGGCGCCGCCGGCAATCTTGGCGGGCGCTGCCTTGGCCAGGCCGCTGGTCGGCATCGTGCCGCCCTGGCGGCCCCTGGCCGCCGTCGCCGCGTTCGTAGCTCTCTACAACGGCGCGCTTTCGGGGTGGTATGCCTGGCTACAGAGCCATGCGCCCGGCGACCTGGCAGCCTGCAACCGCCTGGCCAACGCCCAGGTCGCCGTCGACTGGCTGGCCCTCACCCTGCTCCTGCACTGGACCGGTGGCCTCGAGAGCCCCCTCGCGCCCCTCTACCTGTTGCACGTGGTGGTGGCCTGCGTGCTCCTTTCGCCTCGCGCTGCCTACCTGCAGGCCACCCTGGCCTCACTCCTGCTGGCCACCCTGGCTGCCCTGGAGTACACCGGCCTCTGGCCCCACCGGCCGCTGCCTGGGCACCTGCCCCTGCCCCTCTACCGGCGCCCTGCCTACCTGGTGCCGCTCTTGCTCGCCCTCACCGCCACGCTCTACGTTTGCACCTTTCTGGCCACGGCGGTGACCCGCAGCCTGCGCCGGCAGGACCTGGAGCTGCTCCACCTGCAGGCCCGCCTGGAGGACCTCTACCGGCGCACCCGCGCCCTCTACGAAACGGCGCTTGCCCTCTCTTCGAGCCTCGAGCTCGACCAGGTGCTCCAGCAGATGGTGCGCACCACGGCCGAGATCATGCACGCCAAGGGCTGCTCCATCCGCCTGCTCACGGCCGAAGGGCAGAAGCTCGAACTGGCCGCAGCCTGGGGCCTGAGCGACGCCTACCTGCAGAAAGGGCCCGTCGAGGTTGCCCGCAGCCCCCTCGATCAGGAAGCCCTGCAGGGCAAGACGGTCATCGTGCTCAATGCGCCCGAGGACCCCCGGCTACAGTACCACGAAGAGGTGTCGCGCGAGGGCATCTGTTCCATCCTCTGCGCCCCGCTGATGGCCAAGGGGCAGCCCATCGGCGTGATCCGCGTCTACTCGGCCATCTGCTACCTCTACGCCCGCGACGACGCCGATTTCCTCGAAGCGGTGGCCGCGGCCGGCGCTGCCGCCATCGACAACGCCCGTGCCTACCGCCGCCTGGAGGAGCTGGACCAGGCCAAGTCGCGCTTTGTCCACCTGGTGGCCCATGAACTGCGCTCGCCCCTGGCCGCCATCCAGAGCCTGCTCGACGTCTTGTTGGAAGGGTACGGCGGCACGGTCGACGAGAGCGGGCGCCAGGTGCTGCAGCGCGCCCAACGCCGCGTCGAGTTCCTGCTCCTTCTGGTCAACGACCTCCTGGACCTGGCGGCAGGCCGCCCGGAGCAGATGCAGCGCGAACGGGCCGAGGTCGACCTGGCCGCGCTCTGCCGCCGCGTTGCCGACCTCTACCGGGCGCGCGCTGCCGAGAAGAGCATCGACCTCTCTCTGGAGATCGCGCCTGGGCCCCACACCCTGTGGGGCCTCGCCGACCGGCTGGAGGGCCTGCTCAGCAACCTGGTCGACAATGCCATCAAGTACACCCCTGCGGGCGGCTCGGTGCACCTCGGCCTGCGCCGCGAGGGCACCGAGCTCCTCCTCACCGTGGCCGACACCGGCATTGGCATCCCCAACGAAGCCCTGCCGCACCTCTTCGACGAGTTCTACCGCGCCCCCAACGCCCGCGCCGCCGAGAAGGAGGGCACCGGCCTTGGCCTCGCCATCGCCCGCCAGGTCGCCCTCGCGCACGGCGGCCGCATCGACGTCCAGAGCGAGCTGGGCAGGGGATCGGTGTTCACCGTCACGTTGCCGGCAAGGGCGTGAGGCGGAGGCCGCCCGCGCCCTCACCCGTCGTCGGCTGGATCCAGGGGCGACACTCTCAACGGAACACGGAACACGCATCACGCGTCTACAGCGCCTCGCGCAGCCTCTTGGCCGCCGCCAGCGTCATCCCCGGCACGGAGGCCAACTCCTCCACCGATGCGGCGCGGATGGCGTCGAGTGAGCCAAAGGCCTTGAGGAGCGCCTTGCGGCGCTTGGCGCCGATCCCGGGCACCTCTTCGAGCTGCGACGCCAGGCTCTTCTCCTCATGCACCTTGTGGTGCAGGCGCACGGCGAAGCGGTGCGCCTCGTCGCGGATGCGCTGCAGGAGAAAGAGGGCCTCGGAATCGCGGGGCAGGCGCAGCGTCTCCTCGCGGCCCGGCAGGTACAGCTCTTCCTCCTGCTTGGCCAGGCCCACCGCCGGGATCTCCTCGAACCCGGTCTCTTTCAGCACCTCGAGGGCCACGTTGAGCTGCCCGGCGCCGCCATCGACGATGAGCAGGTTCGGGAGAGCGCTCCAGCCCTCGGCCTTGCCCTCCTCGGCCCGCGCGCGCAAAAAGCGCCGCCGCAGCACCTCGCGCATCATGGCGAAATCGTCTGGCCCGGCCACACTCTTGACGCGAAAGTGGCGGTACTCGCTCTTGCGCGGCAGCCCTTTGACAAAGACGACCATCGACCCGGTGGCCGAGACCCCCTGGATGTTGGAGATGTCGTAGCACTCGATGCGCGCCGGCACCTCGCGCAGGCCAAGGGCGCGCTGCAGTTCAGCCAGCGCATCGCTGTAGCGCGTCTCCTCGTGCTCCCACTGGGCGCGCAGGTTGGCCAGCGTCTCAGCCGCATTCTCCGAGGCCATCTTGACCAGGTCACGTTTGGCGCCGCCGCGGGGCACGCGCAGCGCCACCTTGGTGCCCCGCTTCGAGCGCAGCCACTGCTCAATGACCAGCCACTCGTCGACGCGGCTCTGCAGCAGAATCTCCGGCGGCACGTAGGCGGCTTCGTCGTAGAACTGCTTGAGGAACGAGGCCAGGATTTCGCTGTCGCCCTCGTCGTGGGTGCCCGAGAGCACAAAGTAGTCGCGGCCGATCAGCTTGCCGTCGCGCACGAAAAAGACCTGCACGCAGGCCTGGCCGTCGTCGCGGGCGAAAGCGATGACGTCCTGATCGCTCAGGCTCGTCGAAACGACGCGCTGCCGCTCGATCACCGCCTCCACCGCGGCCACCTGGTCGCGCAGCGTGGCCGCCTGCTCAAAGTCGAGCGCCGCCGCTGCCGCCGCCATGCGCTTCTTCAGGCTCTCCAGAATCTGCCCCTGCCGGCCCTCCAGAAAGAGGGCAATCTGCTCCATCAGCTCACGGTATTGCTCGCGGCTGATGGCGCCGGTGCAGGGCGCCGGGCAGCGGCCGATGTGGTAATACAGGCAGGCCCGCTTGTCGTGGCCGGTGATCTCGCGCTCGCAGAGGATGTAGGGGAAAATCTTGCGCACCAGCTCGAGGGTCGTGCGCACGGCTTTGACATTGGTGAACGGCCCAAAGTAGCGCGCCCCGTCGCGGAGCATGCGCCGGGTGACGGTGAGGCGCGGGTAATCCTCCTGCATGCTGATCTTGATGTAGGGGTAGCGCTTGTCGTCCTTCAAGCGCACGTTGTAGCGCGGCCGGTGCTTCTTGATCAGGTTGCACTCGAGGATCAGCGCCTCCAGCTCCGACCCCGCGATGATGAACTCGAGGTCGGCAATCTCGGCCACCAGGCGCTGCACCTTCGGCGGGTGTGAATGCGGCGTATGGAAGTAGGAGCGCACACGGTTGCGCAGGTTGATCGCCTTGCCGACGTAGATGATCTTGCCCGCGGCATCTTTCATGATGTAGACGCCCGGTTTCGTGGGCAGGGTCTGCAGTTTCAGGTCCAGCGCCGGCCGGTCCGGCGCCAAGTGGTTCTCTGCCATCGCGTTCCACGTTCCTCTGGTCTTTGTGATGACCATTATACCACTTTATCATGGAGCGCGGCATGCTGCGCGGCATCCGCCAGCGCGCCGAGGCCCGCGGGCACTGACCGGCGCCTTTCGGCGAAGGGGGCGACATGGACAAGCTTGCTGCATTCCTTTGGACCGGTGCGCTGAGCCTACTGCTCGGCGCTGGCTGTCCGGCTGGTGGCCAGCCGGCCGAGTTCGAAGGCGCGAGCATCACCGGCGCGACGCTCAACGAGCAGGCGGCAGGCGAGCGCATGATGTTCGGGGTGACGGTGGCCAAGGCAGGCGACCCGGTCGGTGTCGACTTGCGCGGCTCCGTGAGCGCCGCGCGGGTCTCCAAGCCCCGCGCTCAAAAGCGGCCAAGCCCTCCGGGCTCGCAGCCCCGAAGGGGCTTCGCCGCTTTTCAGCCCGATGGCTTCCAGCCTCGGGCATTCCTCAGACCGACCTAGAACTCCCACCCCGGCAGCGGCGTGGGCAGGCACAGCGCCGCATCCAGCGCCTCGAGCAGATCGCCCGGCCCGGCCAGGTCGTCGGTGAGGGCCAGGCCGGTGGCCGGGCGCACGCCGATCCACAGACGCGTGAAGGCGTTCACGCTGGCCGTGAGCGTGGGCAGCGCCGGGTCCACGCCCCGCTCGGCGCGAGAGGCCGGGCCGAGCGTCACCACATAGTCGCCGGCCACACCGTGCCACTGCGGCCCTGGTTCCAGGCAGCGCTCGATGGGGTCGGCCAGGCGCAGGTTGAAGCGCAGCTCAGGCGCGGGCAGATGCGTGCGGGCCAGGCACCCGGCCAGGTCGAGGATGCGTATCTGCCACCAGGCCATGGCCCGCGCCGTGGCCTCGAAAGGCGACTTCTCGGTGATCTGGCGCTGCTTGAACGGCCACTGGATCAGGTCCTGCAGTTGCACGCCGGGCGGCTCCATCATGGTCACCAGGCGGATCTGATCGCCAAGGCCCTTGAGCAAGGCCAGCAGCTCGTGCAACTGCTCACGGTCGTGGTACACCAGCCAGCGCACCACCACGGGCCCGCGCTCCATGCCGTGTGCCCCGCACCAAACCAGGTGCGAGAGGCTGCCATCGGGCCCATCGCGGTAGCCCAGGCCGAACGCGCCGCGGGTGTCAAGCATCTCCGCCCGGGTCAGCGCCGCCGGGTGCAGGTGGATGGCGCCGTGCCGGCGCGGCTGCGTCAGGCGAGCGGCGTGGATCGCCTCCCAATCGTCGGTGGTGAGCCGTTGCGGTGGCCGGCGCGGCGCGTCGACCTTGAGGGTGGCGGGGTCGAAGCTGAGCCAGTGGTCGTAGGGGCCGGTGCCAAAGCCGAGCCGGTCGTAGAACCCCTGGTCGAACATGCCCAGTGCCGCCACCAGGGCACCCTCGCCGGCGGCCTGCTGCAGCACGCGAGCGGTCAGGCGCAGGGCCAGGCCCTGCCGGCGGCCCACGTGGCTCGTGGCCACGTTGGTTACTGCACAGAGGGGCAGGTCCTCGTCCTGGTAACGGTAGCTCGCGGGGGTGCCGATGGCCACGCATTCGGCCGCACCGTGCAACTCGGCCACCAGGGCCGACCCCGCGCCGAGAAAGAGGTCGACGCCCTCCTCCTGCTCTTGGCTCCGGTCCGTCCAGCCCACCTCGTAGAAGATGCGATGGACGGCATCGCGGTCGCTCTGGGGTTCGTAGGGGCGCAGGATCACGAGTTTGCCTCCTTTGGCGATCGATCGGGCCGCGAGCCGGCCGGGTGGGCAGCGGTTGAATTCTATGCCGTGCCCGGCATATGCGCAACTGCGCGGCCGGGCTGCCCGGGGCCTGCGCAGCCACAGCGCCACTGGCACGGTCCTTGCGGCAAGGGCGCAGGGGCAGGCGGGCGCGAAACCAGGCTCAGGCGGGTCTGCCGGCTGCGCGCCGAGGCTCCCTCTCGACGATCCCCCGCCCGAAGCCGTCGACCCTGAGCGGGGCGCGCCAACAACAGGCAGGAGGTATACTGGGCCGTGTCGGAGTTGCTGACCCTGGCGGTGCTCGGCCTGGGGCTGCTATCGATCTGGCGCTTCCTGAGGAGCCTGGGCCGCCGGCCTCTGCCGGCCCGTGGGCCCGATGAAGAGGCTCTGCGACTGCTCGAGCAGCAGTTCATCCGCGGCGAGATCGGCCCCCGCGAGTTTGCCGAACGCCGCCGTGCGTTGCTGCGGCGCTGAACCTCCTCGTGAGAGGTCGCACCGGCGCCATGGCGGCAGCCGGCCGGGTTCGCAGGGCACATATCAGCGTGCCCTGGCCCGCGCCCCTCGCCACCACGCTGCCCCTTCGACAACGAGTGCCGCCGCGACCAGCGCCACCTCAGCGATCACCGAAGGCCAGGGCACCGGCCCTCCTCCCAGGAACCACGGCCTTCCGCTGCTCACCAGCTCCGAGTAGCTGCGCAGCGGCCAGGCCAGAGGAAGGACCCCCTCTGGCGGGATGAGGTCACACAACAGGTGCAGGCCATACCCCGCGAGCCACGCCCACGCCCAGCGCCAGTCTCCCCGATGGAGCCGGCCGGCCAGGGCCACGGCCGCCGTCGACAGCGCCAGGATCAGCGGAGAGTGGGCCGGCAGGCGCGTCCAACGGGTCACGTGCAACACATAGTAGGCGAACTTGTCGATGAGGTCGGGCGCTACCCCAGCGACGACTGCCAGCCTGCGCTCCACATCCACGACGCGCGAGGCAAGCACCGGCGCAGCCACGTGGCCGGGAAGAATCACAATCGGGGCTCCTTCCATCATGGTGAGAAAAGGCAGGCGGCTCCCAGGCGCTGGGCCGGCATATGATAGCCCTCCGCCGCACCCGCGTCAACACCTGCTCGCCGGCGCAGCGAGCTGGGTTAGAGCAGTTCAGCGCCCTGCTCGCCTATGCCACAGGAAGAAGTAGAGCAGTCCCAGCCCCAGCACGGCCGCCACCACGGCAATAGATTGCGCCGGCAACGAGAAGACGAGGAGCGCTGTGCCGATCAACCCGGCGATGGGCACCAGCTGCGGGTACAGGCGGCGCTCTGGCACCAGGCTCAGCGCAGTCCAGTTGGTGATCCCATAGTAGATCAGCGTGCTCAGGCTGCTGGCCGAGAGGGCCGGGCCGAAGTTGAGGGTAGCCGTCAGCACGATGGTGACGATGCCCGAAGCCAGCACAGCCACCCACGGCACGCCTCGGGCGCTGATGCGCCCGGCGGCTTGCGGCACGTCGCCCCGCCGCGCCATGGCCAGGATGACCCGCGAAAGCGCCCAGATGCCGACCAACAGGACATCGGCGGTAGCGACTATCCCCCCGACTGAGATGAGGAACAGCGCCCAGGCTTGCCCCGTGGGAGCCAGGGCAACGCGCAGAGGTGCTTCCTGCCCCGCCAGCCCGGCCACCCCCACCAGCCCAAGCGCCACGACTGCCACCGTCACGTAGAGGACCGTCGACACGGCCATGGCCACCACAATCGACCGCGGCAGGTCGCGCGCAGGGTGGCGAATCTCCTCGACGATCGTCACCGGCCGCGCAAAGCCCGAGTAGGCAAAGAAGAAAAGTGCAGCCACGGCCGGAATGCCGGCCGGCCGGAACGGCAGCAAAGTCAGCGGCACCCACCTGTCGGCAAAGGCCAGGCCGATGCCCACGAAAGTGACCAGCACCGCGACTTTGAACACTACCAGAAGGTTGTTGACCTCACGCGATTGCTGCGCGCCGATCAGATTGACCGCCAAGGCCACAGTCGCCAGGCCGACTGCCACCGCGCGCAACGGCAGGCCCGGCACCAGAGGCTGCAGATAGGCCGCAAAGGTCAGGCTCAACGCCGCCCCACCGGTCAGATTGGCCAGCAGGTACAGCACACCCGCGGCAAAGCCCACCCAGGGCCGGACCAGGTCGTAGCCAAACTCGTAGGTCCCCCCTACCCGCGGGAACGCCACCCCCAACTCGGCCGAACTGAGGCCGTCGAGGATGCCGATCGCCGCCGCCAGCAGGATGCCGATGGGCACGGCTGCGCCCGCCAACTGCACCACCACGCCCAACACCACAAAGATGCCGGCGCCGATGATCGCCCCCAGGGCGACGGCCACCGTGTCGAGGAACCCCAGGTGCCGCCTCAGCTGGCCCTCGCGCCGCCCCATGGCCACCTCCGGCCTGCTGGGAGCAAGAAGCATGCCCCATGTGCGCGCCACCGGCAGAGCCAGGAGACGCCCGGCGCCCGTTCCTCGACATCATGAAGCCCAGTTTATCAGAAAAGCTGTTCCCCTCGCAGAGCCTCACTCCCGGCCTGCTTGCCGGGCCTGCTGCCCCTGCGCAGCGCCGGCTGCCCGCATCCTGGCCAGTGACTCGGGGCTGAAGGTGAAGGTGAGCGAGGCGATCTTGCTGCCGCGCACGAGCGCCTCCGCCTCGAGCAGGATGGGGTTGCCTCCCAGCCGCTCGTGGCCGGCGGCGTAGACGGCGCGGCCGTGGCTGGTGGCCCGCTCGCCGGTGGCGCTGTACCCTTCGGCCTGCACGCGCACGTGCTGGGTGATGAGCTGTTCGATCAGGCCGCGGATTTCCCGCTTGCCCCTGTAGAGGGCGGGGGCAGGAGAAGGAGGGGGCGGCTCGTAGCGCACGACCGCATCGTCGGCGAAGAGGGCCAGCGCTGCATTGGGGTCGTGGGCGTTCAGTGCGGCATCCAGCGCCGCCAGGACCGTTGCCGGGTTCGTCGCCGTCATGGCACAACGGGTAGGGGCGGTTCGCGAACCGCCCCTACGGCCTCCTATACGCGTTCT
>Ga0123519_10013185_pt1 | contig 11912 bp, 7 predicted proteins | sample YelNatPaOPRAMG02_FD_87396 | JGI IMG/M metagenome (GOLD analysis project Ga0123519, IMG submission 87396) | Hot spring microbial communities from Yellowstone National Park - Yellowstone National Park OP-RAMG-02 (version 2) | ecosystem: Environmental > Aquatic > Thermal springs > Hot (42-90C) ... | reverse complement strand
GGGGATCTCTTCGATTCGGTAATGAATGCCATTGGTAAGATGGAGGGCTCATACGCAATAGCAGTACTGAGTGAGAGAGAGGAGAATTACTTCGTCGTGGCAAAGAACTTCTCACCCTTGATAATAGGAGTTGGAGATGGAGAAAACTTTGTTGCCTCGGACATCCCTGCACTATTACCATATACGAGAAGGATAATCACCCTATCAGAATACGAGATTGCAAAGATTTACAGAGACCATATCGAGGTCTATGACATACGCTCCAGGACAAGAATCGAGCCCGAAACAAAGACGGTGGATATGAGCCCTGTGGTGGCTGAAAAAGAGGGCCACAAACACTTTATGCACAAGGAGATATTCGAGACCCCAAAGGTCTTTACAGACACGATGCTCGGCAGGATAAAGAGGGAGAGTGCGGAGGTTACTCTCGAGGAGCTGGACCTGGACTTCTCGAACTTCAACAGGATTATTATCGTTGCCTGCGGTACATCCTTTCACGCGGGGCTGATAGGGAGATATTATCTCGAGCAGCTGTCCAAGATACCCGTAGAGGTGGACTACGCAAGCGAGTTCAGGTATAGAAATCCGGTCCTGAGAAGAGACGACTTGATCGTTGTAATATCCCAGTCAGGGGAGACGGCAGATACGCTCGGCGCCTTGAAGGATGCAAAGGAGAGAGGGATAAAGAGCCTTGCCATCTGTAATGTGATGAATTCGTCTATTGCAAGACTTGCCGACAATGTCATCTACACAAGGGCAGGAATAGAGATTGGGGTTGCCTCCACGAAGGCATTCATTGCACAGACAGAGGTATTGTTGATGCTATCTATCCTGATTGGCAGTCAAAGAGGGAGTATCTCGAAGTCAGAGAGGGAGAGGTTGATAGAGGAGTTTATAAGAATGCCGGTAATCCTGAAGCAGACACTCTCGCTCGAGCAGGTAGTCAAGGAGATATCCTCCAAATTCGTAAGGTCGCGAGACTTCATCTACCTTGGGCGGGGTATAAATTTCCCGGTGGCACTCGAGGGGGCACTCAAATTGAAAGAGATATCCTACATTCACGCAGAGGGGTATGCGGCGGGCGAGATGAAACACGGACCAATTGCACTAATAGATGAGGATGTACCCGTTCTGGTAATCGCAAACAGGGGCAGCAATCTCAAGAAGATATTCTCCAATATCCTCGAGGCAAAATCGAGGGGTGGGATACTGATCGGAATAGTCTCCAAGGGAGATGACGAGACAAAGTCGCATCTGGACCACTCAATCGAGGTAGAGGATGTAAATGAGTACTTCCAGCCATTTGTCAATAGCATACCTCTGCAACTAATCGCCTATCACATTGCAGATATGAAGGGTACCGATGTGGACCAGCCCAGAAATCTCGCAAAGAGCGTAACCGTAGAGTAAGAATGTCAAAGTCGATCAGATTCATTACAGATGCTCTCGACCATAAATTTCACGAATACCTTTTTCTTGCATCTCTTACATTCCTTTCGATCTGTTGGTCGGGCTTTGCATCTGCCGAGAATAAATGTAGTGAGTGGGAGATTACTCTCCCAAAAAACATAAAGATAGAAAGGGCTATGTTCGACGCCTATGTCTCGAGAAATCTATTTATAATCGGTGAGGGAGGGAATGGGGTCTTCCTATACGACATACCCGAGAAGAGACTCAGGCAGATTTACTATGCGAGGGTTGTCACGGATTCGGTGGAACAGACCTCGATCAATACACTGAGGTTCGAACTATTCTACAAGAGGGGTGTATTTGCCGAGATAGACATATATCAGACACAGAAGATGGCAAAGATGAGTGAAGCAGAGGATATCTGTCATACCAAGAACGGGAGACTTTTTTGCCAGATGGAGAATCAACAGAGAGAGATCTTTCCATTCTTAGGCAAACCCGATATCTACCGTTTCTCGAAGGATTCCAATCTGCTCCTGTTCTCGAATAAGGGCTCTGGCGGGTATGTATATGGCACAAAGACAAAAGAGGTTGCAAAACTCGGATTTGGAGAGGATTTCAAGTTTGTAAACGACTACGATATAATCTTCGTCAACAATAGCAAAGTAAATGACAGATGCACTAACTCCTATATTCATTACTGGTTGAACTCGGCAATCGATACATTCATCGTTCACAGAGAAAAAGATGCCTGTATCAGATACCCCGATGCAAACAAGACCGATTTAATCTTCATCAAGAACAACAAACTCTTCAAATGTCCACTCGACCTGATGAACGCAGTGATGGAGAGGTAATCCCTATCAATACGCCGCTTTCAAGACTTCCAATACCTCTGACGCCTCTGAGACAGCCCTGCCGTTGTAGACTATCGCCCCGTCGGCTAAGGCAATCTCTGCACACTCCATAAGCTCATTCTCGGGTACATTTACATCTCTCAATCGGGTCGGGAGTCCGCACTCAGAAGCCAGTTTCAATACTGCGTCCGATGCCAAAAGCCCGAGTTCGGTTTTATCGTTTGTACCTCTGATACCAAGGGCATCGGCAACCATCGCCTGCTCTTCGAAGACGACTGAATTATTGAATTTCATAACATATGGTAGCACTATGGAGTTTGCAAGTCCGTGGTGTATTCTGTATCTGGCACCTATTGTATGGGCTATTGCGTGGGCAAGTCCCACCTGTGCATTCGAAAAGGCGATACCGGCAAGATTGGATGCCAGAAGGAGCATCCCCCTCTTCTCCATATCCCCTTTTGTAGCACCAACGATGTTATCCTTTATCAGTCTGATTGCGTGAAGTCCCAGACCATCTGCAATGGGCTCTCTCTGCGGTGATGTAATCGCCTCTATGGCGTGGGTCAATGCATCCATCCCGGTTGCAGCCACGAGTTTTGGAGGGAGCGTCTTCAAGAGTTCCGGATCCAGAATTGCCACATCGGGAATGATATTGTAGTCTCCAAACAGGAGCTTTCTGTGATTCTCCCAATCTTTAATTACTGCAACATAAGTAACCTCCGAGCCCGTTCCGCAGGTGGTTGGAATCGCTATATGCGGTGTCTGCTTCCTCGAGAGCATCTGGAACCCTTCGTAGTCTGATATCTTCCCACCCTCTTTGAGCAGAATGGCAATCCCTTTGGCGGTATCTATTGCCGAACCACCACCAAGGCTTATGACCGCATCAGCCCCAAGACTCCTTCCAATCTCTGCCCCCTTATCTACGATGTGCAGCCCGCTATCAGGCAATACCTCGTCATACACACCCGCACAATTCTCGCCCAGATACTCCCTTACCCTCTTTACAAGGTCCGTATTGGTACTCAAATCCTTATCGGCAACAAGGAGTGCCCGTTTGCATCCAATGGCATTCAGCTCCACAGAAATATCCTTTACAACCCCGAAGCCGTATATAATCTTTGTAGGGGAGTAGTATATAAAGTTCAATTCATTCGAATAAGCCATCGTAAGACCTCATTCATCCAAAAATTTTGTATCTATATTGTTCGTCGCCTTTACCAGCTCCTGCGCCGCCTTTACAAACCTCACTATAGTCGGGAGGTTCCCCTTCAGTTTCAGTTTTCCCTGCATCATACCCTTGATTGGTTCGAGTTCACCCTTGATGACCGCCTTCCACCTGTCATATTCTCCCGTGATACAGAACGGCGCCTTACTCGCTTCTTCCGGAGTCACAGTCTTTGCATCCCTGCATACTCCCTTTTCAAGGTCGAGCCAGATACCTATGTCCTTATCCAGCGCAGGTGGCTTCGCCTTGCATACGAGCGCAATCACGCCGTAGGTCCAGTCCTTGCCTGCAACCTTGTAGTCTGCACTGTTATTGATCGCCTCTTTGTACTTTGCTACCCACTCTTCTGATGGAAATGGTGTTGGCATAAAAAACCTCCTTGATAAATTAATCGTTTATAAAGACAAATAACAAATCGTTCTTTTTTAGTTCTTGTTTTAGATCCTTAGTCTTCTTGTTGTTCAAGAATACAGTCGAATCTGTCTCAGACACAGAATTGGAATTCAGTACAGAGAGGATATCAGGATCCTCTGCCATCCCGGCTCTCTCGAGATGAATGGTTCTACCTGCAGTTACTCTATAAAATAAAACCTTTGCCATTGACAGAAGGAATATATATTACAAAATACCCACATTCAAGCACAAAAAATACCACAGGCGGACTATCCCACAAAATTTGTCCGAAGGTTACACCCTTAGGGATTAAATCTGAGATCTGTGATATCTGTCACCCCGAATTCTCTTGCTATATTACAAAATGTCAAATAGAATGAGCATAGCTTTTCTCAAACTTAGGAGGTTTAAGATGAGGCGTCTTTTCACTTTTCTTGTATCTTTTTCGACTCTGATTCTCACGAGTTTGGCCCTGTATGCACAGGTAAATTATTCTGTAATTGATTCTGACCCCAACCCAACAGGCTTTGTAGTCAACAGCTATAGCAACCAGATTGTGAGAGATTCACAGGGGAATCTCTATGTGGCTTATGGGGTCTCCACAAATCAAGCCACTCACTGGTATTGCTTTATAAGAAAATCCGCTGACAACGGCGCAACATGGGGAGACGCGGTCAGACTCGAGAGCTTCCCTGATTCGTCGAGCGTAACATCCCTTGCTATCGACTCGAAAGACAACCTTATGGTAGGAATGTCCTTCAATGTCGGTTCCTTCTTTACTATGAGCTCTGACGGTGGAATGAGTTGGAGTTCGGCAGTACAACTTCTGGACGGCGGATGGGGAACATGGGACTGGATGCCTTCTCTATCGATAGATTCCAAAGACCAGATTCACGCTGGCTTCCACGCACAGTTTGGATGGAGTATGCCTCCTTCGAATATATTATATACGACCTCATCGGATGGCATCACTTTTTCGGCTCCGCTCGACATCACCAAAATACCACAGCAAAATTCGAATGAAAACGGCGCAGGACCTGCCAACATTCAGATAGGAAAAAACGATGAGATATTCGTTATGGCAAACAGGTCTATCTCGGCTGATAGCGATTCGTACTCCATACTGATGCACTATTCGAACTCCCAGTGGCTCGACCCCATAGTTATCAACGATGACAAGGTATATGGCTCAGGTGGGGATTTTGTAATCGATTCGAATGGACTCCTCCATATATTCTTTGTGCAGATCGACAGCGCAACGAGCAACAGAAGAATATTCTACAAGGTCTATGACCCCGAAACAAAGAAACTCTCGGAGGGTAAAGCCATAACACCAGTCAACGAGCATATACTGAGCGTCTCCGCTGGAATATATCAGAATGATGTAATATACATTGCATACGACCTTCTGGACAATAATACAGGCAAGTCGGCGGGAGTTTTCGTCAGAAAATCAGAAGACAATTTTTCGAAGACCTATGCCGTTTCCGAGAACATTGGCGCAAGGAGTCCAAATCTCAGGAGTCATTACAACAATATGTACAACAAGGACAAGATTGATATCATCTGGATCGAGCCGGACACAGTAGCGGGCGGCGAGATGCTTGTGTACTATGATCTCCTAAACGGGATAAAGTCGACAGGCAAGGCAAACATAGATGTCTTCGTCCCATATTTTATGAATCCCGGACAGGAAGCTACAATAGTCGTCAGATATAATAATCAGAAGGAAGAGGATATCACAAACGCAGCTATTGTTCTGGATGTCCCATCCGATTTCGGATATCTATACAGCTCCAATGGAGGTATATACAAGGATAGAGACGGGAGACCTCAGGTATTCTGGAAATTAGAAACATTCAAGAGTGGAAGTAGGGGTACTGAGTTCGTCAAGTTATTGATCCCCTGGGGAATGCCTGAGTCCTCTGGGCAGATCGTTGCGAATCTCGTCGGAGACAATCTCTTTTCGAATTATGATACGAAGAAATATTACAACTTCGAAGAGAGAGAGCCTCTGGGCAGAAAAGACCTCAGCGAATCGGAGATAACAGACTTCCTGAACAAGAATAGCGATGTCAAGGAGTTGCTCGATTACTCCATAAAGCTTGGTTATGTATTCAACAAGGTAGGACAGAGGGTAGATATGACCGGGAGTAAATCTGTTACGATACTATACCTTATGGACCCAAAGGACTACACCCCGTTATTCATCAAGAAGGTAGATGCACAGCCCGTCTATGCAGAACAGACACAGGGAGCCGTTTATACCAGATTCGATACGAATGGAGGTTATACTACAAATTCATCCGATGGTTCCTTTATCTCATTTGGCAAATGGGCTGAGAGCCATAGTCTCACAGAGGCAAGGTGTCAGCTAAACTGCACAATAAACAAGGTGCCGGGCTGGATTGGTGAAGCCGCGAGCAAGACATACAATATGGCATCCTCTGGTATCGATTGTATATCCTGTGCAAAGTCGAAGATGAAAGAGGTCGATGCCTGTGTAAAGTGTATGAACTCCTATAAAGATGTCCCCGGTGTTGGATATGCAGTAGATGTAGCACAATGCCTAAAAGACTGTCTCGAAAACCCAAACCTCCACATATGTACCGAAGATAAGAGAGAATGCAGCTGGAGTGTGGTAGGCTATCTATCGGGCCAGGATACTGTATTTGTAACATACTGCAATAAAACAACAGGTACATACGATCCCATTGACAGAAGACTATACTGCGCATATGGTGAAGAGTGTAAAAACGGACAATGTGTGGACAAGGATGAAGATCCCTGTAATCCAAAGACGATTATCTCCCCCGCGGCAGAGTTGGCTGTCTGTAAACTCGACAAATTCAAGGTCGTCCCTGCACACGATCCAAATGCAATCTCTGTAGAACCGGATGGGGATATACTACCCGAAGAGCTACTCACCTACACGATAGAGTACGAAAACACCGGCAGAGGCGCTGCTTACGAGGTGTTCATCATCAATGAACTGGATGAGAATCTGGACGATACAACACTTACTATAAACGACAACGGGACATATTCGACGGCATCAAGGCTATTAAAGTGGAATATAGGTACACTCGAGGCGGGCCAAAAGGGGAGCGTTTCATACAAGGTCAAACCAAGGAAGGATCTCCCAACTGGCACCGTAATCTCCAACTTTGCAGAGGTGCACTTCCCATCAGCAGGAGAGGTTACACCTACCAATATCCTTGCGAGCAGGATCAACGGTCTGGCAGCAGACAACAAGAATGTATCTGTGGATATGGGCAAGAGTGTCTCTATAAGACTAACGGGCAGAGATATAAAAGGAAATACACCGACCTTCAAGATAGTCAGTTATCCAAAATTCGGATCACTCGATATCAGCAAGCTCCCGGATGTAGAATATACTGCACCATCCAATTCTACAGGCAATGACAGATTTACCTATGTTGCAATAAGCAACAATGTAGAAAGCAGCATAGCCACTGTTGCCATACAGATACAGGGTGAGGACAAGACTCCTCCATTCGTATTGAGTACAAATCCAAAGGACAAAGAGGAGAATGTCAGATTTGGGTTGGACACACTCGTAGACAATTCACTAATGCCCGAAATAAATGTAGTATTCAGTGAAGAGATGAATGCATCCACAATTATAGATACCTATCTTCTCGAAAATGGGGCAAGATACATCCTCCTGAAAATCGAATACGACAATCAGCGAAGATTGCTCACTATGAGACCTTATGAACCTTTGAAGGCTTCGACTACATATGAGGTAATACTCCCATCAAGCATATCTGATATTGCCGGGAATACCATGGGCAGTGATTATAAATTCAGCTTCAAGACCGTCGCGTCGAGGGCACTTGATGTAAAATTGAACGAAATGAACTCCATACTCGACTTTGGAAAGGTACTTGTCAGCAACAAGTCAGAGAGCAAGACCATCTCCCTCACGAGTATTGGAATTAGTGGAGTTACGATATCCGAGATAAAGCTCAAACAGACAGGCGAAGAATTCAAGATTCTCGAGGATAAGTGTTCAAGCAAAGTATTGTCCCCCAATGAAAATTGCCATATCTCAGTGGAATTTTCCCCCAGGAGTATTGGTATGAAATCGGCTGAGATCACAGTTGCTTCGGACGATGATGAAAACAAATCCATCAGCATTGCCCTCAAAGGAGAGGGAGTGGAGAGTCAAACACCTGATGCAGGCACTCAGGACAGCGGAACAACCGATGGAGGCAATACGACCACAGAGGCAAAGGATAACAGCGGTTGCGGATGCACATATATCGAATAAGTTGATTCGACAATCGAGAAGTCGTTTGTTGCCAGGTCGTTAGTCTATTGGACAGCGGTCTGATGGATTATAAGATATAAGTTGAAGAATGAAGTCAAAATAGGATTTCAGCACTATAACTCGGATTCTATCTATTCAGTCCACTACTCAGATATAGATGAAGAGATAAATATTGACCTGTTAATTATATGGTTGTAAGATGGATTTTGGGTTGTATGAAAACGCTTGAAGGTGACCGATGAAAAGGCTCGAAGAGATAATAGAGAAACTCAAAAGTCTGAAAGAAGAGATAAAAAACAATTATAAGGCTGAGTAAATCGGGATAATTAATTTTAAGTCTGGTTGAAAGATATGTCTATATATAGAGCAAAGAGATTGAGACTCGATGTACCAGATGAAGTGGTCTCCCTTATAAAAAGGATAAATAGACACAAATATCAGGCTTATCTCGTGGGCGGTTCGGTGAGGGACCGGATATTGAAGAGAGAGATCTACGACTGGGATGTGGCTACTTCTGCCCCGCCCGCTCTGATAATGAGATTATTCAAAAGGACATATCCTACGGGGCTAAAGCACGGAACGGTTACTGTACTATACAAGGGGCTGAAGTTCGAGGTCACTACCTTCAGGAGTGAGAGTGTATATAAGGACGGTCGACACCCGGAGGAGGTAAGGTTCGGTGTTGATATATATGAAGACCTTTCCAGAAGAGATTTTACGATAAATTCAATTGCATACAACCCAATCCAAAATGAAATAATAGACCCTTATGGGGGACTGAAGGACATCGAGAGGAGACTCATCAGGTGTGTAGGTAGGGCTGTCGATAGATTTTCGGAGGATGGACTCAGATGTATCAGGGCTATAAGATTTGCTGCCGTGCTCAATTTCAAGTTACACAGAGATATCCTCCCTGCAATCAGAGAGACAATCCCTGTATTTATGAAGGTTTCTATCGAGAGAGTAAGGGAGGAGTTCCTAAAACTCCTATCCGCCGAGAAACCCTCGAGGGGGATTATATATCTTCACAAATCCGGCATCCTCGAAAAGATCCTTCCGGAGCTCTCCTCCTCGATCGGGTTTGTTCAGAACAGATGGCACAAACACGACCTCTTTACTCACTCTCTCAAGATAGTGGACTACCTCCCCAGGACAGACCCCGAATTGAGACTCATTGGGCTCCTGCACGATATAGCAAAGCCAATCTGCAAAACGGGACCCACCGAAGATGCTACCTATTATGGACACGACTCGAAGGGTGCGGAGATGGTAGAGGAGATATTCAAGAGGTTCAAATTCTCCAATAAATCCATCGAGAGGGCAAGACTTATCGTAGCAAACCATATGATAGGGTATAAGAGTGATTGGTCAGATGCAGCGATAAGGAGATTGATGAGGAGACTGAATAGAGAGACCTACACAATCATAGAATTTCAGAAGGCAGATGTAATGGCAAGGGGGACCTCGGTTAAGAGTTCGATAAGGTTACTCAACGAGCTCAAAGAGAGAGTGGAGATGCTCGAGAGAGAATCCTCCGCCCTGAATCTGCATCAATTGAAGGTGGACGGTAACGATGTAATGAAAATAAAGGATATTACACCCTCCCCGGAGGTAGGGAGGATATTGAAACGCCTTATGGAGATGGTAATAGAGAGGCCTGAACTCAATAGACGAGACAGATTGCTTAGACTGATAAAGAGAGTCTGATGAATCTTCTTATACTCATCCTGATACTTGCATCAAATCAGATACGACTCGATTCGGGGCATTTTGTAGTAGAGAGTTCGTATGAACTGAAGAGCCTGTCCGAATCTACACTGAAAGAGGCAGAATCCCAATACAGAGAGATCAGCAAGATTATGCCTATACAATTCAAAGATAGAATAGTTGTGAGAATAGCAAATTCTATGGCTGAATACGAGTCGCTTCAACCCGAGGGGAGTATCGCCCCTACCTGGTCTGTAGGAATTGCGTACCCCAAAAAGAGGCTCTTGATTTTGAGAGGCGGCGGTGCCACTTCTATAGACGACATAATGAAGACATTCAGACACGAGCTTGCTCACATCTTCCTGCACAACTATTCTGACAAGAATATACCAAGGTGGTTCTCCGAGGGATTTTCTATGTATTTCGAGGAGAGGGGAGGACTCACGAGGGGATTCAGGTTGATGCGACAGGCCTTCAGCAATAGTTATATAGACCTCGACCAGATCGAAGATAGTTTCCCCGACAACCCCATTGATGTCCAGAACGCATACCTTACCTCTTCCGAATTCTTTGCATACCTTATGTCTGTGATAGGAGAAGATGGACTGTACAGGGTATTCGAATATCTCAAAGATGGTCTGGATTTAAAATTTGCCATCTACAAGGTCTCGGGAAAGAGTCTGTACGAACTGGAGAGAGGATTCAAAAAGAGTGCAAGGTTCAAATATGCGTGGCTCCCTGTCATCACGAGCTCTACGACACTCTGGGTATTCTTAACCCTCCTCTTCATCTATGTCTTCATCGTAAAGAAACGGAGGATATCCGAGAGGCTCGAGACGATGAGGATTCAAGAGGAGGAGGAGATGCTCCAGAGATTCAACGAGCAGGACTCATCAGACAGAGACAACAGACACCTCAACTGAATATATCCCCGATATCCGCTATCAAAAATCTAATTTAATAGCCTACCAGCCATTAGACTGATAGTTAAAGAAAGTGAAGCCTATATCCAATAATTTAAATCAATCGAGATTTAATTATCTCTTTAATTTTTTCTTGACACACGATAACGCTGATGATAATCATTATCAATAACGATGCCAGAGAGCATCGAATTCATAAGTCCAGAAGGAGGTATATTATGGACAGGAAAAGGATGTATGAACTTTTCAGACAGAACGAATCCGAAAGAGATGGAAGGAGGTCATACACAATGCCAGATTCGGTGCCAATCAATGGGCATCCATTTGGAATTAAGTTGATTATTAAAAGAATATGGGACGATACCAAAAGACTTAATCGTCTCTTTTCAATGAATAAGGAGTTCTGTATAAAATCTATTCCCTTCGTATTATCGGCAGTTTTATTCATATTACCTTCTATAACTTATGCGGATAAGATAGAGGACAACTCGTTTCTCATTGAGGAGGCTTACAATCAGGAGCCCGGGGTAATACAGCATATCCTGACTATGCAATATTTCGATAAATCCAATATAGGATATACATTTACAGAAGAGTTCCCGGTCCCCAGAGAGACCCACCAGATCTCATATACAATCCCATTTAATTACCAAAATGACAGTGTATATTTGTCGGATATACTTTTAAATTATAGATATCAACTCCTTCGAAATGAAAAATTAGCAATTGCACCAAGGCTTTCAATGGTTCTGCCAGTCGGGGATTACAAAAAGGCTCAGGGAAGCGGTGGATATGGAGTAAATATGAATTTGCCGGTGAGTATCGATGCAACAAGATTCATTACAATACACTTGAATGCAGGTCTGCAATATATACCATCGGCAAAGACTATATCAGGAAATTCATACGGTAAATTCGATTATTTCTCGGGTGGCTCTATTATTCTATTCCCAACTGATTGGCTCAATTTTTTATGTGAATTTCTCTTCACTGATAATGAGTATAAAACAGAGGATGGAAGATCTGAGAGGGAGAGAACAGTCCTGATAGGTCCTGGGTTGAGAGGTGCGATAGATATTGATTCACTCCAGATTGTACCG
>Ga0123519_10013174_pt1 | contig 11919 bp, 10 predicted proteins | sample YelNatPaOPRAMG02_FD_87396 | JGI IMG/M metagenome (GOLD analysis project Ga0123519, IMG submission 87396) | Hot spring microbial communities from Yellowstone National Park - Yellowstone National Park OP-RAMG-02 (version 2) | ecosystem: Environmental > Aquatic > Thermal springs > Hot (42-90C) ... | reverse complement strand
CCTCGAGAGCTTCTCCATGGCCCTTATCAATGCCCCGTTCGGTCCCAAGCCCTCCCGCTTCATGATGTCCTCGACGGTGAACCTGCGCCTGATGTCGTAATAGCATTCGTATGGGAGGCGGGCGCACCCCGGGTCGAGGTTCACGAAGCCCACCGAGTAGCCCTCCTTGAGCAGGTATTTTCCGAACTCGGCGGTCAAGGAGCTCTTCCCCGACCCAGCCGGCCCCAGGATCATTATGTTCATGGCCATCTCGGCCCGCTTGGGCCATCGGGCCTTATCAACCCTTTGTCAACCAGCTCGATCCCAGCGGGCCGCGAACGCCCGGTTTGGGCCCCCGCCGATCCCCCAAAAAGCTAATATTTAACCCATTGATCTAAAGGCGCCGAGCGAACGCCGGTCAATGATGGGCAAGCGGAATCGATTCCCACGGCGGCCGGCGTCGAGGACGGCGGGTTAGGTTCTATGGAGGCTTGGCATGCGTACGGACGGGATGGAAGGATTTCGGATATGATCCTCAAGGGGACCACCACGATAGGCGTGGTCTGCAGGGATGGGGTGATAATGGCGACGGATACCAGGGCCACCATGGGCTATTTCGTAGCCCATAAGCGCGCGAAGAAGGTCTTCAGCATCGACGACCACTTGGGCATGACCATAGCGGGCGCCGTGGCCGATGCCCAAACGGTCGTGGAGATCCTGAGGGCGAACGCCAAGCTTTACAAATACGAGAAGGGGACCCCGATGCCAACCAGGTCGGCGGCCAGGCTCACGGCCAATATCCTCTTCTCATCGAGGTTCTATCCCCTATTGCTGCAGGCCATAGTCGGCGGCGTTGATGGCGAGGGCCCGAAGCTCTTCGCCTTGGACCCCCTCGGGAGCCTAACCGAGGAGAGGTGCGTATCCACCGGATCCGGCTCCCCTATAGCTTACGGCGTGCTCGAGGCCGAGTTCAAGGATGGTATGGGAACGGCGGAGGCCATCCCAATAGTCGTGAAGGCCATCGACTCCGCCATGAAGAGGGATTCCGCCAGCGGGGATAGCTTCGATATCGCTGTGATAACTAAGGAGGGATATAGGGAGCTCAGCGAGAAGGAGAAGAAGGGGTTATTGGCCTGAAGGCCCATTTCGCGATAATCGAATGGATCGGGTCGGTAATATCCCATGGTATCCATGGCTAACGACTCGAGCGCGAGGATAAGGGAAACGATACTGCAGAATATGCCCAAGGAGGCCGAGATAACCAGGATAGAGTTCGAGGGGCCGAGGTTGGCCGTATACGTCAAGAACATAGACCTCCTCTTAAACCAGGGCCATATAATAACGGACATAGTCAACATAATCCACAAGAGGATCGTGATGAGGTCGGATCCATCGATCAGGCTCCCCGAGGAAGAGGCTAGGAACGAGATCATGAAGCTCATACCACCGGAGGCCGGCATATCCTCCATGAGCTTCGATCCGAACCTCGGGGAGGTCCTGATAGAGGTCAAGAAGCCCGGGATAGCCATAGGGAAGGACGGCGCCATAATCCAGGAGATCATAAGGGCAACGAAATGGAGGCCCATAGTCCTCAGGGCGCCGCCGATGCAATCCAAGATAATAAGCAGCGTTAGGAACATATTGAGTACGGAGTTCGAGCAAAGGAGCAAAATGCTCAGGGACGTTGGCGAGAGGATATTCCGGCCAACGCTCTCGAAGCCGAACGAGGTCGTCATGTTCGCCCTAGGGTCCTTCCACGAGGTCGGGAGGTCGGCCATACTCATAAGGGCTGGGGAGAGCGTCGTATTATTGGATTGCGGGATAAACCCGGGATCGCAGAACCCCCTCACCTCATATCCGAGGCTCGATATCGATGTGCTCGACCTGGATGAGCTCGATGCCGTGATAATATCCCACGCCCACCTCGACCATTGCGGCATGGTGCCCTTCCTATATAAATACGGCTACGATGGCCCGGTTTATTGCTCGGAGCCGACCGCGATGCTCATGCCCCTCCTGCAGCTGGATTACCTCGATGTCCTGAGCAAGGAGGGCGCATTCGCGCCCTTTGATCAAAGGGACGTAAGGGAGGCCCTATTGCACACGATACCCCTGAAATATGGCGTCGTAACCGACGTTGCGCCCGACATAAAGTTGACGCTCCACAACGCCGGGCATATATTGGGATCCTCGATCGTCCACCTCCATATAGGGGAGGGTTTGCATAACATAGTGTATACCGGGGATTTCAAATATAGCACTACGCTCCTCTTCGAGCAGGCGGTGAGCACCTTCCCGAGGGTCGAGACGCTCATCATGGAGAGCACATACGGTGGCCCGGAGGACGTCATGCCGGATAGGGAGGAGGCGGAGGAGAAGCTCGTATCCTTGGTTAACGAAACGGTCGAGAAGGGGGGAAAGGTCCTGATACCGTCCTTGGCGGTCGGAAGGGCCCAGGAGATAATGCTGGTCCTCGATAAGCATATGAAGAGCGGGAAGCTGAAGGAGCTGCCCATATTCGTGGAGGGGATGGTCTCGGAGGCCACGGCAATCCACACGGCCTTCCCGGAGTACCTATCGGCGGAGCTCAGGGAGAGGATCCTCCACAAGGACGAGAACCCGTTCGAATCGGAATACCTCCACATGATCACCCATCCGAGCCAAAGGGAGGAGGTCGTATCCGGCGGCCCATGCATCGTCATGGCCACGGCGGGTATGCTCGAGGGGGGCCCGATCCTGGATTACTTCAAGCGCCTCGCGCCGGATCCGAGAAATACCATGATCTTCGTCTCCTATCAGATAGAGGGTACCCTGGGCAGCAGGATACTCAAGGGGGCCAGGGAGGTCCCGGTGATGGGGGCGAATGGGAAGATGGAGATATTGAAGGTCGGCATGAGGGTCGAGGCGGTGGAGGGCTTCTCCGGGCACTCCGATAGGCGCCAGCTCCTGAATTTCGTGAGCCGCATCTCGCCCAAGCCGTCCAAGATAATAGTGAACCACGGGGAGCGGAAGAAGTGCGATTCCCTGGCCCAATCGATCTCCAAGCTCTATAAGATAAGGGCGCTGGCTCCGGATAATATGGAGGCGATAAGGCTGAGGTAATCGGCCCCAAGGGGGCCTGCGATGTGGGCTAGGGCACCAAGCCCCTTAAGAACGGATTTCGAACCCTCTCGATCCCTATGCTGCTCCCCCGCCCATGCCCGGGGCGTATCTCGTAATGATCGGGCAAGGACAGGAGCTTCAGGAGGGATCCAACGAGCGCATCGGGCTCCCCGCCTTCGAAGTCCGTCCTGCCGACCGATCCAGCGAAGAGGGTATCCCCGGTGAACGCCACCCCCTCCCCCACGAGCGATATACTGCCCGGGGTATGGCCGGGCGTGTGGAGGACGCGGAGCTCGAACCCCCCTAACCCGATGCGCTGCCCCTCCTCGACATACTCGTCCGGGTCGGCTATCGCATCGACCTCGTAGCCCAGATGCCTCCTCGCGCTATCCGGCATTCGCCTCAATAGCCATTCGTCGCCCCTATGGAGGGCGAATTTGCAGGAGAGCTCCTCCCTCAGTCGATCCACCGAGAGGACGTGATCGAAGTGGGCATGGGTCGCGTATATCGCGCTTATCCGCACCCCCAACGCCCTTATGGCATCGAGGATCAGCTCCGCATCCCCGCCGGGGTCTATCACTATTCCAATGCGGTCGTCGGCATCGTACACGATGTACGAATTGGTCCGGATCGGCCCGACGACGATCCTCTCTATCCCGATCAAGCCCCAATCCATCCCAAGGTATTCTGCCATATGGGGGCTATGCCAATCGCCCGGGCGCGGCCCGGCACAAGTCGCTTAGCGAAGCCCCCTGAACCTCGCGGATGCCTCCTCGTAGAGCTCCAGCTCCTTCTTCGATATCGGCTTGACCTTCTTCATGGCCTCCTCCAGATGGATCGGCCTGATCTTGAGTTCATCGACCCTCTTCTTTATCTCCTCCTCATCCTTACATTTGGCAACGTATTCCTTTATCGCGATCATCATGGCGTTGTTGCATATCGCGGCTATATCGGCTCCGGTATAGCCCTCGGTGGCATCGACCAATTTCTCTATGTCGACGTCCTCCGCGACTGGCTTCTTGCCCAAGTGGATCTTGAAGATTTCCCTCCTGGCGTCCCGATTTGGCAATGGGATGTAGAGCAACTTATCGAACCTGCCGGGCCTCAGCAGGGCCGGATCTATTATATCGGGCCTATTCGTGGCGGCTATGACGACGACGTCCCTGAGCTCCTCGAGGCCGTCCATTTCCGTAAGGAGCTGGCTTATCACCCTCTCGGTTACGTGCGAATCCCCATAGCCCCCTCCCCTGACCGGGGCGATCGAATCGATCTCGTCCATGAATATTATGCAGGGGGCGGCCTGCTTTGCCTTCCTGAAGATCTCCCTCACCGCCCTCTCCGATTCCCCGACCCATTTGGAGAGGAGCTCGGGCCCCTTTATCGATATGAAGTTCGCCTCGCTCTCCGTCGCCACGGCCTTCGCCAGCAGGGTCTTACCGGTCCCCGGCGGGCCGTAGAGGAGGACGCCCTTGGGCGGAGGGGTATTCGTCTTCTCGAAGAGCTCCTTGTACTTCAATGGCCATTCCACGGCCTCCCTCAGCTCCTCCTTGGCCTCCGATAGATCCCCTATATCCGACCACCTGACCTGCGGAACCTCGACCAGGACCTCCCTCATGGCGCTCGGCTCCACGTCCTTCAGGGCCTCGTTGAAGTCCTGCATCGTGACCGTTATCTTATTGAGCACCTCGGCGGGTATACTCTCCGCCTCCAGATCGAGGCTCGGCAGGATCCTCCTGAGGGCCCTCATGGCCGCCTCCTTGCAAAGGGCCTCCAAATCCGCGCCGACGAAGCCGTGAGTTATATCGGCCAGCTTCCCCAGGTCCACGTCATTGGCCAATGGCATGCCCCTGGTGTGGATTTGGAGGATCTCCAATCTCCCCTGCCTATCCGGCACCCCTATCTCTATCTCCCTATCGAACCTCCCCGGCCTCCTAAGGGCCGGATCGATGGCGTTCGGCCTATTCGTCGCCCCTATTACGACGACCCTCCCCCTGGGCTCGAGGCCATCCATCAGGGCCAGCAGTTGCGAAACGACCCTCTTCTCTACCTCGCCGGTGATCTCCTCCCTCTTGGGGGCTATAGAGTCTATTTCATCGATGAAGATTATGCTCGGCGCGTTCTCCTGGGCTTGCTTAAATATCTCCCTCAGCCTCTCCTCGCTCTCCCCGTAATATTTGCTCATTATCTCCGGCCCGCCTATGTGGATGAAGTTCGCGTTGGTCTCGTTCGCGACCGCCTTCGCCAGCAAGGTCTTACCGGTCCCCGGCGGGCCGTGGAGGAGGACGCCCTTCGGCGCCTCTATGCCGAGCCTTTCGAAGAGCTCCGGATGCCTCAGGGGGAGCTCTATCATCTCCCTAACCTTTTGGATGGCGTCCTTAAGGCCGCCTATGTCCTCGTACGTTATCTTCGGGACCGAAACGGCGGCCTTGGGCTGCTCGCTTATCGTTATTTGCGTATCCTCGGTGACGATCAGGGCGTTCGCGGCCGGTTGCATCGCCGTAACCACCAAGTCCACCTTCCTGCCCATTATATTGACCGGGACCGTATCCCCCCTGGTCACGACGCGCCCCTCGAGCAACTGGGCCAGATACTCCTCGCCGCCGATTATCCTCAAGGGCTGGGTTGGGCTGAGGGTTATCTTCTCCGCCCTCTTGGCCTCGGCCTTGCCAACTGATACCTTATCGTCTATCCCGACGCCTGCGTTCCTGCGGATGTAGCCATCTATCCTTATGATCCCCTTGCCGTAATCGCTTGGATGACCGGGCCAATGTATGGCGTAGGTCCTCCTCTTCCCATTTATCTCGATGACGTCCCCGGTCACCAATCCAAGCTCGCTGGCAGCCTTAGGGTCGACCCTGGCGATTCCCCTGCCCACGTCCCTCTTCTCGGCGTCCTTCACCCTGAGGACGATCTGATTGGCCTTTCCCATATCGAAGAGCCCCCGAACCTCGCGGGGATCGGGGATCTATCGCTCGGCCCATATAAAAATCGATTGCCAAAAAGGGGCTAGCGGCCCTTGCGAATATCCGGTTGGATCTGCCGAGGGTTCGGCCACGGGTTTAAAAGGGGCTTATTGGGGTCTAAGCCTCGAGCGCATCCGCGGCCCATCTCGGCGATGTCTTTATCGCAACAAGGCCATCAGCCGCTTCGGCCATGTTGCCCATCGCCTCGACGCTAGACGCTCGAAGCTTGCTTCCCCAGGAAAAGGGGCTCGGGGAGGAGATAAAAGCCTTTCTGCCGAATTTTTTATATCTCTTCGATCAATTTTCCCGACAATGGCTGGTGGCGCTTGGAGCGATTCGAGGCGGATCTGAACCTCCTATTCGAGAGGCTGAGCGAGGGGTTGGATGAGGGGGCCAAGGGCAAGCTCATGGGGCTCAGGAATAAGCTGATCCGCCTCCATATGAGGAACGTCGTGAAGATAAACCACTCGGTAATGGAGCTCATATGCGCGAAACACCTCATCCTATCGGGCTATGATGTGGACGTGGAGCGCCTATTGGATGGGATATCCTGCGACGTATACGCCTCGAAGGGCCTTGGGACGCTTATAGTGGAGGTCGAGACGGGATATATACCGCCGGAGCACGCGCTCGATCCCCTGACCTATTGCAGGGCCAGGATCGCCAGCAAGATAACCCGCTATAGCGGCTTCGCGACGAAGTTCGGATTGGCCACGCCTCCCCATTACGTAATGCAGATCCCGCGCGCCCTGATAAAGCCCCAGGTATAGGTCGAGCGAGGAGATTTGGGAGATAAAGGAGCTTTGCGACTTATATTATAAAAGCCCCCCGGTGAGCGTGGATGAGATAAGGAACGCGCGCCTCCACATGGTCCTCATAGTGGACGTGGATAGGGCGCGGATCCAGGAGATCGATCCGGAGGATTACGTGGAGATGGGCCGGCAATGGTCTTATGGAGCCGGCGAGGGCTTGGCGGCTCCCCGGGGCAAGCGGATCGCTTGAGGGCTTAGCGAATCCCCGTGAGCCGAGGGTCGCCGTAGCGAAGAGGGGACTGAGGAGACTGAAGAAGGGCGTTCTGCAATTCCCCGCAGCTCGGATGGAGGCCCCTCGATATCACCCGATCTCCGATAGCAGGCTTCTTAAAGCATCCTTGATTTTTCCCAACTTCCCCCTAAGCTCCTCAACTTTCTTGCTCTCTTCTTCCAATCGCCTTCTTAAATCTTCGGCCTCTGTTGAGATACCAGAAATGTTTATTTGGACTCCTTCCTTAGAAAATTTTTCATATGTTTCTCTCACAAGCTGGCCAGCTCTCGTCTTCCCAGCGAGGTGATTCCTTATTGTGGCTTCGCTCCTCCCAAGCTCTTCGGCTATTTGGGGTACCGTCATATTGGCCTTCTCCCTAGCTAAAGCGGCCGCTGCGACCGCCAAGGAGTCAACCCATGTGATTCGTTCCGATGGGTCGCTCAAAAACTGGATGACCTCCGGCCTGAACAACGTGCCAACTAGCAAAGCGCTCTCCAGCTTATGTATTTCTTCCCTCCCCAAAGGCTTGAGGGAAATTTCAGACATAATATGCACCTCCATTATCTTTTTCCGAGATGTATGATTATTCCGCGGTTGGTTATGTCGAATGGATGCCTCCTCATCGAGTGGCTCGTACCCCTCATTTTCCATACGATTAAACTTCTTTTCAGTTCCCCTTCAACTTCATCCAAATCCAGCCTTATTATGCCATCTGCAGCATGTTCGACCCCAGGTCCGCCGAATCCCCTCTCGGTTACGCTTACTTGGGAAATCAATAGGGAGGTTGAGCCCAACCCAGAAAGTACCTTCTTGAGTTGCAACATTACGGATCTGGCGATTATAGGTTTAGTTATATATAACGTAGTCACAGAATCTATGACCACTCGTTTGGCTTCGGTTTCTTTCATGGCCAACTTAATGACATCTACAAGATTTTGAAAATCATCAGACCTTACGACATATCTCTCCCTTTTAGCGGCTTCCCCTATACCGCTCGTGAAGGCATCGACTATGGCGAATCTTCCTTCTTCCTCAAAGCCTCTTATATCCCATCCGAATTGAGCCATGTTAAGCCTGACTTGGGTTGGGTGTTCTTCTAAAGTAACATAAATGCCCGACTCATCCTCGATTAGACCGCTGTATAAGAATTGTTGTCCAAATATGGATTTGCCAGTCCCGGGCCCCCCGGAAAGGAGAACGACATTTCTGAACGGTATCCCTCCGTTGAGGATCTCATCCAAACCCGGTATTCCCGTCTTCACCCTAGCGATCGTATATTCTGCCGTATTCATCACCCCAAACGATTCCCTTCTTCAAATCCTCATTCCTCGAGAATCCTAAGTCCCCGCTTCTCCTGCGTATTGCCTTAATTTTTAAACAAAGATATTAAAGCCTCTTTATATTTTTTGCCCCTAGGGCCAAAATATCCCTTTTAATATTGAGGACCGGCAACCTTTAAATAAGCATTATCGAAAACAATAATCTCAAAATAATCGTAAAGGGCTTCGAGGAAGCATCTCTCGAAATATGAGGCGAAGCATTCGGATAGCTGAGGTGGGCCGGAGATGAAAGTCTGGGAGGTAATGAATAGGGATTTCTCATACATATCGGAGAGCACAAAGCTAACCGAGGCTAGAGCCATTCTTAGAAAAACCGCCCAAAGATGCCTCCCGATCGTAAAGGAGGGGGGAAGATTGTTCGGTTTTCTCACAAGGCCTGACGTACTGAAGGTAACATCGCTAAAGTCGGAGGCCCTTGCAAAAGACTTCGCGAGATCCCATCCATTCATACCTCAAGATTTGGAAATAGCGGAGGCCTTTCAAAGGCTGAAAGAGCACAGCCTTGAAGCGGCCCCCGTAGTTAGCCAGGAGGGGAGTGACGAACTCGTTGCGATAATCTCCCTGAGGGACATACTCAGGGGACTATTTACCGCCGGCTATTCTCCAAAGGCAAGGACCGTTAACGAGGTCATGAGCAAAGAATTCGAGTCGTGCGATCCCAATGAATCCATAACCAAGATTTGGTCCAAGTTCTCGAATTCACAAGCAAAAGCTGTGCTGGTTTTTAATCCTTATGGGATGTTATGGGGGATAATAACCCCCAAGGACTTGATCGACCAAAGGTCCTGGTTGTTCGCGAGGGAAGCCCGAAAACCGAGGACGCCTGGAAAAGTCAAAAGGTTCATGACGAGGGGCGTAATATGCGCGAGCGCGGGGCTCCCAATAGAGACGGTTACCGAGTTCATCATAAACAATGATTTCACGATTATCCCCATAATTGATAAGGAATCCAATGTAATAGGGGTGGTATCGCAAGAGGACTTAGTGACCGCCTATTTGATGGGGGCCAAACCTGGCGTCATTCCGATAATCCCAACCGTGGTTCCAGAGATCAGGGAGAGGGTGGAGTACGAGGTTTCCAAATCCAAATTGGAGGAGGTATTGGTCCGAGGAGCGATTCCGAGTCCGATGCCAAAGTTGCTAGTGAGGGATTATATGAGGAGCGAGGCCTTCTTCGTAACTCCAGTTGACACCGTTTCCCATGCCAAAAGGCTCATGTTGCGCCATAAGGTGAAATATCTCGTGATGGCGGATGAGGTCGGGGGGATAAGGGGAATAGTTTCCCTGAGGAACATGATGAAAAAGCTGGGCGCCGAGGGGCCGATATGGAAGCGCAGGTCGATCGATCCAAATTTCATCTTCAGCGTTACCACCATGAATCCTCCGGAGATTGGGGTCGGGGATACATTGGAAAAGGCCGCCAACCTCATGTTACACCATGATACCGATTGCCTCATAGTTCGCGATCCATCCAAGAAATTCCTGGGCTTGATAACCAAGGACGATTTGGCAAGAGCTTTCGCGGAACATTCGAAGGGACTCAAGGTCGAGAACATAATGCAGCCCTCCGGGGCTGGAATAGTGAATAGGCATCACTCGATGGCCCACGTCATCAAGGTAATGTCGAATAATTATTTGGATTGCGTTGTGGTGGAGGACTCCGGAAAGCCCGTGGGCATAATCACTGAGAGCGATTTGATATTCACGCCAATAGAGGACCAAGTGGATGGCGTTAAGAATAGGAGGCTCGTATGGATTAGGAGGCTTAAGCCGGGCGATAGGAAGATGGCTAGATATGTTAAAATAACGCCCCTCTTGGCCGAAGACTTCATGGTCGATATACCGGAGACGGTTGACCCTGGGCTGGACGCGGCCGAGGCGGCATCCCTCATGCTGCGCCATGGCGTTGATGGCTTGCCGGTGGTCAAAGGCGGGGTATTGATAGGGGTCGTAACGAAGTTCGATATCGTGAGGGAGTTGGCGAGGAGGTTGGCTTTGGTCCTGCCGGAAAGAAGGGAGGGGAGGGGGACCACCGAATGAAGGTTGCCTCGATAGTCGATGCTTCTCCCCCCAGGATGAAGAAGGGCTTCACCGTCAGAATGGCCGTCGAGGAAATGAGGAAAGAGCGCAAAGATTACCTGCTCCTTGAAAACGGCAGGCCCAGCATAATCACCGCTAGGGAAATAATGGTGAAATTGGGATCCAGGAGGCTCGGGAAGGTACATCCGTCGGATTTAAAATTATCCGGATTCGTCCCGGATTTTCAGCTGGAATTCGATGAAGATGCGGAGGTTTGCGACGCCGTCAACGAATTGTTATCCAAAAAGCTAAACCACGCCCTCGTGGCCTTAAGCGGAGGCTCTCGCGGAATATTGTCCTGGAGGGGCTTATTGGCGATTTGCGTGGATATGCGGAACAAGATGATAAGGGGGCACATCGAGGAAAATTATCCCCTGCTCTCGGCGGACGATAGGATCGTGGAGGCTAGGGACCTGATGATGAGGGAAGGGTTATCCGCATTGCCGGTTGTGGATGGAAACAAGTTGATCGGCCTCCTGAACGAGGAGCACATCGTAAGGGGATTGATCTATTTAAAGCTCCATAGCCCCTCCGAAAGCTTCGATGCCAGGTTGAGGAACCTGCTGGTCGGGGATGTGATGGAGAGATATCCCCCCAGAGCTGGGGAGAATTCCTCAATAAGCCAAGTGGCGCAATTAATGATCGATTCCGGATCCAAGGCCATACCCATCGTAAATGCATTGATGGAAGTGCGGGGCGTCGTGAGGCACGAGGGCCTGATGGCGCTGATACCGGGGTTCGTGGGGGGTAGCTCGTCTTAGCACTTCCCCAAGGGCCCATGGGCCTTTAACGCCGGGCCCTTTCGAAACGGATCCAAGTTGGATCGGTCGTGGGCGTTAGGTCCTCCCCCGCAGCTTCTTGAGCCGGGTCTCGATCCATTCCCTGACCTTCTCCTCGCTCATGACCTCCGCCTCCCATTGCTCCCTCAGCTTATCCTCGATGACCTTCAAAAGCTCCTTCGGGTTTATGGGCTTCATGAGATATGCATCGGCGCCCCAGTTCAGGGCTTTGACCGCGTTCTCCAGGCTGGGGAAACCCGTCAACATCACCTTCATCATCCTAGGCTCGCTCCCGTGGAGCTTAACCAATAGATCCGTCCCCTCCATATCCGGCAGCTTTATGTCCAAAAGGGCGAGGTTGTAGAATCTCGCCTTGGATTTCTCTATCGCCTCCTGCCCCGTCTTAGCCGTATCGACCTCATAGCCCTTCAATTCCAGGATCGCCTTCAGGCTCTCTAGGATCCCCTCGTCATCGTCAACGATCAATATCCTCTTCCTCTCCTCCAAAACGGATCACCCTCCCCTAATGGGTAGCCCGATGGTGAATTTAGAGCCTTTCCCCACCTCGCTCTCCACGCCGATTGTACCGCCGTGAGCCTCGACGATCCGCTTGCATACGGCCAATCCGAAGCCCATGCCCTTCGATTTGGTTGT
>Ga0123519_10013168_pt1 | contig 11922 bp, 12 predicted proteins | sample YelNatPaOPRAMG02_FD_87396 | JGI IMG/M metagenome (GOLD analysis project Ga0123519, IMG submission 87396) | Hot spring microbial communities from Yellowstone National Park - Yellowstone National Park OP-RAMG-02 (version 2) | ecosystem: Environmental > Aquatic > Thermal springs > Hot (42-90C) ... | reverse complement strand
TCTAAATAAAGACCTGAATTCTCTTTTCTAAATTTTCAGTTATCTGAACTTATTTGGTATAAATGGCTTTTTAGCCAAAATACGCTTGTATAAAGCTTTATTTTTTATGCGGGGGGTGGGATTTACGCATAAATTTACCAGTAAAATAACATACCAAATATGTGCAAAATACTCGACAAATACCGGAGGTGCTCTGCCTTAAAACAGAGTTTTCATGTAACAGTTTCTTGTCACTCATCGATAGAAGCACGTGCTAGGGCAGTAGAAAAATTCAACGACTATAAACGAACCGTAGAGATTCTTGGATGTTATCAATTCAAACGTTGAAACCTTATTCATAGGATTTCTTCGATTCTAAATAGCACCCGTCAATAGATATTTGATTAACACAACAACTACTCCAGAACTAAGAAGCTTAAAGATAGAAGAAAAATCAATAACCCATTCTCTTGTATTTCTTATACCATTTATCAAATTGATCGTTGAACTCAAGAATTCTATCTTTTGGTATTCATTAGTCTCGTGTTTTTTAGCTGTTTCAATGTCTTTGCGAAAATCATTAAGTAACAACCAATACTTTTCCTCCAGTGGTTTAAGGATTTCTTGTTTTTTCAGTTTTATCCCCTTATGTAAGTAGATCTGAGGTATCATGAACGCTATACACCCGATTATCACTACAACGATCGTATAGATTAAGGGCATCGCTAGATATACCAGACCCACACAGAAGAAATACGCAACTATGTACAGCAGGTACAATTGAACGGCAGGTTCTAGCTCTGCAATCTTTTCGAGATGTATTGGAATCCTCTGCAGTCTTCGAAGGAAAAATAACCCAGCACAAATGACCCAGCATGCCATGCCAATGAATAGTAGGACGATGGTGAAGATGAACAAAACGTAGTAGTCGAAAAAAGTGTAGAAAGTCGCATCTCTGAAAATAGGTTTTGGATAATGCACTAAGGCATAGGTAAAGAGTGAGCATACAAGCAACAAAAATAGTAGGCCAGCTCCTATGTGGCTTTTTATAATTCTCTCTAAACGATAAAGAAGACTGTAGAATTCGTCATGTGAGAGATCAAAACAGAGTCTTTTTTCTAAAAATAGTTTAGTTATTCTGTTTGAAGCATCATAAAATGTCCATAAGGAAAAAGATATTCCTACAATCGCAACATGAAAAGCTTTGTTTTCAGTAATGAAATCAGGATAAAATGTTATCAGATTTGAAATCCAAGCTAGAAAAAGTCCCATAAGATAGAGAATTATTCCGAATGTAAGAGCAGAGAATGGAGGATCTAAAGGAATCGTTTCTATGATCCAGTCTGTCAAAAATTTTGGGCAAAATACGCTTTTTTCATCAGAAAATTTACCCATAGGCATCCTCAAGGAGTTAGTTTATTGGTTATTAATTAATTTTGCACCCAACAACTAGTATCGAGAAAAGATTTACCTTAGTTTAGGGACGTTATGGTACTTGCAGTATCCCACTACGGCATTATCAATAACTTTGGTGATGCTTGTATTCCAGCTCATTCGCCCAACGTATTCTCTCAAGTTAACTCTGGTAGAAATTAGAACGAAATTCTTCCAGATGCGAAGGAAAACTGTTTTTGGCGAGTTCTGAAATTGCTGCATCCAAACCTTGAAGAAAGGTCTTGTGTATTCGCGGTCTATAGGCGGAACTAGCTCTGGTAATATGTGGTGTAACGTCTTTGTTCCGGAAACAATGGGGTTGGCGGCTCTTGATACCCTCATTCTATCAATTAAGTCCCATAGACCATCAGCAACTTCCTCTACCGTAAGGCTTCCGTCGTCGATTCTTTTATCCTCAAAAATGGAAATTTGATTTTCGTTCTCCAAAAGCGCCTCTCTAAATTCTTCAAAAGGCAGTAGTTTGGCTCCACGAGCCATAAGCCCCCAAGCACCGAGTGTTTCATATAAACTTTCGACAAAATCAGCATTTCTTAAGCACGCATTAACACTGCCCAGTTCATATCGTAAGGTAAGAGTCTCAACATGTAGCCTCAGCTGCTCAGAATTGAATGGGCATTCTTTCCTAAAGGCATTCAAATACATATCTATTTTTTGGCATAAATCGTTAATGCGATGTTGCACCCCATTATCAGCTGGACGTTTTGGTACAGCTTCTTTTAATAAATCCTCAAGCATGCTCTCTAATGTAGGTTTAATGAACAACCATGCACCACATTCCTTACAAAACTTGCTTTTGGAATACTCCTCTTGTGAATGCACCGCCCCACACTTCCTACATACCACTTCCAAGAATGTTTCACCCCACTTGCATATGCTTGGGATGGAAGGCTTGCCAATTAGCTTTGATTTTTCCCGTTGATCTGTCTTCGCTTTTTAAATACTTCAGCAAGTATTTCAAGCTCATTCAAGGCAAACATCACTTCACATTCAATTGTAGTTAGATTAGAGTTCCTCAAAATATAATTTTGTCTTTTTCAGTCTTCTTAACGTTGAGTCAGTGACAGATTTATGCATAAATTTACCAGTAAAACACCATTTTACATACGTAATGATGATTCGACGCTGCTTAGAGACCATTAAAACCAAGCACTTTGAGTGACCTAAATAGAAAATGACATATTGTAAATTAAACCTTATCAATATTGTAAAGGGTGTTTCATATGAGAATTAAAGAACCGAATTCTAATAATGCACTTAAATCTCTTTACGAGCAGCTTGAACTAACTCGAGAAAAATTGGCCAACTGTGTTGTCCAGAATCACGACGTTACAGCGGTTCTTTACATCTCTAGTCTTATAATAACGCCCAATGTCATATTTAACGGTAGGAAACTATTACAAGAAATTTCAAACATTGTTGGGCTTTCGCCGAGGTGCATATGTGTAGTTAGAACAACAACTCCTAATGATTTCCCGCCTAGTATGAAGCACTGGCAAAAGAAGTCAATTGATTTCCTTCGCGATAAATGCTATGTTGTCGTCTATTCCAAAAAGAGAGAATTTCTAAATCATGCCAAATTCTTTGTGCATTACCAAGTTTGCTTCTCAGAAAATATAGTTCATTTTGGAAATTTTCACGGTTCAACTAACCTCACTACACTTGGTCTGGGAAATCCGCAAGGACGCGGAAACTATGAACAATTCATGGAATCCAATGGTATAAAGTACAATCTCAGTAAACGTGATAAGTCGTATTTGAGTGAAGTTCTGGATTTGATAAGTCATAAGGCATTACTTTACACGAACCATAAGTATCTCGCCCAACACGTATCCGATCACCAAAAAGCTTTAGAACGACTCTTGCGCCCAGAATCCTGGAACAATTTTAGATTTCCGCAAAGAGAACTCTATGAAAAATATATAAGCACGTTAGCAGTTTATAACCAAACATTTGCCTTTTTAGACGAAGTTCCTGGTAAGAAACTTACTGATGAAATCATAGACAAACTGGGCAATCTACGACCACCAACAAACCCCTTCGAAATAGAAATTATGTTTGTCTATCCAGAATATGCTGAATTCATCATGGAGGATTTGGACTTAGATGAGAAAACTCTAAAAGATTTAATTGAAGATAACATAAGCGCAATTAAAAATGCCTTTGAATTGATCAAGGAAATTTATCAACCAGCAATTGAGAGAATAGAAGAATTCATCGATGAGAAGGAGGCTGTTTTTTTAGAGTATTTAATTAAGAATAACAAGACTCATGTCGATGATCTTGAAAGAATAATCAAGTCAATCAAGTAGCTTAGATTATTAATGCACACTTACATTATTTCTATTTTTTCTCCGCTACCCTCATGCCATGCCAATAAAATGCGATTCTTCCATTTCTTGCGAAAATCAGCTACTCGAGATACTATACCATTAGGAAGCTCGCTTTTTCCGTCACCATAAATCAGCATAATTGCCCTAAAATAATTTCCATGATCCAAAAGCCACACCAGCTTTTTGAGGTCATGCTCTAAGTCTTGACCATTTACTGTTACTGGTTTCACTTCAATTACTGCAAGGTTATGCTCCATTTCTCCTGGTATATGGACAATAAAGTCCGGTTTCTTTTTCCCAGGGATTACTGGATGACCAGTCTTATCTACTTCCCCATCTAATTTGTATGGAAAAGCATCACCCAAAACATTTCTAAGATTGTGATAGAGTTCATAGCAATATACACGTTCTCGAAACGTTGGACTTTCTTCGCCAGCCACTGGTAATTGAAAATAATGCTTATCAACCATCATTTTTCCAGCTTGTCTTAAGCTCTTAACAAACTTATGAAAATCTTTGTGTACTTCATTTTTCAAGTATCATCCCTCAATAAGTTTCAGCTGACTCTATAACTCTCTTATCCATGAAATGGCCTCATCTAAAAGTTGTTTACAATTTTTTAAGCAATTTTAACCATATTTCCAATTTGATTATAAATTCTTCGGCTGGCATTTCGTCTTTTTCTGTTAACAGCAAGTCTCTTAGTGGTGACTCTTTTGGAAGCATCTCGAAAGCGAACTGCTTCAAACTTCTTATATTTATTATTTTGGTTTTAGACATTTACATCCCCCAAATTATATTAAAGGCTGTCCAAGGAGATTATGCTTGTGTCTCCAAGAAAAATTGAAAGGTCATCTATGTTGTGATTTTAAACTCTTCCCTATCCTCTTGGCATATTCACGAATTGCTTGATATCGATCATCAGTTTCCCAAGCGGTGACTTGTCTACGTGTCCCCTGTATTTTTTCAACAGCCTCATTGAAGGTATAACCAATAGAAATTAAAATACATGCAAGCACAGTTCCGGTTCTTCCAATGCTTGCTCCGCAAGATACAGCTACTGCCTTTCCTTTTTAGAAATTCCTTAACATTTTTGACAATTCTGTCAATCTGTTCTTGCGAAGGGGCGTGAAAATCCATAATTGGTTCATGCAAATCCTTCAAACCCGCTCTTAAAACTTGTTGCGAGGTAACCTTTGCTTTCTGTTTTTCTGCCAAGCGTACCAATAACGTGATGCCTTGTTGTTTTAGAAATAATAGCTCGCTATCATCAATTGGACCAGAGCATCCAGCTAACATATGCGGTATTACCCAACTAAAGTTCAACCTTTCCATAGACAATCCCTTATCATAGACGCAATTTAGGTGCGGCACTATAAGAATCTAGGGCATCAACATATTCGACCATGAAGTGAATGGGTGAAATGTAAGCGACAAATTGCGCTTCTCCAGCTATTCTTAAACAAGACATAGAATCCATAAATAATCTATTTCGATAATTTAGAAAAGCCGAATATGCTGCAAAACATTGACTGGTTTTCGTAAGCTTTTATTTTTTGATCAGAATAAGAATTGCCTTTTCAATTTCCTTTGAGATCACTCCGCCATGTGTTTGGCCATATTTTTCGGTTAAATATTTCATAAACTTGTTCCATACGTCTTCATCGATATAAATGGTTGTTCTTCTTTTTGTCATGCAATGTGTCCCTTCGGCAACCTTTTAACGTTGTAACCCTAAATGTTTTATACGACATGACATCATAACATCAAAATGTCACTTTCATAAACCACCAAGGTGGAAGCGGTTTGAGTAAAAAAATGTCTAGAACTATAGAATGCCCTAAATGTAAAGGCTTTGCAACGGTTATTGAGAGAACTGACGATTTCAAGTATATCGTTAACTGCAAAAACTGCGGAAAGTTTGAGATAACTCCTTTGGAAGAACGTACTGCCCGTTTGCATTACACTAAAAGAATGAAGGAATGGGCAAAAACACTGAGTTAATGAGAAGAAAGGCTACTTAATAGGCGACAGAGTAATCTGTTAGGCCCTATGCGTACGCGAAGACTTCATTCCCGGGCCCAACTTCGTAGAAGACAAAGAGAGGGACATGGGCGAACGCCGCCTAATGGCAGAAAAACTCTTATCGAAAATAAGGCTTGAAAACAGTTACTATTGTCAACTGGCTGAGTACATACGATCACTAAAACTGACAGAAAACAAGTAGAACGCTAAATATCTTAACTAACAATGCAGTATGAACAACGTTCCTTGGCAAAAGCTTTGATTAAATCTATGTGCTCTACATGACAGGCAGACAAGGGTATAAGATTCATTACTATTTGATAATGTGCATTCTAAATGCTTCAGCCTAAATCGCTATTACAAACAACCGTGCCCCGCCGAGATGCTGGCAAAGATTTTTAATCATTTTGATTATAGTGTTAACTGGTGAAAAATTGGGGATAAATCGCACAGAAAAGCAAAAACGTGTTCCGTTTATAGGCAGGAGAGGCGAGAGAATAGCGAAAAGGTGGCTTGAAGAGAGAGGTTTTAAAATTGAAGATTCTTACTCCTATGCTCACTCAGATTATTACGATATTTTAGCCAGTAAAAATGGAGAGAAATGGATCATTGAGGTAAAAACAGGGAAAAACCCTAAACTCAATGTGCCAAACTTTCTCAAAATGGTTGATACTAAGGGTTTTCATAAGATAGGTTTGGCAATTGTAGTTTCAAAAAACGAGGTATACCTATTAGAAATAAAGAAAACGAAAATTGCTGCGTTCAAAGCATGGAACACTAGAAAAAATGAAGGATGAATGATGAAAACTTGCAACCTCATTCTTTTCTCTAATCTCTTGAAATACTTAAAGAATTGTTATGAGTTTCTGGAGATTCATGCGAAATTTATGTGGTTCTATATTAACAGCTTAGCGAGAGCGAGAAAATTCGGAAAGTCTCTTAGTGCAAGGATGGATACTCATATGCTATGTTTAGCCATATTGTTGAGTTTTCTGGTAAAACCTTATAAATAGTGTTGAACTTGCGTCTTCTTAACATGGAAATGCTTGTTAGCTTCCTTTTTTCTTCGATTTTGACGAAGTTTTCAAATGGAGCTTCGGTAAGTTTTAAGAGTCTTTGGAGAAGCATATTCTCCAGCTTGGTTCCTATGTGCTTGCATGGCTCCATGTATCCAGCTTCTTTTCTTAAAAGAATTAATGGCAGCCGCAACTGCTTGTGATATCTTTCAGGAACAATGTTTGCGATCCTTACGAGTTCATGCTTATTAAAATCAACTGCTATTAAACCATCAACCGATGAAAAATGTGGCTTATCCATCTTCAAGAGCTCAAATAGCGATGTTGTACTTAACTTAAAAGCGTCTTCCTCCTCCAAAAGAAGATATTCAACAATACCGCTAAATTCTGGATGCATTTTCCCTGACAAAGAACCCTTGAGTATTAAAACTCTGAAAAGAAAATCTTCAAAATCCACTTTCCAAAAATAGTGTTGCTCTTTTTCTTCCTCCCAAAGTTTTTTGGCAAGTTCATTTTCTCCAATCCAAGTAAGTAAGACTAATCGATGCATAAAATGCTGAGTATTCCATGAAAGGCGGCGATAGAGAACACCTGGAAGAGCAGAATGAAGCTGGGAAATTGGAAGCCTCCTTAAATTGACTATCTCCCAACTATGCCAACCTTCAGTAGGCAAATCCATAACTAAACCCTCGTTTCTGTTAATAATTTCATTGCAGTCAGGCTTTTTAAGCCTAAGAAAACAAGTTGGTAATTTAACTTCCGCTTTATTGCGAAAACAAAATAACAGAAGAATAAACTCGCACCGATTAATAAAATCAGATGCATAAATGTTGCTTCATCGATATTAGCCTAAAATTCACGAATAGAAGTTTTCTCCATAAGGCTTATTCATCGGTTGAACTATACATAATACGAGAAGGGAGAAGACATGACTTTAAGGAGAAGACATTACATAGTTTTTAGTTTAATTTTCGTAATACTGATTGCAACGATTTGCTTGCCTATAAATATCGCAAAAGCACAAGTTCAAAACGTCTCAATCACCAAATTAGTTAATGAGTCATTTTACAAAGAGACTTTATTTGTAATCATAACTAATGAGCAAACTTACCACATTTTAGTAAGGGCAAATATCTCCTCAATCGGTGTAGAAACCCAAATATATCTTAATGCGACCCTTCTAAACCCCCACGACGTTTCAATTACAGCTTTAGCCTGTATACCTGATACATTAACAGACGCTCCGTACTACATCGGGTCAGTCGAAGCATTTTTGCTACATCTTGAGGAATGGGTTGTTATAGCTCTAAAGACGCTACTTCCAGCAGTCGTTATAGTTGCACTGATTCTTCAAATCTATTTTATTCTAGAAGAATGGATCGGAGAGTTTTGGTTAACATCCTTAAAAAATGTCCTATTCGGAGGACCTTTAATATATGCTTCTTTGCCTTGGATTCTTTTGACACTTCTGCGAGATACTAATCCAGACGGGTCATTTGATTTGTATGTCCCGTGGTGGCCACCTTCTCCTCACATTAACTTGCTCTTGAATGGACATTACTATGTAGCAACCAGTTTGAGTTGGTGGGAAATAAAAGAACAGAAAGTATACGCCCCATGGCCTCTTAACTGGATAGTATTGTTTACATACTATGAAGCAATATGGGTTCGTTCACGTGTAATACAACCTCCTCCAAAAAGCCCTCCACAAGCTTCATTTTATTGGACACCAACTCAACCTATCGCTAATGAGGTAGTCACATTCATTTCCACAAGTTTTGACCCGGATGGCTTTATTGCATCCTACTCATGGCAGCTGGGAGACGGTAGTCAGCGAACGGATAAGAGCTTCTCTTACGTATACCAGAATGCGGGAAACTATAGTGTAACGTTGAAAATTATTGATAATGACGGGCTCACCAATAACATCACTAAAATTATTAGTGTCTTGAGCGCACCAGAGGCAAAGTTAAGGGTCATACCCGATCGCTTAGAATTAGATTCACCAGTTGGGCAAAGTGTTTCTGCAACATTTATTGCTGAAGAAAGCCTAAATGAAACTGATTTACTCGAGGTGACATTCGAAGCATCCGATCTTAAGAATCCGGAAGGCAACATCATACCCTCTGGAAATATTGTATTTGACAAAAACGGAATTTCAATTGCTAAAGGGACATACGTAAATGTTACAATAACAATCTGTATTCCGATAAACACGTCGCTCGGGTGGTATAATGGAAATGTAACGGCTTCTAGTGAAAACGGAGGAAACGCCACTGTATTTATAGACTTATACCTTTTTGGTCCTCCAGTTGCTAATTTCACTTGGAGTCCATTTATGCCCAAAAAAGATGAAACTGTAACATTTGACGCATCTCCCTCTATCCCGAGTTGGCGACCTATAATAAAATATGAATGGAGCTTTGGAGATGGTGAAAAGGCGACCGGAGAAATAGCAACTCATGTATACTCAAGCTCAGGTGTTTATACTGTTACACTTAACGTCACTGATAGTGAAGGGCTGTGGGATGTTGAACAGAAACAAATACAAGTAGTTCAGCCCCATGGGCCTCATGCAGAGTTTACAGTAATACCTGATACGGCTTTAGTAGGGGCATTAATAAAATTTGATGCGTCAACTTCCCTTTCTGGATGGAACGGCACTCACGAAATGCCTATTACAGAATACCAATGGGATTTTGGAGATGGAAACAAAACAAAAACGTTAACACCGATAGTTTACCACAGCTTTAGTAACTCCGGAATTTACTATGTGACTTTAATAGTTTATGCTTCTGGAGCCACGCCCGAAACAGATTCAATAACACGTAAAGTGATGGTAGTTACTGTGCCAGTAGGGGGCTATTCCATTTCAATTCAAGTTCATTCCGCCAAAACGGAACCAATATTACCTTACGTCACTTTATCAACAATTTTAACCGCAATCCTTCTAAAAATTAAACCAAAAACCAAAAGAAAACGCTAAAAACTATATGATACCTTTCAGAACACATAAAGTCGATATCTAAGTACGCAGAACAACTATTTTGGGGATTTTACCATTGCCGACAATAGTTATTGTTCCAGTTGAAAAAGTTAGTGTAAAGAAAATTTTAAAAATCATATTTGCAAGCGCTGATGTTAGAAGTTAGCGAATTAACAGCGACGCAACAGAACTGACAGAAACAAGAGAAGAGCTTAAGGAAGACGAAGTTTACGAATTGGACGGAAGCATTCACCCTTAAACTTGATTTTATTCTTATACTATCATGCTAGTAAGGTGGTTTATTCTGTTGTGGAAGTAATTCCTTGTATCCTTTCTAAGTGGGCTTTTAAGCGTTCCAGCGTTTGTATGTAGCTTGGTGAAAGGTTCTTTTCTTTGGCGTGTTTTAATCGTTTTTCAACTGCTTCTACTGTTGGTAGTGCACGTTTAAGTTTTTCCCAGCCAGAGTTTTTCTTTGAAATTTTGGCGTCGCTATGATCGGTGGTGGTTGTTGCTGGAAGAATCTTTACTGCATCCTTTTTTACCACAGAGTGTTGGTTTTTTACCTTTTCTTGAAGGAAAGTTCGGAGTTTTCTTGCGTCTGGGCGCTCTATTATTTCAACTTTATCGGTTGAGTTGCTTGTTAGTGTTGTTTGGTTGTAGTTTATTTTCTTTAAAATGACATCTTTAAGTTCAAGGTCTATTTCATAGCCTACACTGTTTCTTCCCAGTTCCTTTGCCACCTTTGTTGTGGTTCCCGAACCCAGAAATGGGTCTAAGACCGTTTCTCCTACAAATGTGAACAGTTTTATTAAGCGCCTGGGGATTTCTTCTGGGAAGGCGGCTATGCCCTTTTCCAGCCTGTTTTCAAATGGAAGAACGTTTGTAATTCTCCAGATTGTGAGATACCATTTTTCTGAACCATACTTCTTCAAATCTATTTTGGAAGCTTCTAAGATTTTTGGGTCAAGATTTTTAACATACTCATAATCAAATTTGCCCTTTTGGAATATTATGATACTTTCCTGTATGTTATCGGGATAGAAATACATTGGATATGGATGCTGCAGCACCACTCCACTACGTCTACTAATTCTAATGTATCCTTCGGGTTTTTCCCAAACGATTCTATCTCTGTAACGAAAGCCCGTTTCAATCATGATTTTTGTTATATCAGAGACTACTGGATACTTTTCTCCTTTAACGAGCATGTCGTCAGTAACGAAAACTGCAATTCTTCCCGGAGCCATAACTCTATAGAGCTCTTTGGCGAAGGCTCTGATCAGTTCGAGAAATTCCTCGTAGCTCTTGAAGAGGTCTGGGTAGTCAAATGGAGCGTTATAGTATGGTGGAGACGTGACCATTAAATGGATAGAGTTGTCTGGGATTTCATGCATGTCTCTGCAATTTCCGAAAATTATTTTATGCCATGTGGATATCATTCTTTTACACCCAATTTTTTAGCGTATTCCTCTACAGCTGCATGGATTGCGTCCGTCTTCAGTATTCTTGCCGGCGTGTTTGTATTCTTTCGCAATGTTTCAACTATCTTGTCAAGTAACTCTTTAGTTTTTTCTGAAACGTATATCATGGGCATAGCTTTTTCCTCTGCATTATCATATGTTGTGATAGTATTTAATATTATCTGATATTAATATGCACGCCAAGTCAAATTCCTTTTGCAAAAATCTCGAAGCATACAATAGCCTTTACAGCCAATCTTAGGCTTAATCTGACAGACAGAAGCTCTTGGGCATGCATCACAAGCCATGCCTTCCAAACTGTCTGGACAGCAGTTGATGCCTATTTGAAATGCCCCATGGTCAACCATGATACAGTCGCCACTATACTTGTTAGTTACCTCTTGAATTGACGCTCGCATATTAGAAGCCACTATAACATTCCAGCGGCTACCACTGCCCTTCTTCCCTTCATGAATAACCTCAGAAACAAGCCCAGTTCTTGAAAAAATCTTACCCACATGCCCATCAACTGGCATTTCAAAAAGCGACTTATCCCACTTGCCATTAGAAACATCTATTCCCAAATCTGGATGCCCTATCCAAGAAATATACATTCTAACAGCCTTTTCCCTAAGAATCGACTCAACAAGAGGATTACTCTGCAGTAACGC
>Ga0123519_10013163_pt1 | contig 11924 bp, 7 predicted proteins | sample YelNatPaOPRAMG02_FD_87396 | JGI IMG/M metagenome (GOLD analysis project Ga0123519, IMG submission 87396) | Hot spring microbial communities from Yellowstone National Park - Yellowstone National Park OP-RAMG-02 (version 2) | ecosystem: Environmental > Aquatic > Thermal springs > Hot (42-90C) ... | reverse complement strand
CTGAGCATGTCCTCGTTTACTTCCCCTCTTCCGTTTTGGAGAAGCTCAATATCGGGGACCAAATATTGGTAATGGCAAAAGGGCAAGGCTTGAAAATCATCGGTTGGGAAGATATTTTTGTCTGCAATATAGACCCAAGTCTATTTGAGAAACTCAACATTGAGGAAAAGAATGGCAAGCTTGTCGTTCCCGTAGTGGCTGAGGTTCCCGCCCATTTGATGGGTTCTGGCATAGGCTCAACGCAGGTGGTAAGGGGTGATTACGATATTATGACAGCGGATAAAAACGAGCTTGAAGCATATGGCTTGCAAAACCTTCGGTTAGGTGATTTCGTCCTCCTGCGAGACTGCGATAACACTTATGGAAGGGGCTTCCTCAAAGGGGCAGTTTCCATTGGAGCGGTCATTCACAGCGATTGTGTATGGACGGGACATGGTCCGGGCGTTACGGTGATAATGACGAGCAAGGAAGGAAAGATAGAGGGAAGAATAGATAAAAACGCCAATTTAGCGAACTATTTGAATATCATTTAAAATAACGCTTTAGACCAATAACCTTCCCGATAATCCTAAATCTTTTTTCCTTTATATTCACTATAATGGGAGGATAGGCAGGATTTAAGCTCTCCAATATTATTTCTGTATCCTGCTTAATCACTTTTTTCACTGTGGTCTCAAATCCCCCTTCCGTTTCCAGGGAGACAACAGCTATTGAGCCGCTTTCAACATCGTCTTGTTGTCTGACGATTATGAAATCTCCATGCATAATCAGGGGAGACATACTATCCCCAACAGCTCGCAAGGAGAAGGTTGCTCCCGAATATTCCTCTTCGTGAATTATGATATAACCGAGCAGTTCCTCTAAAGCCTCATAGGGCTTTCCACAGGGGACCTCGGCGATTACCTTAAGCAGTCTTCCTCCTGTGGGCAAAGGCGGAATAGCCATCTCCTTTGAAGCATAGCCGAGGCGTAGTAAGAGAGGTGTAGGGTCTATGCCGATTTGGTTGGCGATGCTCTCTAAAAGGGGAATGACCTCAATCCCTAAGGCGGAAGCAATGGCTTCAAGAGTAGCACGGCGAGGAAAGGTAAACCCTCTCTCAAGTCGGGATAGGACGCTTTCCGAGATGCCGGAAAGAGAGGAGAGTTCCCTCAGGCGCATACCTTTTGCTTCCCTAAGGGAACGCAATTGGGCTCCCAATATTCTTTTAAATCTCCCTATCAAATCTCTCATTTTCATCCTCTTTTCAGGGAAGGTGGGTCTATAAGCCAGGTTCTGTTCCAGCCTTTTGGCTGGCGACGACCATTTATCTTTGCGACCTACCCGAGGAGTCAGCGAGCAGCTTCCTTCTCCTCCTATTTGGTCTTGCTCCGGACGGGGTCTGCCTGGCCGGAAGGTCGCCCTTCCGCCGGTGGGCTCTTACCCCACCATTGCACCCTTGCCCCTGCTCCTTAGGAGCGGTGGGCGGTATGTTTCTGTGGCACTTTCCATAGCTTAGGCTATCTGGAGTTGCCTCCAGCATCCTGCTCTAGGGAGCCTGGACTTTCCTCGCCGAATAGCGCGGTCGTCCAACCCACCTTCCCTAATTATATTATAGCGTTTAATTCCCCTTCTTCCAAAAATCCTATCCTATTCCTCTTCCTCCTCTTCCTCCTCTATATCTTCTATATCCTCAAACTCCTCCTCTTCCTCTTCTACATCCTCCCAGTCCATCTCAAACTCCCCTATCGTTGCCCTTATCTTCTCCATTAGCTCCTCAAGCTCCGTGTCGCTCAATAGATTCTCCGCCACCAGCTCCTCATATAAAACATCCTCAACCACATCAAGAGCGTGCTCCACCCCCTCGGCAAAACCTTCGTCGTAGAGGTCTCTGTCTTCTTTCTCCATAGCTAATTTTTGCACCTCCTATTGCATTAGTTTGTATTATGATTATAATAATTATGCCTTTATTCAATAAGTCAAGTTTGAAGTTTCAAATTTAATAATGGATATGAAAATTTTAAAAAGCAAATTTTTCCTTTTATTCGTTATCTTAACTTCCTTTACTCTTGCCTCTCAGGAAAGGAGGACGATACTAATGGAGCTAATTGAAAGGTTCACTAATCCACCTATGGATGCCCGCATACTTAAAATCGTTCACAGCCTTCCCGATAACCCCGAAGCACAGGATTCCCTCTTTAATAACCTTTTATCTCAAGGCTTTGGTGGAGTAGTTTGTAATGTCTCATTTACCGATTACCTTGAGAGCGAGGAGAAATGGGCTTCCTTCGTTCGGGGCGTTAAAAAAGCTAAAGAGTTAGGAATGGCGCTTTGGCTTTATGATGAAAGGGGCTATCCCTCAGGCACAGCTGGCGGATTAAGCTTAAAAAACAATCCCGAATGGGAGGCAAGAGGTTTACTGTGCAGTGAAGGAGAAGCATCTGGGGAAGGCATTGTTCTTGAAGCGCCGCCAGGAAGAATTATAGGTGCTTGGGCTTTTCCTAAAAAGGGAGATGGAGTTGATTTGAGGGGGAAAATAGAGCTGAGCGATAAAATAGAGAATGGGAAGCTTTCCTGGAAGCCCCAAAAAGGCAATTGGCATATTATGATTATCAGTGAAAATCGCCTCTACGAGAAAACTCACGCTGCCATTAGCTTAGGCGACAGGCTTCCCTATATCAACCTCCTTATGCCGGAGCCGACCAGAAGATTTATTGAATTGACACACGAAAGATATGCGAAATACCTTGGCGATGATTTGGGGAAATACTTCATTGCAACATTCACCGATGAGCCATCCCTTATGAGCTACTTCTTCCTTCCCGCTTCTTACCGTCCCCTCCCTTGGGCGCCGAATTTACCAGAGGAATTCAAGAAAAGAAGAGGATATGAGATTGAAGCATTTTTACCGCTCCTTTTTGTGGATGGCGAAGGGGCGAGTAAAGTTAGATACGATTTCTGGCGAACCGTTGGCGAATTGGTGGCGGAGAATTTCTTTGGACAGATAAGGGATTGGTGCAGAAAGCACAAAATTGCCTCTGGTGGACATCTTTTGATGGAGGAAAGCCTAACATCCCACATTTCCTTTTACGGAAATTTCTTCCTCTGCCTAAAATATCTTGATGCGCCAAGCATAGATTGTTTGACGAGCATCCCAAGCGAGGTGCCCTGGCGGATTGCTCGCTTTATCGGGAGCGTTCGGGATTTAAACAAAAATACCTACACTATGTGTGAAACATCCGATTTTATCCAAGTTTATCGTCCAGAGGGAGATAAGCGTCCGATAAGAGTGGTAACTGAAGAGGAAATACGGGGCACTTGCAATCGCTTGATTCACGGGGGAGTTAGAACGATTACAAGCTATTATACCTTCCAAAATCTATCAACAGAACAGTTGCGGAGATTGAATCTTTGGGTTGGGCGATGCGCAGGGATAATGAGGGGAGGTCATCAAGTAAGTGATATAGCGGTTCTATATCCCGTTGAAAGCTTGTGGGTCCATTTTCGCCCGGCAAAACAAGGGGCAACGGATTCCTCATCAGCCCTAAGAATTGAAGAAATATTCAATCAAGTTTCAGATGTTCTTTATCATTCAAATAGAGATTTCCTCTACATTGATACTCCAACCCTGCTTAATGCTACACTCAAAAAGGATTCCCTCGTCTTTAACGGTCTTAGCTGGAGGGTTTTAATCCTCCCCTGCGTGGATACATTGCCATTAGATGCTTGGAGAAAGATTGAGAGCTTTTGGAGAGAAGGTGGAGTTGTGATAGCTGTGGGGGCTCTTCCCGAGAACAGCGAGAGGGAGTTTCCCTCATCATCCGCTAAAAAAATCGCCAACACGATGTTCGAGAACCAGGAAAAAGTGAGCATAAAAAGGAACGAAAAGGGAGGGGTAGCTGTTTATCTACCCGTTGGCTCGGCTTCAATCCTTCCTGCGATTTTAGATAAGATAATTGAGAAAGATGTTAAGATAAAAGAGGAAACCTCGCCTCTCCGCATAACGCATAGAAAAATCGAGGGATGGGATATCTACTTCATCATCAACGATAGCGATAAAGCTTGTAAAAATTCGCTATCATTTCAGGGGAAAGAAGAGGGAAAGATACTTGACCCTATGGATGGGAGCATAAAACACATAGAGAAAGGGGAGTGGGTGGAGATTGAGTTCGCTCCTTATGACGCTAAATTCGTTATTTTCCCCCGGGTGGAAAAGCCTAAAAGGCTTCTGCCCCCAGAAAAAGAGAGTGCTTTACTGAATATCAAATCCCTTCAACACTCAGGGCAGCTTTTGAGCAAGGGGGAATTCGTTCAAGGTGGATTTGAGAGGGGGAAAATCGCTGGGCGGGATTACTTTAAAACAAAGGGAAAGCTATCAAGAAGCAATGTGGATTGTTTCCTCTTTCTTTCTTTTATCTATTCTGGGGAAATAGACCTCAGCAAAGCAAGCCACTTATATTTCCAAATCTCCCTACCGAAGGAGCAAAAATCTCCCGCCCATATGTTTACCATCCTTAGAGATAGCGAGGGAAACGAATCAATAGCAAATACCGGCATCCTTCTTTCTGATAGCGGTGAAAGGGAACTATTCGTCCCCTTATCCAGCTTCTCTCCTACACCCTGGGGGAAGGGAAAGCCCGCGGATTTGGGGAAAATCTCGGCGATAAGCATAGGATGGGGCGGATATTATGGGGAGGCGGGAGAGGAACTACAATTTTCCACAACACCTCCTCATATCCTGCTAATTCCCTAATCGCTCCTTGTTAAATGCTGTTAGAGAATTTTTCACTTTTTTACCACTGGCAGAAGGATATGGGAGGGATAAGTTGGACCAATATAAATTGTATTATGGGCTATCCTTGCCTCAGCCTCGCTATGGATTAGTTTCCCTGTATTGGAGTTCGGTTCCCAACCAGGAGAGCTGCTGGAGGTTATGTGCAGGCGAATGCGATGTCCCTTGTTGAAGATTATGCTCGTTGACCATAGGTCAATATCAAAGCGATAGATTTTACCTGGTTTAAGCCATTTCGGTTGGCTGAACGATTCTCTAAGGCAAGCCCTGATTATCCCCTCACATATATTGTAAGAGCGTCCATCAGGGTAAACATCGCATAATCTTGCTACGAAGTCGGTATCGGGAGCATCGCTTGATGCCCAGATTATCGCTCGCACCCTTCCCGTTATCTCAAGAGGCTGGGATAAAGGCTCGCTCGTGAAGACCAAAACATCGGAGCGTCCTTCTATCTTCCTTTGGTCCATAGGACCTGCGGGAATGGTCAATTGATATCCACCTATCGTTGGCACGGGGTTCTTCGGGTCGTAAGTATAACTCAATTTGCCTTCGGATTTGGGCTTATTCCAGGAGAGTTTTTTATCGGGATGAAGGTAAATAGGGGTAAATTTTGCCTTAACTGGTGGCCAGGAATTTGCTATTCGCCACTCGTTTCCTGGCGCCTTAGGGTCGCTTACATCCCCCATAACATAATAGGTAACCGCTGGCTCTTTATCCACGCCGTTATCTATGCCCTTCAAATAGTGGTCAAACCATTTCCAAGCGTCTTGAAAGGTGGTCGGTGGGTTTTTCGCTTTTGGGAAAGTAAGCTCTCCCGCTTTCTCCACAAAAACCGCATGGGTCCAGGGACCCATTATGAGCTTCTGCTTTCCTCTTGCCTGTGGACCTCCCTTCGTTTGATATCCTAAGAAAGCATCTATCATCCCTTGAGCGAAGATATCATACCAACCGCCGATATGAACGGCGGGAGAATTTACATTTTGATACTTATCGCTTATGTCCATAGACTGCCAGTAGCTATCGTATAAGGGATGTTTCCGAACTATGTCGCAAGCGAGGGGACTGAATTTGGTTATCCTAACCCAATCGCCGAAAAGCGCCTTTCGAAACTCACCTCCGGTGAAGACCGCATCGTGATAGAGGCTGGGGGCACCAACAGTTATATGTTGAGCGGTGATATTTTTCACCCCGGTTCCAGCAGCAAGCAGCTGGGTTATTCCCAAGGCTGAACCTCCCCAAGTTCCTATCTTCCCATTGCACCATTCCTGCTTTATAATCCACTGAACGGTATCATAGCCATCTTTGGCATCGCTCTCAAAGGGAAGATTCGCCCCTTCCGAGGCATATCTTCCCCTCGTATCCTGGATAACGACCGCATAACCACGCTTTTTTCCTTCCACACCTATGCCGAAGAGAGCGTTCTTATCGTAAGGAGTGCGAATGAGGATTACGGGAAAAGGACCCTTCCCTTCGGGAAGATAGACATCAGTAGCCAGCCTCACAACATCCCTCATAGGCACCATAAAGGTCTGCTTTTCAACGGCTGGCTGGGCGAGGAGAAGGATAGCACTTAAGACGAGAAATAATCCTATTTGGAAAGAGACTATGAGTTTCAAAATTTTGCTTTGCTCTTTCATAATTTTCCCTCCTTGCGTTAATGCTAATTCAAGATTAGAATTTGAGTCAAGGAAAATGAAAGCTAATCAGAGAGTTTATTTCCTTTTGTTTTTATTCATTCCAATCGCTTTGTTCAACAAAGGAGGGCTTGCTATGGGCAGCGAAAGTTTGGAGCAGGAAATAAGGAAAATCACGAATGTGCTCGTTTCCTCTTTTACCGGCGAGAAGGTCTTTCCGCCTCCCTTGGAATTGAAGCTCGTTAGACAAGATTTCGCTCTCCTTCGTTTCGGGGAATCCTGTATGAATACGCCGTTGAGAATCGGCTCAAAATCATTCAAAAACGGATTGGGAACCCATGCCAACAGCGAGATTCTTGTAAAACTTCCGGAGGGCGTGACCAAGTTTAAAGCATTCGTTGGAATTGATAATAATTTTGATACGCAGGGATTCAGGGGGAGCGTTATATTCAGCGTGGAGGCGGAGGGAAAGGAGCTCGTTAAAACCCCCGTTTTGAAGGGAGGAGATGAACCTTTCCCCATTGAAATTGCCATTCCCGAAGGAGCGAGGGAACTTACTTTGAAAGTAGATGCAACTCCTGATGGACCTGGTTGGGACCAAGCTGATTGGGCTGACGCTCAAATCATTATGAAGGATGGGAAGGTCATTTTCCTTGATGAGGGACAGAACGACCTCCTGCTTTTGGATAGAGAGAATCCTCCCTTCCATTTCATCTATAACGATGTTCCCTCCAATCTTCTTCTAAAGGAATGGAAAAAAGATGTCGTTAAACAGGAGGAGAAAGACAAGACAATCTATAAAGTATCTTGGCTTGACCCTCAAACCAATCTCCTCGTGGAAGCAGATGTAAAGTTATATAAAGATTTCCCCGCGGTTGAATGGGTGCTTTATTTTGAGAATAAGGGAAACCAACCAACCCCTATTATTGAGAATATCCAATCTTTAGACATTGATTTAGCGACGGGGAATATGTATAGGGAAGGAATTCTTCATCAATTGCACGGCGATTCCTGCGATGAGAACACATTTTTGCCGATTGATACGCCCATTAAGATGGGAGATAGCCTGAAGATTGCTCCTACCGGTGGGCGCCCTTCTTCCATAAGTGGTTTTCCTTTTATGAATTTCCAATATTGCGATAAGGGAATTATCTTGGGGATTGGCTGGACAGGTCAATGGGCTGTTTCCCTTGAGAGACCAAAGACAGCCTCCTGCCAAACACATCTCCAAGCGGGAATGGAATTGACCCACTTAAAGCTCTTGCCTGGGGAGAGGATAAGAACGCCTCGCATCATCCTTATGAGCTGGCAAGGCGATAGATGGGAGGGGCACAATCTTTTCCGGAGATTGTTGATTGCCCATTATATTCCAAAATTTAACGGCAAACCGCCGGAGCTCCCCATTGCCCTTCAAACATTTGACCGCTACAATTTCACCCTCCCTCGTTGGGCAACTGAGGAGGGACAATTAGAAGGAGCTGAATCTGCATATAAAATGGGATGCGATACCTATTGGTTTGACGCTGGCTGGTTTGTGGGAGATTTCCCAAATGGAGTGGGGAATTGGTTTCCTAAACCTGAAGCTTTTCCCAATGGCTTAAAGCCAATAAGCAACCTATGCCATAAATTGGGAATGAAATTCATCTTATGGGTTGAGCCTGAGAGAGTAGCGCCGGGAACCCAAATTGCTCGAGAGCATCCCGAATGGGTTTTCGGCGGGGAGAACGGCGGATTGTTCAAGTTGAACGAGCCCGAAGCTCGCAGATGGCTCACGGAGCTACTTTCCAAGATAATTGAGGATTTCAGGCTGGATATCTATCGCAATGATTTCAATATAGACCCCCTTCCCTTCTGGCGAGCGAACGACGAGCCTGACCGCCAGGGGATGACAGAGATAAGATATGTTGAGGGTTTATATGAGATGTGGGATGAGCTTTTGGCAAGGCATCCCGGACTGATGATTGACAACTGCGCCAGCGGAGGAAGAAGGATAGATTTGGAGACGATAACGCGCTCCGTTCCTCTCTGGCGCAGCGATACCGGCTGTTCTCCCGGTCATCCCGAATGGAATCAAAACCAGAGTATGGGCTTGGCTCAATATATTCCCCTCTTCACTGTTGGCATATGGTCTCCCGAGCCATACGAATTCAGGAGTGGGCAGACAGCGGGAGCGATATGCGAGTTTCCCTACCTTGATAAGAATTTCCCCTGGGAATTAGCAAGGAAGGCGATAAGTGAGGCTAAAGAAAACAGAAAGTATTGGATTGGCGATTTCTACCCATTAACTCCGGTCAGCAAATCGCTTGAGCAAATCACTGCATATCAGTTTCATCGCCCGGATTTGAGGGAGGGGATAATTTACGCCTTTCGCCGTCCAGAATGCGAATATTTGGGAATTTTAATTATTCCGTTAGGCTTATCCCCAAAGGAAACATATGAATTGGAGCTAATAGATGATTCATTTAAAAAGGAAAAAGCTGTCGTGAGTGGCGAGAAGCTTTTGAATGAAGGATTGGAGATACGCCTGCCGGAGAAAAGAAACAGTTTGATTATTCGCTACAAGGCAAGATAATCTCCCTTCAGCGCCTGCCGGATTCCCTAACGAGCTCAAAATAGTAAAGGGCGTTCTCAATTGGGACATTTGAGGGGATATGATTGCCCACAGCCATTATGAAGCCTGGGCAATGCTTCGCCTTCTCTATGCATCTCTTCACTTCTTTCTCTATATCCTCCTTTGTCCCAAATGTCAATATTCTGCAATCGGCGTTTCCCACTATGATGTGGGTTTTTCCATAGCGTTCAACGATGTAATCCAAATTAGTGAGGGGCTCAAATATGAAACCATCGGCACCAGCTTCCGCCAAGTCATCCACGAATTCCGTGAAATCCCCATCCGAACAAAATAGAACCTTTATCCCCTTTTCCTTCAAGGGCTCCCAGAGCTTTTTGTAGCGTGGGAAGATATATTTCCTATACCAACTTGGATGGATGAAGGCTCCTTCCGTCCACACCATATCGTCGTGAGAGATGAAGACCTTTATATTCGTTTTAGCCCAAGCTTTAATATTTGCAAGCGTGAGTTCGGAAAATCCCTCCAGCACATATTCCCCAAATCTAACGGGGTCGGTTCCTATCGCCAAGAGGAACATTTCCCAACCGAAGGATTGAATGCATCCTGAGACGAGAGTTTTGTAATAGCCACCAGGAAAGACGAGGCTGGGATAAGCTTTTTGTCCCTCATCATAGATTTTCTGGAAGAATTTCGCTCTTTCCTTTATATCAGGCAAGCCATATTCTTCCGCTGCGTAAAACGAGAGGACTTCCTCTGGCGTTTTAAAAGGACAATAAATCTTATCACGATAATCTATCCCTCCCTCCATATAGACAGCGTGTCCCATATCGGTTATCCTCCCCAGCGCTCCCCAGTCAACGGGTCCGTCGTGAGAGAACCAGAGAATATCGTATTCCGCCCATTCGTAGAAGAGCTTCCAAGCTTTGTAGCTTTCCTCTTGGTCCGGACTAAGCGGGTCGTGACCTGTTATATAACGAACTAATGCGGTGTGGTCGCAATATTCAGTGCGACCAACCCTTTCCGTCCATTCTAAATTTAGAATCTTCATTCCTATCTCATAGGACATAAAAATAGTTGCCTCCTTGGAGAATTTTTCTTAAATTATAATGCCAAGATGAGAAAAGCAATACATATATTGCATATTTTGATCATATCTCTTTTGATTCTCCCTTCCTATTCGAGGGATTTTGAGATAAGGGGAATCTGGATGCAGGCTACGCAGATTAAGGACGAAAGAACAGCGGAGTTAATAGCGGAGAGAATCGCCTCAGCGAAGCTCAATGCCGTCTTCGTTTTGGTTTTCTACTGGGGTGGGAAAAGTTTCTTCAAAACAGACCTCTCTCCTTTAGCTTATAACTCCCCAAACGATTCGGACTTATTCGCTTATTTCATTGAGCAATGCCATAACAGGGGGATAAGGGTATTGGCAAGATTTTCAAATGGAAAGGAAGGAGAGAAAGGGGGCGAGGGAATTTTAACTGAAAATCCTCAATGGCAAATTGAAAATAAAGATGGAATAAAAGCGAGATGGTTTGATTTGGGCAAGAGAGAGGTGAGGGATTTTCAGCTCGGGCTTATCTCGGAGCTGTTGAATAAATATCCCGTTGATGGAATTCAGTTAGATTATATCAGGTTTCCCTCTCGGGATTATTGCTACTGTGAAGAATGTAGGGATTCGTTCAAAAGAATTTATCAATTTGACCCTCTCTCCTTGCCCTACGCTCTTCCCAATAGATTCTGGATTAATTCCACGCCATTAACCAACCTTTGTGGGGCGAAGCTTTTGGCGAGATTTGATAATGGCGTCCCTGCAATAACGATAAGGGAATACAACGCCGGTTACCTCCTCCTTTTCAATTGGCAAATTGAAAACAGCTCCGCTCATCTTTTCCTTGACATTCTCAAAAGGGCAATGGAGGGAAAGAGGAAAATCTATGTCCTCTCTCCGGGAGCGGAGGTCGGTTACGATGAGAATGGATATGGGTTAATTCTTCAAATATTGAGAAAAGCGAATTTGAAGTGGGAGATGATGAAAGAGGTCTCTGAATGTAATCCAAATGAAACGCTCCTCCTGCTTCCCGCTTTAAAGAGATTGAGAGGAAATCTAGATGATGAAATCAAGGATTTTCTAAATGCAGGGGGGAATGTAATCGTAAGCTCGAGCGAACAGGGATTAGAGGAAGCAAGAGGCTATGAAGAACTTTTAGGTATATGTGGAAGGGGAAGAAAGTTCAGGGGAAATCATCTCCTTATTCCCCTTCAAGAGCACCCCTTAATTCCCGTTTTGCTGGGAGGGGAAGGGGAAAGGAGGGAGATATGGGAGAAATGGGTTGACTTTAGGAAAGAGATAATAACTTCCTTCGTGAAGGAACTTTACGACAACACGAAGGCAATAAAAAGCTCCCTTCTTTTCAGTGCCGCTGTATTTTACAATAAAGCGAGCGCGGAAAAGGTCATGCAGGATTGGTATAGATGGCTTGATATGGGGATAGTTGATTTCGCTGCCCCTATGGCTTATGTGGATAATGCCCATTTAGTTTCCGCCCTAAGGGAGTGGAAGCAAGCTGACCCAAATCTTGAAAAAATAATACCAGGTCTGAGCATTTACGAGGTAAAAAATGGCAGAGAAGTTACGAAGGATTATAAAAAAGTGATAAAGCAGATAGAGCTGATAAGAAAAGAAGGAGCAAGGGGATTTATCCTCTTCTCCCTGCCATTTTTAAGTGATGATTTAGCCAAGTATTTATCCAGCCTATAGAAGGAGTTGGGCTCTCTCCTCGGGAGGCTTCAGCTCGTCGCTACATTCCTCTATCCTTCCGTTCTCCATTAGGATGTAGAAATGGAAAAGGTTGGGATTGAGGAGCGGGGTATGGCTTATAACGAAGATTTGGTCAAATCTTTCCGCGATTTCTCCCTCGGTTATAACCCTAATAAGCGCTTCCTTTCTCTG